>Ga0214473_10012190_pt1 | contig 10095 bp, 8 predicted proteins | sample RVTome_7_FD_203509 | JGI IMG/M metagenome (GOLD analysis project Ga0214473, IMG submission 203509) | Soil microbial communities from uranium-contaminated site in the Upper Colorado River Basin, Wyoming, United States - RVT98D197 | ecosystem: Environmental > Terrestrial > Soil > Contaminated >... | reverse complement strand
TGTGACGATGTATTCCATAATCATACCGATCTATAACGAACAGGAGACGGTCCCCGAGCTGCTTCGGCGGCTGACGGCCGTTTTGAACGGCCTGGATCGCCCGGTCGAAGTGCTCTTCATCGATGATGGCAGTGGAGATGCGTCGTTTTCGATGCTTGCAGAGGCGCACCGGAGCGATCCGCGATTCAAGGTAATCCGTTTATCCCGAAACTTCGGCCATCAGGTAGCGATCAGTGCTGGCATCGATTATGCTGCGGGAGAGGCGATCATGATTATGGACGGCGACCTGCAGGATCCGCCAGAGCTTCTTCCCCAGTTCCTTGCAAAGTGGAAGGAGGGCCACGATGTCGTGTTTGCGGTCCGTCGCAAGAGGAAGGAGGGATTGTTGAAGAAGCTCGCCTATTTCATATTCTACCGCCTGCTCCAGCGCGTCGCGGCAATTGATATCCCTATGGACTCGGGCGATTTTTCGCTCATCGACCGGCGCGTTGCAGATGTGTTGCGCTCGATGCCGGAGCGGCGCAGATTTGTGCGTGGAATTCGCAGCTGGGCCGGCTTCAAACAAGTCGGCGTGGAGTACGAGCGCGACCGTCGATTTGCCGGAGAAGCGAAATATACGCCGTCGAAGCTTTCCCGTCTCGCACTGGATGGGATTTTCTCCTTCTCGTTTGCACCGTTGCGGCTGGCCGGCTATACTGGCTTCACCATCTCGGTGATCAGTTTTGCATTGGCCCTCTTCTACCTGCTGCAGAAGATCTTCGTTGGCATTGACACAAAGGGATGGGCCTCGACAATTGTGATCATTCTGTTCCTTGGTGGCGTGCAGTTATTGACGATAGGGATCATCGGGGAATACATAGGGAGAGTTTATGACGAAGTGAAACAGCGCCCCCTCTATGTCGTCAGCGATCGGTTGGGATTCGAACAGAATGGGAAGCCACTGCGATGAGAATCACCATCGTCGGAACGGCGTATCCGCTTCGGGGAGGTATTGCGCATTACAACGCGCTGCTGTACAATGAGTTGAGCAAGAAGCACGATGTGGATATCGTGACGTTCCGCCGCCAGTACCCCTCGTTGCTGTTTCCGGGAAGGACCCAGATGGAGTCGGGAGGTGAGATGTTTCGTGTGCCGAGCCGGGAGTTGGTCGATTCCATCAATCCGTTCAACTGGGTGTCGGTCGGCCGCAGCATTCGCGACACTGCACCTGTGCTCATCATCTTCAAGTACTGGCTTCCGTTTTTCGGGCCCTGTTTCGGAACCATTGCACGCGTTGCGAAGCGAGGCACCCGGACAAAGGTGGCGCTTATCTGCGACAATGTCATTCCGCACGAGAAGAGAATCGGAGACGCCGCGTTCACGCGCTATGTGTTTCGGGCCGCCGATTACTTCATAGTTCAATCGGATGCGGTCGAACGGGACCTACTGAAGTTCTGGCCGAAGGCTGCGTACAGGAAAGTGCCTCACCCGATTTACTCAATGTTCGGTACCGCAGTTGATAAGCACCAGGCCCGGGCCGCGCTCGGTATTACCGCACAACGGGTGTTGCTGTTCTTTGGTTATATCCGCCGATACAAGGGCCTCGGTGTGATGATCGAGGCCATCGCGAAAACAGATCCATCCCTCGATGTGCACCTGATGGTTGTCGGGGAGTTTTATGATGATGAGAAGAAATACCGGAAGCAGGTTGCAGAACTCAAACTGGAAGGGCGCGTGAGGTTCAACGCAGACTACGTTCCAAACGATCAGGTTGCCCTCCATTTTTCTGCCGCCGATGCTGTTGTTCTTCCCTATAGTTCGGCAACGCAGAGCGGAATTGCGCAGATCGCCTACAATTTTGACAAGCCCGTTATTGCTACTGCTGTCGGCGGACTGCAGGAAGTAGTGCTGGATAACATCACCGGCTTGATCGTTCCGCCGCGTGACGCGAAGGCATTGGCAAAAGCAATTGAGCGTTTCTATTGTGAGGGAAGGGAGGCGGAATTCAGCGCTCGGGTTCGGCAAGAAAAGCAGAAGTATTCCTGGGAGAATCTCTCTCGAGCGCTTGAAGAGCTGGCGGGTGCGCAATGAGGGACGAATCACTTCACTGTCATATCTGCAACTCCACACGCATCAGGGAGAGGCCCTTCGGGTACAGTTTCAAGGAGAGGTGGCTGGGGGGATATGAGTGCCTGAACTGCAGTGTCATCTTCATTCACCCGCAGCCCACTGTTGTCGAGCTGAAAGAATTGTATTCGAAAGAGTACTTCGAAGGAGATTTTCGGTGCGGGCACGAAGGCAGATACTTCGACGATCAAACGCTCGCTGCCGTTGTGGACCATGCGTTGCTTGACAGGATCGGACAATTCAAGTCAGCTGGCCTTTTTCTGGAGATCGGCTGCGCCGGGGGGGCGTTTCTCGACGCTGCCCGGCGTCGGGGCTATGATACCCGCGGTGTGGAATTCGCGGCCGTTGCTGCCCGGTTTGCGCGTGACAGATTTGGGCTCGATGTTGTGACGGGCGATGTCCGAGACGCTCACTTCAATGATGCGTCATTTGACGTCGTGTTTATGGGGGATGTTATCGAGCATCTCTCGGAACCCGTTGCGACGCTGACGGAGATTCATAGGATCATGGCGGCCGGGGGCTTGCTCGTGATCGTGTGTCCGTCGCAGACGAATACTATATTCTCACGGCTGGGTTTTGCTCTCTTCTCCATACTTGGCATAAAAGCCCGTGTCACACTGCCGCCGTATCACGTGCTTGAGTACAGGCCATTGAGCATCAAGTTCCTCCTACGTCAGTGCGGGTTTGACGTACTGAGAGCGACCGAGGCAATGATATCGCCCAGGAGAGTGACACTGAGAGGTCCTCTCGTGAGAAGGTTGGGGAAAAAGTTCATCCAGTATCCAAACTATTTCATTACAATGCTGTTCGGCGTTCTCGGCGACAGGTTGGAGGTCTTTGCGGCAAAGCGATGGCGATGAACGAGACTGAACATGCCAGAAGATACTGGCAGTACGAATACGACGTTTCTGCACGCTACATGGTTCCCCTGCTTTGTCAATGGGGCAAAGCCGTTGGCGGAACATCCGTGCTTGATGTTGGTTGCGGGGAAGGGGGTGGGGTGTGCGCGATGCATGATCATGGCGCACGGTGTGTCGGGTTCGATGTCGATGAGCACCGTGTTAACGCGGCGGTGGAACTTAAAGGAAACAGAGACATTGTATTTGCTGTGAGCAATCTGTACAACGAGCATCCCCCCTATCATGACGAGAAGTATGACCTTGTCATGCTTCATGATGTGTTTGAGCATCTCGACGATAAAGAGGAGATGATCAGGAAACTCATGGGGTATATGAAACCAGAGGGAGCATTGCTTCTTACCTTTCCGCCGTACTATTCAGCGTATGGTGCTCATCAGCAGCACCTTCGTGCACCCTTTGCCCGGTTGCCGTTTTTCCATCTTATTCCATTCAGTCTCTCGGTTGTCTTGCCCCGGCTCAAGAATGAGTATCCACACATTGTGGAAGAGGTGAGAAAACTCGGCCGGTTGAAAATGGGAATGGGATCGTTTGAGAACATTGCGGCACGGGGCGGTCTGCGCATCGTGTACCGGCAGGCCTATCTGATCAGTCCCAATCATATCCGGTTCCGACTTACGCCATTGTCTGCCGGTCCTCTTGCAAGCATTCCGGTGATCCGCGAGATTGTTTGCAGCGGAGTGGTGTATCTTTTGTCGAAGCAGTAAAGAGGTCGATCGTGAAGATAGCACTTGTATTCGGAACACGTCCCGAGACCATCAAGATGGCGCCGGTGGTGAAGGAGTTTCGGAAGCGGGGGCACACCCCGCTTGTGATTGTCACTGCCCAGCACCGGGACATGCTTGACCGGCACCTTCGGGACTTTAACATCACGCCGGATATCGACCTTAACATCATGAAAGAGGACCAGGATCTGGTATATGTGACGACGGAGGTCATACAGCGGTTGAGCAGTGTCTTTATGGAAACTAGGCCCGATGCGTTGCTTGTGCAAGGCGACACGACAACGACGTTTGCCTCAAGTCTGACCGCGTTTTACCATTCCATCCCGGTCGGGCACGTAGAGGCGGGGCTGCGAACGTGGAACCGTTATCTTCCCTACCCTGAAGAAATCAACAGGCAGCTCTCAACACGGCTTGCGACCTGGCACTTCGCACCGACAGAATGGGGACGGGACAACCTGCTCAAGGAAAACGTCTCTGCAGATTCCATCTTTGTCACTGGCAATCCGGTCATTGATGCATTGTTGGATACTGTGCAGGGTGAGGTTGTGTTCGCTGACCCGGACCTCCAAACCATTGATTTCGTACGCCGCAGAGTCATTCTCGTGACTGCGCATCGCCGGGAAAACTTCGGTGCGCCGCTTGAGCAGATCTGTCGTGCCTGTCTGAACATTCTCGACCGGATACCTGATGTCGAGGTCGTGTACCCTGTGCACCCAAACCCCAATGTGCAACGTACCGTGAATGCACTCCTTGGGGGCGTGTCGCGGGTCCATTTGATAGAACCACTCGAGTATCGACCTTTTGTTCACTTGATGAACAAATGCTACCTCATTCTATCTGACTCCGGTGGAATCCAGGAAGAGGCGCCTTCGCTTGGCAAGCCTGTGCTCGTGCTGCGGAGCGTCACCGAACGGCCGGAGGCGGTTGCGTCGGGCGTTGTAAAGCTTGTGGGAACAGACGAGAACCGCATCACCACGGAAGTCCTGCACCTGCTTACCGACGCATCTGCTTACCGCTCAATGACCACGAAGGCAAACCCTTATGGCGATGGGAAAGCATCCGTGCGAATCGCGGACGTCGTTGAATCGCGGCTCTCATCTGTAAGGCGATAAGCCATGGCGGCCACGCCACTCGTGTACATCATTCTTGTAAACTGGAACGGAAAAGATGTCACACTCGAATGCCTCCGCTCGCTGAATGGCATCTCGTACCGGAATTTCAAGATCGTTGTCGTTGACAACGCCTCTTCGGATGGGTCCGCCCAGACGATTCGCGATGAGTTCCCGAACGTGGCAGTGTTGGAAATGCAGCAGAACCTCCGCTTTGCCGGCGGGACCAATGCCGGCCTGCGGTATGCGATGGACCATGGTGCCGAGCTGCTTCTGCTGTTGAACAACGACACGACGGTTGATCGGGAGTTTCTGAATGCAATGGTATCGCGCATCCTCTCGGCCGACAAGATCGGGATGGTGGCGCCAAAGATATACTACGATAATGACCCGCAGCGAATCTGGTTTGCCGGCGGCAGGATTTCAATGTGGTCAGGAACCATGAGGCATGTGGGACTCCGGGAAGTGGACAGAGGACAGCATGATCAGCCCCGGGAGATTGAGTATGCGTCGGGATGCTGCATCCTCACGCGGACGTCGGTGGTAAGAGAAACCGGCCTGCTTGATGAATCATACCTCATGTACACAGAGGATGCGGATTGGTCTATTCGCTTGCGAGCGTTGGGATACGGTATTGTCTATGAGCCGCGGGCAAAAGTCTGGCACAAGATTTCTGTCAGTGCAGGCGGTCATCTTTCTTGGTACAAGATGAAGAACAAATACTTCAGCAACCTCCGGTTCTTCGGTCGCTACGCCGCGTGGTACCAGTGGCTGGTGTTTCCATGGATGAACCTGCTTGTGAACGGTTACGCGGCGGCTCGGTACATGGTGACAACACGGCGACACTAATCTTGCACATCTAGAGGAAAATTATCATACTGTACGACCGGAAACGATTCCATACTTCAAGGAGCACCATTGAAAAAGGCATTGATATCAGGGATCACAGGCCAGGATGGATCATACCTTGCCGAACTCCTCCTGGACAAAGGGTACGAGGTCCACGGCATCATTCGAAGGAGCAGCTCGTTCAACCGCGGAAGGATCGACCATCTCTACATTCAAAACAGAGATCTGATGGACCGCAGACTCTTCCTGCACTACGGTGATGTGACCGATACCAGCAACCTGAACAGGCTGCTTGAGAAGATTGAGCCGGAAGAGATCTACAACCTTGCCGCCCAGAGTCACGTGAAAGTCTCGTTTGATTTACCTGAATACACTGCGCAGGTGGATGCAGTGGGAACGCTCCGATTCCTGGATGCAATCCGTGAATCCGGCGCGAAGACAAGATTTTATCAGGCCTCCACGAGCGAGCTGTACGGCAAAGCACAGACCATGCCACAGAACGAAAAGACACCGTTTTATCCACGGAGTCCATACAGTGTTGCAAAGTTGTTTGGTTATTGGATTGTGATTAATTACCGTGAAGCATACAACCTCTTCGCCTGCAATGGGATTTTGTTCAATCATGAATCTCCGAGGAGAGGGGAAGCGTTCGTCACGAGGAAAATCACACTCGCCGCCGCCAGGATCAAACTCGGCCTGCAGTCGGTTCTCGCGCTTGGTAACCTGAGTGCGAAGCGCGACTGGGGATACGCTCCCGAGTATTGTGAAGGGATGTGGCGAATGCTTCAACAGATCACGCCGGACGATTTTGTTCTTGCCACCGGAGAAACTCACACAGTACGTGAGTTTGCCGAGGTTGCGTTCAGAGAGCTTGGCATGCCAATTGTCTGGGAAGGCGAAGGCGCAAACGAGCGTGGAATCTCTTCCGCCACGCGCAATCCGCTGGTTGTCGTTGACCCGAAGTACTACCGGCCAACGGAAGTCGACCTGCTCATCGGTGATGCAACCAAGGCCAAGCAGAAGCTCGGCTGGGCACCGAAGACGACGTTCGATGACCTGGTCATCATGATGGCACAGGCCGACTTCGAGAAAGTCTCCAAGCGAGGTTTCTGACGGTGGAATTCGGCAAGCATCTTGGCAAGGGCATCTGGGGTATGGCGGACAAGGCCCTGTCGGTGATTTACGGTCTGGCATACGTTGTGCTCGTCATTCGGGTGTTGCCGGAAGAAGAGTTTGGAAATTTCGTGCTGGTTCAGGAACTGTTCCTCGTCATCTCAGGACTGGCGACAGCGGTTGCCTTGAACCCGCTGATTAAGTTTGCATCTGAAGAGAACACGGACCAGGCAAATGTCATCACTGCCTCGTTGTTGCTGAATATTGTGTTCATCCTTATTTTCTCGCTGTTGATTGTCGCCTTTCGGGTCCCATTCAGCAGCGTCCTGAATTCACCGCAGCTCTCCCCCCTCATGCTGTATCTTCCGGCAATGCTTGCCGCGTCATTTTTCCGGAATTTTGCCCTCAGTCTCCTGCAGACCCGGTTCTTGGTGAGGCAGGTATTCTGGACTGATGCGGTGCATTTCCTTGGGGTTCCTTTGTTGATCTGGGTCTATTCGAAGATGCACATGTTCAGCTCGGCAATGGATATGATCACCATCAACATTATCACCCTCTCTGCTTCTTCGGTGATTGGGCTGTGGCTCTGCCGTTCCATGATCCGCATAACACTGAAGCCCCGTCCGGAAGAGATCCGCAGGATGTGGGAGTACGGAAAATACTCGCTGGGTGGTCTCCTCAGCTACATGGTGTATGCGAAGGCGGACACGTTTATTCTGTCAGCATTCCGCGGGCCCGTGCAGGTTGCTGTGTACAATTCAGTCAAGGTTTTCATCAGAATCTATGACATGGTCTCCCAGGTGATTCAGATGTTTGTGCTACCGGGAGCTTCGAGACTCGCCTCCAAGGGAGAGTTCCAGTCTCTGAAAGCGATGGTGGAAAAGGCGATAGCCTTTTCTACTATTCTTATGCTTCCCATCTTTTTGATCTTTCTGACTCTTGCCCCGGTTCTGGTGAACGTCATGTACAGCGGACGGTACAGCGAGGCAATACCCCTGCTCCAGATCTTCTCTGTGCTTACGTTTTTTGTTCCCCTGATCGCGGTTGCCTCGAACACACTCTTGGGCCTCGGCCATGTTCGCTTGAGTTTTGTGTTGAGCCTGCAGATCCTTGTGGGGGCAACGGTCATTTACCTTATTCTCATTCCGCTTTTCGGTGCTGTTGGAGCGACGGTGGGGTATGTGCTTGCATCGTGTGTGTTGGCTTGGATCAGCAGTGCGAAGATGGTGCGCTTTGTGCCGGTGACGATTCGGGAAGTTGTGCGACGGACAAATGACGTCAAGGTGTATGTGCGGACTCGCCTGCTTCGAATGTGGTAATGCAGTCGTCCGGCGAAAAGGGTGAGACATCATATGCATGCAACCAAGGTTGAGATGCATTCAATCCGCTCGCGATGCGTCGTTTGTGTGGATGCTGAATTGAAACTCTGGTTGGTTGCAGAGGATCAAAACCAACGCGTAGTAGAAGAGCAGCGCTATGAAATCATGCGCTGCCCCTCGTGTGGGTTAGGATATACCATCCATGGATTGAGAGTTGAAGAGCTTTGGCGCTACTACCCAAAGCAATACTACAGTCTGGATGACAACCGGAGAATGGAAGGGAGTAAGGCGTCAAGGGTCTATAGAAAGACCCGTATGGCGCGGATAAAGCGCTACGCGTCCAGCGGCCTGCTCCTTGACATCGGTGCTGGTACGGGAATGTTCATGAAATGGGCGAAAGAATCTGGCTTTGAAGTGGAAGGTCTGGAACTGTCGAGGGATGCGGCAGAATATGGATCCAAGGAATGGGGCTTAGCCATCAGACAGGGTGATCTACACGAGACAGTCTTCCCACCAAGTCGTTACGATGTTGTTACTCTTAGTCATGTCTTTGAGCACCTTCATGAGCCTCTGACCGCTGCACGTAAACTCTATGAAATTACGAAGCCGGGCGGCCTGCTTGTAGTTGCCGTCCCGAATTTCGAGAGTCTGCAGGCCCGGGTCTTTGGAAAACGGTGGTACCACCTTGATGTTCCGCGGCACCTGTTCCATTACACACCCCGAAGTCTCAGGGCATTCATTGAGAGAGCTGGCTTCAAGATAATCGGCCTAAGTTTCTTTTCACCCGAGCACAACTGGGCAGGTATCCTCGGAAGTGTCATGCGCTTAAACGCACCCGGTGAAAGATTCATGCACAAGGTTGTCCGAAAGTTGGCAGGCGTTCCAGCTGCAAGAGCAGCCGCCTACGTCGAAGCGGTCCTTAGCCGCGGTGGAACGTTCGAGATCTACGCGAGGAAGTGACCTGCCAGAATTCTGTGATGGAGGGAGCAATGGGCTTACACATCCTCATATCTGGAGTGCGTCGTTCCGAGCAAATGAACCTCCTGAGGCTCCCGCAGTTGTTCGTGTGAGGGCTTTTGTTATTTTTGCACGCGAATGTGCCCGTTCCTCGACCTCAAGAAATAGCAGTTGAAGATTACACACTTTCCTTTTGCCCTCATATCCTGTGATGTTCTATCCAGTGGCATCTGTCAATCCTGAGCCGACCGTTTCAATAGTGTTCACCAACTGGAACACGCGCGACCTTATGCGTGACTGCATCGCCTCAGTGAAGGAAAAGACTACCGGGGTAAGCTATGAGATAGTGGTGGTGGATGATGGGTCGACTGACGGAAGTGTCGAAATGCTGAGGAAGGAGTTTCCCGACGTTACGGTCGTTGTCAATGAACAGAATCTCGGCGTGGCCAAAGCATACAACAAAGGTGTTGCCGTCGCACGTGGTCGATACATCCAGATGCTGAACACCGATATGCTGTTCATTCAGAATTCAATCAAAGTGCTGCTCAATTTTCTGGAGAGCCATCCCGAGGCAGCTGCGTGTGGCGGCAGACTGCGGAACCGGGATATGAGTTCACAAGTATCAATTGGGTGTTTCCCGTCGTTCACAGAAGCATTGGTGGGTGTACTCTTCCTGAAGGAGCTTTTTCCCAAGGCCAACCTCCCAAGTCGGGGGATCGTGCCTGACGAGAATGTAAGTCAACCGCTCGAAGTAGATTATCCTACAGGGGCTGACATGTTGATCCGGAAGAGCGTGATTGACGGAATTGGTTTTTTTGATGAGCGTTTTACAAGCTATTGTGAAGAGACCGATTTCTGTTACCGGATTCACCATCAGACTCCGTGGAAATTATACTTTGTCCCCGAGGCTGAAATCATTCACTTTGGCGGTGCTTCGTTCAAGAATGTCCGCGAGTACCAGATCAGATTGATGTATTCAAGCTACAACAAGTTTTTCAAG
>Ga0214473_10012189_pt1 | contig 10095 bp, 9 predicted proteins | sample RVTome_7_FD_203509 | JGI IMG/M metagenome (GOLD analysis project Ga0214473, IMG submission 203509) | Soil microbial communities from uranium-contaminated site in the Upper Colorado River Basin, Wyoming, United States - RVT98D197 | ecosystem: Environmental > Terrestrial > Soil > Contaminated >... | reverse complement strand
CCCAGCACGTTGCCGCGGGTGTCCTTGTAGACCGAGGCGTTATAGAGCACATCGGCCAAGCGCCCCTCGCCATGCCGGATGGTGAGGGGGTAGTCGGTGACGAAGCCTTCCGAGAAGACGCGCTGGTAGCCCTCGCGGGCTTTTTCAGGTTCGGTGAAGTAGTTCGAGAAGTCCGTGCCGATGAGTTTCTCCCGGGCTACGCCGGTGACCTTGACGGTGGCCTCATTGACGTCGGTGATTTTGCCTTCGGGGCTGATGGTCACCAGGGGGTCCAAGCTGGCCTCGATCAAGCTGCGGGCGTATTGGATGAGCCGGATCTCATCGGAGATATCCTTGGAGATCAGCAAGAACCCGATTGGCTTGCCCGAGATGTCGCAGCGTGGCGTCATAACCAGACGTGCGGTGAACTGGTCGCCGTTTTTCCGTTTGCGCGTCAGCGTTCCTTCCCATTTGCCTTTTTCGAGTGCCGTGCGCATGATTTGAGCGGGCACGCCTGCGTTCACGTCTTCGGGTACATGCAGAATTGAGGAGTTCGCCTTTCCGACAACTTCGCCGGGCTCGTAGCCGTAGAGGCGTCGCGCGCCTTCATTCCACAGCAGGATCTTTCCCTCCAGGTCCTTGGCGATGACCGAGTATTCGGTGGAAGACTCGAGAATATTGGTGATAAAGTCGACCGCTTCCTGGGCCGTGCTGACGATGGAGCTATCGAAGAGCGGTGGTTTGCCCCCGACAACGGATCCACTTCGGACATTCGTCGCCGAACCTGCCACGAATGCAACTGGGGGCATTACACCCCGCTCGCCGGAGCTGTCTGCACCTTGATGCTTATGTCTAACCATGGTTTCTGTCCTCTCGATCCTCTGGCCGGCCCCGCGCTCGGCGCGTCCCGCCATTTCGGCGCAGGCGGCGTGAGTTGTCGTTCATCGCTTGCGCATCAAAGGCTGCGTCACCGCCGAAACTCAAGCGAAGACTCCCGTGAGATGGCCTCACGCGCAGATCGTCTGGGTTCTTTCACCTGGCAAAGCGGGGAGGGGGACCGCGAGCCGCGAAAGGACTCCGTGGAAGGGGAACTTTATTCTGACTGAATTACAGGGCCTGTCAAGGCAAGCACTCAAGGGTGCTTCGGAGAGATAACTACTAGGTTTGCTCGCGGTACGTCCCAGTCTGCATTGACGGAGATGTACGGTCTGGCCTACGATCGCGGCCGCGGGAGGACATGCGTAACGATCAAGGGGCGCCGGAGGGTGCGCCAGCGACGTGCCCGTCCCCCTCCGCCACCTTTCACAAGCTGAAATAAAACGTCGCACCCTTCTCGACGGCCCCCTCCGCCCAGACCTCGCCGCCGTGCCGGCGAACAATGCGCTGGACCGTCGCGAGACCGATGCCAGAGCCGGGGAACTCGTTGGCCCCGTGCAATCGCTGAAAGGCTCCGAACAGCCGGTCCGCGTAGCGCGGGTCGAATCCCGCGCCGTCGTCCCGCACGAAGAATGCGCGCCGTCCGTTGTCTTGGCTGGCGCCGAATTCAATCCGAGTACGCTCATGCGCCGACGTGTATTTCCAGGCGTTACCGAGGAGATTCTCCATCACCACACGCAGCAGCCGCGAATCTCCCTCGGCGACCAAGCCCTCTGCGATGACAAACTCGACATGCCGAGTGGGGTCCGCTTTTTGAACTTCACCGGCGATTGAACTCGCCAAAGCACTCAGATCGAGTCTTTCCCGGCGCATGGCGCTTCTTGTGACGCGGGAGAGATTCAGCAAATCATCAATCAACGCTGACATGCGCTGGGTAGCCAAACGCACGCGCTGAAGCTGATCCTTGCCGCTGGAATCGAGCTTGTCGGCATAATCCTCCAGGAGAGCCTGGCTAAACCCATCTATGCTGCGGAGCGGCGCTCGCAGGTCATGGGAGACGGAGTAAGAGAAGGCTTCGAGCTCTTTATTGGCAGCGGTGAGGTCGGTGGTGCGCTGCTGGACTCTTTGTTCCAATTCGTCGTGAGCCTTCTGCAGGGCTCCATCGCGCTCTTGAATCTGCGCCAGCATCTCATTGAAGGCGTCTATGAGGACGGCGATTTCGTCGCGGCCGGCGGTGGGAGTGGCGCGGAGCGAATAGTTTTTGTCTTGAGAAACGATTCGGGCCGTCTCCGCGAGATGCACGACGGGTTGAGAGATGGCGCGTTGCGACATCCAGGAGATCAACAGAGCCGCGGAGAGCGAGGCGAGCAGCACCACGGCGCCGATTTCCGCGTAGCGCTGCAAGCGTTCATTCATCTGCTGCAGACCGGCTCGGAGGCACACGATGCCGGCCGGTTTGCCCTCGACCATGACCGAGCGGATCAGCGCGAGCTCCCCGCCGCTGAACCAATGGGCCTGTGATTGGCCAGGAGGGAGCGCCGGCATGGGCAGAGTCTGGCCGCGGGAATCCCGCGCATAGGCGGCGAAAAGCCGGCCGTCGGGCGTGTAAATCGCGGCGGACAAGATGTCCCGAGCGGCCTGCACCGCCGACAACGTTTTCTCTCCGGAAGCAGGGTCGTCGAAGAGCAGAGCCGATACGCTGTTGGACCCGATAATCTGGGCCTGGATCGACAGATTTTGCACCATGGTTTCGCGGAACGTGACCCGGTCGTATGCGATAAAGGCCCCGCAGGACAACAACAGGGCGGCGCCGCTCACCAACATGTTCATCCAGGTGAGCTTCTTGGAGATGGAATCGTGCCGCATACTGAGCATGGGCCTTCAGCCTCCGGGCTGAGCATTGCGTCTCACGCTGATGGCCACTTTGAGCAGTTCGGAACTCAGGGTCAGGCCGCCATCCTCCGCGTTGGTCAGATTCACTGAAAAGCGGATGCGGTTCCCTTCCCTAGTGAATTGAATCATCCCTCCGCGCTGCGTGAAGCGGGGCATATCGCTGACCGTGAGCACGGCCGCTTTCCCGGCAGCCGCCAGTATCTCCTGCAGTTGATCGTCTTCCGAGGCACTGATGAACAAAATGCGGCAAATGGAAGCCTCTCGCGGCGCGGAGATTCGGCGAGCAACGACGCTCTTGCCGTCTATGGTTTCACCCGCGAGGGCCGCCTCCAGAATCGCGCTGAGAGGGTGCTGGCCGAGAACACAGATGGAAAAGAAGTCGCTTGTGAATGCAGAAGCTTCCGGGGGCCATTGGACAAATCGGCCGAAGTTGTAGAGGTAGGTGGCCTTCACCTGGTACTCGGTGGGCTTGGGCTGCTGGGCGCACAGGCTGGAGAGGGCGAAGAACAGTCCTGCCGCGGCAGCGAATAGCGCAAGATGCCGCCGGGGCTGAATCAGAAAATGTGAACGGCTAGCGCGATTCATGAGTCCAGGTCAACTTTGCGTACACGCTTCTCTTGATCCCGACCAGCGGCCCGATACTGCCTCCAAACTCCGCATGGTGCGGTTGCAGCAGATTTTGTCCGACCAGGGAAAGATCCAGTTGCCCAGCGACGCGCCAGCCGAGCCGGAGATCGGCCGTGGAATAAGCTCTCACCGCCGGGGCCGGCAGGGCGCTGACGTAGCGATAGGCCAGGTCCAGGTTGAGGTTGCCGGGCAAGTCTAGAAGCGATTGGATCACCACCTGGTGGCGCGGGCTCGATCCCTCGATGGACCTGGCGCTCGACCCATCGATGCTTCCTGGCTTGTTCTTCAGGTTGATGTGGAGGAATGCATAGGAGCCTCTCAGGCGCCACCCGTCTCTGGGAGCCCAGGTGGGTGCGATTTCGGCGCCGGTAGTGTGGCCGAACAAGCCGTTGCGCAGCAAGACCGGGAGGACCACCTTGAACGGTGCGGGGGTGAGTTCAACGAAGGGAGTATTGGCTTCGACGCTCAGAAGGTCGTCGTAGTCGTTGTAAAAGGCCGCGAAATCCACAAAGAGAGTCGGACGGACAGTGCTCCTGTACCCCAATTCGTAGCCGATCATCTGTTCCGAGGTAAAACCTCCGTCACCCGTCAAGCGAATGAAAGCGGGCAGGCTGGGCAGGAGCAGAGCGGTAAACCGGATGTGCTCCTCGACGCGGGATGGGGTCCGCACGGCACGGGCGAAGGAGGCCCACAGACTGTGGTCGGGAGCCGGAGTCCAGAGGAGGCGCGCGCTGGGCTGAAATTCGAACCCGGAGGAGTTGTTATGCAGGAACTTGGATCCGATGGTCAGCCAGAGCCGATCCTGGGCGATGGTGATTTCATCCTGAGCAAACGCGCTGTATTTCTTGTCGGTGAATTGAGCGGGCGAAAATTCGACGGTGGGAACGATCTGGCTGGTATCGCTGGCACTGAAGCGAGTTCCCACACCTCCGATCAAATTCTGCCGCCCCCAGCGACGATGGTGGATGAAATCCAGGTCAAAGGTATCGCGAACTTCAGCGAAGTTGGCCTCTGTGCGGTTGGTTCGGTCGAAATAGGCTTGCAACTGAAAGCCTGCCCCGGAGGCCAGGACGCGCTGCCAGCGCGCGAGCAAGTTGCCGCCGGCGAGGTCGGCGTCTTTTTCCACATCGTTTATGGCGGGTGGAGAGTAGGTACTGACGGCCAAGCGGTTGCCGACAGTTCCTTTGTAGATGTCGCCTTGAATCGTGAGGGAGTCTTGATCGCGCAGGTTCCAATCGGTTCGGAATCCGCCCTGGCCCATCCGCCAGTCGTCGAACTCCCTGCCGTCGGCATGAAACTGAGGGCCGCGAGTGAAGCCCTTGGCGTAGACGCGAGAGTTGAGTTTGCCGGTATTTCCAGCTCCGAAGCGGACGCTGACGAAACCCTGATCGAGGTTGCCGCCGCCGGTTGATACCAGTGTTCCGCGCGTAGCCTCAGCGCTCTTGGTGATGATGTTGATGACTCCGTTGACGGCATTAGCGCCCCACACCGTGCCGCCCGGCCCGCGGATGATTTCGATACGGTCGATATCCTCGAGGAGGGTGTCTTGCACTTCCCAGTAGACGCCGCCAAACAGGGGCGTATAGACCTTCCGGCCGTCCACGAGCACCAGGAGCGACTTGGATAGGCGGCTGCCAAATCCACGTACGCCCACGGCCCACTTGTCGGAGTCAATCCTGGCGACCTCGACACCGGGCACGAGGCGCAGAACTTCAGGGATACTGGTGGCCCCGGACCGGCGGATGTCGTCCTGGGTGAGGACGAAGACCGCCGCTGGGGTACGCCGAACCTCCTCCGGCACCTTGGATACGGTAGTAACCTCGATGTTCCCAAGCTGTGCCAGGCTGAGTTGTGTGAGCTTGCCGGTCGATTGATCCTGTGGAGGGTTGCGGGCCGGGCTCCCCCGCGCGAAGGCGGGAAGCAGCGAAAGTATGGCAACGACTGCCGTCGAGACGCGCTTGGCCGGAGGGAGTATGGTCGTTACGGGTACAGATCGCTTATTGGACACGAATAGAAAGGGAGACAGCTTGGCAATACGGAGCATGGGACCTCTGGATAGGCTCGCGAGAGGAGGGGAAAAGCAGATCGTGAGCCGGCCACAATGCTAGATTCGGGAACCGGGCGGCACAATCGGAATTCGCGGCAGCACGTGCTAAACGGTCAACACTCAGCCGGAGGGCACGCGGGAAACATCACGCCGAGCGTCACGTTCGCCAACGGGAGTGGATTGACTGCGATGCACGGCCTGGCCTACCATCGCGGCCGGTTGTCGAGCCGACTTTTTACCAGCATTGGTTTTGGCTAGCTGTCCCGTGTGCCCGATGGACACAAATACTATCGGCGCGTCCGAGCCACAGAGCACGCAGTCCTGGATCCAACGGCATGAACTGCTGGCGCGTTGGGGGGCCGTCATTTTGTCCGGATGCGCCGTGGCGCTGGTGCCGGTACCCAGCGGCATCACCCAGGGGGCCTGGAATCTTCTGGCCATCTTTGTGGCCACGATTGTGGGGTCCATCGTCCAGCCGATTCCGGCGGCGGCCATCGTGCTCATGGCCATCACGCTGGTGGCGGCGGTTCGCGCCCTGCCGGTCACGGAAGCGCTGGCCGGCTGGGCCGATCCGGTGGTGTGGATCGTCCTGCCGGCGTTTTTCATCGCGCGGGCCATGCTCAAGACCGGACTGGGCCGGCGCATCGCCTTCTGGTTCATCCGGGCGCTGGGGGCGCGCTCGCTGGGCCTGGGCTACTCACTTCTTTGCACCGATTTCGTGCTGGGGAGCGTCATTCCGGCCAACAGCGCGCGCTGCGGAGGAGTGATCTTCCCCATTGGCAGAAGCCTAGCGGTGGCCTACGAGTCGGAACCGGGGCCATCGGCGCGCCGCCTGGGCGCTTTTCTGATGGTTCTGATCTATCAGGCGGATGTGGTGGTGGCGGCGATGTTTCTGACGGGTCAGGCGTCCAATCCACTGATCGCGCAGTTCGCCGCGCAGACGTCAGGGATCGAGGTGAGCTACAGCCGCTGGCTGATGGCCTCGATTGTGCCAGGGCTGGCTTCGCTGGCGTTGGTACCGCTGGCGTTGTACCGCCTGTTCCCGCCGGAGATCAAGCGCACGCCAGCCGCGGCCGAGTTCGCCAGGAAGGAACTCGATCGCATGGGGCCGATGTCGCGGTCCGAAAAGCTGCTGCTTCTGGTTTTCTTCATGGTCGCGGGCCTTTGGGGAACCACCGGGCTGCACGGCATTCACTATTCGGTTGTCGCGCTGTCGGGGGTTTCCGTGCTGCTGCTCACCGGCGTGCTGGAGTGGGCGGACCTGCTGGCGGAGCGCGTCGCCTGGGACATCTTCATCTGGTATGGAGGACTGGTGCGCCTGGGCGGAGCACTAGGCGATTCCGGCATCACCAAGCGTTTCGCCGAAGCCGCTGCGGGATTTACGGCGGACTGGACTTGGTGGGCGGCGATGGCCGGGCTGCTGCTGGTCTATTTTTTCGCCCATTACGGATTCGCCAGCATCACCGCTCACGTCACGGCCATGTACATACCCTTCCTGGTGGTGCTGCTGGCCGCCGGAGCCCCCGCGTATCTGGCAGTCCTTTCGCTGGCGTACTTCTCCAACCTGTCCGCATCGCTGACCCACTACGGCACCACGCCCGCACCGATTATCTTTGGCGCGGGCTACATGTCTCAGGGAACCTGGTGGAAGCTGGGCCTGATTGTCGCGGTACTAAATATCTTCATCTGGACGGTGGTGGGCTTCAGTTGGTGGAAAATCCTGGGGCTGTGGTGAACCGCACGCGCTTCGCGCACGCCAGAGGGATTAGCTATTTTGGCTCGGCCGGTAGCATCATTTTCTTCCCGCCGTCTCTGTATTCGATTATCGATTCGTAGAAGCCTGCGGTGATGAGCTTGATGGTTGCAGGGGCTCCGGTCTGATTCTCCCAGAACCAGCCGTGGATTCCTGAGCTCGGGGCGGTGAAGGTACCGTGAGACTCAGTCTTTCCTACCTGGTCATCCTTCTCATAGCTTTCGTAGTAGTCCTCGGATGCTCCGGTGGGTTTGGTGTCAGGTTCGGCGTGAAATTCGAAAAACAGCTTTTCATTCGACGTCCACGAATAGACCATGCCGGCCCCTTGTGGCAGGTAGTACTTGATCTCCATGCCCTCACCGCTTTCGAGCTTAATCTCCCTGGAGTCGACCATATAGCGGCTGGGCTGCGGAACGAACACACCCTTGATGACACTCACGGAAGTCCCGTCTGGGACGGACGTAGGCGATGTGGTGGCAGGTGTGGGAACTTCAGCAGAGCCAGCGGCCGCGTTCACAAGGTTCGTCAAACCGAGAGCAGCGCCGGTACCCAAGGGATCGACGCCGTATTCAGCGGGCAACACGACCGTAAAGAGGATGATGATGGCAACCAGAAGCGCCACCATGGTCGCTTGCAGAATCTTTTGCTTCGAGGGACCTTCGATTGCGGCTACGTTGGTATTTTCCATCATGGCGTGAGATACCCGGCAATCTGATAGCCCATAAGGATGAAGCCACCGGCCATCAGCGCGGTATTGGTGGCGAAGGCGTGGCGCAGATAGCCGCCGCGCGTGCGCCAATAGCTGAGGCCGATGAGCACGGCAGTCAGAGCCAGGAACTGGCCAATTTCCACGCCCACGTTGAAGCTCACGATGTTTGTCGTCAACCCGTTCTGGGACAAGGTAAACTCTTGCAGCTTGGTGGCCAGACCGAATCCGTGGAAGAAGCCGAAGATCAGCACGGCCAAGCGCGTGTTGGGCTGAAATCCCAGGAAGCGTTGGAAGCCGCCAATATTTTCAAATCCTTTGTAAACCACGGACAGACCAATGATGGCGTCAATAATGTAGGGATTGGCGTGCACTCCGCCGAGCACACCTACCAGCAGCGTGAGGCTGTGACCGATCGTGAACAGGCTCACGTACTGAACCACGTCTTTCAGCCGGTAGAGAAAGAAGATGACACCGACCAGGAACAAGAGGTGATCGTATCCGGTCACCATGTGCTTCGCGCCCAGGTACATGAATGGCGCAATCGCCGCTCCCTGATTGCTTTGCACGAACTTTCCATCGCGCGCTGACACCCCGTGTGCGCCGGCGTCGTGCGCGACCGCGAAGAGCAGGCAGATTGCCAGGGCAGCCGCTACCAGCAGCCTTCGTATGTTAGCCATGCCAATCATCTTAGCAATCGCATCGCCGGTTATCAACGTACAGGGAGCCGGCTGGCCGCACGCCTAACGGCAGGCCTGAGACAGCGGTCCGCTCACTGCCAGGGAATGCGGCCCGGCACGGGCCGAAAAGGAAGCCAGCGAATCCGGGACACGGCGGCCATCACCTGCGGCCGGTAGATCACCAAGGCGGCGCTGCCGGCGATTAGGAACGGCGCTGTCAAGAGCAGGAGGATGCCGGCGTTGATGCCGCGCGCCCAGCGCTGCCCTTCCGCGGACTGGGTCAGGGCCGTCCGGCACATCGGGCACTGTGCCGCGAGATCCTGAGAAAAAAGAAGCGCGAAGGCCAGGAAGCCTCCCGCCCACAGAATCCACCGAACTGAGTGCGCAGCGCGAGTCATACGCTTGCGCTCCGGCACTCGCACGATTTCATGGCTGCACCATCTTGAGAATACGCAGGCCATCGAAGGCGATGAGAATGAAGAGAAACGCCGAAAAGAAAAGAATGCTCCCGGCAACGGCGAGAATCAGGGCCGCGTTCTCAAAGCGCAGATGCATGAACTGGGCGCCGATCAAAGTGGCTTTGACCAACATCGCGGAGAGCAAGATTGCTACCACAAGGGCGGCCGGCAACGACAGCATCTCGGCCAGCAGCATGACGCCGGTAATCGCCAGCAAGATGCCCCAGGTGATCCAATAGCCCTTGTAGCCCGCTGCAGGATGCGTGCTGCTCATCGAGTTCCTCCGTTGGCGCCTCCGTTCATGCTCTCCGCGCTCAGATCAGATAGAAGAAAGTGAAAATAAAGACCCAGACCAGGTCCACGAAGTGCCAGTAGAGCCCGGCGACCTCGACGCCGTTGGCGGTCGAACGGCCGGAGGCCGAGCGCAGCGCGGTGATGGCCAGGATGACCACGCCGCTCAGCACGTGGGAACCATGAAATCCCGTGATCAGGAAAAAGCTGGAGGTAAACAACGGAACGCCCCAGGGGTTCGACCATGGCGTGGCGCCTTCACGGATCAGGTTGGTCCATTCGTAGGCTTGCATTCCGAGAAAGCACAAGCCGCCTAGCACGGTCAGCCATAGAAAGCGCACCAACATGCGGCGGTCGGACTGCCGCGCGGCCGCGACGGCGCAGGCCATGGTGGCGCTGCTGGAAATCAGAATAAAGGTCATCAGGGCGATCAGAGGGAGAAAAAAGACCTCGCCGCGGTCGGGCCATTCGGGGCTGGCCAGGCGCACAAAGCCGTATCCGCCCAGGAACCCGGCGAACATCAGGGCGTCCACAACAATGAAGACCCACATCATCAGCTTCTGCCAGCTTGCAGCGAAGGGAGTCGGTGCGCCTTCGACGACCTGAGACGTTGTCATTTCGAGGATTTGCCCATGAGTCATTTCCCTGCCGTATCCTTTCGCGCCGTCTGTTCAATAGGACAGCAACAAGAGGTATAGAAACACCCAAACACCATCTACGAAATGCCAGTACACAACACAACCGTTGAAAAGACCCTCTTCGATGCGGTGGCGTTGGTATCGCGA
>Ga0214473_10012188_pt1 | contig 10096 bp, 9 predicted proteins | sample RVTome_7_FD_203509 | JGI IMG/M metagenome (GOLD analysis project Ga0214473, IMG submission 203509) | Soil microbial communities from uranium-contaminated site in the Upper Colorado River Basin, Wyoming, United States - RVT98D197 | ecosystem: Environmental > Terrestrial > Soil > Contaminated >... | reverse complement strand
CGGCTGCCGATCGTTCCGGTCCTGGCGGTGTTCGCCGGCGCGGCGATCGCCGGGGGCGGGAGGGTCTGGTGGCGGCCGCGCGTCATCGCCGCCCTGGCGGCCGGCCTGGTGATCTTCAACCTGGACGTGTCCCGGCCGGCCGAGACCTGGCCGGTGGAGAAGGCGCTGAACCGGGCGTACGCGCTGCGGATGCAGGGCCGGCAGGAGGAGGCAATCGCCGAATATCGACGGGCGATCGCGCTCGACCCGCGCCGCATCGACCCGCACAACGCGCTCGGCGCCATCGCGGCGCAGCAGGGGCGATGGGAGGAATCGGCGCGGCACTACGAGACGCTGGTGAATCTCGCCCCCGGATTCGTCGAGGCGCGCCGGAGCCTGGGCCAGTCGTACCTGGCGCTCGGCCGCGTGGCCGACGGCCGCGGCCAGCTGGAAATCGCCGTCGGCCTGGCGCCGCGCGCCGGCCTGGCGCTCGCCGATCTGTGCCTGGCGCACGTCCAGGAAGGGCTGGCGGCGCAGGGGGAGCCCTGGTGCCGGCGGGCCGTCGAGGCCCGTCCGGATCTGGCCGAGACCCACATGGCGCTGGGGCTCATGGCCCGATCGCTGCGACAGCGGGACCTGGCGCGCCGCGAGTTCGAGATTGCCGCCCGTCTGTTCCCGCGCGGTTCGCGCGGGCGCGATCGGGCCGAGGAGATTCTCGAGAAGATGCGCCGCCGGGACGCGGAACGGGATTCAGGGGAGGGCGGCGTTGCCGCGCCCGCAGCCGACGATTAGCGGCCCCTGCGCAGCTCGAGGAGGACCATCTTGGCGATCGCCTTGAGGGTCTCGAAGACGCCGGTTCCCTTGGAGGCGATGGCCTCGAACACCGGTTCGCCCTTCTTCGCCAGCTGGCGCTTCATCTCCTCGGCCGGAAGTGCCGAAGGGAGATCGCGCTTGTTGAGCTGCAGGACGTATGGGATGGTGCGCAGGTCGTAGCCCTGCTCCTTGAGGTTGAGCTCGAGGTTGCGCAGCGACTCCAGGTTGGCCTCCATGCGGGCCGCCTGCGAGTCGGCGACAAACACCACGCCGTCCACCCCCTTGAGGATCAGCTTGCGCGAGGCGTCGTAGAACACCTGCCCGGGCACGGTGTAGAGATGGAAGCGCGTCCGGAAGCCGCGGATCTCCCCGAGGTCGAGCGGCAGGAAGTCGAAGAACAGCGTCCGGTCGGTCTCGGTCGCCAGCGAGATCAGCTTCCCCTTGCTGTTCGGGTTGGTCTTCTCGTAGACGTACTTGATGTTGGTCGTCTTACCGCCCAGGCCGGGGCCGTAGTAGACGATCTTGCAGTTGATCTCGCGCGCCGCGTAATTGATGAACGTCATGGGACGCTCGGCTGTCTCCCCGGCCTCAGTCGCTGAACAGCTTGTCGATGTCCTCGTCGGTGATCTCGGCGAACGGCGATCCGCCCGCCGCGGCCTTCCGCGGCAGCGCCGATTTCTTCATCATGACTTCCAGTATGGCGGCGAGATCGGTCGACCCCCGCTTGACCCGCAGCCGCACCAGTCCCAGCGACGATCGCTCGTCGAAGATCACCACCAGGATCACCCGCCCGCCGACCACCGAGATGTGCAGGTTGTCGCGCTCCCCTTCGTGGAACAGGATCGAGAACTCCTTCTCTCCGATCAGCCGCGCCAGGGAGTCGGTCGCCGCCACATTGCCGGCGGCGAGCGATGCCAGGGCGGTGGTGTCGATCGACTCCAGCTCACCGCTGGCGGCGATCTGCTGGCCGTTCTTGTCGACGAGGAAGACGACCTTGGCGTTGCACTCGGATCGCAGGCGGGAGATGACCTCGCGGATCTTCTGGTACTCCTCTTCGTGAAGGACCAGGTCCTGAGAAGGCATTCAGCGCGACCCTCTGGCGTTGGCCGGCGGGGCGACCCGCGGCAACGGGCGCCGCCCCGCCGTCGGCCGATTGGCAGACGGAGAGGGCGCGACGGTCAATATGGGCCACCCCGCTGGAAAGATCAACGACCCCTCTCGTCCGCGGCGCTGGCCTGCTCCGGGACGAAGGAGAACCCGCACCGGCGGCCGGGCATCACCAGATCGCGATCGTGGAGGTCACGCTCGTCGATCGGGAAGATCTTGCAGACCGCCGGCTTCGACTCGTGGATGCTGCAGAGCACCGGGACAGTCCGCTCGTCGAGCAGCGGGCAGGTGAACATCAGCCGGCAGCAGGCGCCGGTCCGGTTGCACTGGCCGACGCGGCGCGCCAGGCTCCGGCGGACGTAGCCGGGCCGCAGATACACCAGGTAGAGACGGCGCACTTTGCCCCATCCGAGGATCAGGCGTTTGCGCGTCGAGAGTCTGGCGTGTGCCGGCAACCGGGCCTCCGGGAGGTGGCGGGCGGCGCATTGTAACGCGAGGGGCCCGTCCGGGTAATGCGCGGGTTCACGCAGGCACGGGGGCCGGCGTTTCAATTTCGTAGCCGGTCCGTCCCGCCTTGAACCGGGCGCGGCCGGCGCCTACCTTTTCGGGTATGAAAGCGAGCGCCCTCGCGGCGGTGATCCCCTGGGATGCGCCGCGCGAGAAACGTCATGACACCGTCCGACCCGATCCCATCGGCCCGCGCATTCTGGTCGTCGATGACGACGAGGCGGTGCAGGAACTCGTGGCCCAGACTCTCGAGGCGGCCGGTTACCGCACCGGGACCGCCGGATCGATGCAGGACGCGCAGGAGCGCGCGCTCGACGAGGACTACAGCGGCATCGTCCTGGACGTCATCCTGCCGGACTCCAACGGGCTGACGCTGTACCGCCGTCTCCAGCGCCTGCGCCCGCAGCTGGCGCCGAGGACCGTGTTCATCACCGGCATGCTGGACGATGCGGAGATCGGGCGGTTCATCCGGCGGGTCGGCAATCCGCTCCTCCTCAAGCCGTTCGATCTCGACGAGCTGGTCCAGGCGGTCCGGCGGGCGGTCAGCACGCCGTTCGTCTGACGCCGGGTCAGACGCCCGGCTTCTCGTCCAGCAGGTAGCTGCGCCGGACCACTTCCATCCCCTCGCTGGCGAAGAAATTCGTGAGGATGCGGGCCGCGTAGTCGGCCGCCGCCGCGGCGGTGGCGCCGACCCACTGCTTGGCCAGCGCCGGGGCCCGCGGCTCGAAGCGGTCCATCGTCCACACCGTGCCGTCGGGGAACTGCACCTCGGCGATCCAGTGGCCGGGGGCCGGCTCGACGAAAATCGTGTAGGTCTCGTCGGTCTTCTGGCGGGTGCGGACCAAGTATGTGAAGGCGGCGGTGCGGGGCATGGACGGGCTCATTATATATCCAGCCGTTCCCCGAGACCGGCGGCCCGGGCCCGTTCGATCACCACCGCCGCCGCGGCGACGTCCTGCACGCCGACCCCGGTCAGGTCGCACACCGTCAGGTCCGCGGGCGACCTGCGGCCCGGTTTGCGTCCGGCGACGACCTCCCCCAGCTCGGCATCGATCCGATCCTCGGTGATCGCACCCGCAGCGACCGCGTGGTGAATCTCGCCCAGACGCAGGCACTGGGCCTTGCTGTCGGCCACGATCCGGTCGGCCCGGGCCAGGACATCGGGATGGAGTTCCTGCTTGTCGGGTCCGTCCGACCCGACGGCGGTGACGTGCGCTCCCGCCGCCAGCCACGCGGCATGGACGAGAGGTTCGCGGCTGGAGGTGACCGTGACGATCAGATCGGCCCCCTCGACCGCCTCGCGCACCGATTCGGCGACCACGAAGCGGCAGCCGGCCGGCATTCCCGGACGGAGACGCAGGTCCTCGGCGCAGGCGCGTGCCTTCGCCGGATCGCGGCCGAAGATCCGGACTTCCCGGAAGGGGCGCACCAGGGCGAGGGACTCGATCTGGTAGCGGGCCTGGTTGCCGGTGCCGATCACGGCGACCGTGCGGGCGTCGGCGCGTGCCAGGTGGCGGGCCGCCACCGCCCCGGCGGCGCCGGTCCGCTGTTCGGTGATGAACCCGTTGTCGAGCAGGAGCGCCGCCGGGACGCCGGTCCGCGCGTCGAATACCAGCACCATGCCGTCGTTCTGCGGCAGCCCGTGGCGGGGGTTGTCGTAGAAACCGGAGGCGATCTTGACGGCGTAGTGGCTGCCGCCATGGAGATGACCGGCCTTGACGTGGACTTCGCCCCGGTTCTCGCGGACTTCCAGGTTGATCACCGCCGGCAGCGAGGCGCCGCCGGTGGCATAGGCGGCGAACGCCTTCTCGACCGCTTCGAGGCAGGCGGCCGGGTCGAGCAGCCGCCGGATCTCCGCTTCGCGCAACAGAAGAACACTGCGACCCATGGCCGGGAGCATACCACCGGCCGGCACACCGGCCGCCCTGCCGTGTCCTGAAGGACCCGGCTCTGCTATCCTGAACGCCTCACAGGAGGACAGCCGTGCGCGTGCCGCCTTTCCGGATGGAACGGATGCAGTCGCAGTACGAGAACTATGTCGATTACAACCTTTCCGAAAGCGGCGTGGCGCCGATGTCGGTCCGCGAGCTGGTTGGCGGGAGCCGCAGCGCGGGGCGGCTCTTGGAAACCCGGCTCGGCTACGTCCAGAGCAACGGCGGGGAGGAGTTGCGCGACCGGATCGCGGGCTTCTACGACGGCGCGCGGCGCGACCACGTCCTGGTGACGAACGGCGGGTCGGAGGCCAACTACGCCACCTTCTGGGCGCTGCTCGAACCGGGGGACCGGGTCGCCTTCATGGTCCCCAACTACATGCAGACGATGGGCCTGGCGCAGGCGTACGCGGGGCGGGTCGATCCGTTCCGGCTGGTCCTGCGTCGCGATCGCGGCCGGGCCCGCTGGGCGCTGGACCGTGACAGCCTCGATCGCGCCGTGACTCCCGGGACCCGCATCGTCCTGGTGACCAATCCCAACAACCCGACCGGCGGCATCCTCGACAGCGAGGAGATGGATGCCGTCGTCCGCGCGGCGCGCCGCGCCGGCGCATGGCTGGTCGCCGACGAGATCTACCGCGGCGCCGAAGTCGATGGCCGGACCACGCCGAGCTTCTGGGGCCGTTACGATCGGGTCCTGATCACCTCGGGGCTCTCGAAGGCGTTCGGGCTGCCCGGGCTCCGGATCGGCTGGGTCGTCGGTCCCCCGAAGGTCGTGCAGCGTCTCTGGTCGTACCGCGACTACACCACCATCGCCATCGGGGCGCTGTCGGACCACCTGGCGACGATCGCCCTGGAGCCGGCCCGCCGCGAAGCGATCTTCGCCCGCACCCGTGCCATCATCCGCCGCAACCTGCCGCGGGTCCAGGCCTGGCTCGACGGCCATGACGGGCTGTTCGAGTACGTGCCGCCGCTGGCCGGGGCGATCGTCCTGGCCCGCTACGGGCTCAAGGTTCCGTCGGTGCGCTTCGGGGAGTACCTGCGCACGCGCCATTCGGTGCTGGTGGTCCCGGGCGACCAGCTCGGCATCGCGCGGCACATCCGGATCGGCATCGGGTCGGACGGCGCCTACACGCTGCGCGGTCTGCGGCGGATCGATCGGGCCATCGATACGATGGGCGGCCGTGGCCGGGACCGCTCGCCGGCGCGCCGGTTGTCCGGCCCCGCGCGCCGGCGGTCCGGTCCCGCGCGGCGGCAGGGGACGCGGATCAGCGCGGCTCCGCCTCGCTGATCAGCCGGCGCGCCTCGCGGATTGCGCCGTCGAGATCGACCACCCGGCCGTCGAGCTGCATCTCGTAGACCGCCCGGGTGACCCGCCCGACCTCGGGGCCGGGGGCCAGACCCAGATCCAGCAGATGGCGGCCCAGCAGGATCGGCTTCGGCGCGCCGGTCTCGACGCCCAGACCACGCACCCGGCCGATGAACCACTCCTGCGCGTCGGTCGGAAACACCCCGGGCGAACGACCGAGACAGTCGGCCCGCGACACCAGGTACAGCAGCTCCGGCTCCAACTTGCGCGCCAGCCGCCGGAAGGCGCCGTCGCCGACATTGTCGCGGTGCTTGTAGTAGTGGCTCGGGGTCAGGTGGTGGGCGACGAGCTGGATCACCTGGTGGCGGAGATCGTAGCCGCCCAGCGAATGGATCTTGAGGCGGTCGAGGAAGGCGCGGGTCGGCTCGATCCCCGCCTCCTCGTGATCGTACGACCGGATGCGGCCGTCCACCATGGCGGTGGTCACCGGCTTTCCGAAGTCGTGGCACAGGGTCGCCAGCAGGACCGCCAGCCGCTTCTCCTTCGGGAGCGCGAGGCTGTCGTCGGCCGCCAGGTCCATCGCCAGGAGCGTGTGGATCCAGACGTCCCCCTCGGGGTGCCACTCCGGCTCCTGAGGACAGCCTTTGAGCGCTTCCAGTTCGGGAAAGATCTTCTCCACGATCGCCAGGTGGTCGGCCCACTCCAGACCCAGTGACGGGCGCCGCGCCTTGAGAAGCAGCTTTTCCATCTCTCCCCACAGCCGCTCCGCCGGCAGGTCGTCGAGCGCCACCCTGCGGCAGAGACTGACGGTGTCCGGGTCGATGGTGAACTCCAGACGGGCCGCCAATTGCATGCCGCGCAGGACACGCAGGCTGTCTTCGACGAAGGTGCCGGGGTCGACCGCCCGCAGACGTCGATCGCGCAGGTCGTCCGCGCCGCGCCACGGGTCGAGGGTCTCCCCGGTCAGAGGATCGTGGAGTATGGCGTTGACGGTGAAATCACGCCGCCGGGCCGCCTCGGAGACCGACAATCCCGGGTCGCCCGTCACCTCGAAACCCCGGTGGCCCCGCGCCACCTTGGTGTCCCGCCGCGGCAGACTGACGTCGACCTCGGGGAGCGGGAGATCCCGGCCCGCCGGATCGCCGATCACCTTGTAGACCGCGAACGACTCGCCGACCAGCCGCACCGACCCGAAGCGCCCCAGGATCGCCGCCAGCCGGTCCGCGGGGAGACCGTAGATTTCGAGGTCGATCTCCTCGCCTGCCGGCAGGCCGTCCCGGCCCGTCTGGCGGAGCGCCACGAGGTCCCGCACCCAGCCCCCGACGACCAGGGCCCGGCCTCCGGCGTCGCGGATCGCCCGGGCCATGTCGAGGACGAAGGGATGCAGGGGTGTCGCCTGGCCGCTCATCGCCACCAGTATACGGGCGGCCTCTCCTGGATTCGGCGTTCCGGGGCGCCGGGATTGCGGCTTGACTCCGTGACCGGGAGCACTAGGTTTGAAGAGGTTGACCGCCGGATGGGTGTGTCAGTCGTCTGACGGCCCGGCGCCGGGCGCAGGATCGGGGAGAGGCATTGAACAAGCCGACGTCTTCAGGCCACCTGCCGAGAATCGCCGTCGCTCTTGCGATGGCTCTGAGCGCCACCGGGTGTCTCGAGCCGGTGGAAGAACGGCTCCGCATCGGCGTCAACGCCTGGCCGCCGTTCGATCTGCTTTACCTGGCGCGCGAGAAAGGGTTCCTGCGCGACGCGGGGGTCGAGGTGGACCTGGTCGACTTCTCCTCGTACACCGGGATCCTGCGCTCCTACCACCAGGGGCATATCGACGCGTTCTTCGCGACGCTCAACGAAGCGCTCATCGTCGACAATTTCCAGGAGCCGCTGGCGGTGGTCCTGGTGGCGGACTACTCCTACGGCGGGGACGCCCTGGTCGTCAGCGACGGGATCGCGAAACTCCAGGACCTGCGCGGCCGGAAGGTGGCCTACGAGGAGTCGGCGCTCGGATCGTACGTTCTCGAGCGGGCGCTCTCCCTGGGCGGTCTCGAGGAAAAGGACGTGACGGCCCTCAACCGGCTTCCCGAAGAGGGGGAATGGGCCTTCAAGGGCGGCAACGTCGATGCGGTGATCACCTACCAGCCGGCCCTCGGTCGACTGCTGCGCCTGCCGGGCGCCCGCGTGCTGTTCAGTTCGCGTGACCTCCCGGGCGAGATCGTCGACGTGCTCGTCGTCCGGCGGTCCCTGCTCGAGGATCGCGGCGACGAAATCCGGGGTGTCCTGCGGGGCTGGTTCCGGGCGGTCGAACTGCTGCAGCAGAGCCCCGGGGAGGCGGCTCCGTCGATGGCCGCGCGCGAGCGCATGAGCGACGAGGAGCTCCTGGCGAGTCTCGAGGGGGCCCACATCCCCGACCTGGAGGAGAACCGGCGGCTGCTGGGTTCGCCGGGCGCTCCGGGGACGCTCCACGCGACCGCGGAGCGGCTCGGGGAATTCCTCGTCAGGCGGGGCCTCGCCCGGCGGGTCGCCGCGCCGTCCGAAGTTTTCCACACCGAGCTGGTCGGCTCCCTCTAGGAGGCGCCCGGTGCGCCGATCCCTTGCACGGTTCTCGACCTCGGCCCTGATGGGTCTGGCGTTCACCGTGCCGGCGATGGTCATCGCCGGCGCCCTCGCCCTCTACCACCTGCGCGCCGCCGAGCGTTTCCTCGCCGAGGAGGGAATCCGCTATGGCACCGTCCTGAGCGACCAGCTGCTGAGCTCGGCCCAGCGGTTCCTGCGTCTCGGTTCGATCGCGGCGGTCCAGGAGATGATCGAGGAAACCGGCAGCCAGCGATCGGTCCTGTCGATCGCTCTCGTTGACAGCGACGGTCGCATCCTCGCGAGCAACCGGCATGACTGGATCGGGACGCAGGACACGGCGATTCTCGATGAGGGATATCCGGATGTGTCGCGCGCCGCCCGCGCCGCCTTCCAGCCGCACCACCGCCTGATCGACGGAGGCAAGCGGATCATCCTGGTGTCGCCTCTCCTGCTCCAGGGGACCGACCCGATCCTGAACCAGTCGCGCGGCACCCTCTACATGAAGGTGGACCAGGAGAAGAAACTGCGGGAGGTCTACGTCACCATCCTCAGCCGCGGGATCGTGTCGGCCGTCGCGATCCTGCTCTTCAGCCTGCTGCTCTTTGCCTGGGTGCGGGCGATCCTGGCGCAGCCGATTCTCCGCATCGCCGAGTTCCTGCGGCGCTTCGCCGCCGGCCGGGCGACCGTCCCGCCGCCGCCAGTGGGTCCACGCGAGGTCGCCGCGCTGGCCGAGGACGTCGCCGCCATGGTGCGCGACCTGCGCGAGAAACAGGCGGAGCTGTCGGACTCCGAGGAGCGCCACCGGAACCTCCTGCAGGGGGCCTACGACGCCATCGTCACCGTCGAGCCCGAGAGCGGCCGGATCCTCGAAGCCAACGCCATGTTCTGCCGGCTGTTCGGCTACACCGCCGCGGAGGTGGGCACCCTCACCGTTGCCGACCTGCACCCGCCCGAGGATCGGGCCCGGATCCTGCAGGCCTACGTGGAGGCGGCACGGCTGGAAGACAAGGACTTCCACGAGATCCCCTGCCTGCGCAAGGACGGCGCCCGCTTCATGGTCGACATCCGCGGCGGGCCGATCCGGCTGCGGCACCGCACCGTCATGGAATGGATCGTCCGCGACCGGACCGAGCGGCAGCACCTCGAAGATCAGTTGCGTCTGGCGCAGAAGATGGAGAGCGTCGGGACCCTGGCGGGCGGCATGGCCCACGACTTCAACAACCTGCTGACCGGCATTCTCGGTTACTCGCGGCTGATGCTCGGCCGCGCCGGACCGGACGACCCGAATTTCCGGCACCTGCAGATCATCGAGCGATCGGCGACGCGCGGCGCCGAACTGACCGCCCAGCTGCAAGCCTTCAGCCGCCGGGCCGCGACCCGCCCCGAGCCGGCGCGCATCGCCGCGATCCTCGTCCCGACCATCGACACCCTGCGGGATGCACTCCCGCCGGACGTGACGCTGATCGTGGACGCCGGCCAGGACCTGTGGACGACCGCGATCGACCCGGGCCAGATCCAGGCGGCGCTGCGCCAGCTCTGGTCGAACGCCCTCGACGCCATGCCGCACGGGGGGCGGCTGACCCTCCGCATCGCCAACCGGGAGATCACCGAAGCCGACAGCCGCGCCCATCTCGAGGCGCGCCCCGGGCGGTTCGTCGTCCTGTCGGTCGAGGACACCGGTGGAGGGGTCGATCCGAATATCCGCAACCGCATCTTCGAGCCTTTCTTCACCACCAAGGAGACCGGCAAGGGGACCGGGCTCGGTCTGTCGATGGTGTACGGTCTGGTTAAGGGTCACGATGGCTGGGTGGAGGTCCAGAGCACGCCGGGTCAGGGGAGCCGGTTTTCGGTCTACCTCCCGGAGCATGATGCGGCCGCCGCG
>Ga0214473_10012187_pt1 | contig 10097 bp, 7 predicted proteins | sample RVTome_7_FD_203509 | JGI IMG/M metagenome (GOLD analysis project Ga0214473, IMG submission 203509) | Soil microbial communities from uranium-contaminated site in the Upper Colorado River Basin, Wyoming, United States - RVT98D197 | ecosystem: Environmental > Terrestrial > Soil > Contaminated >... | reverse complement strand
GCGCTTGCCAGTGCGCCTCCTCGATTCCAGCCTGTAAGGCGGCGATCGCCGCTTCCAGGTTCTCGACCGCTTCCTGGGCGGCGTTCAGCGCCGCCTGCGCTTCGTAGAACGCCGCCTGGGCTGCCTGGTAGGCATCGGTGAGACTCTCCACGCGTTCCCTGGCGTTCGCGACCGCCTGGTTGAAGTGACTCGATGCGCTCTGCCAGGTGTCGAAGCTGAGCCCCGCGAGGAAATCCCGGCAGTCCAGGACGTCAGCCCATCCGTCGATGTCAAGGCAGGCCGCAGCAAAGGCATTCAGCCTCTGCTGCTGGGTCGCCAGGATCGACTCGGCCAGCCCTTTCCGCTCGAAGGCCTCGGCCAGGTTGGCAAAAGCCTCATTCAGGCTATCACGGGCCCCGCCCAGGTGATCTCTCGCGGCTTCCAGGCTGCGGAGCGTGGCGTCGATCGCCGCCAGAAGGTCGTCGGTGGCCGCCGGAATCTCCGGGACGCCTTCCCCGGACGCGTACGAGTCTCCAAACGACACGATCAACCAGTCCTGTACCGTCAAAACCTGCTCGGCCCATATGCCCGGCGCCCCGCTACGAACAACGTGCAAAGCAACAGGGTATCGTCCCTCGGCAGGAAACTCGTACGACCACTCACACGAGGGCACCGACGCCACCCGGCGCTGGTTCACATGCCAGATGTACTGGGAGCCCGGTAGCAGCCCGCAGGCGTCGAAGTTGACGGTCCACGACGACGGATTCACCTCGGCCAGCTCGCGCGGGTAATCCATCAGGCCATCGCCGTCGCGGTCCAGGCCGAAGCGTTGAGGCATGCTCCAGTCGAACGAAGCCCCGGGAGTCGCTCGCCCGAACGAGGGGTCGGTGAGTGATTCCACGGACACGCTGTCCCGGCAACCCGTGGCCAGGAGGGCGAAGGCGCCAAACAGCAGGTACCGGTGGGCGGAGGCGGTTGCTCGACAAGCGAACGCTTTCATGGATCCTCCCGATGCACCCTCTCGATGGGTTGACGCGACCGCATGGCGCCGGCGTTGCCCGGGTTGGCAGGCCTGAGGGATGGGATGCGGGCGCCTTGCCTGCCGGTATATTGGGTCTCCCCGGTCAATTCGGAGTCTAGGCGTGGTCAATTGCATCGGCGGCGGGGCGTGATGCCGCTCGCAGGTCGTGTCATGATCGCGGTGGCGATCGCCACCGTCGCACTCGCCCCGGAGACCCAAGCCCTTCAAGTCAGAACCGTGGCATCCGGCCTGGACACGCCCTGGGATCTCGCGTGGGGGCCGGACGGCGACCTGTGGGTCACGGAGCGACCCGGCCGCATCTCGCGGGTAAACGTCGCCACGGGGCAGGTGACCCTGCTGGGCGAGTTGAAGGTCGCGGAGGTGAGCGAGAGCGGGTTGATGGGAATGGCCTTTCACCCGGATTTCTCAGCCCAACCGTACGTGTACCTGGCGCATTCGTATCGGTCAGCGTTCGGGATCCAGAACCGCCTGGTCCGGATGCGCTACGCCAACGGGCGCCTGACGGACCCGCAGACGCTCCTGGATGACATTCCGGGGGCCGGGAACCACAACGGCTCGCGGCTCGTGATCGGCCCCGACCGGATGCTCTACGTGACGACCGGCGACGCCGGGGACGGGTCCCGGTCGCAAGACCTCAAGTCGCTCGCGGGCAAGGTCTTGCGGCTCACCCTGGACGGGAAGCCGGCGCCGGGCAATCCGTTCGGTAACGCGGTCTGGTCCTACGGCCATCGCAACCCGCAGGGCATCGCCTTCCAGCCTGGCACCGCTGCGCTGTACTCGGCCGAGCACGGTCCCAGTGAAGCGGACGAAGTGAATGTGGTCGAGCGCGGGCGCAACTACGGATGGCCCGAGGTGCGCGGCGCGTGCGACACCGACGCCGAGCGCACCTTCTGCGCCGCGAACACCGTCATGGAGCCGGTCGCCGAGTTCACGCCCACGCTGGGCGTCGCTGGTGCCGCGTTCGTCTCGCGGGATACGCTACTCGTCACCGCCCTCTCGGGCCGGGTATTGCTCCGCATCACGCTCACGTCCGACGGCCGGCGCGCCGCGCACATCGAACGCCTCCATGCGGGTGAGTTCGGCCGCATCCGCGACGTCCTGGTGGGTCCCGACGGCGCGATCTACGTGGCCACCAGCAACCGGGACGGCCGCGGCTCGCCGGCCGTGGACGACGACCGAATCCTGCGGATCCGGTAATCCCGCCCTCACGCCCCACTTGAGTGCCTAAGGGAATGCCGCGGTTCCGGCGCTGACCGGGAACCTTCCGCTCGGTATGCAGGGTAGCTGAAGGGAGGGCGCCCCTGACTCCCCGGGGGCGTCCGTGCATGCCCGAAAGGAGGTACCGTTATGCGTCCCGAAGTGGCATCCGTTTCACAGACCGAGCGCTTACGCGCCGCAATGGCGGCCAGCGCGATCACCCACGGCCAAACCGTCCGCGCCGACATCGAACGCGTGGAAGTCTCGACCAAGGCATACGCCAAAGCGTTGGTGTACTTCTGCGGCATTCACGGTGTGAGGATTCGCGAAACGGTCCGGCCCGGCGACGGCGGGCCGCTCCCGGCCGACGTCGCCCTCGCGGGGTTGGACGTTGACGGTGAGGGCTTCTACGACATCCGCAACGCCCTCATCAGCTCCAACGGCAGGATCCAGATCGCGCTGGACGATCAAAGCCGGGTGGTGCCCCGGGCCAAGTCGTTGTTGGGGTTCGTTATGGAGGCATAGCGCCAGCCGGGACCTACCCGGAGGCCGACCGCCGGCGCCAGTCCTAGTGGGCGTCGGCGGTCGCGCCTTTCTGGGCGGGCCATCAAGGGATCCTGCACACTCTGCAAGAAAAACCACCGGACGGACTACTGACCCAACCGCCCAACAGCTCGCCCCAGCGCCGCAGCATCCACCGGACTCAGGACACCGGCAACCTCACGCTCCATGGCGTCCACGATCTCCGCCCCCTGCGTGTAGGACCTCCGGCCGGCCGGCGTGAGGACCGCCCTCACGATGCGACGATCGCTAGCGTCATCCACGCGGCGAACCAGGCCGTCCACCTCCAGGCGGTCCACCAGCTGCGTGATGTTGGACCGGACGCACTGGTTGCGCTCGGCCAACTGGCTCAAGGCCATCGGCTCCTTGACCTCCGCCAAGGCTCTCAAGACGCCCAGCTTGGCGAGCGACAGCCCGGTCCGCGCCAGGGCGGTCTCGAGCCGGTTCTCCAACTGGTGTGCCACGGCCAGGAGGCTCGCCAGGACCGATCCTGAGGCTTGCCGCTCTGTCCGCGCCTGCATAGGCGCTTTGTTCATTGCTGAACTATACAGGTGCTGTACAATCCCGTCAAGGTCCGGCCTTTCATCCCCGCTTCAGATGGGGTTCATCGCGGCGGGTCTATTCCTCCTTTCGGGCGAACTCGTTCATCACGAATCACAAGGAACCAGACATGGCGGTCAGTCATAAGAAAGGCACGCGTCGCCGCATCCCCCCGAAACGAAACGGGAACAGCCAGGCGAAGCAGGCGGACCTTGCCGGCCCCGGCATCGGGGACTACAGGGATGTGGAGAAGTCCCTCCCCACCGACTATCGGCCGCTGCTCGACCCACGTAAGACCCAGCTCGCCATCTTCGCGGTCAAGAGCTACATCGAGGAACAGCTCTGCAAGGAGCTGAACCTGATGATGGTCACGGTCCCGCTCATCGTGGACGTGGAAAGCGGCGTCAACGACATGCTGGACCGCGACGGCTCCCGCACGCCCATTCAGTTCCACATCAGCAACGATCACGACGAGCATCCCATTGACGCCCAAGTGGTGCAGGCGGCCACCAAGTGGAAGCGGGTGGCCCTGAAGCAGTTCGGCATGGGCCCGGGCGAAGGCCTCTGCACCGACATGCGCGCGTTGCGGAAGGACTACTTCCTGGACCACGACCACAGCTGCTACGTGGACCAGTGGGACTGGGAGCTGGCGATCACCGCGGAGCAGCGCACCCTCGACTTCCTCACGGCCACCGTGCGGAAGATCTGGAAGGTCATCAAGGGCGCCGAGCAGTTCGCCTTGAACCAGTTCCCCCAACTCCGCGACCGGCAGGATCCCGAGCTTCCGGACGAACTCACCTTCCTCCACGCCGAGGACCTCCTGGACATGTTCCCCGACATGCCGCGCAAGCAACGGGAGACCATGGTGCTCCAGAAGCATCCGGCGATCTTCATCTACGGGATTGGCTGGCCGCTCCGTGATGGCTACCCCCACGAGATGCGCGCCGCCGATTACGACGACTGGGTGACCGAGACCGAGACCAGGGATGGCCGCCCGATGCATGGCCTGAACGGCGACATTCTGGTGTGGAATCCCGTGACCCGGCGCCGGCACGAGCTGAGTTCCATGGGCATCCGGGTCAACGCGGAGACCCTGAAGGAGCAGCTCAAGATCAGCAGCCTGGCCCACCTGCTGAAGACGCCCTACCACCGAGGGATCGTGGAGGGCGCGATACCGTTGTCCATCGGCGGCGGGATCGGCCAGAGCCGGACGCTGATGCTGCTCCTCAAGAAAGCGCACCTAGGCGAGGTGACCGTGTCCGTCTGGCCGAAGGTGCTGAAGCAGATGTGCGCGGAGCGGAATATCGTGGTGCTGGAGTAGCTCGCCCGCGCCGGGTAAGCGGCGCCCTTCTAGCGCGGCGGCAAGAGGTCGCGAGTCACCAGGTCTCCGTAGCTCCGGAACCCGCTCGCCCGCTGCGCGCCAAGAAACGCGCCGAAGGTCTGCAGCAGCTGTACGCTCAAGTACCCTGGCACCGCCTGGGGGTGCGGCCGTCCGTACGGGAAGTAACTCCGGATCAACACGCTTCGTTCGTCGTGCGGCAGGGCCTCCACGTTCCCTGCGAACCGCGCGAACGTATCGCCGCGAAACAGGTATTGCTCGACGTTCGAGGTGTAGAACGCCGACACCCGTTCGCCTCGCTCCGTCAGGTACCGGCCAATGGCCGTCATGGCCCTGGGCCCGGCGAGATCGCCCACCACCGGAACAACCAAGTTCCGCTCTTCCAACGCTTTCACGAACTGGAAATCCGGCTCCCGGGCGAGGTAGTTGGCCCGGCGGCCGCCCCGGTCGGTTTCCAGCAGCAAGCGACCGTAGGTGGGATAATCGAACCGCTCCCCACGGCCAAACGTGGTGAGCTTGAGCTCCGGGCCCTCGGCGATGAACGTCCGGTGGAATCGCTCGACAGTCGCACGATCCTCCGCCGACAGGGGAATCCCGAGCTCCGGCACCAGGGCCCGCACCAGTCGCCGCGCCCGCGCGGCCGCCAGGGAATCGGGTGGAGCGCGGGTCACGTACCCCAGGAGCGCCTCCAGGTCGCGCGCGCCCCACCCCACCGTGTCCGCGGGTGGCGTCCTGCCGAAGAGCAGGCAAAGGAACTCGACACGGCTCCGCGCCTGGTGAAAGAGCGCCTTGAACAGCAGCTGCTCCAGCAGGTTGTCCCGCCGGATGTCGATGATGAAGGCAACCCTGGGCCGGATGGCAGCGATGTACGAGAAGTTCTGGTCCGGGCCGACGCCCAGATACGCCCCACCCCGCACGCCGTGCCGCTCCAGCCCGCTGATCGCGTGGAGATATGAGTCTTCGTTGGAGACCAGGTTGTCGGTGTCGAAAAAGCCACCGCGCTCGGACAGGCGCCCCACCAGCGTCCCGAACTCGGCGGGCGTGAGCCGAGCCGGAACCTGGGCCGTAGCACTGCCGGCCGCGACCAGTAGCGCCAGCGGAAGCGCGCAACACGCAAGCATGGTCCCGCGAACATAACCCCTCACGCGCGCACCGGACGAGACTCACCGTGTCGGGGCCGGGAGCCGATAGCGGGCAGCTTGAAGAAAGTCGTCCCTCTCGCGATTCTCCTACGCCATGTCCGCCCCCCCGCGACCGGCCAAGAAATTCGATCGTTCCATTGTTGAGGGCCCCATCCCCCGGGCGGTCTGGCGGATGGCCTGGCCCACCATGCTCCAGAACATGATCGGAGGCTTGCAGGGCATCATTGACCACGCCATGGTGGGGCACTTCGTGGGCTACACCGGCAACGCCGCCATCGGCGTCTCCCTCCAGATCTTCATCGTGGTCATCGTCTTCATCATGTCGCTCTACTCGGGGATGGGCGTGTTGGTGGCCCGGTTCGCGGGCGCCGGCGACCACGAGAAGGTCAATCGCACGGTGTACCAGGCGTTTCTCACGTCGGTGGGCCTCTCAGTCGGGGTCCTGGCTCCGCTGGGCTACGTCCTGTCCCCGTACCTGCTCGACCTGGTGCACGCGGCGCCGGAGGTCCAGGCCCAGGCCCTGCCGTACCTCCGCATTATGTTCGTCTTCAGTTTCGGCATGTTGATGTTCTTCATGGTGGGGGGCGCGCTTCGTTCGACCGGAGACGCGCGGACGCCGCTTCGCCTCGGCATCCTGCTGACGGTGCTCAACATCCTCTTCAACGTGATTCTCATTCCGGGCCTGGGACCCATCCCACGGCTCGGCGCCACCGGGGCCGCCATAGGCACCGCCCTCGCCGGCGGCATCGTAAGCCTCATCGCCCTGTATCTGCTCTTTTCAGGACACCTGGTGGTCGCGTTCCACCGGGGCATGGACCTGAAGCCTGATTGGTCCATCATTCGCTCCCTGTTCCACTTCGGCTTGCCCACCGGGCTGCAGGGCGTGGCGATGAATGTGGCCGGCGTGCTGCTGCTCCGGTTCATCGGCTCGCTAGCGCAAAGCGCCGAGGCGCAGGCGGCTTACGCCGTGGGTTACACCGAACTGTTCTCGTTCATCACCTGGACGTCGGTGGGCCTCATGGGGGCCACCGCCGCCGTGGCGGGTCAGAACCTGGGCGCCGGTCATCCGGAGCGCTCGGTCCGCGCCGTGCAGGTGGCGTCCCGCATCGGGCTCGGTGTGGCGGCCGCGGTCGGACTTCTCTTCCTCACGATTCCGCGCACCCTGCTGGCCATGTTCGGCATGCAGGACCCGGTCGTGGTGGGGCTGGGCGTGCAGCTCTTGACGTTCCTGAGCGTCTCGGGCCTGTTCATCACGGTGGCCCTGACGTACACCGGCGGGCTCCAGGGCACGGGGGATACCAAGAGCCCGTTCTACATTTCGGTGATCTCCCAGATCGTGATTCCGCTGGGGCTGTGCACCATTCTGGACGCAACCCGCGGCCTCAACCCGGCCGACATCTGGCTGGCCATCCTGCTGGGCCACGCGACCCGCTCCGCGCTGACCGTGCTCCGGTTCCGGCAAGGGAAGTGGCGGCACATCCGGGTGGATCTCGAGCCAGCCCGAGGGTGAGTCGCCCCTGGTTGCGAACCTGTGACGCTCTGGTAAGGGGACTCCTCTTGACGGGCATGTGACCTGGATCACACCATCAGGTTACTACAGCGCCTTACCATGAACTGCTCGTGCCCGGTCGCGCCCGACCCTCCGGCACGCATCCGAGCACAAGAACCTGGAGACCACGATGACCCGCACTATCCTCTCCCGTCGCGCAGCGGCGTTCGCAGTGATTGCCCTAGGCGCGGGCCTCTGGGCCGCCTGCTCGGACCCGTTCGCCGAGTCGCTCGCGGGCCCCACGCAGGTGCCGCAATTGAGCGTTCAGCGCGGGCAGGAGATCGCCGCAGCCATCGCGGCGCAGGAGCGCCACACGCCGGCGTTGATGCGCATCCCCGGCGTGGTGGGGACGGCCGTGGGCTTGTTGCCCAACGGGCGCGCCGGCGTGCGGATCTTCCTTACGAGCGACGAGGTGCGCGGACTGCCCAGTGCCCTGGATGGGGTTCCCGCGGCGGCCGAGGTCACCGGCAGGTTCGTGGCCCTGAGCGACCCCACCACCCGGCAGCGGCCGGCGCCCACCGGCTTCTCGGTGGGGCATCCGTCGATCACCGCCGGCACCATCGGGGCGCGGGTGAGGAACAGCTCGGGTCAGTTGCTGTTCGTCTTGAGCAACAACCACGTGCTGGCCAACAGCAACAACGCGAGCCTGGGTGACCCGACCCTGCAGCCCGGCCCCTACGACGGCGGCACGGTGGCCAACGACCAGGTCGGGACGCTGCACGCCTTCCAGCCGATCGATTTCTCCGGCGGAGATAACCTGTTCGACGCAGCCATCGCGCTCACCACCACCGGTAACGTGGGCAACGCCACGCCCACGGACGACGGCTACGGCGCGCCCAACTCCGCCATCTGGGGCGACGCCAACAACGACCGGGTGTTCGACAACAAGGCCGCCCTGCTGGGCCTGAACGTGCAGAAGTTCGGACGCACCACCAAGCTCACCCACGGCCAGATCACCGGCATCAACGGGGCGGTGAACGTCTGCTATGAAGTCGTCTACATCGGGAACATCCCGATCTGCGTGAAGCAGGCGCATTTCGTCGACCAGATCATCATCGGATCCGGGACCTTCAGCGGGGGAGGTGACTCCGGCTCGCTGATCGTCACGGACGACGGCGACAGGCATCCGGTCGCCCTGCTGTACGCGGGCAGCGCCACGCAGACGATCGCCAATCGGATTGATTTGGTCCTGAACCATTTCGGCGTGTCGGTGGACGGCGGGGACAGCCTGCCTCCTCCGCCGCCGCCTGACACCCTGACCGACGTCGCGGTGCAGTCCGTTAGTGCGCCGTCTTCCGCCATCCAGGGAGCCGCGGTCAACGTGGTGGTGACGGTGCAGAACGTGGGGAATCAGGACGTGGCCACGGCCTTCGATGTGACGCTCAAGGACTCAACCGACAACGTCGTGATTGGGACGCAGGCGGTGCCGGGCCTCGCCGCCGGCGCGAGCACGCCCCTCACGTTCGTGTGGAACACCACGGGCAGCAGCATCGGGAGTCATGCGCTGATCGCACGGCACACGCTGGTGGACGACAACGCCGCCAACGACGCGAATACCGCCGCGGTCACGATCAATCCGGAGGGGACGCCCACCACCATGCACGTGGGCGACCTGGACGGTGTCGCTTCCGATGACGGAACCACCTGGTCCGCGATCGTGGAGATCGCGGTGCACGACCAGAATCACCAGCCGCTGAACGGCGCCACGGTGGTGGGGAACTGGAGCCGGAGCGGCCTCAACGCCAACACCTGTACCACCGGCGAGCTGGGCGGCGACGGGACCTGCATCGTGCTGTTCCCCGGCCTCCGGCGGAACGCCAAGTTTGTGACCTTCACGGTGACCAGCGTGACGCTGAACGGGGTCACGTACCAGGCCACCGCCAACCACGACGTGGACGGCAGCAGCAACGGCACGTCGGTCCGGGTGAATCGGCCGTAGACCGGGCCCGTGCCCGCTCCGGCTGGACGGCTCCCGCGTGAAGGTGGAGGTGACCGGGCCGTTCCGGGCGCGCTAGTCCAGCGTCAGGTTCTGGTTGTGTCTATGGCAAGCACAGGCGGGCGCTTGACACGGCTAACAACCAGAACCTGTTGCTGCCCTAGCGCCCCATCAACGTCCTTGGATCCCACATCCGCCCATTGGCCACCACCGACACGATCCGCCGCAGGTTGCGGACGTCGGCCAGCGGGTCGGCGCTGAGCAGCACGAGGTCGGCCACCTTCCCCGGCGCGATGGTGCCGAGCGAGTCCAGCATCCCGAGGTGGCGCGCCGGCTCCAGCGTCGCAACCCGCAGGATGTCAAACGGCGAGAGGCCGGCGCGCGCGAACAACTCCAGCTCCTGATGCAACCCGAACCCGGGCGGGCTGTTCCGGAGCGGAGCGTCCGTGCCGGCCAGGATTCCCACGCCGGCCCGGTACATGACCCCGACTAACCCGATGCGTTTCTCCCACAGCGCGCGGCCGACCAGGTCTGCATCGGGTGGGATGCTGTCCGGCATGGGGAAGATCTCCGCCACGTATCGGCGCAACGTATCCGGCAGGAAGCTCGCGAACGAATCGCCGGGCAGCGCCCGCCCGGGCCACGCGGCCACCTCGTACTGGGCCACCAGCGTGGGCACCACCCACGTGCGGTTGCTGGCGAGCCGAGCGAATAACGGCGCCAGGTCGTCCGAGGCGCACCGGCCCAGCACCGCCTGGATGGGGAATCGCGGCGCCAACGCGAGCGACTCGGCCGGCGTGCACGGCGTGGGG
>Ga0214473_10012186_pt1 | contig 10097 bp, 8 predicted proteins | sample RVTome_7_FD_203509 | JGI IMG/M metagenome (GOLD analysis project Ga0214473, IMG submission 203509) | Soil microbial communities from uranium-contaminated site in the Upper Colorado River Basin, Wyoming, United States - RVT98D197 | ecosystem: Environmental > Terrestrial > Soil > Contaminated >... | reverse complement strand
GCCGTTCACCGAGGTGCCGGTGGCCGAGGCCGCGGACTACGGCGGTGCACGCGCCGAGTACGCGCTGCGCCTCAAGGCGCGGCTCGAGCTGACGCTCGAGGAGCACGCGCTCGCGCCGCTGTTTCGCGACGTCGAGCTGCCCTTGATCGCGGTGCTCGCCGACATGGAGTGGGAGGGTATCGCGATCGATGCGGACCAGTTCGCGAGGTTGACGCAGGAGTTCCGCCGCGAGCTGGCCGAGCTCGAGCAGGCGATCCACCGCGCGGCGCTGACCGACTTCAATATCCTCTCGACGCCGCAGCTGCGGCATGTGCTGTTCGAGAAGCTGCAGCTGCCCGTGCTCAAGAAGACCAAGACCGGGGCGTCCACCGACTTCGAGGTGCTCGAAGAGCTGGCAGCGATGGGCCACGAGGTGCCGAAGCTGCTGATCGAGTACCGCGAGGTCTCGAAGCTGCTCTCGACCTACCTCGAGGCGCTCCCCGCGCAGGTGAACCCCGAGACGGGGCGGATCCACACGTCGTTCAACCCGATCGGCGCGGCGACCGGGCGCCTCAGCTCGACGAATCCCAACCTCCAGAACATCCCGGTTCGCACGGCGCGGGGCGAGTCGATCCGCCGGGGCTTCGTGCCGCGCCCGGGCGCGAAGCTGGTCGTCGCCGACTACTCGCAGATCGAGCTGCGGCTCCTGGCGCACCTCTCGGGCGATCCCGCCTTCGTCGCAGCGTTCCGGGCGGGGGGCGACATCCACCGCCAGACCGCGGCCGTCATCTTCGGCGTGGACGCCGCTGCCGTGACGGCCGACCAACGCTCCCGCGCGAAGACGATCAATTTCGCCACCATCTACGGGCAGGGGCCGCACGCGCTCGCGCGCCAGCTCGGCATCGCGCACGAGGAGGCCAAGCGGTTCATCGCGGGCTACTTCGCGCGCTTCGCCGGGGTGCGCCGCTACCTCGACGAGGCGGTGGCGAGCGCCCGGGAGAAGGGCTACGCCGAAACCATTCTCGGGCGGCGCCGCTACATCCCCGAGCTCAAGGACAAGAACCACAACGTCCGGTCCTTCGGCGAGCGCGTCGCCACCAACGCGCCCATCCAAGGCTCGGCCGCAGATCTTATCAAGATCGCGATGGTGCGCGTCGCGGCGGCGCTGCGGGAACGGTTCAGCGCCCGACTCCTCCTTCAGGTGCACGACGAGCTCGTGGTCGAGGCCCCGGCGGGGGAGGCCGCCGAGGTGGCCGGGATCCTCCGCCGCCACATGGAAGGAGTGGCGGACCTCACCGTCCCCCTGGTGGCCGACGTGGGGATCGGCGCCAACTGGCTCGATGCCAAAGCCGGCTAACCCCAAGTCGCGGGAAAGCTTGCCGCCCCTCGCCCCAGTCCGTAGGTTGTCAGGTATCCGCTGCAGTCGGCACCCGATCAGCCCTGGAGGGCTTGGGCGTGAGGCGCGTAGGCGGTTTCACCCTGATCGAGCTGATGATGGTGGTGGTGATCATCGGGCTCCTCGCCTCGGTGCTGATTCCCCGATTCGCGCATACCCGTGAGAAGGCGTTCATGGCCTCGATGAAGGCCGATCTGCGCAACCTGGCGACCGCCGAAGAGAGCTACTTCTACGATTACACGAGCTATACGACCAACCTGGGCGGCCTGCCCTCGTTTCGCCCGTCCACCGGCGTAACGATCGCCGTCAACGAGGCCACGATGGGCGGCTGGTCCGCCACGGCTTCGCACTCCAGTACGCCGCGCTTGTGCTATCTCTTCGTCGGCAACGCCTCTCCGGTGGGTGCGGCGACCGTGGAGGGCCAGGTCGCCTGCAACTGACGTGGCGTGGCGCGAGTTTCGGCTGCTGCGCGACGGGGTGGTGCACGCGCTCGAGGGAGGGCTGTGGCTGCACCGCTTCACGTTGGGCGGTCGCGCGATGGCGCACCTCGTGAGCGGCGACCGCGAGGCGCTCCTCGCGTGGGGCCGGGCGTCGGGCCTCGATGGCCGCTGGATCCAGTACAAGCCGCTGCGCGATCCGCGCACGGGCGAACGGGTGCCGGCCTGGCACTGGGACCTCTCGGGCGACCGCATCCCGCCGCGTCGCGGCGAAGGAGCCTGACGTGAAGCTGCCCCGACTCGGTGCCGTCATCGCCTGCGCAGCGCTGGTTCCCGCCGCCGCCGCCGCGCAGCGCGCGGTTGCGCCCCTCAGCCAGGTCCCGGTCGCGGCGCGCATCGCGATGCCAGACCTGGTCGCGGTCCGCCCCGACTCGACCTACCAGCTCGTTGTTCCCTCGCTGTTCGAGCGCAAAGCGGTCTATCGCCAGGTAGCGGGGGAGTGGACGCTTGTCGAGACCATATTTCGCCGCGACAGCACGCGCGCCGCGTCGCTCGTGGGCAGAGCCGCCGAGTTCTACATCGACGGCCAGCCGGTGGGCTCCGGCCACGTACGCAGCATCCAGCCCGGCTTCTGCGGCGACCCACCTGCGTGGTGCCCCACGCGCGCGACGATCGACATCGTGGGCTCCCTGATGCGCGACGCGCCACCGATGGTTGTGGTGAGCCCGCCGCCCGTGCACACGGCCGAGACCGTCGAGCCCAGCGAGGACGAAGTGGCGGCGGTGTCGCTCGCGCTGCTGGGGCTGCTGCGCACCGCCGCCGGGCCGCGCCAGCGGGTGAGCGAGGACCAGCTTGGGACGCCGACCGTGTACACCATCAACGACATCGACAGCGAGCGGCGGATCGTGGTCGCCGCCGGCGCGCTCGACCTCGGCGCGACGGGCAGCGTCAGCGGGCTGGTCGTGGGGATCGCCGCCGACACGCTGCTGCGCTCGACCGTGGGTCGCGCCACGCGGCGCCCGCCCGGCTCGACCGAGGAGCTGCGCCTCGTCACCGCCATGGACCTGAACGGCGACGGCCGCGACGAGCTGCTCCTCGGCTGGGTGAGCGCTGGCGACTGGACGTTCGAGGTCCTCTCGCCCGACCGGCTCGGCCGCTACAAGCTGCACTTCCGCGGACCCGACCGGTCGATGCCGGCGATGGGGGCCCGGCGGACCCGATAGGCCGAAGGCTCAAAGCCGAATTCACACGATCCGGACGGGTCCGGCGCCGGTGCCTGCGCTGGTCACTCCGTGCCCTTCAGCCTGGCGGCTGGCCCGCCGTCGTCGCTCGCGCGGCGATAGTGCCCGCCCGCCCCGCGCCGCCGGTAGCCGGGCCACCAATTGAACCGCCCCGCCAGGTGCATCAGCGACGGCACCATCACCATCCGGATCAGCGTCGCGTCGAGGAGCACGGCCACGGCGAGGCCGAAGCCCACCATCTTCACGGCGAGCACCCGCGCGAAGGCGAAGGCGCCGAAGACCAGGATCATGATCAGCGCGGCGCTCGTGATCGTGGCTCCGGTCGCGGCGAGCCCCGCCACCGTCGCCGCGTCGTTGTCGTGCGTCTGGTCGAACTCCTCCTTGATGCGCGCCAGCAGGAATACCTCGTAGTCCATCGACAGCCCGAACACGATCGCGAATACCAGTACGGGGCCGAGGATGAAGATCGCCTCCGTCGGGCCGTCGAGGCCGATGACCGAGCCGCCGTAGCCGAGCTGGAAGACGACCACCGTCATCCCGAACGCCGCCGCGACCGAGAGGCTGTTCATGATCACGGCCTTGACCGGCACGAGCACCGAGCGGAAAACGATCCCCAGCATGAGTCCGGTCACGCCGAGCACAACGGCGACGAGGAGCGGGAAGCGCCGCAGCAGCTCGTCCCGGAAGTCGAGGGCCGAGGCGGAGAAGCCGCCCACGAGCAGCTCGGCGCGCTCCAGCGTCGGGAACCCCGCGGCGGCGATCGCGCGGATCCGGCGCACCGCCTCGAGTCCGCCGTCGAGCGTGACGCTGTCGGCGAGTAACACGTCGTAGGACGCTGCGGCGCGGTCGCGGCTCACGTAGTTGCGCAGCAGCTCCGGGGAGCGCGCGAAGGCGGCCGCGGTGTCGGAGTAGAGCCGCACGTACTGCCAGAGCGGCACGCCCGGCCGCAGGTCCACGAGACCGCGCACGTCGCGCACCCGCGGATCGGTGCGGATGCTGTCGGAGATCAGCTTCAGCGCGCGCAGCCGGTCGAGTTCCAGCACGTTGCCGCCGCCCGGGAGGTTCAGCACGACCTTGATCGGCGTGAGCGCGCCGCCCCGGTTCATCTCGAGGAGCACCGACAGGCCGTGGCCGGCCTCGGTGTCCTTCGGGAACCAGCCCGACACGGGCAGTCCGATGCGGATCCACTGCGCGGGAGCGGCGAGCAGGAGGATGGCCGCGCCGGAGATCACCAGTGAGCGCAGCGGGTTGCGGGAGATCTGGAGCGCGTACTTGTTCCAGCCCACCTCGCGCCGGAACCGCGCCGCCTGCGCCTGGAAGTGCTTCGGCCAGTCCACCGCGCGCCCGAGGATCGCGAGCAACGCGGGGAGGAACGAGATCGACATGGCGACGGCAGCGCCGACCACCACCAATCCGCCGACGCCGACCGAGCGCGTGTCCGACATGGGCACGATCAGCAGCCCGAGCAGCCCCACCATCACCGTCGCGCCCGATGTGATGACGGCCGAGGACGCGGTGCGGATCGTCATCTCCGCCGCCTCGAGCGGCGCGCGCCCTGCGTCCAGCTCCTCGCGGAACCGGGTCACGACGAGCAACGAGTAGTCGATCCCGACGCCGAGGCCCATCATCGTCGTGATGTTCAGCACGAAGATGGACATCGGCATCAACCCGGCGAGCAGGGCGATGACGCCGAGCGTGAGCTCGATGGCGATGAACCCGACGATGACCGGGACCGCCGCCGCAACCAGCGTGCCGAAGGCGATGATCAGCAGCAGCAGCGACAGCGGGAGGATCGCGCGCTCGAGCCGCTCCGAGTCGTCGGCGGCCACAGTGCGGGTGTCGTAGTCGAAGGCGGGACTGCCCGTGAGGTAAGTGGCGAACCCCGCGCCGAGTTGCGCCTGCGTGGCGCGCAGCGCTTCCCGGAGGCGCGGGACGTAGCTCGTCGGGTCGCCGTCCTTCTCCTCCCGCAGTCCCACGAGCACGAGGGTGACGTGCCCGTCGACGCTGCGCAGGTCGTCGCCGCCGCGCCGCCAGTTCAGGGTCTGGAGCACGAACGGTAGGCGCGCGAGGGCGATGGTAAGCGAGTCCGCGTAGGCGGCGTAGCGCCGGTCGCCGAGCGTGAGGGTGTCGTGCCTGACCACGACCACGACGAACGCGCCGAACGGCGCACCAAATCGGTCCCGAACCATGTTCTCAGCGCGCGTGGACTCCGAGTTCGGCAGGTTCTGGCCGCCCACCTGGAGCCGGTGGTGGACCCCGCTTGCGACCGGCACGACGAAAGCGCCGAGCAGCAGCCACGCGGCCACGATCGGCCAGCGCCATCGCACGACGAACTTGGCCGGCAGGGGAATCAACGTTCGGTCCCGGGACACTCGCGGTGAGAGGACGACGCCCTACGGCGCAAACCGGCAAGCATTCTCGCGCTTGCGCGCCCGATGCGCAATCGTTGGTTTGCCCGGCGCGCGGCCGGCGGCGAGATTGGGGCGATGGCGAAACCCGAACGCCCCGGCCTGCTGTTTCCCGCGCTGATCCTGGTTCTCGTCGGCGCCGTCGTCACGGACGTCGCCCGGCGGGTGCTGGCGCGACCGCCGGCCGCGGAGGCCCCAGCCGCGGTCACGGCACCGGCGTCCGCGCGCTCTGCCGGTCCGACGCCGGTCGACGTGCCACCGGCCGCGCCGGCCACCCGCGCCCTCGGCGCGACCACCCCGGATGAGGCGGCGCGCCGCGCCGCCCTGCGGGACCGGCTCCGCCAGGAGAGCGGCGGCACCTACCTCGTCGAGACCATTGAGCAGGCCGACTCCACCGTGCGGCGCTGGCCCGATGAGCGACTGCCACGCCCCCTGCGTCTGGCCGTTGCCCGTTCGAACGTGGCGGGGTTCCGGGAGGACTACATCGCGAACGTGACGTGGGCTGTGGGGCGCTGGAACGCGGCACTCCTCCCCGTGCAGCTCGACATGGGGTCCGATACCGCCGGCGCCGACATCGTCCTGACCTGGATGGCCGGGCTCGACAGCAATCGCACCGGGCGCGCCGACCTCACTTGGGACAACCGCGGCCGCATCGGCCGTGTCGCGATCGTCCTCGCGACCCATACCCCGGCGGGTCGCCAACTCGACGGCCGGGAGATGGTCGCCTTGGCGCTGCACGAGATCGGCCACGCCCTCGGCTTGGGCCACTCACCCGTGCAGCAGGACGTGCTGTACGCGGTGACCCGGGCCTCCGACTTGACGGAGCGGGACCGGAAGACTGCCAGGCTGCTCTACTCGTTGCCGCCGGGAAGTCTCCGGTAGCCCGCTACCTGATCATCGTCGGCCTGGCTCCGACGCCGACGCTCATTCCGAGCTGGTAGGCATAGTCCGCAAACCGCAGCAGCCCCGAGAACGGGAAACCGGCGAACCACTCGTCTCCCGCCCGGTGGTAACGGTCCCAGCGCCGGAACAGCGCCCGGGACGCCTCGGTCGTCATCCCCTCGTAGGCGCCCGGTCCCGGCACTAGAGACACCGCAGGCACGCCGAGGCGCAGGAACGGGAAGTAGTCCGAGTTCGGTGACGCCGGCGCGCTCGTCGCCTCCCATCCATTGCGTCGTGCCACCTCGATCGCGGCCCGGCCGAGCGTCGAGAAGTCGCCGCCACTGATGCGCCACTGGACGTTCGGCGCCGGCGGCGCTCCGGCGTCGAGGTTGATTACCGCCGCGAGGCGCGCCAGCGCGATCACCGGGTGGGCCGCCAAGTACTCGGAGCCCAGCAGCCCGCGCTCTTCGCCGGTGAACCAGAGGAAGAGCGCCGAGCGGGCCGGCCGAGGCCCGCGCGCCATCGCCTCGGCGATCGCGAGCAGCATCGCGCTGCCCGCGGCGTTGTCGGAGAACCCGTTGTAGATCGAATCGCCGCGCTCGTCGGGCGTCGAGATGCCGAGGTGGTCGTGGTGCGCCGTATAGACTACGAACTCGCCCCGCAGCGCGGAGTCGGCGCCGGGGAGCCACGCCGCCACGTTACGTGCCGTGAACGCCCGGGCCCGGACGCCGATCGCGACCTCCACGCGCCGGCCCGCCAGCACCAGCGGTACCGCCGCGTCGGGCTCGGCGATCCCCGCGAGGATCTGCCGCTCGAGCTCCGGACTCGCGATCACGGCCGGGATCGCGGGAATGAACGAGGACGGCGCGTCGCCCTCGACGTACATGCGCGAGGGCCCGCGGTCGCGCACGAAGAGCGCGTACGCCTCCGGATCGCCGACCAGGTGCACGACACCGGTCGCCCCGCGTGCGCGCAACGTGTCGCTCGCCGCGGCCTCGCCACCGAACAGCCCGCGGATCACCGCGACCCGGCCGCTCATGGGTGGCACGCGGTCGGGGTGGGCGAGGACGTCGCGCGCGCTCCCGAGGTAAACCAGCTCGCCGGCGAATGCGACGAGCGTGCGGGCCGTCCCGACGTTCGGGATGAAGCCGGAGCGGTAGGGCACGTGCCAGGAGCCGCCGGCTGCGCCCGCGCTCGGGTCGATGGTCAGTCGCAGCGACGTGCGTACCGAGTCGATGTGCGCCTCGACGAGCGGGACCGGCAGCAGGTAGCCACCGCCCTCCCCCGCGCCCCGCAGACCGATCCGTTCCGCCTGCGCGGCGATGTACAGCGCGGCAACGTCATCGCCGCGCCGTCCCGTCCCACGTCCCTCGAGCAGGTCGTCCGCGAGGAAACGCGTGTGGGCGCGGATCACCGTCGTGTCGATCGGCGAGACGTGCGCTGATGCCTGCGCGCCGGCGCGGTGCGGTGTGGCGACTGCGAGCGCAAGCGCAAGCCACGCAAAGAGTTTGCGGAGCATGGCGGGATGGTAAGCTGACCCCTGGCGCGGCGGCAAGCGACTGACCACAATTGACACATGGCTACGGGCCGTCCGCGCCAGGTCGTGAGCCTCCTCGGAGGCCGCGAGGCGGCGGAGGCGACGCTCCAGGACGTGCTGGATCTTCGCTCCGCCCCCGGCGAGCTCTGGCAGCCGGACGAGGGCGGCTCGGTGCGCTGCTTCGCGTGCGGCCACCGCTGCCTCATCCGGCTGGGACGCCGCGGCATCTGCAAGGTGCGGTTCAACCGCGATGGCGCGCTGTTCGTCCCGCGCGAGTACGTCGCCGCCCTCCAGTCCGATCCGATCGAGAAGAAGCCGTTCTTCCACGTGCTTCCGGGCAGCGACTGCCTGACCTTCGGCATGCTCGGTTGCGACTTCCACTGCAGCTACTGCCAGAACTGGCTCACGTCGCAGGCGCTGCGCGACCCTTCGGCTGGTGTCGCGCCGACGCCCGTGACGGCCGAAGCGCTGGTGCGCCGCGGCCGCGAACGCGGCGCGCGGGCCGTGGCCTCGTCCTACAACGAGCCGCTCATCACGGCCGAATGGGCGGTCGAGGTCTTCAAGCTCGCCCGGCCCGAGGGGATGCGGACCTGTTTCGTGTCCAACGGGAACGCGACGCCCGAGGTGCTCGACTACCTGCGCCCCTGGACCGACGGCTACAAGATCGACTTCAAGGCGATGCAGACCAAAGCCTACCGCCAGCTCGGCGGCGTCCTCGAGCATGTGATCGACGCGATGAAGATGGTCCACGAGCGGGGCATGTGGCTCGAGGTGGTCACGCTCGTCGTCCCCGGCTTCAACGACGACGAGGCCGACCTGCGCCGCATGGCAGAGACGATCGCCGCCATCTCACCCACGATTCCGTGGCACGTGACGGCGTTCCACCAGGACTACCGGATGACCGATCCGCGAAACACGACGGTGGCCGATCTGATCCGCGCGTGTGAGATCGGCGCGGAGGTCGGCCTTAAGTTCGTGTATGCGGGCAACCTGCCCGGACGGGTCGGTCGCTGGGAGCACACCTGGTGCCCCGCGTGCGGCGATCTGCTCATCGAGCGCTCCGGCTATCGGATCCTCCGCCAGCGCGTCACGCCGGAGGGCGCCTGCCCCTCGTGTGCGGGCAGGATCCCCGGGATCTGGTCGTGAACGCCCGCGGGTGCGGTGGACCGTTGATGTGGGCCCGGAGCCGCGGTACGTTGCGGCGGACCAACAGGGGCTGACGCGATGATCGTCGAGGAAGACGTCAGGACGGTGCTGCGCCGGGTGAAGGACCCGGAGCTGAACCTGAATATCATCGACCTCGGCCTCGTCTACGAGATCGAGGTCAGCGAGGGCAAGGACATCCACGTCGAGATGACCCTCACCTCGCCGGGCTGCCCGGCGGGGCCCGAGATCATGTCGGACGCGCAGCGCGCAATCGAAGCGATGGAGGGCGTCGGGACCGTGGATATCGAGCTGGTGTGGACGCCCTACTGGACGCCCGAACGGATAGACCCGCGGCTGCGGGCGTTTCTCGGCGGCTAGCTCGCTAGTGCCTTGAGGAAGTCCTCGCCGAGGGCTTCCACCTGCCACTTCCGCACTTCCGGAATCTCGCCCAGCGCGGTAGCCGACTGCGGTCGCGCACGCGCGAGAGCCTCGAGCGTCCCCTTGGGACAGAGCACGCCGGGATCCAGCCCCAGCCGCTCAGCCGCCGCGTTGCGCACGCTCTTCAGACGCTCGACCAGCACGTCGAACTCCGCATCGGGCCGGCGCCGCTCACCGCGCGGGAAGCGTGGCAGATCCTTCTCCGGGACTGCGAGGCCGCGCTCGATGGCGGCGAGGAACGCGTCGCCGCGCTGCTCGACCAGCCGGCCCGAGATGCCGGCGATCACCTTCAGGTCCTCGGCCGTACGCGGCACCGCCACGGCGACGGCGAGCAGCGTCTCGTTCCCCACCACGCGGAAGCTCGCGCGATCCAGCTCGGCCGCGACTGCGTCGCGCCAGTGCACCAGCTCCCGCAGCAGGGCGAGGCCGCGCCGCGACAGGAGCCGCGCACCTTTGATCCGGAGGTAGGAGTCACCGTTCGCCTGCGGCGGTGCCCAGCGCAGGTGTTCGAGCCGCGCGAACTCCTCCTCGGCCCAGCGCAGCCGGTGCTTGTCTTCGAGCGCGGCGCGCAGCTTGTCGCGCAGTGCCGGGAGGTGTCGGGTGTCGGTCGCCGCGTAGTCGAGCATCTCGGGC
>Ga0214473_10012185_pt1 | contig 10097 bp, 5 predicted proteins | sample RVTome_7_FD_203509 | JGI IMG/M metagenome (GOLD analysis project Ga0214473, IMG submission 203509) | Soil microbial communities from uranium-contaminated site in the Upper Colorado River Basin, Wyoming, United States - RVT98D197 | ecosystem: Environmental > Terrestrial > Soil > Contaminated >... | reverse complement strand
CGCCGAGGCACTGGGCTTCCCACTCACCGAGTCCTTCTACAATGAGGATGGGCTGCTGCTGCAGTACCTGGAAAACGCCCGCCTGGAACTGGTTCCGCAGGAGTTGGGCCCGGGCCTGCAGGTGCAGCTCGCGCCGCTGGGGGTGATCATGGGAGGCTGGGATCTCCCGCTCGAACGAGGTGGTCTGCCCCCGGCCTCCCGGGCCGGCTGCCGCTTCTATCCGGAATCGGGCCATCAGGTATGCCATGCCTTCCTGGACTACTACCTGGAGCATGGCGGTGCGCAAGTGCTGGGCTACCCGATCAGTGAATTCCGATTGCAGGGGGACCGGATCGTGCAGTACTTTGAGCGCCTCCGCCTGGATTGGCATCCAGAAGCCTCGGTCGGCGGTTGGGTGCAGCCAGGTCCACTGGGGCGGGAGCACTTCGATCTGGCGGGATACGATCCGGCGCTGCTGGATCCGAATAGGCCTCCGGCGGGGGCCGACTACCAGGTCTTTGCGTTGCATCCCCAGCCCTCGGTGTGGAAGCCGCTGGTGAGGTCGGAGGATGTGCAGCAGCTGCACCTGGTGGTCCGGGACCAGAACATGGTTCCGGTGCAGGGGGCGGCCGTAATGCTCACTGTGTATCTGCCGCAGGGGCTGCAGATCCAGATGCTGCCTTCGACCGACGGCGACGGCATTACCCAGGCCGAGCTGGTGCTGAGCGGCCAGCCTCCCGGTTCGCGGGTCGATCTGGATTTCACCGTGCTTTACCAGGACCTATCCGCTTTCGCCCGGGACTCGTTCTACATTTGGTGGTAGTGGCATCCGTAGGCTTATAGATCCTGGCGCTCCCAGGCTCTCTCTGCGTCAGACCCTACCGACCAAGTCCAAAGGGCTCTGGATTAGCCAATCTGTCTGACAAGAAGCCCATCAGGGAGTAGGTGGCGCCGGACACAATCTTGGTGTCCCAATCAGGGCCATTCCGAGAGCATCGGTGCCCACATTGGCGATCTCGTGACACATAGGCGAGAAAGCGCGTGGAATTCCCGCAACTGACTGGGACGCCAACCGATCGTCTTTGCTGTGGAGACGATTGGGCTCGGTACGAACCCATGTCAGTGCATGACTGCTCTCACGCCCGTTTCAAGGTCAGTGAGTGCGATGTGGGGATTGCCGCCTGCACGCCTCGTGATGCCATGGCCTCACATCTGCCAGGGCAGGCGGCCTAATGTGACTGGGAGAGCCTCGGCGTCGGGGCGGTTTGACCGGAGTATCGAGCCGTTCCGCGCACTAGGCGCCCGGGCCTACCGTCTGCCCGCTGGGCATGGCAACTCTACGGGGGCTGACGGTTCTTCATCTCGCGATGGAGTCTTGGCACGCCGGAGAATCCGAACCTCACCTTGAGAGCTGATGCCGCACCTGGAACTGCGAGCTACAGCTCGGCAAGGAGAGTTGGCGACTCTGCAGGCCTTGCCGTCAATGGACGGACTCCGCGTCGAGCTCTTGGCTCTGGACCACTCTGCAGACCCCAAGCCCTGGTCACGGTTTCGGGCAGACGAGAATGGATCTCCGCGAGGGCTGGGTAGGGTCTCGCACAGACGACCGATGATAAGACCGTCATCAAGGAAGGCGGCCCTCGGTCAATTCTGCTGGGACCTAGGGTTGGCCACCCGATCCCTGGCTCCACCGGCTTAGGTGCTCGACAGTCGCACCAATGCCGAGGTCTACCCACTTGGCTAGGAACGCACCCGTGTATTGCCCGTTCTGTCGCAGCCATAGTGTCCCGTAGGGGACGTAGACATTGGCGTGAATGGTCGTGCCGATCCCGAACTTGGCTGCCTTGGGTGTGCCACCCAGATTCCCGCTGCTGCCGTTAAGGCCGGTAACGAATATGACAATGTCCCTGGCACTAAGGCCAGTCAATCCCTGTTCTGGCCCGAGAAAGCTACCTTGATCCAAAGCAAGCTTCCCGGCGATGCGGATCTCCGACGGTGCCTGGAAATGGAGGAGGACGTCTTCACCCACGTCCCATTCGGAGAAGTTATAGACTCCGCCTGAGAAAGTCACTCTTGAACCGAGGCGGGCCCTGAGCAAGCCGTAGTCCCCTGCATCAAGGGCTAGCGAGCCACCTTGAGGCACATCGAAGTCCTGGGTGCCGGGCAGGAACGCCGGAACGTCCGGGAAGAAGTTCACGAGGGGCAGCTCGAGGGGTGTGTGGTGGTCGCCCACGATATTGCCCAGACCGCCTAGTTCGCTGTAATAGACGTCGTAGACTCGCGCATCGTTCTTCACGTAGACACTGTCACCCATCACCCTAGAGGCCGCATCCTGAATCACGGCTCCAATGCCGACAATGACCTCGGAACCCTCCGCCATGTAGGGTCCGGAGCTAGAGGTGTTGGCCCCGATGTCGCCACTGACTACCGTCGCGTTCTGCTCAACCCATACTCCCTCCTCACCAAGCAGAACGAAATCAGCGACGTCCGCCTCGCAATTCGCAGCTGTGAAGAACCTAGATTCCTCGGCAGAGAGATTCCCGGCGAGATCCTCCGCCCTAACAATGAGATGAAAGAAACCGCTCCCGGGAACTGTGAATGACAGCTCTGGCTCGCTGGTTGAGGTGGAAATCCAGCTCGCACCGGCATCAAGACTGTACTCAAGAGATGACAAGCCGCTCCCCGTGGGATCGTCCGAAGCCGATAAGGTTGCTACCACGCAACGAGCAGCCACGCCGTCTCGATTGACGGACAATTGGATGGTTGGCGAGGTGCCATCGACGTGGATCGTCGCGTTATCGATCGCGATGTTTCCATCACTGTCCGTTGCCCTCAACGTGACTTGGTGGACTCCTTCGGATAGAGTGATAGTACGAAGTTCATCACCATCTCCGAGAACCCCGTCGATGCTTGAGGACCACTCAACTCCGCCGTCGAGGAAACCATCGTCCGGGTCCCAAACCAGGGATTGGAACCAAGCTAGATCGCCCGTTTGAAACACTGAACCGTCGGCTGGGGTCAGTATCTGGGCGGTGGGCTGCTTGGCTGGGGAGGTGAAGGCATCGAAGGTGGCAACGCCCGTATTCACACCATCCGAGGCCAGTATGCGGATGAGGCAGTAAGTTGAGCATCCGGGGAGCTTGTCGAAGTCGACCGCAAGACTCGAACGGGAAGTCCTCGTCGCGAGGGCAATTCGGCGGCCTCCTCCATCCGGCGAATACTCGACCCAGAAGGAATGGTTCTCACTGTCTGGGTCCTCGACTTCCCAAGCGATCTCCCAGATCCCGTGAAGGATGGCGCCATCCGCAGGGCTTGTGATGGTAACGCTTGGGACCACGCCCGTGAGCACTAACCCCCCGAGCTCTTGGTCGTCGGGACCAGCGATGACTATTCTGTCCGCGCCTGTCAGAACAGGAACCAATTCCGCAAAGAACAGGGTTGGCGAGATCTCTTCGGTAGTGTCCGGAAGCACATTAACGGGATCGAACAGGCCGCTGAAGAGCGTTGTTCCCGTGGGGTCCAGAACCCGTATCGTGTAGGCTCCACTATCCATTGCGGTGGGACCGACGCCTTCGAAACGGAACACCGGATCGAAGCGAACGCCTCCATCCTCCAACTTGCCTGACAGCAACAGGTGTTCATCCTCCATTCCGCTGGTGAATTCGAGAGTAGTCGTGGATGCATTGGCTGAAGCTTCAAGGGCCTCCATTGCCTTTGTGTAGGTATGCGGAGAGATCCAGATGGGTGGGTCGCAATAGCTCATCCAGTCGAACGTCGATTGAGGATCCATCGCGGTACGGTTTGCGATGTGGAATCCCACTTCCTGGATACTGTTGTCTGCATACGGCCAGTCGGCAGGAAAGAAGAAATAGGAAGGAGAGAGACGACACTTGCTTCGGGGGTTGTCGGTCCCTGTATGAGGGCGTCCGAGCATGTGGCCGGTCTCATGGGCTACCGTTGCCTGGGTCCAGACGAAGTCAGCACCGGTCAAAGACAGGAAGCGCGAGACGGCAGCCCTCGGCAAGCCAATACCGCCAGTGTCGCCGGGCGCCTCCCTTCGCGCGATCCCGTGGTAGTAGTATGACGAGCCCTCAATCAACCGCAATCCGTTGATTACGGCCCACGCCTCGCCCCACCAGAGGTTGCCGGACAATCCATCTTGGATTGTCACCGTAGGAATATCCCCCACAGTAGCAACCCTGTGCGTGGGTGCGCTCGCGCGCAATAGCGGCAGCAATTTGGCAAGGAGCTGACCATCACCACACTCAATGTCAGGAAGTTCCTCGCAGACTGTGACCGGAACCTGAAGGATGGGCCGAGCTGTCCGGCTGTGAAGTTCGAACTCATGATCTTCGAACAGCCGTCCGCCCAGGTCGTAGACCTCGAGAAAGGCGGTCCAATGGCCCTCTGGGGGCACGAAATACAGATCTGCCGACTGGCATTTGCCCTGCTTTAGTCGGCTCCTTTCGGGTGAACAACTAGGCTGCAAGGTGATCCACTTCTCCGTGGAGGTGGAAGAGGAGTCTCCAAGGATTCTCAGTTTGATACGCACGCTTGACACCGATGTCACTTCATCCATGTAGACGCGCAACATGGCGGGCTTGAGAGCGACGATGGGGACAGGCGGCTCGCCGTTCCCAAAGAGAGATGCATAGAGCTCATCAAGGGCCTGCCACTCTTGAATGGCCTGGGTGAACTCGACGCTATGGACTTGGAGACGGAAACACGTCTTGAGGTCATCCATTCCGGTCTGGTTCACGTTTCCCGAGACGCGAATCTTCCAAATGCTATTCGCCGTCGTGAAGACCAGGAGAGGGTCCCACTGGTTGAAATCACCTGTGGGGTCTCCGCCCGGTCCCTGAAAAACATTCGAATCCCCAGTGGCGGAGGCCACGACATTCCCGTCCTGATCGAAGGCATCGACGAAGACTGGAACAGCAGAGGCGTAGGAGAACCTCACCTCCGAAACCGGCTTGGTGAAAACGATATCGCGGGAGGCCGGCGGATCAGCCCGCCAAAAAGCGACCGTGGAGGGCGAGGGCTCAAATGCAATGTTCCCAGTTCCTCCTGCATCACGATCGATTAGGGACAGCCATCCCGGGGAGGAGATTCCGTCAAACACAGGTATGGATCCACGATTTCGAAGCCCCTCAAAGTCGATGATCGTGCAGATTTCGCCAGGCTGGTCTCCAGCCACGGCTCCGGCTGGCACTGAGAGGGCCTCGCCTTCAGCTGTGGCAAGACCTGGCTCTGTAGAAGGGGCGCCCTGATCAAGCGGGCCGTCAAGGAGAGGGCCGGGAGGTTGAGAGGTCGGAGCCGCCCAGCGGGCAGTTCCCCCGGCGCTGCTCGGCAATGGGCGAACTGCCACAAGCAAACCAAGAAGTACGGGCGCCGTCAACAAGAGAGCATTGCGCATCACAGTCCCTCCAGGCGCCGTATGATTTCCGGAAAGGAGAGATTAACGGACCTGCTCGATCCGCGGCCGCAATCGCCACCTTTCAGAGTTCGCGCCAATTGTCACTAATACAGGGCTGGGCGTGGCGGCGTGGACGGGACGACATTCCGGGGCCGTTACTGCGCTCGACGAATAAAGTAGTCGGGCGAGTCACAAGTCGAGATGCTCCCTGTATCGAAGTACTTCCCGAACACCTCAACCGGGTCGCCATTTCTCAGGGTCTCTGCGACCCTGACAGCTCCGTGATTCGTGCAGTCCTCACCGGTCAGGCTCAGAAGGTAGAACACGTAGATTGAAAGCCCCTGGAACTTGATGACAAAATGGCAATTCTGTTCGCCGCTATCACACCCCAGGCCGGTATGCGTCACCTCACCGGTCACATGCGTCTGACCGTCCTCATCTTCGACGATTAGTTCCTCCAGCTGGCGGGCGTATTCGGTGGGTCGAGGATTTCGATCGCCAATTTGGGAGAGACCCCAGCACGCGATCGCAAGGGCGGCTAGCAATAAGGTGCTTGCGAGTACCAGAATTCGCCCTGCAGGTGGCCACCTCACCAGCTATGACCTCTCTTGGGCGCGTCGAACATGCAGCTCCATCTCCTCCTCTGTCGATTTGGAGAAGGGGTTTTCTGGATCGTCTGAGAGCTTACGACAAGTTCACAGTGAATGCAAGGCAGCATAGGTGCCGCGAGCTTCTGATTGCGCGGTGCCGTGGTTCACATTACTACGTCGCATACGCCCCAAGGATCTGACGCAAGATAGTGCACAGCGCCTGTGCCTTCGCTGAAGTTCGTTTTACGACGGTAAGCTGTGCCAGAAGTCCCCAAGGCATCCGAGAGCACGCGATTCCACGCGAGGTTTTGGAGTGGCAAGATCAGAGAGATCCTGTCAGGTTTACGTTCGCGGTGTGCACAGGCGGCAGGATGTCTAGCGTGGGATGCAAATCTCGCTAGAGCCCTGCAACATCTCAGTGTAGGATGGAGCCTAAGGAACTTGGTCGGGGCAATGTCTGCCACGGCTACCGGAGATGGGCGCCATCGGGAAACCGCGGGGTTGCGCGCCGGACCTCCAGCCGCTCTGGTTACCGCGTAACTTCCCTACCTTGCTACCGACACCATGTATTCGCCAGGCAATTGCCTCCAAAGCCTCGGGAGGCTGGCGACACTTCTCAAACTCGTTTTCAACGCGCCGCTGGTGCTAGGAACAGATCGTGCATGGCAACTCGAGTCTCTTGAGGTCGATACCAGGTCATCGCTCATGAAGAGAGTTCGTCTCTGGTGGGTTGAGCGGCGCCTGATTCACCGGACGATAGCAGCCCCTGCACACATGGCTTGACCTGTCTTCCTGAATCGTGCTAAACTGTCCCTACCGACCGGTCGGTAGGGCAGAGCTCACAGGGGGGATTGGCCGGCACGAGATCCGCGGCGGCTAGGGGACCGCTGCGGCGAAGGGGGCCTGGCGGCGAAGGGACAGGGGCGAGTCCAAACCTAGATGAAGCGCGAAGACATCCTGCTCTCCGCGGCTCAGATCTTCCGCCACAAGGGATTCCACGGCACTTCGATGCAGGACATCGCCGACGCGGTCCACCTGCAGAAGGCCAGCCTGTATCACCACATCCGCAGCAAACAGGAAATCCTGCTGGCGATCCTGGACCAGGCACTGGACACGCTCATCGCCGACCTGCAGCCGATCGTCGATTCGGATCAGCCGGCGGATGGGAAGCTCGGTGCCGCCATGCGAGCCTACATCGACCGCATGACCCGCAACGCCGACCTGGCCGCCGTGCTCTTGCTGGAGCACCGCAGCCTGGAGCCGGCCCTGCGCACCCAGCACGTCCACCGCCGGGACCGCTTCGAGTCGTTGTGGCGCCAGATCATCACTCAAGGCATGCAGCAAGGCGTTTTCCGGCCGGTGGACGAGGCGGTAGCTTCCTACGCGCTGCTGGGCGTGCAGAACTGGTTGATCACCTGGTATCGAGAGGGAGGCCGCTACCGCCCCGAGCAGCTGGCCGACCAATTCATCGACCTCTTCCTGCGCGGCTTGCGAGCGGATGGGCGGGCCCCATGATCCTTCCTGCCGTCCGCCCGGGGGACGTGTGGTGACGGTCGAGGTCTTCCGCTCCAGCGGCGGATCGCGCGTCTACCGCATCCCGCTCGACTTGTTCCCCGACCTCTCCGGCTTCGCCCATCTCGTGGTGAGCGACGGCTTCGTGGCCCTGGTGGACACCGGATCCGGCTTCGGGGACTCGAACGAGCACCTGGAAGCCGGCCTGGCCGCGGTCCGAGCCGATCATGGCGAATCCATCGCCTGGTCCGACCTCACCCACATTCTGATCACCCATGGCCACATCGACCATTTCGGCGGGCTGCACTACGTGCGGGAGCGCAGCTCGGCCCCGCTGGGGGTTCACGAGCTGGATCGCCGGGTGCTCACCCGCTATGAAGAACGGGTGGCGGTCGTCGCCCAGCGCCTTTCCGCCTACCTGCGCGAGGCCGGTGTTTCGGCCGAGGACCATGAACAGCTCATGGAGCTATACCTGCTCAACAAGCAGCTCTTCCATTCGATCCCGGTGGACTTCACCTACGCGGCCGCCGGAATGGAACTGGGCCCGCTGAAGATGCTGCATGTGCCGGGGCACACTCCCGGCCACGTGGTCCTCTTGCTGGACGATCTGATGCTCTCCGGCGATCACATCCTGGAGCGCATCAGCCCCCACCTGGCCCCGGAGCGCCTGACGCTGCACACCGGGCTGACTCACTACCTGGATTCGCTGGAGCTGCTGCGGCCGCTCGCGGGCGAGGTGCGGCTGGTGTTGGGCGGGCACGAGGGCGTCTTCACGAACCTCGAAGCGCGAATCGATGAGATCCGCGACCTGTACGAGCAGCGACTGGAGCACACCCTGGAACTCACCCGCCTCCCGGCCACCCTGGCGCAGGTGGCCGCCGGGCTGTTCAACGAACCCAAGGGCTACCATCGGCTGTTGGCGCTGGAGGAAGCCGGCGCCTACGTCGAATACCTGGAACAACGCGGCCAGGTCGGGCTGGAGGACCTGGACGCTCTGAATGATCCCGAGAGAGGAGCAGCCTATGTACGGATTTGAGCCGACCGACGAGCAGCGCATGCTGGTGGAAGCGGTGCAGCGCTTCGCCGCCAAGGAGATGCGCCCGGTCGCCCACGATGCCGACGAGGCCGGCGAGCTGCCGCCGGCGCTGATCGAGAAGGGCTGGGAGCTGGGCCTGCTGCAGGCGAGCATCCCGGAGGGCTACGGAGGATTCGGGGAGCGTTCGGCCGTCACCGGCGTGCTGGCGGCCGAGGAGTTGGGTTGGGGCGACCTATCGGCCGCGCTGGCCGTGCTGGCCCCCAATGCCTTTGCCCTTCCGGTCCTGACGGCTGGGACGGAAGAGCAGAAGCATCAGCTCATCCCACCCGTGATCGGGGGCGAGTGGAAGCCCTTTGTGGCGGCCTTCGTCGAGCCCGACTTCGATTTCTACCCGGGAGAGATGCGCACCTCGGCCGCTGCCCAGAACGGCGGGTATGTCTTGAACGGGGTCAAGGCGCTGGTTCCTTACGCCGAGCAGGCACAGTCGTTCCTGGTCTTCGCCGTCCAGGACGGCCGTATCCAGGCTTTCGTGGTCCCGGCGGGCACGCCCGGCCTGACCATCGCCGCACGCGAGAAGCTGCTCGGCCTGCAGGCCATCCCCACCTACCGGCTGCAACTGAAGGATGTCAGGGCCGAGGCGCGGCTGGGAGGCGAGCAGGGCATGCTCTTCGAGCCGATACTGGCCGCTTCGCAGGTGGCCCTGGGCGGACTGGCGGTCGGGCTCAGCCGGGGCGCCTTCGAGTACGCCCGCGACTACGCCAAGGAGCGGGAGGCCTTCGGCGGCCCCATCGCCCAGAAGCAGTCCATCGCCTTCACCCTGGCCGACATGGCCATCGAGGTGGAGGCCATCCGATTGCTGGTCTGGGAGGCGGCCTGGATGCTGGATGCCGCCAAAGACGAAGCCGCCAAGGCCGCCTACCTGGCGCTGACCGGCGCGGCCGACATGGCCATGATGGTCACCGACCGAGCGGTGCAGATCCTGGGTGGACACGGCTACATCCGGGAGCATCCGGTCGAGCGCTGGATGCGCAACGCCCGCGGCGTGGCCAGCTACGTCGGCCTGGCGATGGTCTAGGGCCGAGCGGAAAGGGAGTCCCACCATGATCAGCTTCGAGATGCCCAATTCGATCCGCAAGACCGTCACCCTGATGCAGACGGTGGCGGAGAACATGATGCGCCCGGTCTCGCGCCACTTCGACGAATGTGAACACGAGATCCCCTGGGACTACATCAACTTCACCCACGAGGCCCTCAAGGCCATGGGGGGCGGCACGCTGGCGCCCTCCGAAGGCAACGGCCGGCCCAAAGATGCGGACGCCCCGAAGCGCCCCTCGCTGGCTTATCAACGGCTGGCCTACTCGGCCGAGGTGCTGTCCTGGGGGGATGCCGGGCTGTATCTGTGCACCCCGGCCGGGATGCTGGGGGCCGCGGCCGTGCAGGCCACCGGCACCCCGGAGCAGAAGCAGCGCTTTCTCTCCCGCTACCGCGGCGAAAAACCGGTCTTCGACGCCATGGCCATGACCGAGACCCACGCCGGCTCGGAGATGCCCTCCGCCACCCGCAC
>Ga0214473_10012182_pt1 | contig 10098 bp, 9 predicted proteins | sample RVTome_7_FD_203509 | JGI IMG/M metagenome (GOLD analysis project Ga0214473, IMG submission 203509) | Soil microbial communities from uranium-contaminated site in the Upper Colorado River Basin, Wyoming, United States - RVT98D197 | ecosystem: Environmental > Terrestrial > Soil > Contaminated >... | reverse complement strand
GCGATGGTCGTCCTGCTCCTGCTCATGGCTCGTTCGCCGGGCTTGCTGACCTACTACCCCTACCCCCGCGTATCTCTTCCCGGGTTGCATCCGGCGCCGTTGGTCGTGCTGGCGCTCCTGACAGCGCCCGTCTTGACGCAGAGCGATGATTGACCTCGAGCAAGTCTCCTACTGGTATCCCGAATCGGCGACGACGGCTCTGGAGGCCGTCAATTTGCAGGTAGGCGAGGGCCAGCGCTTCTTGATCGCTGGCCTCTCCGGCGCCGGCAAGTCGACGTTGCTGCGTGTCCTGAACGGCCTGGTGCCCCATTTCTACGGTGGTCGATTTCGCGGCCGGGCCCGCATCGCCGGACTCGACACTCGCTCCGCCGGGCCGGTCCGCCTGGCCGAGCACGTCGGCATGGTTTTCCAGGAACCTCAGGCGCGCTTTCTGACCGCCGCTGCCGACGACGAACTGGCATTCGGGATGGAAGCCAGCGGCGCCCAACAGGCCGACCTGCAGCGCCGGGTGAAGGAGATTGTCGAGCGGTTGAATCTCGGCCCCCTCCTCGGCCGGCCTCTCGATCGACTTTCGGCGGGCGAGCAAGCGAAGGTGGCGATTGGGGCGGCGCTGTCCCGCCAGCCGGGCCTGATCGTGATGGACGAACCGTGCACCGAGCTCGACCCGCCGTCGGCGCAGGCTGTCGTCGACTGGGTCGAGGATCTCCAGCGCCAGCACGCCTTCACGCTCGCCGTGTCGGACCACCACCTGCGCCGATGGCTCGATCACGTCGACCAGGTCGTGTACCTGCGCGCCCCCGGCCGCCTCGAGGCGGCCGGGGCGCCGTCGAAGGCGGCCGAGCGGATCGGGTTCGAAGACCCTTTGGCGGCGGCCGCGCGCGCGCTGGGATGGGCGGCCGATATTGACCCGGCCGATCTGGCGCGAGCCCTCGTGGCGCTCCCGCCGCCGAGCAGCCCGGGGAGTCGCGCGACGGCGGGAGCGCGGCTCGTCGCGCGCGATCTGAGTTATGCCTACGGCGGACGACCGGCACTGGTGGAGGCCAACCTGGAAATCGGAGTCGGCGAGATCGTCGGCCTGGTCGGACTTAATGGCTCGGGCAAGACGACCTTGCTGCGCTGCCTCATGGGTCTGAATTCCTCCGAGAGGGGTGAGGTCGGGTTGGACGGGTCCTCGTTGCGCGCCGTGCCGGTAGCGGAGAGGGCTCGTCAGATGGGTTTCGTGCCGCAGTCCCCCGGGTCGCTTCTTTTCGCCGAGACCGTCGAAGCCGAATTGGCCTTCACGCTGGCCGGCCACGGATTGCGCGATCGTCCGCCGATCGATCCCACCTGGCTCTTGCAGACCCTCGGGCTGACCGAGGTCCGCCTGTCCTATCCACGCGACCTTTCGGCCGGGCAGCGCCAGCGCGTAGCACTGGCGGCGATGCTGGTCACCCACCCCCGGGTTCTGCTGCTCGATGAGCCGACGTTGGGAATGGACCCTCCGGGGCAGCGCGGCCTGGGAAGGTTACTGCGAGACTGGGCGGCGGCCGGGACAGCCATCCTGGTGGCCAGCCACGATGTCGACTTCCTGGCATCGATTGCGGAGCGGATCATCGTGCTTGAAGGCGGACGGGTTCTTGCCAGCGGTCCCACGGCGGATACCCTCTTCGCCCACCCCGACTTCCGCACCTCGCTGCAGCGGCTGACCGGACGTCCCTGGCCGGCGAGCGCCGAGGATCTCCTACCCCATCCGGCGTGACGGGGCGACCCTCGGTACAATCCACCCTGCCGAGTGACTCCGCTTCGGTGCAACTCCGCTCCGGAGTGTCTCCGTGGAGGCCGGGATGCCGACCGTCGACCAAGCGCGCGCCTGGTATCCATCCCAAGATCCGGTCCACGGTTTCGACCACGTGCTGCGGGTGCTCGGCACCGCCGAGTGGCTGGCCGGCCAGGTCGGGGCCGATGGCGAGATCGTGCGCGCTGCGGTTCTGCTCCACGACGCCTCCGGGGCGGCCCCTGGTCCGCCATCCGGACGCACCCACCACGAGCAAGCCTCGGCCGCTTTCGCCCGCGAGGTCCTGCAGGTCGAGGGTTGGCCCTTTGAGCGAATCGAAGCCGTCGAGCACTGCATCCGTGCTCATCGCTACCGGAGCGCCGAGGCGCCGCTCACGATCGAGGCCCGCGTCTTGTTCGACGCCGATAAGCTCGACGTTCTGGGCGCCTTTGGAGTGGCGCGCACAATCGCCTACGCCCTGCAGGCCGGCCAACCGATCTATGCCGAGCCGTCGCAAGCCTTTCGAGCGAATGGAACGGCCGAGGCCGGCGAACCGCACAGCGCGTACCATGAGTACCTGTTCAAGCTGCGCCGCGTCGGCGAGCGTCTTCACACTGAACCGGCGCGGGCGCTGGCGCGTCAACGACAGGACTTGCTGGTGCGGTTCTTTGACGCGCTGGCGGAGGAAGCGAAAGGCCCGCGCTTGTGAATCGGCCTGACACGGCATGGTCCTTGCTGAGATGAACGGCGTTGAGCGCCAGTGAGCCGGTTGACAGGATGACCTTTGACGAAGATCCCCGCTGACAAACCTCTCCTGCTCCTGACCAACGACGACGGTATCCGCTCGCCTGGCCTGTGGGCGGCGGCCGAGGCCCTGTCGGCCATCGGCTTCGTGTGCGTCGTGGCCCCGCGGGAGCAGCAGTCGGGCAGCGGCCGGAGCATGCCGCAAAGCTCCGACGGCGTGCTGCGCGAGGAGGACGTCGAGGTCGGTGGCAAGACATGGAAGGTGTATGCCGTGGGGGGTTCGCCGGCGCAGGCCGTCCAGCACGGCCTGCTCGAGCTGCTGCCGCGGCCGCCCGATCTCGTTGTGGCCGGGATCAACTACGGCGAGAATGTCTCGACCAGCGTAACGATCTCGGGGACGATCGGGGCCGCACTGGAAGGTGCAGCGGCCGGGGTCCCGGCGCTGGCGGTTTCCCAGGAGACCGAAACGCACTACCACCTGAGCCACTCACGCGACATCGATTTCTCGGCGGCAGCGCACTTCACGCGATATTTCTCGGCCGCCCTCCTGCGGCTCGGCCGGCTGCCGGATGTAGATGTCCTCAAAGTGGATGTGCCGATCGGCGCCACGCCCGAGACGCCGTGGAGGTTGACGCACCTCTCCCGCGCACGTTACTACATCCCGGTGGTCGGTGAACGGCGCGAGTTGAGGGAGTCCGGGCTGCTGAGCTACCGCGTGGCGGCGGAGGGGAGCGGGCTAGAACCTGGGTCGGATGCCCACGTTCTGCGCGTGGAACGCCAGGTAGCCGTCACACCGCTCAGCCTGGACATGACCTCACGCGTTCCCTTCAACGAGCTGGAAACCGCCCTACGACCGTCTTCGTCGTAAGGCGTCACTTCAGTCGTCAGTCATCAGTCATCAGTCATCAGTTAACAGTTTCCAGTTTCCAGTTCCCAGTCTTCAGTGAGCTCTCATGCGTGGATAGCTCTACTACAGATCACTGATTACTGAGGACTAAGGACTTGAGGCTGGCCACTGACCACTGACCACTGACCACTGGTCACTTCCTCCCCAGCTCCGCCAACATCGCGTCATGAATGCGCCCGTTGCTGGCCACGATGGAGGTCGGAGGGCGGAAGACGTCCATCCCGCCGTCGAGGCGCGTCACACGGCCCCCGGCCTCGCGCACCAATAGGAGGCCCGCCGCCCAGTCCCATGGTGAGAGCCGCAGCTCCCAGTAGCCGTCGAAACGTCCGCAGGCGACGTAGGCCAGGTCGAGCGCGGCTGAGCCCAGGCGCCGCACGCCGAGCGAGCGAAGGGCGAAGTGGGCGAAGTGGTCGAGGTTGGTTTCGGGCTGCGTCCGAATGTCGTACGGGAAGCCGGTGACGAGCAGGCTCTGATCCAGTTCCGCCGTCTGCGAGACCTGCAACGCCTTTCCATTCATGCGCGCCCCGCTGCCTTCCAGCGCTTCGAAGAGCTCGTCCCGCAGCGGGTCGTAGACGACGCCCAAACGGACGACGCCGTCCTCGGCATAGGCGATCGAGACGGCGAATTGGGGTAACCCGTGGGCGAAGTTGGTCGTGCCGTCGAGCGGATCGATGAGCCACCGGCGATCGCCCCCGGCGCCGCCGCCCTCCTCCGCCAGGATGGGGTCCTCGGGGAACGATCGGCGCAGTCCGTCCACGAGAAGGCGTTCCGAGCGAAGGTCGAAGTCGGTCACCAGGTCGATGACCCCCTTGTGTTCGACGGCGTCAACCGATCCGAAACCGGACCGGAGCAGCTCGCCCGCTTCCTGGGCCAGATCGATGGCGCGAGCCAGGCGGCGGCTGAACTCGAAGAGAGGCGGCTGTTTCATCGGCGGAGATCCTTGGCCTCTGTGTTGTGGCGTGTGCGTGAGGATGCGGTTTCGGCGTGTCTACGGGAAATGATCAGCTTGCCTGGCCGAGGCGGCCAGGATCGCCGATTCGTGTCAGAGCAGTGGGTGATCGAGGTGTGAGGGACTCAGCTGCCTCCGTCGAGGAAGGTATCGATCTCCGCCAGCAGCGTCGAGACATCGTCCGGCGTGATCTCCCCCATGTGTCCGATGCGAAAGGTCTTGCCCTTGAGGGGGCCGTAGCCGTTGGCGATGGCCATCCCCGCCCGGGCCAGGTGGGACGAGAGGGCCACGATGTCCATGCCACGTGTGTTCGTCACGGTGGTGACCGTTTTCGAGCGGAACCCGGCGCGCGGGAAAAGGGCGAAGCGCGCCTCGGCCCAGGCCTGCGCCAAGCCGGCCATACGCGCGTGACGTTCGAAACGCGCCGGCAGGCCCTCGGCCAGGATCCGGTCGAGTTGGGCGTCGAGCGCGTAGAGCAGGGAGATCGCCGGAGTCGCCGGTGTGTTGTTCTGTTGCAGGTACTTCTCGAGGAGGAGAAAGTCGAAATACCAGCCGCGATGGGGGACGGCGGCGGCGCGCTCGAGGGCCCGGTCGCTGACGGCGGCAAAGGCCAGGCCGGGTGGAAGGGCGAAGCACTTCTGCGAGGAGGTCAGGAGCACGTCGATGCCCCACTCGTCGGTGCGCAGGTCGACTCCGCCGGCTGACGAGACGGCATCGACGAGCAGCAAGGTATCGGGGGCGGCCGTGCGCGCGGCTTTGGCGATAGCCGGCAGCGGATTCTCGACTCCGGTGGAGGTTTCATTGTGGATCAGGGCCAACGCGTCGTAGCCGCGCCGGAGCGCCTCGGCCACCTGCTCCGGCGCGTGAGGCTCTCCCCAGGCAACCTCCAGCCGGTCGGCGGCGAGGCCGTTGGCCAAAGCGATGTCGTACCATCGCTCGGCGAAGGCGCCGCCGACGCACACCAACAGACGATGGGCGACGGTGTTGCGGACGGCAGCCTCCTGGAGGCCGCTGCCGGACGAGGCCGTGATATAGACCCGGTGACCCGTCTGCAGGACATGCCGCAGGCGGGGCTGGATGCGGGCAAAGAGGTCCGAGCAGGCCTGGCTGCGGTGGCCGATCATGGGATGGGTCTGAGCTGCCAGGATCTCGGGTGCGACATCGGTCGGGCCGGGGACGAACAAGTGCGCCATGAGCACCCCACGTGAAGAGATGAGCGCATTCTAGCAGACGCCACCCCTCACCCCATCCCCCTCTCCCGCTAGGCGGGAGAGGGGCGAGGGGTGAGGGGACGGGACATATATCCTGAATCAGCTTCCAGAGCCAACCTCTCCTGTCGGCATCCTCGATTTCGAATTGACTTTTCTTTAGGTCTGGTTACAATCTATCCATGCTTTCCTGCGCAGCGAGTGAGGAAAACTAATGATCCGGTTCGCTTTCTTCTTTCGGTCAGCCGCCGGCTGTAGAAGGTGAAGCCATGACTTCCGTGCTTACGGTATGCCCTGTCTGCGGGGAGCGTCTGGCCGTGACCCGCCTGCACTGCCGAAGTTGCGACACGACGATTGACGGTCGCTTCGAGACCGGACGGCTGGGGCGATTGAGCGTCGATCAGATCGTTTTCGTGGAGACGTTTCTGCGCTGTGAGGGAAAGTTGAACCGTATGGAGCGGGAGATGGGGCTTTCGTATCCGACCCTGCGCAGCCGGCTGACGGACATCGTCCGCCAGATGGGTTTCAATCCCGGCGCCGAGGCGCCGGCGGCGATTGATGAGTCGCGACATCGCGTGTTGGACGATTTGGCCGGTGGGCGCATCACGTCCGACGACGCCATGCGCCTGCTGGAAAGCGAGTAGGCGGTCGGGAGGCCAGAATGGAGAACGTCCACCAGGAGGTAGGGCCTCGTCCACGGGTACGGATCTCGTCCGTCGACGGGGACCTGCGCGTCACCGGACGGGCGGGCACCCGCCTCGAGGCGCAGGCGGGGAGCCGTGGGGGGCTGATCGTGCAGTCCCGAGGCGACGTTGTGGAAGTCACCAGCCGTACGGGGTGCCTGGTCTTCCTCCCCGAGGACAGCCAACTCGAAATCGGACGCGTGAGCGGTGACGTCCGCCTGGCGGACCTGGCCGGACGAATTTCCGTGGATCGAGTTGGGGGCGACCTGGCGCTGCGCAAGGTGGGCACGGCGCAAGTGGGCGAGGTCGCCGGGGGACTGGTCGCGCGCCGTTTGGCCGGCGATTTGTCGGTGCGCCGCGCCGGCGGGGACGCCCATCTGGAACACGTCCGTGGGCCGGTGGACATCGGAGACTTGGCCGGGGATTTGCGGGCTTCGCAGGTCGAGGCGGCGGTGAAGATTCGTTTGTCCGGCGACGCGTGGCTGGAATGGGTCCCGCCCGCCGGGTCCGACTCGCAGGTCGAGGCCTCCGGCGACATGGTCTGCCGCTTTCTGGCCTCGGCCTCGGCGCGAATCTCGGCCCGCGCCGGCGGGGACCTGAGCCTGCTGGGAGACACAGGCGCGGCTGCGGGCAACGCCACCCTGGGAAGCGGCGCGGCGACGGTCAACCTCTCGGCGGGTGGGGACCTGCTGGTGACGAGGGCCGGGGCCGAGTTCACCTCTGATCTGGCGGAAGAGATCGGCGCGCAGGTGGATGTCACACTGGCCGACGTCGAGGCCGGGCTGGAGGGCATGGACTTGAGCTCGCTGGGCCTGGACTCGAAAGACCTGCGCGACAAGGTTCATCACGCCCTGACAAGCGCCCTGCGCCGGGCGCGGCGGGGGACGAAATCGGCGGATCCGGCCGCCGGCGGGGGCGCGTCGGAATCAGGAGACCAGGAACGGCTGGCCATCCTGCGGATGCTGGAGGAAGGGAAGATCAACGTTGACCAGGCCGAAGGCCTGCTGCGGGCCCTGGAGGAAGGCGGGTGACGGCGGCCGCCCTGCGTCGATCCGTTCCCGAACGCGGCCTGCGCCCGGTGGACCCGCGGGGCGATATGAAAGGAATGGCCGATCTGATCGAAGTCGCCTTCGCCGAGCGTCTCGACGAATCCGGCCGGCGCATGGTGCGCTCGATGCGAGCCTTCGGGAGGTGGGGCTGGCTAGGTTGGGCCTTCGGGCACCTGTTCTTGCCGCCGGCGGCCTATCCGGAGGGCTGTGTCTGGATTGAAGACGGGCGACTGGTGGGAAACGCCAGTTTGGTGCGGGCTGACCTGGGCTCGCTGCGATGGGTCCTGATCAACGTGGCCGTCGCCCCGCCGTGGAGACGTAAGGGGATCGCGGGAGCGATGGTGGAAGCATGCCTGGAGGAAGCTCGCCGGCGCGGCGGCCGCGAAATCTTGCTGCAGGTCGACGCTGATAACCGCCGGGCGCAGGAGCTCTACCGACGACTGGGTTTCCGACTAACCACCGTTCGAGGCACCTGGACCCGGCGCACCCTTCGCCGGGTTACTACGGAAGAGCTTCCGGCACGGCGGCGACGACCAGGAGAGGCCGGCGAGCAGCTGGCCCTGGCGAAGGCCGTTTGCCCGGAAGGTCTACTCTGGCCGCGTCCCCTCGACCCTGATGTCTTTCGACGTTCGTTCGCCTGGGGCGCCGGGGCCCATTGGGTGTGGCCGGCGGAGGGACCCCTGCAGGCTTTCCTCTCCGCCTTCCCCGGATACGAGAGCACCGAGATCCACTTGATTCTCATGGTCTCGCCGACGGCTCTCGGGCGCGCGGAGGCCCCCCTGTTGGACCTGGCCTTGGCCGACCTGCCCGCCCGCACGGGTGAGATCCGCCTGGAGACGGCCGACGGGGTGGACGGGGCTGTTCTCCAGATGCGGGGTTTCGAGTTGGAGCGTAAGTTGGCCTGGATGGCTATCCGTCTTGGTAACACTCCGACGACTTTGGCGAACGGGGGAGAGGTCCCCCCGGTTTGAAGAGGGAATGCGGTGTGTGACGGAAGGGTCGCCCGACAGGGCCCGGAACCAAGACGGCGGAGGATGGTATGACCACGACCGAAGAGCGCCTGAAAATCCTGCACATGGTGGACGAGAAGAAGGTCACGCCGGAGGAAGCGGCGCGGCTCCTGGCGGCCATGGCGCGCGGCGAACGCAAACGGCAGGCGGCCGATGAAAGCGAGTCGCGCTGGCTGAGAGTGCGGGTGACCGACATCCACAGTGGCAAACCATCGGTTAACGTCACCATTCCGATGCGATTGGTCAACGTCGGGCTCAAGGTAGGAGCACGCTTCATCCCCGATGTGGAAGGGATCGAGCTCAGCGAGTTGGCCGAGGCGCTGCGCCAGGGTATGAGCGGCAAGGTCATGGACGTCGTCGATGAAGACGAAGGACAGCGGGTCGAAATCTACGTCGAGTAGGCTTGGTCCGCGGGCTGTAGAATAAGCCCCGCCGTTCCGAACTTGCCTCTCGCCGCCGTCTCTCACGGCGGCGACGCACGGAGGCCCCCCTTTGGACATCGCATCCAAGAACGCCCTTGTGCTCGGCGGCTACGGCCTGGTCGGGATGGCTGTCTGCCGCGAGCTGCTGGCGCATAGCCCGGCGCGGCTGGTCGTCGCTTCGCTGCGGCGGACTGAGGCTGAGGCCGGGGTGGCCGCGCTCCGGAAGGAATTCCCGAAATCCTCGACCGCCCTTGTCCCCGCCTGGGGCGACCTGTTGCTGCGCGCGGAGTGGCAGAACGTCCCTCCCGGTGTCCATCCGCGGACGGACATCCTGGCGGATACGGCACGCCGCCGGCGGCTCGTGGCCGACATTCTCAACGAGATCGACGACGACATCCTGCACGCCTCGTTGCTGTACCAGTTGATCACCGGCGCGGCCCCCGGCCTCGACGGACACGCGGCGGACATCGTTATCGACTGCGTCAACACGGCGACGGCCGTCGCCTACCAGAACGTCTTCCAGACGGCGCAAAGGCTTCAGAAGAGGATCGCCAGCGGCGAGCCGACCGACTGGCCGGAGGAGGTCGAGCGCCTGCTCGCCGCCCAGTACGTGCCGCAGCTCGTTCGCCACATGCAGATCCTGTACGAGGCGATGCTGCGAGCCGCCACCCAGGCCTACGTTAAGGTGGGAACCAGCGGCACGGGGGGCATGGGATTCAACATCCCGTACACGCACGGCGAAGAAAGGCCGTCGCGGGTCTTGCTTTCCAAGTCGGCGGTGGCGGGTGCCCAGACGCTCCTGACCTTTCTGATCGCGCGTACCCCGGGCGGGCCGACGATCGTCAAAGAGATCAAGCCGACGGCCGTGATCGCTTGGAAGGAAATCGGGTACGGCCCTATTCGGCGAGGCGGGCGTGAGATTGCCCTGGTCGACTGTCTGCCCGATCAGGCCGTGGCGCTCGAGGCGCCGGGCGCGCTGGAGCCCGAGGCCGATTTCGGCCGCCCGACGGGGGCCAACCTCGAATCGGTCTACATCGATACCGGTGAGAACGGGCTGTTCGCCGCCGGCGAGTTTCGCGCCATCACGACGCTGGGGCAGATGGAATTCGTCACGCCCGAAGAAATCGGAGCGATCGTGGTGCGCGAAATCCGCGGCGGGAATACCGGCCGGGACGTTATCGCGGCGCTGGACTCGTCCGTCTTGGGACCCTCCTACCGGGCCGGCTTCCTTCGCCAAGCCGCCCTGACTCGGCTGCGTCAGTTGGAGCAGGAGCACGGCGTGGACTCAGTCGCCTTTGAGATCCTGGGCCCGCCGCGGCTGTCGAAGCTACTCTACGAAGCCTACCTGCTGCAGCAGTGTTGCGGCACACTGT
>Ga0214473_10012181_pt1 | contig 10098 bp, 7 predicted proteins | sample RVTome_7_FD_203509 | JGI IMG/M metagenome (GOLD analysis project Ga0214473, IMG submission 203509) | Soil microbial communities from uranium-contaminated site in the Upper Colorado River Basin, Wyoming, United States - RVT98D197 | ecosystem: Environmental > Terrestrial > Soil > Contaminated >... | reverse complement strand
GGCATCTGCTTCAACCACGAGTCGCCAAGGCGTGGCATCGAGTTCGTGACGCGCAGGGTGAGCGACGGGGCAGCGCGGATCAAGCTCGGGCTGACGCGCGAGCTGCACCTGGGCAATCTCGAGGCGCGCCGCGACTGGGGCTTTGCCGGCGACTACGTGCGCGCCATGTGGCTGATGCTCCAGCAGGCCGAGCCGCGCGACTACGTCATCGCCACCGGCGTCGACCACTCGGTGCGCGACGTGTGCCAGGTCGCGTTCGAACACGTAGGTCTCGACTACCGCGACCACGTGGTGGTCGACGAGACACTGCTGCGACCGGCCGAGGTCGACCACCTGCTGGGCGACGCGTCGCGCGCCCGGGCCGAGCTTCCGTGGCGGCCGGTGATGGGCTTCGAGGAGCTGATCACGACGATGGTCGACGCGGACATCGCGCGCCACCGTGCCGGCGCGGGCGGGCAGGCGCGCGCGGTGGAGGTTCACACCGCTCATCCCGGCGCCTGAGAGCCAGACCCGAGCGTGGCCGCAGGGGCTGGTCCGGTGCGGGTGCTGATCGTCCACCCGCGCGATCTCGGCGCGCCCACTTCGGGCGGGATCCAGACCTTCCTGCACGACTTCGTCAAGTTCGCGCCGGCCGACTTCGACATCACCCTCGCCGGGGTGACTGTCGATCAGCGCGCCCGCCCGATCGGCAGGCCCACGCGCGTCGCCATAGATGGTCGCGCGGCGACCATGCTGCCGCTGGGCCCGGCGGGGCGGCTGCCGGCCAATCCCGTCGCGTGGCTGCGCATGGCGATCGCCCAGGTGCGGCTGCGCCGGCGTTTGCTCGATCGCCACGCGATCGTCCAGATCCACCGTCCCTTCCGGGCGATCGTGCTCGCCGGCCAGCGCGGGCCGCGCGTCCAGTTCGTCCACCTCGACCTCGACACCTGGCCCGGGCCGGCCGGTTGGCCGCGCCTGGGCCGGCTGTACCGGCCCTTCTCCGACCCTGACCTGGAGCGCATGGCCCGGGTGTACGTCGTCAGCGAGCGCGGCGCGCGTGGCCTGCGCGAGGCTCATCCCCGGCTGAGCGAGCGGATCGAGTTCCTGCCGGTGTGGCACGACCCGGCCGTATTCCGCGCGCCGGCGCGTGACGAGCGGGAGACCGCCCGAGCCGGCCTGGCCGAGCGCCTGGGACTGCCCGGCGGAGGCGACGACGTGAAGCTGGTCCTGCTGGCCGGTCGGATCGACGACGGCAAGGACCCATTGTTGGCGCTCGGTGCGATCGCGCGCCTGCCGGCCGCCGTCCACCTGCTGATCGCGGGCGATGGCGAGCTGCGCAGCGCGGTCGAGTCGCGTATCGCGGAGCTCGGGCTGGGCAGCCGCGTGCACCTCCTGGGTGATGTGGAGCGCGACGAGCTGGCCACGCTGATGCGCGCGGCCGACTGCCTGCTGTTGACCTCGCACAGCGAGGGCGGCGGGCCGCGCGTCGTGGTCGAGGCGCTCGCGTCCGGGTTGCCGGTTGTCGCGACCGACGTGGGCGAGGTGCGCCGAACGGTGAGCGACGGAGTCAACGGCCGCGTGGTCGGCGCGCACGAGGAGCAGCCGCTGGCCGAGGCGCTCGCGTGGACACTCGCCCAGCCGCGCGACGCCTTAGCCGCCGCCGCGGCGGCCGCCGCCGCCCCGTACACTGCTGAGCGCGTCCTCGGACCGCTGTACGCCGCCTATCGCCGTCTGGTCGGCGAGACGCGCTAGGCCGCCTCCCGGTGCGCCAGCGCGGCGCGATACACAGAAAGCGTCTCGTGCGCTGCCCGATCCCACGAGAACGCGGCGGCGCGCTTGCGACCGGCCGCTGACAACCGCGCGCGCAGCTCGCCATCTGCCAGCACGCGCGCCAGCAGGGCGGTCAGCGCCGTTTCGTCGGTCGGCGGAAAGAGCAGCGCCGCTTCGCCGCAGATCTCTGGCATGGCGCCGGCATCGGCCGCCAGAACGGGGCAGCCAAGCTGCATCGCCTCGACCAGTGGGATGCAGAAGCCCTCGTAGCGCGACGGCGCGGCGAGTGCCACGGCGTGGCCATAGAGCCACGCCAGCGTGGTGTCGCGCGGGTCGCGCAGGCGCACGATGCGCGGATCGCCGCCGATCGCGGCAGCTACCGCCGCCTCGTCGTTGTGGACCGCCCCGGCGATGACAAGGCCGGCATCCGTCGCGGCGAGCGCGCGGAAGGCGCGCACCAGGTGCGGCACGCCCTTGTGACGCTGGACGGCGCCGACGTAGAGCACGAAGCGCTCGTATCGCACCTGTTCCGGCTGAGCCTGCGGCTGAGCCGGGTCAAGCCCGGCGCCGTGCATGACGACCGTGGTCCGATCGGCGGCCCCGGGCGCGAGCGCCGCGATGCGCTGCGCAGAGAAGCTCGACGGCGCAATGATCCGCGTCGCCCGCCGCAGCTGATCGGCGAGCACCCAGCGGCGATAGCGCAGCTGGAACGACCCGAAGGCGTCGGGCAGGTCGTGTTCGGCGGTGTCGTGGACGGTGATCACCAGCGGCCGGCCTGCGCGCGCCACGGGAAGTCGGTCCGGGACGTGGATGACGTCGCTCTCGAGGCGGTGTGCCAGGCGGCCCACGCCAAACAGGTGCCAGGCGTTGCGCAGCCCGCGCCGGCCGCCGACGCGCACCTCCGCCAGCTCCACGCCGGTAGCGCTGAGCGGCCCATAGAAGTCACGGTGCCAGGGCGCGATGGCGATCGTCACGGACACTTCGCCCGACCGCTGCATGTGCCCCGCCAGCTCGAACACGTAGCGGCCGACGCCGCGCGGGTGCGCCGGCCCCAGGACAGCGTCAACCAGGACGCGCATCGGTGAAAGTGCCGCGTCAGTGCAGCAGCAATGGGCTGTTGCCGGCGCCGCGCGCGTAACCGACCAGCTCGCCCACCGCGCGCGCGCCGAAGAGCCACGTGATCATCGGCAGCTCGAAAACGTAGCGCAACCGGCTACGGCGCCGCCGCGCCAGCCACAGGCCGAGCCGCGCGGTCAGGATGATCGGCGCGGCCGGCGTGATCGCGACCCGCGCCAGCTCCCGGGCTGTGAAGCGCTGGCGGCGACTGGCGGCGCCCATTCGGCCGGCCTGGAAGAGCAGGAACGTGGCCTGCCTGAAGGTCATGTGCTGCTCGTGCACGCAGCTGATGCGGTCGTCGACCAGCAGCGTCGCGCCGCCACGTGCCAAGTCGCGCTGGAAGACGGCGTCGTTGACGCCGATGCCGCGCAGCGGTTTGAGCTGCGCGAGGGCCGCGCGCTTGTACGACACGTTGGTGACGCCGATGACGCTGACCGGCGTCGCCCGGCCGAGCGGCGGCAGCTCGCGATCATGGCCGCACAGGTATGCCGCCCATTCGGGATAGCTGGTTGTCGCGCCGTTCTCTACGCTGCCGCCGATGGCCGCGGCTTCAGGATGCTCCGCGTGGCACTCCAGGATCGCCTTGGCCCAGCCTGCCGGCACGCGCGTGTGATCCTCCGATACGGCCACGATCGGCGCCCGAGCAAGCGGGTAGCCCAGGGCGCGCAGCGCGAGAACCGATTCCCCCGGGTGGCTGAGCCAGCGCGTTCGCGGGCCGATCAACTCGTCCGGTGGCGCCGGGCGGCCGCTGCCGTCGAGCACGAGCAGCTCGCCGCCGACGGCCTCGACCTCGCGTCGCTGGTGGACGAAGTAGGGCTCGTAGAGCGACCAGCCGGCACGCGTCGGCACGATCACCGACAGCGTCGGCGCCTCCTTCATCGCCCTTAGTCGAAGCGGCTGGCGCTGTCGCCAACGCCGGCGACGTAGCCCACGACCTCGGCCACGGCGCGCACCCCCAGGAAGCCGACGATGTACGGCGCGGACGCCAGGGCCCGGCCTGGGTAGTAGCGCCGCTGCGCGACCGAGCGCGCGATCGCGCCCGTATAGACGATCGGCAGGACCGGCGTCAGTGCTATGCGCAGCAGCGACCGCGCGGTGATCTTCTCGCGCCGCATCGCCGCACCGGCGCGAGCCGAATGCCAGGTCCGCGCCACCGCACGGCGCACGCCGCCCGACTGGACATGGACGCAGCGCAACCGATCATCCATCAGCACCTGCTCGCCGCGCTGCGTCAGCAGGCGCTGGTGATACGCCTCGTTGACGCCCAGCTCGCCGACCGTGGTCATGCCCTCGATCGCGCGCCGCTTGTAGGTGACGCACGTCAGGCCGGCGCTGGCCACACGGCGTGCCTCGCCGACGCCGGGCATGTCCCACACGTGGCCGACGAAGAAATTGGCCCAGTCGTTGAGCTGCTCCTTGGAGCCGTTCTCGATGACCGCACCGATAACCGCAGCATCGGGATACTGGCGATGCAGCTCGAGCGCCGTCTTTGCCCAGCCAGGGTCGAGCACGCAGTGGTCTTCGGTGTGGGCGACGATCGGCGCGCGGGCCACCGGATAGCCGCGGGCGCGCAGCTGGAAGACGCCCTCGCCCGGGGCCGACAGCCAGGTCACTGCAGGTCCGACTTCCTGAGCCGGAGGGGCCGGATTGCCGCTGCTGTCGGCCACGATCAGCTCGCCGCCGACCGCCTCGACCGCAGCGCGGTGAGTCAGGAAGACGTCGCGATAGTCAGGCCAGCCGTGCGTCGTGGCGACGATCAGCGACAGCGCGGGGGCAACGTCATTGGTCGCGGCGGTGGTGCTCACAAGATGGCGATTCTATTTCCAGCCGGCGCCGAGCAGTAATACCTGGCGCGGCCGCAAGCTGTGCCCGCGACTGCTATTGACCGCGTCGACGACGAGATCGGCCGCGGCATAGACGCGCGCCCAGTCGATCGCCGCGTGGCGCACCAGCGCGACCACGACCTCGCTCGAGCCAAGCACCTCATCGAGCGGCCGTGATTCGTGCGCGGCGCGGGCGGCGTCGACGAAGCGCTCGACGTGCGGGTCGTGGTAGGTCACTCTCGCACCGCGCCTCTCCAGCTCGGCGATCACCACCGCCGCCGGCGCGTTGCGCGGGTCGCCCACGTTGGCCTTGAAGGCCACGCCCAGGACACCGACTTTGGCGCCGCTGATCGACCGGCCGCGGTCATTCAGCGCGTCGACCACCAGGTCGGCGACGTGGAGCGGCATGGCTGCGTTGATGTCGCCCGCCAGCTCGACGAAATGATCGGCCAGGCCGAACTGGCGCGCCCGCCAGGCAAGGTAATAGGGATCGACCGGGATGCAGTGGCCGCCCACGCCGGGCCCCGGAGAGAAGGGCATGAAGCCGAACGGCTTCGTCGCGGCGGCGTCGATGACCTCCCACACGTCGAGGCCCATGCGCTCCGACAGCAGGGCGAGCTGATTGACCAGCGCGATGTTGACGTTGCGGAAGACGTTCTCGAGCAGCTTGGCCATCTCGGCCGCGTCCGCCGACGACAGCTCGGTCACCGGACCGCCCAGGCGGCGCAGCAGGTTCGCGGCACGTTCGGTGTCGGCGCGGGTCAGGCCGCCGACGACGCGCGGCAGCGCCGCCGAGCTGCGTCCCTGTTCGCCCGGGCTGATCCGCTCGGGCGCGTAGGCGAGGCCGAAGTCCGTCCCGGCGCGCAGTCCCGAGAGCTCGAGAGCCTCGCGGAACGGACCGGCGGTCGTGCCGGGCCAGGTCGTCGATTGCAGCACGACCAGCTGCCCGCGGCGGAGCGAGCGGCTGATGGCCGCCGCGCTCTCGAGCACCGCGCCCAGGTCTGGCTCACGGGCGGCGGTGATCGGGGTCGAGACGCACACGAAGATTGCGTCGGCCTCGCCCAGGCCGTCCTCGGCCGGCGTGCGCAGCTCGAGTCCGTTGGCCAGGGCGGCTGCCAGTCGGTCGTCGGCGATGTCGTCGACCGGCGAGCGCCCGGCACGAAGCTGCGCCAGGCGAGAGCCGTTGGCGTCGTAGCCGACCACCCGCACGCCGGCATCCATCAGGGCCAGCCCGAGTGGCAGACCGACATAGCCCAGGCCGACGATGGCCACGCTCTGGTCCGGCCGCTGCTCCATCAGCGCAGCCTATGCCGCTTCGAGCGACACGTCGCCGCGCACGAGGCGCCACGAGCGGCCGACCTGCTCGCGCTCGAAGATCAGCATCAACACGGCGTACGCGGCGAGCGCAACCAGGCCGGAGAGGACCAGCCCGGGCAGACCGCCCATGACGAACAGGCTCGCCGCGGCGCACGCGCCGGCGGCCGCGGCGATGAGGTAGATGCGCGCCAGGCGTGGCCACGGGAAGGGGGCGATGGCGTGCGTCGCCCGGGCGAAGCCGAACAGCTGTAGCGCGGCGTGGACCACGAAGCCGATGCCGCCGCCGGTCAGGCCCAGGGCGATCACCAGCACAGGGAAGACGGCAAAACTCACCAGCAGCGAGATGATCGTCCACAACAGGATCGGTCGGGCGTGGCCGGTCGAGAAGGCCAGCCCGCGCATGAACCCGGCGGGCAGGCCGATCAGCACCGACACTGCCATCAGCTGGAAGACCGGCACCGCCGGCAGCCAGGTGGCCGAGAAGACAACCTCGACCAGCGTCGGCGCAACTGCGATCGCCCAGCCGAGCAGCAGCCCGAACACGACCGACGTCGTTTCGACAACGTGCAGCAGCGCCAGGGCGCGCCGCTCGGCGTCGGCCTGGAGGCGGCTGAACGCGGGGAAGGCCACCCGGCCGACGATCTCTTCGATGCCGCCCAGCAGCCGACCGAAGCGCTGGCCGAAGTTGAGGTAGCCGATGCCGGCCAAGCCACCGGCAAGGCCGCCGTAGATCGGCACCAACGCCTCGCGCAACACGTTCAGGATGTTGGCTGCCTGGAAGGTCACGCCAAAGCCGAGCAGGCCGCGCAGCGCGACGCGATCACGGCCGAGACGCGGCCGCCGGCCCCAGGCGACGTAGGTCAGCAGGCTGCCCAGACTGAACTGGACCAGCAATCCGAACACGAACGACCACACTCCGGCCCCGGCCAGCGCCGCACCGACCGCGACGACCACGTACGCCACCTGCTGCACGACCTCGATCGCGGCAAGCGGCCCGAAACGCAGGACGCGGCTCATCATCGCCGTCGGCACAGAGCGCAGCTGGTTGAGATAGACCGCCAGTGCGGCAGCGCGGATCATCCAGTCAATGTCGGCCGGCAGCCCGCTTCCGATGAGGTGGATCAGCGGCGCGGCCAGCCAGGCCAGGGCGAGCAGGACGAGCCACGCAACCTGCTGCGCGGTGAATGCGGTGGCAAGGTCAATCTCGGACGGCGGCTCGCGCCGCTGGATGAGCGTCGCCCCCAGGCCGAGCTCTCCAAATGGGCTGAGCGCGCCCGCAAGCAAGGCGATGACAGCGAAGGCGCCGAAGTCGGCCGGCGCCAGGATGCGCGCCAGAAGGACCGTGCCGACGAGGGTGATCACGCGCAGCAGACCGGTGCGCAGCGCCAGCTGGATGATCGCGGCTCGCCCGCGCTGGCCGATGGTGATGATCTCTGATGTCTGGTCGAGATCGGCTGCGTCGGCGGTCACGCGGCCGATGATAGGTGGCGCCCCTGCTAGGCTCGGGCGGATGCGGCTTGTGATCGACATGAGCGTGGTCCGCCAGGCACCGCACGCTGGAACGGCACGCTACGCGCGCGAGGTCATGGCCGCCATGGCTGCCGCTCCGCTGCCAGGTGCGCAGCTGCTGCCGGTGAGCGGCTGGCCGCGCTGGCGGGCGGCATCACGCGCGCGACCGCTGCAGCGCGTCGCCAACCTGGGCATCGAGGTCGGCTGGCTGACCGGGGGCGCACTGGCCGCCGCCGCGCGCCGTCGCGCCGATGCCTGGTTCGGGCCTGCCAATGTGCTGCCGCCGACCCTGCCGCGGCCGATGCTGGTGACGATCCATGACCTCAATGTCCTGACCGTGCCGGGCGCGTACGACCGCGGCTACGTGCGCTACGCCGAGCGCGCCTTTCGCTTGAGCGCTCAGCGTGCGGCGCGCGTCGTGACGGTCTCGAATTCGTCGCGCGACCAGGTCGCGTCGCTGCTCGGAGTCGATCCGGGGAGAGTGAGCGTCGTCTACCCCGGCGCCGATCACCTCGCCACCGTCGCACCGTCTGACCGGGACGTTGGCCTGCCCAAGCGCTACGCGCTCTTCGTCGGCCAGACCGAGCCGCACAAGAATGTTGGCCTGCTGCTCGAGGCGTGGCGCGCCGAAGTGCCCGACGACCTGCACCTGGTCATCTGTGGCCCACCCGGACGCGACGACGAGAGGCTGCGAGGCCTCGCCGCCAAGAGCCAGCTGCGCGAGCGGGTTCACTTCACAGGGTTGCTCGACGAGGCGCACCTGGCACGCGTCTACCGCGACGCGCGGCTGTTCCTCTTCCCGTCGCTCGCTGAAGGCTTCGGCTTCCCGCCGCTCGAAGCAATGGCGCGCGGCATACCGACGGCTGTTTCGACCTCGGGCAGTCTGCCCGAGGTCACGGCCGATGGCGCGCTCCAGTTCGATCCGCATGACGCGCCCGGACTGGCTGCGCTGGTGACGCGCCTGGCGACCGACTCGCATTTGCGCAGCAAGCTGGCGCAGAAAGGTCGCGCCGTGGCCGCGCGCTACACCTGGGCCGCAACCGCCGCGGCGCTGTGGGAGGAGGCGCGCCACGTCGTCGCTCGCTGATTCGGCGCCCGACGCGCTGCGCCGCCCGGCCGCGTTCGCCGGCGGCCTGTTCGTCGCCGCCTTCGCGACGTTGTGGCTGCTCGCCGGCGGCGGGCCCTGGAATGCGATCAGCGCCGCGCTCGCCGCCGGGGGCCTGGGCGCGGTCGTGTGGCTGATGCCGCTCCATCCGGCGGCGGCCGTGGGCGCGACCTTCATGCTTGCCGCTCTCTCGCGGGTGCCGATCGAGCTGCCGCTGGGGACGATGCGCCTCGAGCAGCCGGCGCTGGCGGCGCTCATCGCGCTCACCATCTGGCATCGCCGCGCACTCGACCTGCCGGCGCTCCGCCCGCTGCTGCCGCTGGTCACGGCGGGACTCGTGTATCTGGGTGCGCTGACGGCCTCATCCGTGCTGGTTGCCGACGATCCCGCGGCCAGCCTGCGCCTGGTCGGTTGGAGCGCCGTGTCGATGGCCGGCGGCCTCGCTGCGGCGCTTCTATTGGCCGGTCGCGCGATCCGCGCGATGGCCTGGTTCAGCGGCGCGGCAGGAATCGTGGCCGCGGTTGGGCTGCTGTCCGGCGTCGCCTACCTGCTCTTCGCCGTCGGGCGTCCCTGGGTTGACGGGGCGGGCACGGACATGCCCCGAGTGAGTGCCTTCGTGTCCGAGCCGAACCTTTATGCGAGCCTGCTCGCGGCGACCATCCCGCTGGCGCTGGAGCGCTGGCGTGCCCGGCCGTCGTTGGCGGCTTTGGCCATCGCGCTGGTGCTGCCGTTGGCGATCGGCCTGGGGGTGACCCGGGGTGCCTACATCGGCCTCTTGGTCGGCCTGCTGGCCTATTTCGGGCTGATGCTCTGGCGCAGCAACGGTGCGGCGCGACTGAGGGTCGCGGCGCTGCTCGTCGTCCTCGCCGGCGGCGCCGGCCTGCTCCTGCCGAAAATGCTGCTCGACACGCCTCACTCGGGCCTGCTCTCTGGGTCGGGCGTGTCTGTGCCTCCGGTAAACCCGGCGGTCCAGCTGGAGACCTTCGAATACCGGATGGAGCGCGTCCGGTTGGGCATTGACGAGTGGTCGGCCAGCCCGTGGATCGGCCGCGGCGCCTTCTCGTACGGCCAACGTCACCTGGAGTCCAGCGGGGCCCCAGAGGTCATCGCGGTCTGGCCGGTCGCGGTGCTGCACGACGGCGGTTTGATCGGCCTCTCCGGGCTGCTGGTCCTGCTCGGCCTGCTTGGCGCGCGTCTGTGGCGCGCTACGGCCGACTCGGCGCGCGGCCCCACGACCGCGGCCTTTGCTGCCGCCGGCATCGTGCTGCTGGTCGCCTACCTGGCCACGACCGCGCTCCACTTCGCGGTGACGTGGCTCATCCTCGGCGGCGCGCTGGCCGCGACGCTGGGCGCGCCACGAGACGATGCGCGAACCAGCGCCGGCCAGATCCGGAATGGATTGGCCTGGCGGCTGACGGCCCCACTGACGGAGCGCTCACGACGGCGCCGTTTCGAGACCTTCATGCGGCTGATGGGTCC
>Ga0214473_10012179_pt1 | contig 10098 bp, 11 predicted proteins | sample RVTome_7_FD_203509 | JGI IMG/M metagenome (GOLD analysis project Ga0214473, IMG submission 203509) | Soil microbial communities from uranium-contaminated site in the Upper Colorado River Basin, Wyoming, United States - RVT98D197 | ecosystem: Environmental > Terrestrial > Soil > Contaminated >... | reverse complement strand
GGCCAGCCTGCTGGGTTTTGACATCGTCTTCAGATTCCTGTGCAGGCAGTTGACCGCCGACGACGTGATCCGACGACTGGCCCAGAGGCTGGGCCTCAAGGGCCGGGCCCTCATCTGCCCCTATGCAGAGGTCGGCATGGATGTCGACAAGCCGCATCAGCTGGACATCATGCGAGCTCATTTGGCGCGCGGTCAGCGAGGCCGAAGAGCGGCCCAGGTCACCGTCCGCCGTGTCGCGAAGCGCGCGCCCACGGGCAAGGCCAGTCGATCGGCTGCCAAGCCATCGGCGACTCGACGACGTAAGGCCGGATCCAAGGCTGCGCCGGCGCGCGGCCGGTCAAGACGGCGCTAGACCCACGGTCAGCCCGCCACGCCGGATCTGCCTTCTACGACCACGATGCAACAACCATGAATTCGATCCTGGAGTCCGACGCGCGCCTTTCTGAGCGCTTGCGCGTTGCCGAGAAACCCGGCCCGGTGCGCAGTCTTGCCGTGTTCCTGGCAACGTCCGGAGACTCCTGGTTCTGGGGGGCGGCGCTTGTGCTCGTGTGGTTCGTGGGCAGTGCCTTCTGGAAACAGTGGTCTATCATCGTGCTGAGCGCCATCTCGGCGCTAGCGGCGCTTGTGCTGGGTCTGAAGTTCATCATCCGCCGCCGCCGTCCTGCGGGCGACTGGGGCAAGATCTACCGCAACACGGATCCGCACTCCTTCCCCTCGGGTCATGCCGCTCGCGCATTCCTCATTGCCGTGCTCGCTGCGGGTCTGGGGCCGGCTGGATTGGCCCTGGCGCTCTGGATCTGGGCACCCCTGGTCTCGTTGGCGCGCGTTGCGATGGGAGTGCACTACCTTTCGGATGTCGTTGCGGGACTCGTCATCGGCGTCCTGATGGGCATCGCCGCATTCCAGATCCACGGGCAATTTCTGACGTGGCTGGCCTCGCTCGTGGAATTCCCGCTCTGGTAGACCGCTCCTCGACGACCGTCTCGCACCGATCACCCTCAAGGGCTTTCGTCCATGTCCGCGACCGCATGCTTCATCCAGGCCGGACTTCTTCGCAGGCAGGCGCATCGTCGGGGCTCAGGCGCCCATTCAGCGCCAGCCCCAAGTACGGAGATGGGTCATACGTGTTCTCGATCTCCAACTCATTCATGAAACGACCTGCGTCATCCTTCACGATCGAAATGTGCAGGTGGACGCCGACCGGATTGTTTGGATCGCCAGAATAGTCCCCCTGTCGGCCAAGGAAGGTTCCTGCCTGCACGGCCTCGTCAAACGTTCCCGGCGGGAAATCGTCCGAGATGAATGAGTTGCCGGCGGCGTCGGCCATGTGAGTGTAGTACACCCAGATTTGCCGATCCGGCTGCAGGGGATCCCTTGGGACGCGCACGATGACAGTGGACTTCCATTCGGGCAGTCGCGTCAGAAAGCCCGGGTAGGCGGCAATCACCGGTGTAACGTTGACATCCGTTCCGGCGAAGATATCCACGCCCTGGTGGCGGTGCCCCAGCCTGAACGAATCATCCCACAGGAAACCGGCGATGCCGGTCGTAGGAAAGATGAACGGCGCATCGCCGCAGCGGCTTCCCATGAGGAGCACCCGGCCATCCCCGGAGGCGGGTGACCTCAGCCAGGCGAAGACGCGCACGGCCCGGAGACCGCTGGGATGGTAGTTGGAATAAAGGAAAGCAGCTGCGGTGGTCAGGCCGACCACCACCAAGGGGACCACGAGCAGGCGGCGCCTCATGGGCCAGCATTATACAGGCTGGGTAAACCCTTTCTCGTGGGCGCGGCTGAATGCTCCACCTGCAGGACGTGCTTGACGCGACGCGCCGGGGCCGGCCGACGACCGTCAGTTTCTAACATAATGTGTACGCGCCTTCGACCGATTTCATACACTTGGCGGCTAACATTGCCAATATTCGATGGTTGTAAGGACAAGGAGATGACCCAATGACCCTCTATACGTATGCATTCCACAATCGTGTCGCAAGCCGTTGGCTCGCGTCCGCCGGCCGCGGGCTCGGGCATCGCTACCTGCGTCTCAACGTTCGAGACGAGGGCGAGACGTACGTCGTGACTGCGCCCGTGCCTGGACTCAAGGCCGAGGCCCTCAAGATCCAGGTGCTCGACGATGTGCTCCAGATCGAAGGTGAAGTCCCCTCCGTTGAGGCCGAGTACCTGCTGCGCGAGATCCCTGATGGCGGCTTCCGCCGAGAGATCCGGCTGCCCTCGCCGCTCGAGGCGGACAAGGTTGAGGCCAGGATTTCGGACGGCATCTTGACCCTTCGCCTCCCGAAGGCGGAGACCTCGCGGCCGAGGACGATCAAGATCGCGGCGAACTAGTGCTCGTCACGCAATCAGACACTGCGGGGTCCGCCCCGCAGTGTCTGTTTAACTCCACAGCGGGCGCCTGCCATTCGCCCGGTCGTGGCAGGTGCCCCCGGGCGTTATAATTCTGCGCAATCCAGCAGCCGGAGACAGACTGTGCACCTGAAAATCCCGATCAGCCTGATGATGTTGGCCGCCAGCCTTAGTGCATGCTCATTGGGCAGGTCAGCCGAGCCCACCGCCTTGCCCAGCTTGACGGTGGTCCCGAGCCCCACATCCGTGCCGACGCCCGAATCGCCCCTCGCGATCCTGGTATTGCCGGCGGACATGGAAAAGTCCGCCTCGGATGCCTACCAGAAGGTGGTCTACGATCTGGCCCAGCAATCAGGCATGCGCTTTCAGGTGCGCAATGCGTTCGGTCCGGCCGACATCGAGCCAGGCTTGCGGATCGTGGTTTCGCTGCCGCCGGACCCGGGTATTGCCGCGCTGGTCGCTGCCGCCCCGCAGGTTCAGTTTCTGGCCATCAACATCCCAGGCGTGGCAGCCGGCGGCAATGTCAGCGTCCTTGCGGGCAACAGTCAGATAGACGTGCCCGCGTTCCTGGCCGGATATACCGCCGCTGTGATAAGTGATGACTTCCGGGTGGGAATGATCTTTCCGAAGGATAACCCGAGCGCACAGCAGGCCGCGCGTGCATTCGCCAATGGCATGGCCTACCACTGCGGACTGTGCAGTAGCTATCGGCTCTACATCGATCCGAACGGGCTCGGCATCCGCTACCCGCAGTACGCCGAAATCCCGGGGGATGAAGACCCGAGCCGGTTCGGCGGTTGGGCCAACTATCTGGTGGGCAGCCTCAAGGTTGACGCCTTGTATGTCTACCCCGATCCCACCATCGAGGTCCGGCAGCTCTACGACTCCCTTGGGCAGACGGGAGCCCAGATCATAGGGACGACCCTTCCGAACCCGAGGCCGGCCGGGTGGGTGATGGGCATCCGAGCCGACGCCGTGAAGGCCATGCTGAGCGCCTGGCCTGAGCTTGTCGCCGGCCGCGGCGGCCAGAGTGTCCCTTCCCCCCTGGGGCTGGCGGACGTGGATCCCCAGCTGCTGACCCCCGGAAAGCAGCGGCTGGTCCAGGAGGTCCTTGACGACCTGCAGGCTGGTCGAATAGCCACCGGGGTGGGCCCGTAGCGTCTGTCCCTGGGGCCCTGCGCGCCGTGGACACGGTGCCGGCCATCATTGAGGAGGGGCACTTGTCTCGCCACGAGATTGCGCCAAAATCGGCTATACTTTAAGATATCGGCTCAAGGAGGCCAATAATGAATGTGACTTGCTTCTACGATCAGACGCCTTTCACCCTCACCATGGAGGAGAAGACCGCCGCCTTGCGCAAAATGCACGCTGAGAACTTGCATCACTACGATGCTCGCTGCCCGCGCTGCGGCCGTGCGAATGCGATCTCGCGGGAAAGGCTCGAGATGTTCACTCCCGGCTGGGAGGAAGCCATCAAGACACCGGTCGCGGCGCCGATGACGCCTGCAAAGCCGGCGATGCCGCCGATGCCCTCCGCTTCCATGCCGGTTGCCTCGGTGCCGATGAGCGCCGCGCCCGCGGCCGCCGCGCCGAAGAAGGCTGCACCCGCGCGTCGCCGACACAAGCCCGCCGCGAAGAAGGCCAGCCGAAAGACCAAACCAGCCGCAAAGAAGGCAGGCAAGAAGCCGGCCAAGAAGGCTGTGAAGAAGAAGGCCGTCCGGAAGACCGCGCGCAAGACCGCGAAAGCCCGCAAGAAGAGATAGCCTGGACGCGAGGCGGACTCGGTGGTGTGATCTCGCCACCGGGATCCGCCTGGGTCCAAATTGCAGTCAGTTGAGGACCGGGCACTCCGGGCTTGGAGTCGCCCAGGTTGTTTGAGGCGCGCGACTTAGTGGCTATCGAGGCAGTCTTCTTCGACTTGGGCGGTGTGATCCTGCGCACCGAACATCAGGCGCCCCGCGAACACCTGGCGGAGCGCCTCAACTTGTCCTACGAAGACCTGGTACGGGTCGTCTTCGAAAGCAACAGCGCCCGGCAGGCTTCGCTCGGCCAGCTCAGCACGCAACAGCATTGGGAGGTAGTCGCCGCACGGTTGGGCAGGCCGGCCGCCGAGATTGACAGCTTGAGGCACGAGTTCTTCGCGGGGGACATACTGGATCTGGAACTCCTGGATTTCATCCGCTCGTTGCGGCCGACCCGGCGGACCGGACTCATCTCGAACGGTTGGGCAGACCTCCGAGAGTATGTCGTCAAGAACAAGTTCGACGATGCGTTTGATGCCCTGGTCATCTCCGCGGAGGTTGGGCTCCTAAAGCCGGAGCCAGAGATGTACGAACTGGCACTTCGTAAGTTGGGAGCTGCTCCGGGTCAATCTGTCCTGGTCGATGACAGCCTCCCCAACGTGGAAGCCGCCACGTCGCTTGGCATGTTCGGCATCCTGTTCGGTGATCCCGACCAGATGAGGCTCGACCTCACACACGTCCTGAGCTAAAACCGCGCGATCAGCGGAGACCACTTGGCGAGCCTCGGTCGGCGCCGATGGCTGCCTCCCGACAGAGAGATCCACCCTGCTTGCGAGTCCATTCCAAAACCAAACTGCCCTCCGTATTCGCGGAGGGCAGTCCATTCCCCGTCGCTGGGCTATGCGTCGACCGAGGCCGGCAGCATCTCCTTGAATAGGATCTCCAGCGCCATGGTGTGGCCGCAGCGTTCGTGCGTCAGGAAGAACTCGCAGTCGCAGTGGAATTTGCCGTCGGCAAAACCGACCCGGTGATTGTTGTTGTCGCCGCTGAAAGTGATGTCAAACGACTCGAAACGGAACCGATCGCGCTCCTCTGCATATCTCTTGGCCTTCTCGATCTTGCCGATCATGCCATAGTCCATATGTCAGTCTCCTTTTGAGATCCGGGACAAAAAAGGCACGCGTTTCGCATACGCGTGCCCATCAGGACCAGTTGATTGTTCCCTTGTCTGCAAACACTCGCATGGCGGGATTGCCTCTGCCCCCAGTATAGCCAGAATCCCAATGCGAGTCAACGGCGGGCAGGCTGGCGCCGCTGTGTCGTATGGCAATTGCAGCCCGCACGACTAGCGCGCGGAAGCCGCGCCGGGGGCCTCGTCGCCGCTGTAACGCAACAGGATCGGCCAGCGCGCCGCGATCAATGCCACGACCAGGATCGTCCCAACCCCGCCGGTGATGATGGCGAAGGGCACGCCCAGTCCCTGCGCAACTGCGCCGGCCTCGATCTCCCCAAGCTGCGGTCCACCCATGAAGAAGATCTGGTTGATCCCTGTCATCCGGCCGCGGAGTGAATCGGGGGTCTGCAGGTTGCGAATCGTGTTTCGAATGATCGTGCTGACTGAGTCCGCCGCCCCGCTCAACACAAGCGCCGCGAAGACCATCGCATAGATGCGCGAGACGCCGAAAAGGATGGTGGCAAAACCGAACACCAGCACCGAGCCAAGCAGAAGCTGGCCCTGGCGCCGAATATGGCCGAATTGGGACATGACCAGACCTACAGCCACGGCGCCGACCGACGACGCCGATGCAAGCCACCCATAGGCGACTTCACCCACATGCAAAACGTACTGTGCAAAATAGGGCAGGAGGGTGTTTGCAGAGGCAAAGAAAGTCGCAAAGAAATCCAGGATCATGCTGGAGAGGATCAGCGGCTGGCTGCCGATGAAACGAACCCCGCTGCGCATGTCCTCCAACGCGGCGCGCAGGCCCTTGCGGGCGGCGGCCTGCTGCTGCGGCACCTTGCCCATGGCCGCCAGGGCCAGGATCACGGCCAGGAATGAAAGCGAGTTGATGAGGTAGGCGAATTCCTGCCCCCAGTAGGCGATAACCAGGCCGCTGACTGCAGGCCCTGCTATGGCCCCGGTGTTGAAGGCGATCGATTGCAGGGTGAATGCGTTCGGCAGATCCTCCGGCGGCACGAGGTTCGGCACCAGCGACTGGCGCGCCGGTATGTCGAAGGCCATCGCTGCCGCCTGGATCGCCGTGAGCAGGTAGATGTGCCACAGTCGGATGATTCCGAGCATCGTCAGCAGGCCGAGGACCAGCGCCACTGCAAGCGCCGCGCTTTGTGTGATGTACAGGACTACACGCCGGTCGTAGCGATCCGCCACCAACCCCCCGATCATGGAGAAGCTCAGGACAGCACCGAATCGCACCGCGCCGACAATGCTCACGGCGATCGGCGCGATGCTCAGCTGGCTTATGTGCCAGAACAGCGCCCACTGCTGCATCTGGCTGCCGATCATCGAGATGATCAGGCCCACCCAGATCAGGGTGAATTGTCGATGTCGGAGCGCGGCAGGCAGGCGCATCAGGACCTGCTCCCGCGGCCGCCGGCCCTCTCACACAAGCAAACGAGCGGGCCAAGGCACCGCTCGCATCTCATTCCGGCTTGCGGCTGCAACTACGTTCCCCAGTCCCTCGGATAGAGAAAATCGTACCCGACCGTGCGATTGCTCAGCTTCGCGATCGGGGGCATGAGGCGCTTGAAGTGATTGCGGCGTACGCGCAGCATCACCTTTTCAACATACGCGCGGTCGAACCCGGCCTCGACGCAATCCTCCGGTGTGCAGCGTTGGTCAACCAGCAGGTACAACAGCTTATCGACCTCGTCGTACCTCAGGCCCATTTCCGCTTCGTCTGTTTGTCCCACCCACAGGTCTGCTGATGGCGGCTTGTTCAGCACCGAGGGTGGGACCTCCAGTGCGCGCGCTAGCTGCCGCAGCTGGGTCTTGTACAGATCACCAAGTGGATTGATGGCCGCGGCCATATCGCCCCACAGGGTCGTATACCCAAGCAGGATTTCTGTCTTGTTGCTGGTACCGACCACTAGTCCCTTCCAGACCTCCGACTGGTCGTAGAGCACGATCATGCGTGCCCTAGCCAGGATATTACCCTTGCGGACATTCGGTATCTTGGAGTCGCGTTCAAGAAGCGGCTCGACCATCCCCGTGATCTCGATCGTTTCCAGCGGCACTCCAAGCTGCTCCGCGACGATCGTGGCGTCCTCAAGAGAATCGGGAGATGACGTCCGGTACGGCAGGCGCACGGCCAGCACATTTCCGGGTCCAAGCGCTTCCGCCGCCAGGACGCACGAAACCGCCGAGTCCAAACCGCCCGAAAGCCCCACCAGCGCCCGGCTAAATCCCGCCCGGGTAATCTCACTCCTGATGAAACCGGTGAGGATCTTGCGGGCCAGGCCGGTGTGGATGCTAAGGTCGATGTTCATTTCGCCTGGATGCGCGCCAATTCGGCCTGTACCAGGCTCGTACGCTCGTCGCGCAACAGGGGCAGGCGGGCCCGAACTCGGCGGAGATGTCCCAGGTCCACTACCGCGGAAACCATGGCCTCCTCAAAGTACGGGCCATGCGCGATGAGGTCACCCCCCGGATCGAAGACGGTGGCACCGCCCCAGAAATTCATACCGTCCTCATATCCCACGCGATTGCTGTGCGCCACAAAACTTGTGAATAGATTGGCATACGCCTGATTCACGCCTTCGACCCAACGCGCCGACTCGAGGCGGTCGTGCTCGTTCAGCCCCCGGCCCGGCGAGGCCGACGCCAGCAGCAGGAGATCGGCGCCGTCAAGCCAGAGCAGGTACGGCGGCGAGGCATGCCAGAAGTCCTCGCAGATCAGCATCCCCAGCCGGCCGAAGCGCGTGTCGAATGCCCTGACCGCATCCCCGCGCGTGAAGAACCGCCCTTCGTCGAAGAGCGCATAGGTCGGAAGATAGAGCTTGTGATGGACGTGAACGACCTGGCCGCCGGACAGGTAGGCCGAGCCGATGTAGAAGCGATGGCGGGCATCTTCATCCACGAACCCGACCACGATATCCAGGTCCCGGCTGGCCTTCAGAAGCGGTCGAAAGACGGGATCGTCATCGACAGGCCGGTGCGCGACCGCGGGCACCATGTCTTGCAGGACGTATCCGGTGAGCGAGAGCTCCGGGAAGACAATCAGATCGACCTTCTCCGACTTAGCCTGCTGAACAAAGCCGAGATGCTTCTCCAGGTTGGCTTCCACATCCCCAAGCTTCGTGGCTATCTGGATAAGCGCAAGATTGATCCGCATGTTAAGAATCTTACCACCGAACAAAGCACGGCTCGCGCCCGATCACCGGCTGCAACGATGCTGATCGGCTTTTCCCCCACCTAAGGCTGGCGGACGTTCGCGGTTTCGACCGGCCCGCCTGCGGAGATCGGTAACGGGATGCCGAAGAGCCTCAACCCGAACGGTCCTCAGACAGCTGCCGCGTTGCCGCTTTGTTCTCTGCAAGCCTCTTGATCCTGGCGAGGGCGCGGTCCCAGACCTGGGCGCTCATGTCCCGGTACTTCTCGCCATCGGCTATAGTCGAGAAGTCTCCCTGAGAAACCCACAGCCGCGTCCTGTCGTCTCGTTCGGTCAGCTTGAAGGTGATGCCGTCATCTGCAGAAGCCGGGGGCCGCTCACCCTCTACATCGAAGACCGTGAATCGCAGCATGCCGTGGAGCTCAACCCCGGTGACGTTTCCCTCGACGATCACGTGCCCCTTCTCATCCTTCCACAGTACCGCGCTGCCGAGCCCCCAATCCGACTCGATGTTGATCTGCGGACCGCCGGCGGCAAACTCCGACGCCCACTCCTTCGTGTGTTGGGGCACGGTAAGCACCTCCCAAACACGCGGGGCCGAGGCATTGATCTCGATCGACATATCCACAAAAAGCTTCTGCATATGCGGCTGGCATCATACTGGCTGGTGCCGATGGGCCTTTCGCGACCAACTGGGTGTCAGATCTCCAGGTGGGATTTCCACGTCGTCGCGGGGCAGAGCTATGGCACGTCCATGTACGGACACCCATAATCGGCACTGGAACGGAAGCCTCCTCGCCGAGGATCCATACTGCTTGAACTTCTGTGGCACTGGGAATGAACCGGCGGCGCTATGCGCCGATCCTGCGAACCATGGCGGAGAGGGTGGGATTCGAACCCACGGTGGCCACTAGGGCCACAACGGTTTTCGAGACCGTCCCATTCAACCGCTCTGGCACCTCTCCGAAAACGCGGCGAGATTATAACTCACAACTCCGCGCTCGAATGCAGCTCCGGATAGTGCACCTCTCGCATTGAGTTCTCCCGCAGCTTCGCCGTAAGCGCAGCCGCGGGCTCTTGCTCCCCGTGGATCAGGAAAACCTTCTTCGCGTGCTGCCGGATGGAAGCGGCGTAGCTTACGAGGAGATCCTGGCCGGCGTGTGCCGATAATCCCGGGATCCGGACAACTTCGGCGCGCACTTCATAGGGATCGCCAAAGATCCTGACTTGCTTCTCGCCATCTGCCAGGCGTCTGCCCAGCGTCTCCGGCGCCTGCCAGGATACGATCATGACAGTATTGCGCGTATCGCCGATGTTGTTCTTGAGATGATGCAGAATGCGCCCGGTCTCAGCCATACCCGAGGCCGAAATGATGATCATCGGCTCATGGCTCTCGTTTAGTGCCTTGGATTCCTCCACCGTCCGCACATACGTCAGCCCCTTGAATTCGAGGGCCGGATGGCGGTTCTCGCGGACGAACTCGCGTGTCTCCTTGTCAAAATATTCCGGATGTCTGCGAAAGACGTCTGTGGTGTTGACCGCCAGAGGGCTGTCGACGTACACCGGCACAGGTTTGATCTCGCCTTCGGCAACCATCCTGTTCAGATCGTAGACGAGTTCCTGCGTGCGGCCAACGGCGAACGAGG
>Ga0214473_10012178_pt1 | contig 10098 bp, 5 predicted proteins | sample RVTome_7_FD_203509 | JGI IMG/M metagenome (GOLD analysis project Ga0214473, IMG submission 203509) | Soil microbial communities from uranium-contaminated site in the Upper Colorado River Basin, Wyoming, United States - RVT98D197 | ecosystem: Environmental > Terrestrial > Soil > Contaminated >... | reverse complement strand
GAGGGATGGCCGCCTGCTGCGTGATTCACAACGACAACTGTGCTTCGATTGTCACAGATTGTAATTTCTTTGTCACCATACCACGGTTGGGGTGAGCCTCAGCCACCGCCGGGCTTCAGCCCCTAAGGGCGATTCTCACCTCAGTCCCTTTTCCTCGGGTGCTGGTGACGTGCACACGGCCGCCCTGCTGTTCGATGATCTCGCGTACCAGGTGGAGGCCGAGCCCCGTGCCCTGGTGTTTGGTGGTGAAAAACGGGGTGAAGATGTTCGCCAGAACTTCCGGCGGCATGCCCGTGCCGTCATCCCGGAAACGGATGCTGAGCTCTCGGCTGTGCGCGTCCCAATTCGAGTCTATGTGCAGGGTTCCACCCGCCGGCATGGCTTGCAGCGCGTTGATACCGATGTTGAGGAAAGCCTGGACGGTGAGGTGAGGATCGAGCAGAAACTCCAGTTGCGGCGGCTCCAGTTGCAGCTGAATCGTGATTCCCTGTTGCTCGGCCTGCTTGGCCAGCAGCGAACGGGTTTCGGCAAGCAGATGCATGACATCCGTGGTTTGCCTTTGCGGGGTGGTGGGGCGTGCGAAGGTCAGCAGTCGACTAGTCGTCTGGGCGAGGCGGTCGATCTGCTCGATGGTGCGATGGATGATCTGTGCCTGATCGCTGCCTCGCTGCTCGCGCAGCAACACCTGCAATGCCCCCTTCATACCGGCCAGGGGGTTGCGCACCTCGTGTGCCACGGCCATCGCCATGTGCCCGAGGGCGGAGAACTTCTCGGTGCGGATCATCACCTCTTGCGCCCGGTGCAGTTGATCGAGGGCCTGGACCAGCTGAGCATTGGTAGCGGTAAGCTCCTCTCTTGCCGCCTCCAAAGATTGCGTTTGCTCATGCACCCGTTTTTCAAGCGTTTGGTTCCACTGCTCGATTTCATTTCGCGAGGCCTGCAGGCGCTCGACCATCGTGTTGAAGGAACCGGCGAGCTCGCCGATTTCGTCGGCGCTGCCGACGTCCAGACGCTGGTCAAGCTTGCCGGTGGCGACCTCGCGCGTGGCGGCTGAAAGCTTGCCCAGCCTGTCGGTGATGCGACGGATGAGGAGGCGATACAGCAGGATTGCTCCTGCGAGGATGGCGAAGGTGCTGAGAAGAACTTTGCCTACTATGCTCCTCCTGGCGGCCAACAGGTCACCCATCGGCATGCTCAAGATGAGCAAGCCCTGCTTCTTGAAGCTGACGGTGAATGGACTGATCAATACTCTCGCCGGAGTCCCCTCCGAGCTGATCGACGCTATACGGGGACCGTCAACTCCCGCGCCGAGCTTCCCGGAGCCCTTCAACTGCTCGATGAGCTCTCTCACGGCAGTGGGAGGTAGCGTAGAGATTGCCCGCTCGTTCGGTAGCAGCAGGGTGATGTCGGTGCCAACGCGCGTGGAAATGGTTGCGAAATACGCTGGCGTCACGGGAAATGAAACCGACACGACGCGCTCGACCCCTCGTTGGTTCTCGATGGGCGCTCCGCTAACGAGCCGAGCTTCCGGGCTGGCGGTCTTCGGGTCGACGACGAGATCCATGGTGCGGATTCCGAGGAAACCTTTCTGGATGACGGCGGCACCCGGCTGGTCAGACGCCGGTATCTGGTCGAGCATCTCGACCTTCATCCCGCGGTGTCGTAAGTCGCTCATCAACGAGATCATCAGCGAACGGCTGGCGGATGGCACCGTGAGCTGTTCGGTGAGTATCTGGGAACTGACAAACAGCTCGCTCAGGAAGATGAGATCTTCCTCGAGGTCTTGCAAGGACAACTGCGCCACCGACTCGGCACTGGCGAGCTGATGCTCGGCTCGAACCTCGATGCTTCTAGTGGTGACACTGCTGCCAACCAGCGTCATGACCAGTGCCAGAATGGCGACAATCACGACGAACGCTTCCGTGAGCTGGCGTGAGAGCCGCCCGCGGCGTACATCGAGAGCGGACCGGAGTAACGACCCGAGGCCTTTTCGTACGGAGGTGGCGGTCATGGCTGGTAGTTTCTCGGGTCGAAGCCTGCGTCTCGAAGCAACTGATTGACAGGCTGCAAGTCGTCAAGAGTCGTTTCGACGAAACGATCGGCGCCCAAAGCCTCTAGAACTTGCCGCCCCTCTGGCGACTCGGGGAGACTCAGGAAAGCCTGGGTCAGGACGCGTTTCAACTCATCTGGGTCGCGTGGAACATTCGAGCTCCCCGACTTCGATACCGGGGGAACCATGGAATGGCAGTCGAAGCAGGCGGACTTCCGTTTGGACGCCAAAACAAAAACGTTGTTCGGCATCGGCGGCGAAGAATCCAGGACGCGCAGTTCCTCGGCTAGATTCGGCGAGCTCCTCGCCAGCTCAGTCAAGATCAGGTCTTTGGCGGCGCCGGCGTCCAACTCACCTCTGTATACCTTGGTGAACACCAGGTCGTGGCTGCCCGTGTACACCGTCGACCCGAGGTAGTCTTCCGGACGCGTTATGCCGTGCCGGCGGAAGTAGAGAAGCGGAAATATGTAACCGGCGGTGGTGGACTTATCGACGAAGGCAAACGACTTGCCCTTGAGACCGCGCCAGTCGGTAATGCCGCTATCCTTCCGTACGACGATCAGGCCACGATAAGTTGAAACTCCGTCCTTCTCCGGACGCACCAGGGGTTCTATCCCAGCTTGGGCTCGGGCCAGGGCGAAGGGAAGACTGCCAACGAAGGCTGCATCAATGCGACCGTTCTTGAAAGCCTCGATGGCTGCAGCGTAGCTGGGCAAGAGCTCGAGCTTGGGTACCAGGGGCAGCCGCAGTTTTTGACCAAGATACTCCATGAGCGGTCCGTACCTCTCCTGCTGAGCGAGCAGCCCCTGCTCGGGCAGCACGCCGACGGTAAGGTCCATGGTGATCGGCAGGAATCCGTTCAGCTCCATGTGACGGCGAGCCTGTTCGCCCGTGAGGAATTTTACAAACAGCGTGGCACTCCTGCTCGGAGATGATCCGATCAACAGACCAAACGGCCGTACAAACGTGTAGCGGCCGTGCTGAAGATTGTTCAGGGTTGGGGTGACCCCGTCGACTTGCAGGACGTTGGGCTCTGTTTCTTCCAATGTCGCGTTGCCCAAAGAGAGATACCCGATCGAGTGCTCGATCGCGTTTAGTGAGACGAGAACGTCTTGAGTACGGTTCAGGATTACAGCGCTCGACGTCACCACAAGAGCGGTGCCGAATAGCTGCTGGCGCAGTATCATTTTGAGAGAAACGTGGTCGCCCAGATCGAGCACGGTGATCGCTGCATCAGGACCGCCAACTTCCTTCCAGTTGACGATACGGCCGGCGTAGATGTCGACGAGTTGCTGGCGGGACAAGTTTCTGACGCCGACGCCAGGGTGCGTGGCAAATACGACAATGTCCTGGGCAAGATGGAGAAAAGTGGTATTGCCTCGATCCTCCTCCGGTTTCAGCGGACGGGATACGAGTCCAATGTCCGCAGTCCCAAGAGCAGCCTCGGCGATACCTCCCCGGCTGAGCGTGGGCGGTGAGAGCACCACCCGGTACCCCGGCGTGTTCCTCTCAAACTGGCGCGCGAGGATGTCGGCGAGGGGATAAACGTCTTCAGAGCCGGCCACGCGGATCAGTTCTGTCCTGGAGCGGCTGAATGTATTGGCGGGCTCACTGCCGGAGTCACTGCAGGCGGTGAGCAGGCCTAGCAGAGATACGAACAACCATAGCCATACTGTCATAAGTGCAAGCAGCGGCGATTGTCTCGGGGATATCCGCCGCGGCCGTGATGCTGGGTGTGATATTGGGCAGCTCAAGGTGATCACCTTCGCGTCTATAGTTGTGATCAAGTTTCCGCGCCGCGCCGGGGCAGCCACACGCGGAAGACCGAGCCGCGTCCCAGCACACTATCGACCGCGATGCGAGCGCCCAACAGATCGACCAGCCGGTGCACTATGTGGAGCCCCAGACCGACGCCACCATAAGGCCGGCTCAGTCCGCCGGCCACCTGTCGGAATGGCTCGAAGATCACAGGCAAGAATTCGGGTGCGATACCCATGCCGGTGTCGGCCACTTCGATCTCGATTCCATCGTCTCGGCGATCGGCGCGTACGGTGACGGTACCGGACTCGGTGAACTTCAGCGCATTGGTGATCAGGTTGCTGATGATCAGCTTGAGCTTGGTGCTGTCGGTGTGCACCGGCGGCAGGCCCGGAGCGACGGCGAGGGTGAGCTGGACTCCCGGCTTTGATTGACGTTCCAGGAATCCGCTCGTGAGCTCATGCAGCACCTCCTCCACGTGGACTTCGGCGGGCTCGACTTCCACCCGACCTGATTCCAGGCGACTAAAGTCCAGCAACGAGTTGATTTGTTCGAGCAGACTCTGAGCATTGCTGTCCATGCGCTGCAAGGCCTCGCCTTGTTCGGCGGTGAGCGGCCCATAGGCGTGCTCCCGCAGCAAGTCATTGTATCCCAAAATGATGTTGAGCGGCGTGCGCAGCTCGTGCGACATGGTGCTGACGAATTCCGACTTGACGCGGTTGGCTCGCTGCAGTTCTTCCATGAGTCGAGCCTTTTCGAGCGCCATAGAAGCCAGCTGGGCGATGCCAAGTAGAATGCGGCACTGGTAGGGCTTGAACGGCTCCTGCGAGCGCCGATCGGCGGCCACGAGCGCGCCGATGATCTGATCGTGAAGCCGCAGGGGAATAGCCATAGCGCCAGTAATGTGCAGCTGCCCAGTCACGCCGAGCCATCGTGGGTCTTGGATGTGGTGCAGGTGAATGGTCCCTTCGGTACCCGATGCGGCCAGTAACTGGCGCAACTGCGCAGATGGGAGCTCGAGCACACGCATGGCTTCCCAGTGCTCCGGCGGGATGCCATAGCTGGCGGTGGGAACGTACGTGCCTTCCCGTTCTTCGGCGAGGATCACCTCGCCAAATTCACAGCCCAACACTTCGGCGGTCAGCTGATGCAACCGATCGAGCAGCGTGGGGGTGTCCAGAGATGAGAGCAACTCCTGGCCGACGTAAGCCAATGCGCGCGAGACTTCCGTCTCCTCTTGTTGCGTGCGGTGGGCGATTTCCAGCGACTGCGTCCGCTCCTCTACGCGTTGTTCCAGAGTCCGGTTCCAGCGTTTGATCTCCTCCCGAGAACCGCGCAGCTGCAGAATCATGACGTTGAAGGCGTTGGCAAGATCTGCAACTTCGTCAGAGCCTGCAACCTTCACTTGGATGTTGAGGTTGCCGCCTGCAACGTCGCGCGTGGCGCTGGCGAGCTGTGCCAGGGGCTTGGTGACCTTGCGGATGAGGAACAGGTAGAGCAGGCTCGCACCCGTGAGCAAGGCAAGCGTAATGAGCACGACCTTTGACAGGATACTGCGCTTGGCCGCCAACAAGTCCGCCATAGGTACGCTGAGAATGAGGTGCCCCTCCTGTCTCAGGTTGATGACGAGCGGCGCGACTAATGCCTTGGTGGGCTTGCCAATTGAAACGGTGGAGAAGATCATCGATTCCTCTCCCGTCCCCCCGATGCTCCTGTTTGCCCTCAAGCGCCGGACGAGAGTGGTCATGGCGGCTGGCGGCAGGGTGGAAATCGTCTGGCCTTTGGACAGCAGCAACGTGATGTCGGAGCCGATTCGCGCCGTGATGCTCTTCAGGTAATCAACCGTGAGTGGGAAGGAAACCGAAGCCACGCCCTCGACTCTGCGCTCACTTTCCATGGGCGCCACGCTCACCAGCCAGAGCTCGGAACCCTGTGCTTGCGGGCTCAGAACGAGGCTGAGAGTGCGCATGCCGAGGAAGCCCTTCTGCACGACCGAGAAACTTTCGCTGTCGCCCGGAGGCTCACGGTCGTAGATGCGGACCCTCATGCCCCGCCTCCTGAAATCGGCGATGAGGGAGATAAGCAAAGACCGGCTGGCGGAAGGAACCCCCAGCTGCTCAGTGAGCATCTGCGAGCGGGCATAGAGCCCAGCGAGGAAGATGAGATCATCCTCCAACTGGCGTAGGTGCACGCGCATGATGGCTTCGCCGCTGACGAGCTCGCCCTCGGCGCGCCGCTCGATGCTCTCAGTAATGGCTCTGGTGCCGGCAACTGCGACGATCACCCCCAGGACGGCGATGATGACGATGAATGTCTGCGTGAGCCGCCACGACAGCTGCCCACCGGCAATGCCGAAAGAAGAACTGAATCTGGCGTGCATTCGCTACTTCACGACTAGCTTCGCTCAAGGGTTGTACGTATGGGGATCGAAGCCGGCCTCTCGCAGCATCTTGTCCACCGCGGCCAGGTCTTCGAGGGTGGTGGGCACGAAACGGTCCGCCCCCAGGGCGTCGAGCACGCGATGACCTTCAGGGTCTTCGCCAAGCTTGAGTAGCAAATCCGTCAGCACCCGTCGCAGTTCCTCGGGTTGGCGGGGCGCGCCGGCAGCCGCCGGTGGTGGCGAGCTCGGCACGAACGAGTGGCAGCGGAAACATGGAAAGTCGAGCTTCGAGCTCAGGACAAAGGTGTTGTTGGGGACCCAGGGTGAGGCAGCTAGGACCTGTAGCTCCTCCGTGATTTGGGGGATGCTCTTTGCCATCTCCGCCAGGATGAGGTCTTTGGCTGCTCCCGCATCCAGCTCACCATTGAAAACCTTGGTGAACACCAGGTCGTGGCTACCGGTGTAAACGACCGAACCCAGGTACTCATCTGGGTGCTTGATGCCGTGCTCGCGAAAGTACAGCAGGGGGAAGATGTAACCCGCAGTGGTGGACTTGTCGACGAAACCAAAGGATTTGCCCTTCAGATCGCTCCAATCACGGATCCCGCGGTCCTTTCGGGTAACAATCAAGCCCCGGTACTGCGACACGCCGTCTTTTTCGGGGCGGACCAGTGGTTCGACGCCGGCCTGGGCGCGCGCCAGGGCGAAAGGAAGACTGCCCAAGAAAGCCGCGGCGCTACGGCCGCTCTTGAGCTCTTCGATGGCCGCGCTGTAGTCGGGCAGGAGCTTGAGTCGCACGCGCATTTGCAGGCCGAGGTGACGGCTGAGGTAGTCGACGAGCGGCCCGTAGCGCTCCTCTTGCGTGAGCAGCCGCTGCTCTGGCAGGACCGCAATCGTGAGGTCCATGGTCACGGGAGGAAAGCCGTACGATTCCATGGTGCGCTGGCCATCTTCGCTGTGGACGAAATCCACGAACATCATCGTGTTCTTGCTTGGCCGCGGGCCGATCAACAGCCCGAACGGACGCGTGATTGTGTAGAGTCCATGACGGAAATTGGACAGCGTGGGAATCGTACCGTCGACCTGTAATATGCTGGCATCCAGCGTCTGCAGGATTGTGTCTCCGAGTGAGACGTAACCGATCGAGTTTTCCACCTCCATCAATGAGGTGGTGAGATCATCGGGACGCTCTAGCACGACCGCCGACCGCACGACTTCAAATGACGGACCGAACAACTGCTGGCGCAAGGCGATCTTGAGCGAGGTGTGCTCCGCCCTGTCGAGCACCACGATAGGCGCATCGTGTCCACCCGCCTCCTTCCAGTTGTTGATTTTGCCGGCGTAGATGTCGAGCAACTGCTGGCGGGAGAGGTTCCTGACGGCGACGCCGCGGTGTGTGGCGAACACCACGATGTCATGGGCAAGATGTAGGTAGGTGCTGTCGCCACGCTGCTCTTCCGTGCTCAGAGGGCGGGAGACCAGGCCGACATTGGCCGTTCCGCTCACGACCTCGGCGATTCCGCCACGGCTGTGGGTGGGAGGCGAGAACACCACGTGGTAACCGGGCTTGCTCTTCTCGAATTGGCGGGCGAGGATCTCGGCGAGTGGGTAGACGTCGTCGGATCCGCAGACCCGGACGATTTGCTCCTCACCACCTGCGTTGCTCGTGGCTGCGTCCTGTTTGCAGGCCACCACAAGCTGCCCAACTACTAACACAAGCAGGGCGCCTAGCCGTTTTGTCACGTGAGTTCCCTCCTGCTGAACAGCCCAAATAACCCCAGTGGTGCTGACGAACATGATGGGACGACTAAACCAAGTTGGTGTAATGACAACATCCGCTTCTCAATACAACAGCTTGACGACGGCGGGCAAACCTTTACGGCAGCCCATTGACCAGCGAGGGACTTGGGCGCACCCCGGATTAGCACCTGGTTTTACATTGACAAGCCTCGACTGAAGCAACATTGAATGATGAGAAGTCGGTTTGTGCACTTGGGTTTGCCAGTGGCCCTAGCTAGCGCAGTGCCTGATCGCCGGTGATTACAGTCTTACTCCTAATTGCGCGGCATGTCTCTTGCGTACGATGTTCTGAAGAGCCGAGGTGTCTGTGGACAGTGCTGAACAACTGACCAGCCGTAATCAGGAATTCCTCAGGGAGACCGGGGAGCTCACAATACGCAGATGGAAGACTGCGATAACTCTGTACCTGGTGTTCGCCGCGGCAGGGGATCTGCTCGAATGGCAGTACTATGGCCAGCGAGGCCGCTGGGGGTCGTGGCTGCTGCTGGCGCAGGGAGTCGTGGTCGCTGCGATGTGGGTAGCTTACGCAATCTATTCGTGGCATCCAGGAACCAGCTGGGCCACGCTGGCCGGCAACGTCTCGATCTGCTTCCTCCTTGCCTTGCACCACATAGATGCGGGGACCAGCGCTCTGTATCTGCTGCTGAAGTACCAGTCTTTCATGTTGGTCACCTCCGCCCTAGTGCCGTGGGGACCGGACTTTCAGCTGAGGCAGAACTTCGGCATTGTTGCCGCTTTCATGCTTGCGCTCGCAATGGGGGTCACACCCGGGCTAACTCCGACTTACGACTACAGTTTGCTGGCGGCAGCCGTAGTATTTTCTGCCATAGGAGCGCACTACGTCGACCAGTATCGCCGTAAGCTGGTGGCGCAAGCGACGGCCCTTCGAAGCGCCAACGAACAGTTGGAAACGGCCAGTCGAATTCGTACCGACTTCTTGAGGGGACTCTCCCACGATATGCGCACGCCGCTATCAGTGATCATAGGTTACGCTGAGATCCTCAACACCAGGTCTGACCCGCCGTCGCTGCATGATGGCCTGCACAGCATCAACCGCGAGGCCTGGCAGTTGTTGCACCTGGTGGATGGCATTCTCGATCTGGCCCGGCTTGAGAGTGGGCGATTGCCCTTCCATCGCGAATGTTTCTCGTTAGCCGAAACGCTCAGCCCGCTGCGTGAGACGACACAAGACCTGCTTGCCAACCGCAACATTCGCCTGAACTGGAGCATTCCCGCGGAACTGGCCGCGGATAGCGATCCGACCAAGGTGCGCGAGGTGGTGCGTAACCTCCTCTCCAATGCGGTAAAGTACACGGAAGCAGGCGAAGTCGGCATCAGTGCCGCGCCGAAGGATGGGGGAACCGAAATCGTGGTCTCCGATACCGGTGTCGGCATACCTCCGGATAAACTGGACGTAATCTTCGATCCGTTCCGCCAGCTCACGTCTTCCAATAAGCTGCGGGCGGGCGGCTTCGGTTTCGGTTTGTACCTGGTGAAGCTTTTCTCCGACTTCATCGGCGCACGGCTGAGCGTGGAGAGTTGTGTAGGTACGGGCACCACGTTCAGCTTCTGGGTGCCTCCCGAGCCTCCGGAGGAGCAGCAGCACGTATCTGGTGGCGTGCAAGCTGACGCGGCGCAGAGTTAACTTGATCTGCACGGCGCTGATCTGTGCGGTGGATGGGATCTGCGCACTGTGCCAAAACTGCTCGCTCGCAGATAAGTTGCCTTGTCGTAATCTTTCCACGGCAGAGGAGCAGCATTGCGACTGAGCCCCCGAGTGAGACGTACCCCTATGCGTTCCTGGTTTGAGGCCGGCGCCATAACGTCTTGCCGGGTCGCCTGAATCCGGCGCACCAAGGTCAGCACGGGCACAATGGATCTTGACGGCTCTGGGGGTTCCGAAGCGATTTTGAAGCAATCTCCAGGCCGAGCTCGCGACGTTCTACGGCCGTGCTATGCTCCGGCGCGCGCCGGGCCACCTCCTGCAGCAGTGGTCGCAACCCCTGCCGGTTGGCGAGTTGGATGCTCAACCCGGGGCGCGCGTTGAGCTCCAGGATCGATGGACCCAATTTGGCATCGATGACGATGTCGATGCCGCAGTACCCGAGGG
>Ga0214473_10012177_pt1 | contig 10099 bp, 6 predicted proteins | sample RVTome_7_FD_203509 | JGI IMG/M metagenome (GOLD analysis project Ga0214473, IMG submission 203509) | Soil microbial communities from uranium-contaminated site in the Upper Colorado River Basin, Wyoming, United States - RVT98D197 | ecosystem: Environmental > Terrestrial > Soil > Contaminated >... | reverse complement strand
GAGAGGCGGTCGATCGGAGCAGGGGCTTCGTCCATTTTGGCCTGCAGCGGAGGGAAGTGGCTATTTGCAGAGGCTGCCTGGCCTGTGCGGGACCTTTTTTCGGAGACGAGGCAGGACTAGTGGGCCGCGAGCTCTCCATACTCTTTTTCGGCACCCAAATGGCGATCGGGGGCGCGCAGAAGGTGCTTCTGGATCAGGCACGCTGGTTCCACTCGCATGGACACAGAGTAACCGCGGTATTCTTCTACGACAAGCAAGGCCTGCACAGCGTCTGGCAAGAGAGACTGGGGATCCCCATTCTTACCATGACCGCACTTCGCGGAGGCGGTTTATTCGCCAGGGGATATGCTCTGATCGCGGGATTGCTGAGGCTGTGGACGCTGTTGCGGCGAGGCCGGTTTGACGTCATCGAGACCTTCACCTATGACAGCAACCTGCTGGCTCTGCCACTGGCATGGCTGGCGGGCGTCCCCGTGCGGATCGCCACTCACCACGGCATGATTGAGGGTTTTCCGCGCGCGGTCGAGCGATTTCACTCCTGGTTGGTGAACATCGGCATAGCCAGCGTTCTCGTAAGCGTGTCCAGGAAGGCGCTGGAGCAAGCGGCCAAGGCGGGCACTCGACGGGAGCGAATGATCGTCATTCAGAACGGCATCGTGCCGTCACGAGCCAACCTCGCTGAGGTCTCCATGACGCGGCGAGAAATCGGACTAGATGACGGTGACATCTTCCTGCTGTCGGTCGGTCGCCTGGTCTATCAAAAAGGACATGAATTCCTGATTAGCGCCATGTCAAGCGTTATCCCGAGCTTTCCGCGCGCGAAGGCCGTCATCTGCGGAGACGGGAATCTGCACGAGGCGCTGGAGGCGCAAATTGCCAGATTGCGGCTCGTCGACTCGGTGTTGTTGCTCGGCAACAGGACTGACATTGATCGCTTTCTGAGCAGCGCGAACATCTTCGTACTTCCCTCCCGGTGGGAGGGTTTGCCCGTGTCATTGCTGGAGGCAATGGGCATGGGTCTGCCCGTGATCGCGACGCGGGTGGAAGGTGTGGAAGAGGTCGTGCAGGACGGTGTGCAGGGTTTGCTTGTGCCTCCGGAAGATTCGGCGGCACTGGCCGTGGCCCTGGGCGAATTGATCGGCCAACCTGAGCTGCGGCAACGGATGGGTGTAGCCGCCCGCATGAGGATCGAAGAATCCTACACGGCTGACATCATGTGCGAGAAATACATGCGGGTGATGTTGGAGTTCATGGCAACCCAAGGGACTCCTGCAGAGCGGGCGCCTCAGTAGAGCATGACGGTCAGAACTCCAACGACTGGCGGGGCCAGGGGCTTCATGGTGCTGGTTCCCGGAGGGATACTTCTAGCGGGGGCGGTAGTTGAGTTCTACAACATCGGTGCCGGAACCGGTACTTGGCTCGGCGGATTCTCGCTCAAGTGGGCGGTCGGGTTCGCGCTCTTTACTCTATTCTGCATTGCGTGTTTAGTTGGCTTGCGGCTAGCCGCGTGGCCGCGGACCCGGCCAGCAGCCATCCGCCTCCAACTCGCCCAGCGGCGAGATGGGCGCAGTATTCTTCGCTGGTTGCTTGCCGGTGCACTGGTGGTGACACCAGTCTGGTTCTTGCAGTACACGGCCTGGGGAGTGGCAATCAGGGGGCCCTACCTGCGAGTGCTGATCTGGTGCCTTGCGAGTGTGCTGATCGGGTACCTGGCGCCGAACGACGGCCGTGGGCAGCCCTGGTCTGGTTTTGTCGTTGGCGCTTTGCTGACGGGGGCCGCGTTTGCTGTTGCCGCCGCCTTCAGCGGCGTGACGACATATCCATTTTCGCTCGGCTGGTCGGAGGGCAACCGTCTCTGGGATTACTCGCTTCTGTTTGGCAAGGGATTGTATTCGTATCCTCCTTCCCAAGTTCCGAGCGCATATCTTGATATCGGAAGACAGCTGGCCGGCGGACTGCCGTTTGTGCTGCCGCATGTATCAATACTGGGCGAGCGCCTATGGTTGGCGGCCATGGGCGTCGTGCCCTATCTTCTCCTGGGCATCCTGGCGTTCTGGGACGATGCACGCTCCCGTTTCGGCGCATCGATTTTGGCCGGCGTGTGGGCCTTTCTGTTCCTGAGCCAGGGCCCGATTCATTCTCCACTGCTGTTCTGCGGGATTCTCGTCGCCGTGGCCAGGGGGCTGCCGAGCTTGACAGCCGTGGTATTGGTTGCGATTTCTGGCTACTTTGCCGAGGTTAGCCGATTCACGTGGATGTTTGCACCAGCGCTTTGGGCGGTCATGCTTGAGATCGCGGGTTCGACTCCCATTGAATCAAGAATTCCTCAAGCCGCGTGGCGCAGGGCCGGGCTGCTGGGGCTGGCCGGACTAGCAGGCGCGGCTCTGGGAATCAGCGGCGGACTTTTCAGGAGCGAGGCAAGTCTGGGGAGTACGACGGCGGCTTCGACGGACCAAGCCTTGCTGTGGTATCGATTGTTCCCAAATGCGACTTACGGAGCTGGCATCTTGCTGGGGCTCGCGCTGGCCGCCGGCCCTTTGCTGGTTTGGCTGGTGATCCTTCAGGCAAAATCGTGGAGGTTGAGCACATTGCGGCAGCTGGCCATCGTTCTGCCGGCGACGGCATTTCTGGGGGTCGGTTTGATTGTGAGCACGAAGATCGGCGGCGGCGGAGACCTTCACAATCTGGACATGTTTCTCATCGGCTTGGTCTTCGCGGCGGCACTTGCGTGGAAGGCCGTAGCGCTCGAGCAGATCATTGAGGTGGCGCGCTCCTCATTGTGGGCGCGTGCGCTCCTGCTGCTGATGGTGGCGCTGCCGGCATTTCCGGCATTGATGACACTACGACCGCTGAGCTTCGGAAAAGATGCCGCGTGGCTGAGCGTCCTGGCCGACGTCGAGCGTCCGCGAGACCTCGGCTCTCTGCCCACCGATGATGTCGTCCACTCGAGCCTGGAGCAGATCGCTGCCGCGGTCAAAGAAGCTCAACTGCGCGGCGACGTGCTCTTCATGGATCAAAGACAGCTGCTCACATTTGGAGAAATCCAGCACGTGGAGCTGCTCCCAGCTTACGAAAAGAAGCTGATGATGGATCAGGCACTGAGCGGCAACCGCGCCTACTTTCAAGGTTTCTACAGAGATCTGGCGGCGCAACGATTTGCCTTGATCGTCAGTAGTCCGTTGCGGACTCCCATCAAAGACAGCGAATACGGCTTCGGGGAAGAGAACAATGCGTGGGTGAGGTGGGTGGCGAAGCCCATCCTCTGCTATTATGAAGAGAAGGACACGCTAAACGAGGTGAAGGTGGAACTACTTGCCCCTCGGGCGGGTCCCACGGAATGTTCCACAGCGCTTCCCTGACGGACAGTCAATGAACCTCGGCTATGTCCTGCCCCGCACGATCCGCCATTTTCTGCCCGAGCGGATTACGCGATTCCTGCTGGGACGTTCGATGATCATTAAACCGGGACTTGAGACGGCAGATGCAACGACGGCGGTCGAGCGGTACGCCGAGATCCTGGCAGGCCGTGGCATTCCGCTCCGGGGGAAACGGGTTCTGGTGTTTGGCTACGGTGGAAGACTCGACATCGGGATACGATTCCTGGAACTAGGCGCGTTGCATGTAGGCCTGAGCGACAAATACGCGCCGCCCGACCACGATCACAACCGTGCACTGGCGGAGGGGCACAGACAGTACTTTCTTCACGGCGATGATGGGCCCCGTCCCGACCCGGCGTATATGACGACCTTCGACGGAGATATTCAGGACATGAATACGCAAGCGTTCCCGGCCAGGGACATCGTAGTGAGCAACTCCGTCTACGAGCACCTGGAAGATGTGGAAGGCATCACGCGGGCTTTGGCGCGCCTTACATCCGCCGAGGGCTTGCACATCCATTTCGTGGACCTGCGGGACCACTTCTTCAAGTATCCATTCGAAATGCTGCATTACTCTGACAACATCTGGCGTCGTTGGCTTAACCCGAGCAGCAATCACAACCGTCTCCGGCTGTGGGACTACCGACGTGTGTTTGAGGGCGCGTTCCGGCAAGTTGAGATTTACATTCTGCGGCGGGATGAGGCTGCATTCGACCGGGCGCGAAAACGCCTGAGGGCCGAGTTTGTCAGCGGCAATCTGCAAGAGGATACGGCCACTTTGATCAGAATCGTGGCCGCAGAACCACGTCATTGATCTACCTATGAAACCTCTCCTGGATGCCCTGCTGCCGGCCGTCTGGGCTCTGCTCTGGCTTGGAGGGGGCTGGCTTGTTGCCGCCAGCGTATTCCGCCTGCGTCGCGGAGAGACAGCGATAGTGGGCGTGGGCCTTGGGCTTGTGCTACAAGTGTGGCTGGCCAACGCGCTAGCCCACGTTCTTGCGGCCTTGATGGCTTTCTGGCTGTCGTCGGCACTCGTGGCCCTGGCAGGGATCGCCGCCGCCGCGCACTTCCGAGTGCCATTGAAATTCGGACTCCCGGTCGCGCAGTGGGTCGCGCTGCTGGGACTGACCGCCCTCTTTATATCCATCGGTCGCGGTCTCGGCATTTTTGATGATTACCAAAACCTGCCCACCGTATCTCTCATGGCCGCCGGCGATGTGCCACCGCATTTCGCGCTTAATCCCTCCTTGAGATTCGGTTATCACTTTGCATTGCTGCTCTTCGCGGCGGAGATCATGCGCCTGGGAAGTTTGTTTCCATGGAGCGCGTTGGACGTGGCTCGGGGATTCTCGCTGGCGCTGCCGCTCGTCCTGGCCGGGCTCTGGGCATATCGACTGACCGGCAGCCGTTGGGCGGCCCCGATGACAGGGTGCCTCGTGGCGCTGGCCGGCGGAGCCCGATGGCTCTTGCTGCTTCTTCCCCCGGCGTGGCTCGACCGGATCTCCGCAAGCGTTACGCTCATCGGCTCGGCGGCCGCCTCCGCAACCACTCTCTCTGAGGCGATGGTGTCCGACTGGAAAATTGATGGCGCGGGACCGCTTCCGTTTCCGTTTGCATTCCACAGTGGCGTAAATCAGCCCCTTGTAATGGCCTACACTGGCATTGCCGGATCAGGAATCCTGATCATGCTCCTGATTTTGATGACGGCAGCCCGGTGGCGCCATTGGAGCGCGGCAATAGTCCAGGCAATATTGCTAGGCTCGCTTGCCATCGCCAACGAGATTTCATTCCTCCTTATCGGAATGGGATTCGTGATTGCAGCCGCGGCGTGGATGGTGCATCGCCGCGTGCGGAGGATACCCAGGCGACTCGGCGTGTGGCTAGTGGTGATGGGAGGAGCGGTCGTGATCGCAACAGTTCAGGGGGGGATGCTGACCGAGATCGCAGGGGCCATCATGAAACCCCAGATCTCGACAGCAACCTACTTTGATACGACACCCGTTCTGGTGTGGCCCCCTGCGATTGTTTCGGCGCACCTGGGCGCGTTGTCTTTCGCCAGTCCCTGGCAACTGGCTAGCGGGCTGCTTGAGATCGGTCCCGTCGTGCTGGTCACACCTCTGATCCTGGCCTGGGGATGGAAGTCGTTGCTGTCCAAGAAATGGTTCGAGGCGGCGCTCGTCTACAGCTCCTTCGGAGCGGTGATGGCCCTCTTTGTGCAATTTCGTGGGCCATTATTTTCGGCGACACCGCGGCTCATGGGCGGCTGGTTCTTTGTGTGCGCCCTTTATGCCGTGCCGCTGCTTTGGGCATGGCTCAAGAAGCGCGGCGACATGTGGAAGGTCTGTGCCGTCCTGGCCGGCGTGATATGCAGTTTTGGAGGCCTGGTCCTGCTGGGAATTCAGCTCGCGGCCATTCAGCGCCCCGTGTTAGCGACTTTCATCTCGCCACTGGATGCAAGGATGTCCCAACAGTACTGGAATCGGCTGGATGCCGGCGCGGAGGTCTTCGACCCTGTCGTATTCAGGGCGCCCACGGTGTTTGGGAGATACACCAATTCCTCCCCAAGCTGGTACACACGATTTGCTGCCTGGCAGGCGCTGCGCGACGCCCCTGATCCCTTCAAAATTCGTGCCGCCGGATTCGCGTATGCCTACCTCGACAGTGACTACTGGGAGAGTATGAGCCCACTTCAGCAGGCAGGATTCGATGCCGCTTGCGTCCATCAGATCGCGCAAGTCGACGGCATCCACAGCGAAGAGGACTACACCAAGGATTTTCGGCGGCTGCTTGATGTGCGTGATTGCAGGTAACTCTCCCCGTTGGCGCACGATGAAGGCGTCCGACGGACTCTCAAACTCGGAGAGGATGCCGGAGGGTGCTGAGATCGCGTCGCAGAGCTGGCTGGGACGTCCAGGCCCCGCGCAAAACGGCAGTTGATGCGAGCAGGAGCCCGGGCGCACTCGGCACCCGAGATGGTGTCAAACAAACTTGAGCCTGGCAGCTGCCACGGCGACCATTCGGAAGAGCATGCTGCCGTGCCACCACCTCGAGATATTAGTGCTGCCGTAGCTGCGCTCCCGATAGCGAATAGGCAGGTCGACGATCTTGCGATTCAGTTTTGCTGCTCCGAAGATCAAGTCGTAGTCGCCAAAGGGGTCGAACTCGCCGAAGTAGTCCCGATTGGCCGCAATCAGTTCGTAATCCTTGCGCCACAGCGCTTTTGTTCCGCACAATGTGTCCTTGAGCGGCTGCCCCAAGATCCATGAAAACGCCAAGCTGAACAGCTTGTTGCCCAGGAAATTCAGGCCCTGCATGGCTTGCTTCTCCATGGGATAAACCAGTCGCACGCCGTTGACGAATTCGCCCTGTCCAGAACAAAGGGCGTCGAGAAAACGCGGCAAGTCCTCCGGGGGGACGGTAAGGTCGGCATCCAAGATCATGAGCACATCGCCGGTTGCCTCGGCAAAGCCGAGCCGCACGGCGTCTGCCTTGCCTGTCCCGCTCTGGCGAAAAAGGCGCGCCGGCAGCTCGGGATGCGCTGCAATTTCGCGTTCGATCGCCGAGACCGTGTCGTCGCGAGAGTGTCCCTCGACGAATATCAATTCGGTCCTGGCAGCCATTCCAGGCATGCGCTCAAAAATCGCGGCCACATTGCCGGATTCGTTGCGGGCCGGAATGATGACAGACACGCTCGGCGGCTCAGCCACCGGCTGCGGCTGCAGCCGCGCGATCATGAAATTCGCCAGAGCCAGTTGATTGAACGGCCAGAAGCGCGCCACGAATCTGTTGAAGAGGCCACCATAGCCAAAAGGCCAGAGAATCTCGTGCCAGGCTCGAATGGTCTCAAACCCGGCCAGGCCCAGCATTCCACGGGCATCAGCCGGCGTCAACCAGTTCTGGGGGAGCATGGGCGCCGCCAAGTTGAGCCACTGTGCAACCGCGAGCGGAAGCTGCCACAGGCCGCTGTGGAAGTTCACGAGCAGCCGGCTTGAAGGCATACAGAGCGGTCTGATCTGCTGAAAGACGGCCTGGACATCCCAAAGGTCGTTCACGGCGTCCGACAAGATGATGACGTCGAACTGGTCGTTTGTAAACGAGAGATCGTGGGCGTCGGCCTGAATGAACTCAACGTCGGGGTGCTTCAGACGAGCCCGCTTGAGCATTTCGCCGGAGAAGTCGATTCCCAGTGCTCGGCTCGGCTTCAGGCCTGCCAGCAGATCGCCCTGTCCACAACCGATTTCCAGAACGCGGAGGCCCGGGCTGACGAGGAAGCGGTAGATCTCCAGAAGCCGGCCGTGGTACCCGGCGCCCCAGCCACGCCAGGTATCGCGCTTGACGGCGACGCGATCCCAATGGGCGAGGCGTTCCTGCCGGTAGTTGGCTTCTGCCGTGTCTATGACCCCAGAGGTAGACATGCGACCTGATTGTACGCGCCGGAGGCGGCTTTGGAAAGGTCTATGTTATAATTCAGGTCCTGAATTTTGAAGCATGGATATCCGCCAGGACCCAGCCCGCGACCTTACGCTCCTGGAGCACGTGGAGAGCGATCCCAATGTGAACCAGTCTACGCTCGCGGATCAGCTGGGCGTCGCCGTGGGCACAGTCAACTGGCATCTTAAACGACTCGTGGCCAAAGGGTACGTAAAGGTGCAGCGGGCGGAGCGGAAGAAGTTGCGGTACATTATCACCCCGGAGGGTATAGCCCTCCGAGCGCGGCTGACGGTCGACTACGTCGAGCGCTCGTTTGAGCTCTATCGCCGCACTCGTCACCGCATCAAGGAGCATCTGGCCGTCATCCGGGCGGCTGGGTTCAGCCGCGTGCGAGTCCTTGGGGACGGCGACGTGGCGGACATCTGCAGGCTGACGTGTCTCGAACAAGGCTTCAGCGTTGTCCAAGATGCAAACGTCCCGGAGCTTGAGCTGCGGGGCTGGAAGGTAATCCTAAATATGCGAGAGCAGCGTTGAATCCGGAACGGCACATTCTAATTACGGGCGGCGCCGGCTACATCGGTTCGTTGCTGACATCTGAGCTGCTAATGTCCGGATTCCATGTAACGGTCATCGACAACCTGCTCTTCGGCGGCGACTCGCTGCTGGCTTTCCTGCCGCATCCGCGGTTTCGCTTCGTTAGGGCAGACGTAACGGAGCGACGTGCGGTCAAGGATGGCCTGCGGGGCGATTACGCCGCGGGCAGAAAATGGCCCAAGCCGGAGGCGGTGGTGCATCTGGCCGCGATTGTGGGATTTCCGGCGTGCCAAGCGGTGGGCCGGTCGGTGTCGTGGCGATACAACGTGGATGCGACCAAGTTCGTGTACCAGCAGGCGTCGGATCTGGGGGCGCAGAAATTCATCTTCTCTTCGAGCTACAGCAACTACGGGCTGGCGCCGGAAGGAAAGCCCGTGACCGAGCAATCGCCGCTGAACCCCCAGTCCCTGTATGCAGAGACCAAGATCGCCGCCGAGCAGTACCTGATTGAGCAGGCATCACCAGAAACCGCCCCGGTTATCCTTCGATTGGCAACGCTCTACGGAATATCGCCGCGAACGCGCTTCGACTTGATCGTCAACCAGTTTGTGCTGGACGCCTACACCAAGCGGCGCTTGCTGATCTATCAGCGGGGCTACTCGCGTTCTTTCGTGCACGCGCGAGACGTAGCTCGCGGGATGCTGTCCGTCATTGAGGTGCCCGCGGAGAAGGTGCGCGGGCAGGTCTACAATCTGGGCACGGACAACGGCAACTATACCAAGGATCAGATCGTTGGTCTGGTTCTAAAACGCATGCCGGAAACAGAGGTTGAGTACAAGGACCTCACATTCGGCGGAGACATGCGCGACATTAGCGTCTCGTTTGCCAAAATTCGGCGAGAACTTGGGTTTGAGACCACCCTGGATGTGGACGACGGCATCCGAGATCTGCTGTTCGCGCTGCAGTCGGGCCTGATTCGTAATCCGCTGGACGAGCGATACCGCAACGCCCAATTCATCGTGCAGTAGGAGAAACCGATGGCACAGGATTTCTGGAAAGGCAAGCGGGTGATTGTCACGGGCGGGGCCGGCTTCCTGGGCAACTTTGTGACGGCCAAATTAAGGGAGCGGCAGGCCGCAGACATCTTCGTCCCAAGAATCGAAGACTACAACCTCGTTGAGCCCGACCAAGTCCGGAAAATGTACGCGGACGCCATAAAGGGGAGCAACCCGTCCCGGGTTCTGGTGATCCATCTGGCTGCGAATGTCGGAGGCATCGGCGCAAATCTCGAGCACCCGGCAGAGTTCTTCTACGACAACCTGATGATGGGCGTGGAGCTAATGCATCAGGCTTACAAGCTCGGCATCAGCAAGTTCGTAGCAATCGGCACGGTTTGCGCTTATCCCAAGTTCACCGCCGTGCCTTTTCGAGAGGATGATCTTTGGAGTGGATATCCCGAAGAGACGAATGCGCCCTACGGAATGGCGAAAAAGATGATGCTGGTACAGGCCGGCGCCTATCGCCAGCAGTATGGGTTCAATGCCATCTTCTTGCTGCCCGTCAATCTGTATGGGCCGGGAGACAATTTCAACCTGAAGACCTCACACGTCATTCCAGCCCTGATCCGCAAAGCAATGGAGGCGCGGGATAGCGGGGCGAGCGAACTCACGCTCTGGGGCGACGGCTCCCCGACGCGCGAGTTCCTGTATGTTGAAGATGCCGCCGATGGGATCATTACTGCCGCCGAGAGATATGAT
>Ga0214473_10012176_pt1 | contig 10099 bp, 10 predicted proteins | sample RVTome_7_FD_203509 | JGI IMG/M metagenome (GOLD analysis project Ga0214473, IMG submission 203509) | Soil microbial communities from uranium-contaminated site in the Upper Colorado River Basin, Wyoming, United States - RVT98D197 | ecosystem: Environmental > Terrestrial > Soil > Contaminated >... | reverse complement strand
ACAGCCGATCGTCTTTCCGATCCCAGCCAGTCGGTCACGGCATTCGTCAAGGCAGGTTCATGGTACGTCTGGGAGGCCGCACTGCCCCGAAGGCCCTCTGCCAGAGTATTCGCAGGGAACGGGAGACGCGCAGGATGAGACGGGCGAGGCTTCGAGGCATACGGGCGATCAGCCACGCGCCGGCGACGTAGAAGGCCCCCCTGCCCGTCCCCTGCACGTGCTGGCGGAATCCTTCGGCGTCGTACAAGCCCTCACCGCGCGCATAGATCAAGAACCGCCCGAAGAGTCCGAACACGCGCTCGAACGACCGCGCGCCGTCACCGCACAGCTGCTCTCCATAGATCGGGACGAGCCGGTTCATAAGGTCAGCCCAACCCTCGACGACACCGAATGTCGAGTCCGACCAGCTAAACACCTTGGGACTTCCAATCCTCTTCAGAACCATAGGCTTGGCGATCATCAAGACATTTCGTCCGCGGATGGACTCCATGATCACGCCAACATGGGCCCAGTAGGTGTCAAGGTAGGGCGACGGATCGACGCCGTCCCACAGCCTTCGATTGATGATGCAGGCTCCGATGAAGCCGATCGCCCAGGCCCAACGAGCGAGGAACTCCTCACTGGGGACAACGGAATCCGTTCGAATGGGCGCGAAGCGTTCTCTCAGGACCGCACTGTAGTCCTCGTTGAGCAAGGTGTAATTCACGAAGGCGAAGGAGGCTTTCCGCTCGATTCCATCCAAGGCGCCCAGGACTTCACCGACAGCATCGCTGCGCATCAGGTCATCTTCCCCCAGAGGCCAGACATAGTCGCATTCGCAAATTTGGATGCTCTTGATGATGTTGCGATCGATCCCCAGGTTCACCTCATTCCGGACGTGAAAGACGTTGCTGTACTCCTGCCGGAGCTCCGCCACCACGCCAAGGTTTGTTTCGTCGGCAGAGTCGTCGGCCACGAAGATGGGGACGGAGTAAGGCTTCGCCGCCGCGATGATGGAACGGACGGAGGCCCGTAGCCACTCGGGCCGGCGGTAGGCCGGGATGGTGATGCCTAGGGAACGATTGAAGCCGGGCATGATCGGCTGGGACGATGCAGCTGCGTCTCTCGGGGCGCTTCGCGCCCGGAATCGACCCCCCCACTTGGCAAGCGTGCCCGAGAATCACTCGGCTCGCCATCGCCCCGCGGCCAGGGCATCGCCTCCGGGGAAACCGACGTTTTTGTCATACGAGTGTGAAATGCGGCATGGGGACGATGAACCGGCCCCCCGATTGAAGGTAGGCCTTCTCGCGCTCCATGAACTCGTCCAGGAAATGCCAGGGAAGCACAAGGAAGAATTCCGGATGGGCTTCGCGGGCCGCGTCTTCAGACACAATCGGGATATGCGTTCCCACAGTCACCTTCCCCCACTTCTCGGGGTTCCTCTCGGCCGCGGCCGTTATGAGTGAGTGATCCAGGCCGAAGTACTGCAGGAGGGTGTTGCCCTTGGTAGAGGCGCCGTAGACGTACACCCGCTTCCCGCGCGCCACCTGATCCTTCACGAAGCCCACAACGTCGTCCTTGATCCGATTCACCTGGAAGCCGAAGTCCGCATATGCCTTTGTATCCTCGAGACCAAGACCGACCTCCCGCTCACGAAGAGCTTTGACGCGTTCGAGGGCCATGTGACGGTAGGTTGAGTCCCCGAATCCCCGTTCTTGCGCGCCACGCCGCCGGACGTAGGCGCGGAAGCTCCCTCCGTTGACCGCGTTCAACTCAACATCGACCACCTCCATGTCGAAGTGGGCCAGCAAGTGCTCAAATGAGTGGAGGGAGTAGTAGGCTAGGTGCTCGTGGCACACGTTTCCGATTTCGTTTTGCTTGAGCATGAGAGGAAGGTAACTCATCTGAACTATCCATACCCCCTCCTGGTCCATCACCGCCTTGATGTCGGACACGAAATCGCCGGGTCTGTCCAAGTCGTAGAACATGGCGATGCTTGTGATGACTCTTGGCGCGTGCCGACCCAAAGCAGGAACCGACCGATACGCGCCTGCGTCGAAGTAGCCCACCTCGACATGATCGGCAATCCGGCGGGAGAATGGCGCAAGGTTCTCTGCCGGGTCAAAGCCAATTCGGTACACGCCCTCCGTCGTGTAGGCGGCCAGTAGTGTCCCATCATTGCAGCCGATGTCGAGGACGGCCTCCCCATCTGACAAGTGCACCAAGTCCTCGGCCTTGGTGGCAATGTCGGCGAGCGCTTCTTGCATGGTTCGATTAGTCCCCGAACGGTACCAGTAGTTGGGATACAGCGCGTCGCCAGGCACTGTGTGCCTCAATTGGACCAATTGGCAACGCCGGCAGAGCATCAGATCCAGGGGCGCTTGAAGTCCATCAGGTTCTCCAGGGAGGATGAAGTTGGACACATAGTGTGTACCCAACGAAAGGACCTCCACTAGGTTGCCATCGCACGCTCTGCAGGAGGCGCGTGTCAGCATGGATTGTCCTTGCCCTCGTCGCCGGGAAGCGGCGACGTTTCTCTGCCGCCCCTTGGGCGCCGGACTGGAGAATAGCGACTCAGTTCCATGTCCGCAAGCTCAAGTTTCGGTCCGGAGTGGAGACGAGAGTAATAGAAGCGAGCGGCGGAGTTGACAGCCTGCCCAGGCAGAAGAACGATCGATCTGGCCATCCATTTGACCCACGGAGAGCATGGGCTGTTGCGGATCCAGCGTTGGTACTCATCGAGGCCATACGCCCCCGCCGCCCTGTATCTAAGGAGTGTCTTTGCCCTCTTCCAGGGCTCACGTGGCACGACTCTTCGTTTGGCCGCGTCGGGCAGATGGGAGAACGACCAGACGATACCGGGCCACTTGAACATCCAGATCTCGAATGCCTTCCCATACCACTGCGCATTCCCGTACCGAATGGTCACCAAGGGCTGCGCTATCACAAGGGCCGGCGTTGGGAGCGACGCCTGGAAGATGATCCCCACATGTGGAAAGGCCGAGCCGATGTACGGCCCCAAGTCCCGCGACGTCCAAATATCTTTGCGCAAGACCACGCCCCCGATATACGACATATAGGTGCCCGTGTCGGCAAGCAGGCTTGCCATTTGATGAGGCAAGTACATCTGATCGGTGGCGATGTCCAGACGTGCGCTTTGCAGCGTGGCCAACAGGTCGTGGGTGCGGACTTCTGCGTTCACAAGGATCAAGGAGTATCCCTTGTCGAGCTCTGCCACTACTCTCTGGATAGCATCCGGATGCAGCAGATCGTCATCGGGGAGCAGCCAACAGTACTCGCCGTGCGACAGACGCACCGCCCAATCGCAATCGACCTCGAACCCGCGAAGACCGGCAAGGGACGTGCCCGCGCCACCTTCGGCTCCGGCTGTCAGCTGCGCGCTCCTTGCGTACAGCAATCGTGGGTTGGACTTCTGCCTTTGCCTTACGACGCGCTCGGTATCATCGGAGGATCCGGCGTCGACCACAATGATTTCAACTTCCTCGGTTGCCTGATCAAGAATGCTGTCGATCGCAGCACCGATGTAGGCATGCCGGTTGAGCGTAGGGATGCAGATCGACAACCTAGGCGTACTCACGTCTTTACCCCGGCCGAGCATGACTCCGCCCGCATCCAGCCGTATCCGATTTGACTTCCGCAGACTCAAGCAGTCTTGAGTTCCTTGATGCCAACTTGCAGACCGGCTTCTTCTTTCTCGAATCTGTACCCAAGAGAAGCATACAGCCCTATTGCCCTTTCATTATCGGGAGAGACTCGAAGGCGGACGCGCCTTGCCCCTTTTCTCACCGCGGCCGCGTGCAGGAAGTGCATCAGCGCCCTGCCCAGGCCGCCGCCTCGGTGGGAAGGGTGAATAGCGACCCCTAAGCTCGGGACTTCGTAGCCCTCGTCCCATCCTCTCAGCATCCCATATCCGAGGACGGAGGGACCTTCCGTCAGGATGTAGTAGAGGTCGCCCCCCTCGTAGTGGGTGAGGGCCGCCACCTCACTTACTGTGAAGGGATGAGGCTTGAAGAACCGCGTCTCACCTACGCTCTCGATATCCCGGAGAAAGGCGAGAAGAGCGGCCTCCCACCCTGGCGAAAGCACCCTGCATTCGAGCACAGCCAAGCCCTCAGGAATCCCGTCGTCTGCTAGCGACGAAAACTCGATAAGACGGAACAGGCATACTGGACGTGTTCCTCCGTCAGAGTCGCGTAGAAAGGCAGGCTTAGAACCCAGCGGCTTAGCTGCTCGGACACCGGGATTTCAGCCGCCTGGTAAATGTGGCTCATTGCCGTCGCAGCATAGAAACCAGGGCGAGTCTCAACCCCGGCTTCCAGCATTTGTCGCATGAGCTCATCCCTCCCCTGAGGGAACGCCTCCGGGTCCAGTCGAAGGGCGCAGGCCCAGACAACGGGCTCCACCTTGCGGTCGAACCCCTGCAAGGCCACTCCCTCGAAGGCGGCCAGCGACCTCCTGTAGGCCTCGTACACGCGCCTGCGCTCGGATAGGATGAGGCTGAGCTTCTCGAGCTGGGCGCAACCAAGGGCCGCCTGGAGATTCGTCAACCGGAAATTGTGCCCAGCTACTTCATGGAGATACCAAGCACGCGATCGCCGCATGCCGTGGCTCCTATACAAGGCCATGCGGTCGTGTAGATCCGGATCCTTCGTTACGACCATGCCCCCCTCGCCCGTGGTGATCGTCTTGGTGGCGTGGAAGCTGAACGTCCCAAGCACGCCAAACGTGCCAGCAAGCCTCCCGTCGTACCTTGAGGCCAGAGCCTCAGCCACATCTTCCACCACGGGGACTCGTCTGCTCTCGGCGAGGTCACAGATTCCAGGCATGTCACACACGTTCCCATAGGTGTGAATCGGGGCGATCGCCTTTGTCCTGGGCGTCATCCGTCGTTCGATTTCCTTTGTCGTGACGCACCAAGTCACAGGATCGACATCCGCAAAGACGGGGGTCGCGCCAACGTGCAGAGACAGGTTCGCAACCGCCATGAAGGCAAACCCGGGAACGATCACTTCATCACCCTCGCCTATGCCGAGAGCCAGGAGCGCCAGGTGGACGGCGGCCGTACCACTGGCTACGGCTAGTGTAAACGGTGCGCCAGAGAAGGAGGCGAACTCCGACTCGAGTTTGTCTACGAATGGACCCCCAGAGATCCACGTAGAGTGAAGAGCCTCCAGCAGGTATCGCTCCTCATTCCCCCAGTAGTTGGGTTTGGCCCAAGGAATCACATCCCGCAACTCCGTCCCTCCTCCCGCCCGTCCTCCCGAGATGCCTCGCGCTTAAGCAGAGTCCTTGCGGAATTCCATCGCAACGACTCCTTGGCCCGGCATGTCGGCGAGACTATCGTAGTAACGAAAGCGAGTCGCCATCAGGTACGGCTCACGCCAATACGGGTAATCCTCATCGGTCCATTTCTCCAGCGCGTTCTCAGCAAGGCATCCGCGAGTCCTCTCCCCATAAACGGCCATCCGCAGCGGAGATCCCGTGACCGTGAAGATCCTATGCGCGAGCGACTCAGGACCATAAAACCTCTGCCAGAACCACATCCCATGTGCGCTTGGCCCCAAGAGGCCATAGACGTCTTGGTCTATGTACTCCTCCAGCTCCTCGGGGCCACACGGAACAGTGAGTAGCAGCCTACCTCCGGGCCTCAACAGACCCCACAATGCCCTCACCGCGGTTGTGTCCTCCGGAATGTGCTCAATGACCGAGAGGCTCGTAATGACGTCAAATGACTCGGGCAGGAAGGGCGGTTTTTCGGATAGGCAGGCCGTCAATAGGCAACGACCAGAAAGTGTCTTGAGCGCCGAAAACTGGTTGGTCTCCGCAAGGTCCCTCATATCAGGATTGACCATGACTGCCCGAGGGCTTCGGCCCTTGTCGACTAGTAGGATCGGGAAGAGCCTGGGCGAGGATATGTCCAGGTACCTGTAGCCGTGATTGGAGGGTAGCCATTTCCAAATCGTTTGCAGTTCGAAGTAGCGGACGGAATCCAAGGGAGCAAAGATGAGTCGAAACGCTCTCTTGGACTGCCCGCGCCCGCCGGGGCCCAGCAGAAGGCGGACCCCGAGGGATGCCGCCATTAGCTGGATACTTAGCCCGGGCGCCCCTGCAAACAGGGCGAGAAGCCAGTAGGCTGGCGCCAAGAGAGCGCCGCGAAGGGCTCTCGTTAGCCGCCGGCTTTTCCGCACGCCAGAACGTTGGACCCGCGCTACTCGAAGCTCACGGACTTTCGCCGGACGATAGCTCACAACGGGTGCTCCCATTACCTCCCCCACGCCACGTTAGCGCCCTGACAGTAGTCGGAAAGCAAATTGCCGGACCTTGCTTGCCGCCAGAGCAGCCGCGCATGCTGATGCAGCCAGAGTCACTGCCATTCTCAAGGCTGAAGCGGCCGGTGATAGCGGCTGGAACCATGCCAGGCGCAGGCCCACTGCCACAACCAGGACGGCACAAAGCGGGTAGGCGAAATCCTTGATCAGCCACTCCCGTGCCTCGCCCACCAAAACTCTTCTATGCGTCAGGGGGACACCAGCTATCACGTAGATGAGATTTTGCACCGCCCACACCAGGGCCGCCCCTCGGGCCCCAAACCGGGTCGACATGACGATAATGGAAGGTACCGCTAGGAGGACAAACACGAAGCTCAGACGAAGTGCAAGGGCGGTCCACCCATGGGCGAGTTGGAGTGCGTAGGGGATAAACATGAGTCCGTTCAAGGCTGTGCCCATGATCATTACGCTTAAGACGGGGGCCACGTTGAGCGCGGCCTCAAGGCTGCCGGTCCAGATCAGGACTAGATCACGGCTGAAAAGCGCGATCACGGCAGCCGTGGGCACCACCAGTACGGCCATGACCTGCGCTCCCAGGTGATAGTCCTTCCTTAGCCTCGTGAACTCACCCGCTGCGATGAGGGCGGCGAACCGAGGGAAGAAGACATTGTAGATTGGCACAACGATCATGAGGCCCAAGCCGGTCGCTATCGTTACCGCCAAGGAGTAATAGCCAAATCCGCTCAAGGGAAGTAGCCGACTCAAGATGACCTTGTCTAGATTTGCCAGAATCAAGCCCGACACTGTAATGCCGCTCATTCCTAAGGCGAATCCCCCAACGCCTCGTATGAGTGAAACAGATACCCTGGGCCTTGACCCTCCCTGGGGCAACTCATGCCAGAGGAGGGCCCGTAGCGCCAGCAATTGGACGGCGCTCACAAGTGCCTGCCAGGTGAAGAATGCACCTATCGTGGGGGAGACGCGCAGCAAGATGATCATGATCCCCACTGCCCCGGCTGTTGCCAACAGAATCCTCACCGCATTCAGGCGCACTTGCCGATGCAATCCCTGCAACCCGCCAATGTAGAGGCTTAGCGGCCACTGGAAGATGATCACCAGACCCATAAGAGCCAGTGCTTTCTCCACTGTATCTACCGGCAGCGCGGCCGACTTGATCCAGCGACCCGCAGCCCCCGGACCCAAGACCATGATCCCCACACCTAGGGCAAGCCCAACGGAACCATAGCAGACCTCAAGCGTTCTTACGAATGAGCGTACCTCTCCCTCCCCAGGGAGAGAGGTCGAATATCGGGCCATCTCCCGATGCATCGTTGGAGTGAGTCCGAAGTCGAATGCCTGCAGGATTCCCACCATCGCGGCGAAAAGACCAATCAGCCCGTACGACTCGATCCCAAGCACCCTGACATACACAGGCACTAGCGCGATTCCAAGGATCGAAGACCAACCAGTTCCCGCCAGGTTGGCTACGAGGTTCGGCACCGGGGACTCCGATTGGTAACCTGCGGTCTTAGGGGGAATCATCCTGGGAACCTGCGGCGGCATGATCTTCGGGCTCCACCAGCTGACACGCTTCCTCTTCTGCGAACCCCACAATGATGTCCTGGTAGCCGACGTCCGTCTTCCTTCCGCACCATGAGCCGTAGCGAATGGGTTCGACGATTGACAGGTGAGACTTGCGGTAGAGGAGTCTAACGTACGATTCGTCGAATGCTACCGCATCTTCTGGGCTTTCCTCTCGGAGCACCTTGCCATGTTCAATCGGGAACACGAACTTGAGATGGCTCATGTTTGATCGCATCAGGGCCTCGACGTCTTCATTCAGGATGAAATGTGTGATGAAGTACCGCCCACCAGGGGTAAGAATCCGGTGGATCTCGTTCAGGTAGTTCTCCACTCCATCGGTCAACATGTGCGTGAACACGGAGGTCAGAAAGAGGAACGAGAATGTCCTGTCGGGGAACGGGAACCTATACTGGTGTGAAAGGTACTTGCCTCGGGGATTGTAGACACCGTTATAGATGTCGGCGTGATGAAAGTGAAAGTTGCCGAAGCGGGGCGCATATGTGCGCGTACAGTACTCGATAGACTCCTTCACAATGTCGAGGCCATTGTACGTCCCCTCCAATGATAGAAAGCGTGTTAGTGGACTCGCCATCCGACCAACCCCGCAGCCCACATCCAGCACCTTGTCGTTTGGTTTGAGCCCGCCAATATCGACGAGGTACTGAAACAAGCGGTACCCGATTTCATTGAAGTCGCTACGTGTGAACTTGTCGGACCCGACGTTCATGAGGCGGCGCGGTGGAGTGAGAGGATCCCTTCGCCCGAGGAGCGCCTCGCCAGCATCAAGTCCAAACCAGACCGAGGACTGAGCCATATCTCGGAGAGACTTCGCGGCTTTCCAGATCCCGGGATACCGTCTTAGCTGTTGTTTGATGTAATCAAGCATAGCGGTTGCAGGCAGGTCGCCCCTGACGGACCACGCCAGTGCGCGTCGAGAATCCTCGGGGGACAGGCTGGGAGGACAGGCGCCTAACAACCGAGCAAACGGTAGACACCGCGGCTAGCATCCCCACAGCTCTCCTTAGCTGCCCTGGCACGGGCTCACAGCACACTGCGGTGGACAATGCGGCCAAGAGGAAGGCGGTAGGACCCATCCTGACCATTCAGTGCGGCGGGCCCGGGGTCGCCAGTCCCTCCACATCGAACCTGACCATCCTCTCCACGATCGCATCGAAATCCACGGCCGGCGCCCAGCCCAGTTTCCGCCGCGCCTTGGAGGCGTCGCCTCGCAACTCCCGGATCTCCGTCGGCCGGTAGAATCTCTCGTCGACCTCCACGTACTTCTCCCAATCCAGACCCACGACCGCAAAGGCCTTCTCGGTGAACTCTCTGACCGAATGGGACTCGCCGGTCGCGATGACGTAGTCGTCCGGCTCATTCTGTTGCATCATCCGCCACATTGCCTCGACGTACTCTGGAGCGTAACCCCAATCCCGGCGGGCCTCCAGGTTCCCGAGGGACAGCCGATCGGCCAGACCGGCTTTTATCTGGGCCACCGTGCTGCTGATTTTGCGGGTCACAAACTCGAAGCCTCGCCGCTCGGATTCGTGGTTGAAGAGAATGCCCGCAACTGCGAAAAGGCCGTACGCCTCCCGGTAGTTGCGGGTCAGATGCACCCCGGCCACCTTGGAGACCCCGTAAGGCGACCGAGGGTTGAAGGCCGTCTCCTCGGTCTGAGGCGACTCGGGCGCGTTGCCGAACATTTCGCTCGTGCCTGCGAAGTAGAAACGGCACCGAGGGGCAAGGTCCTTAACCGCCGAAAGAAGGTAGTGCGCACCGCTGATGTTTGTGCTGATCGTGGAGAACTCATCATCGAAGGAGTAGCTGACAAAGCTCTGGGCGGCCAGGTGATAGCACTCGTCCGGCTTCACCTGGGCGACCACTCGGAACAGGCTTGCGTAGCTCTCGAGCGAGGCCGCGTGCAGTTGGATGCGATCGAGAATCGATCGAAGCCTCCAAAGCCGATGGGTCGGGTCCTCGATCGCCACGCGCCGAACTGTGCCGTGAACCTGGTAGCCCTTGGCAAGCAGAAGCTCGGCCAAGTAGGAACCGTCCTGGCCGGTGATTCCTGTAATGAGCGCTCGCCTCGGTCGTTGTTCTTCCACTTGTGGCCTGGAATGCCTTCTGGTCGCCTTCTAGCGGGAGACCGGCCGCCTACACCCCAACGGTCTGCTTCACGGGGCGATTCCGCCGGTCGTCCTCGATCCTGCCGCCCCCGAGCAAGTCGTCAATCCAACAAGTCAGAA
>Ga0214473_10012175_pt1 | contig 10099 bp, 10 predicted proteins | sample RVTome_7_FD_203509 | JGI IMG/M metagenome (GOLD analysis project Ga0214473, IMG submission 203509) | Soil microbial communities from uranium-contaminated site in the Upper Colorado River Basin, Wyoming, United States - RVT98D197 | ecosystem: Environmental > Terrestrial > Soil > Contaminated >... | reverse complement strand
TTTCGGTCCGGAGTTCCGCGCCATCCTCAGAGCGCCCAACGACCCCGCCGTCCATCTGCACATCCTTCGTCGTCAGGTCGATCGTCGCCCGGGTGGCCGTGCACCGGAGGATCCCCTGGCTGGAGTACAGCACCACCTCCACCGGGCGCTGGACCCGTGTGAGGACCGAGATGCCCTCCCGCTCGCGCACCTCCGCCCGGTCCGCCCACAGCTCCCATAGCTTGGACCCGCCGCGGGTCTCGATCATGTGAGTTTGCCGGAGCGTGACGTCGGGTGGGACTGGCGGAGGGGACGAGTCCGCCCCCCAGGCCGGGGGCAGGCCCGCGGGGACGAGGCCCGCCAGCAGCACACACGTGAGGATCGCTGGGCCCCGACGCATCAGCCGCCGCATGACGGTCATCCTATAGCATACCGATGCGCGGAATGTAAAGGAAATCTCCGCCCGGATTGCCTCACTCGAGGGCGGAGATCCCCGTGATGTCACGCCCCAGGATCAGGGTGTGGATGTCGTGGGTCCCCTCATAGGTGAACACCGATTCCAGGTTCAGCATATGGCGGATCACCGGGTACTCGTCCACGATGCCGTTGGCCCCGTGGATGTCCCGCGCCAGGCGGGCGATCTCCAGGGCCGCCGCCACGTTGTTCCGCTTGGCCAGGGAGACCTGGGTGTGTCGGAGACGGCCGGCGTCCTTGAGGCGGCCGAGCTGGAGGCACAAGAGCTGCGCCTTGGTGATCTCGGTGAGCATGTGGACGAGCTTCTGCTGCACGAGCTGGAAGGAGGCGATGGGTTTGTTGAACTGCACGCGCTCCCGGCTGTAGTCCAGGGCAGCCTGGTAGCAGGCCACGGCCGCGCCCACCGCTCCCCAGGCAATGCCGTAGCGCGCCTGGTTCAGGCAGGAGAGAGGGGCCCGCAGCCCGTCGCCCTTCGGCAGGAGGTTCTCGGCCGGGATGCGGCAATCCTGGAACGAAAGCTCCGAGGTCACCGAGGCTCGCATGGAATGCTTTCCGTGGATGTCGCGGGCGGTGAAGCCGGGTGTCCCCCGTTCCACCAGGAAGCCGCGGATCACGCCGTCCAGCTTCGCCCAGACCACGGCCACGTCGGCGATGCTGCCGTTGGTGATCCACAGCTTGGTGCCATTCAGCACGTGCTCCGCCCCGACGCTCACCGCCTTCGTGGCCATGTTGCCCGGGTCGGAGCCGAAATCGGGCTCGGTCAGACCGAAGCAGCCCACGGCCTCTCCCGCCGCCAGCCTGGGCAGCCACCGCGCCTTCTGCGACTCCGCGCCGAAGGCGTGGATCGGGTACATGACCAGGGAGCCCTGGACCGACGCGAAGCTCCGCACGCCGGAATCCCCCCGCTCCAGCTCCTGCATGATCAGGCCGTAGGCCACGTTGTTGATGCCCGCGCATCCGTAGCCCTGCAGGGTGGCGCCCAGAAACCCCAGGTCGCCCATCTTCCGGATGAGGCCACTCGGAAACGTTCCCTGCCGGAAGTGCTGGGTGACGATGGGAAGAATCTGCTCGTCGGCAAAGGCCCGGGCCACGTCCCGCATCATCCGCTCCTCCTCCGAGAGGAGCCCCTCCACCTCGTAGTAGTCCACACCGGGCATCCCACTCATGAGCCTCCCTCCTACCCCGGCCCAGCCGGAACCACACAGGACAGGCCTTCAAGCAATATCGAATGTCGAATCCCGAATGATGAATTTCGAACGGTTACGAATTGCGGGGCCGCCGGGGCACCCGTTGCGTTTTTCGTGTGCAACGGGTCGTGACCTTCGTCATTCGACATTCCTTGTTCGATATTCGACATTTGCCTGAGGAGAGTGAAGAACGTTGGGCCACTTCACCGGAGCCCCCAGTCCGTTCCCCATCCTTGGGGATATCCTCCTGCGAGCCCCCGCTCCGTCACAGGGGCAGGCGCGAGCCGATCCCCTGGGCCACCGCCCGGTCGTAGATCCGGACCGCCGTCACCACGTCCTCGACTGCCAGGCCCAGATGCATGGCCATGGTCCGCTGGGTGGAACTCCCCCGTCCCGGTTTCCTGGCTGTGACCACCTCGCCCAGATCCCCCTGAACCTTCGGGGTGGTTTGGAAGTAGCCCATGGTCCGATAGAACGCCATCTGGGCCGCGTCATCGGTGTAGAACAGGTCCATGACCCGGATCGCCTCTGGGGTGAACTGCGCATCGAAATCCACCGGCATGCAGAAGGCCCCCGGCTTGATCCACTCCGGGCGGATGCTCGGTGCGGGGTGCTTGCGGATCTCGGTGGCCGTCACGATGATGTCCGCTTCCCGCACGGCCGACTCGGTGCCGGAGGCGGGCACGACGGACACCCGGTGCACCGCCTGCATCTCGTGCAGGTAGCGCGTGAGGTTGGCGGCCGTGCTGTCAAAGGCCACGACGCGGCGGATCCCCGGGAACTGGACCAGCATGGCCTCGGTGTGGCTGCGTCCCTGGACCCCGCAGCCGATGATGGCCAGGACCTCCGCCTCGCCGCGGGCCAGGTACTTGGCCGCCACGGCGCTGGCCGCCCCGGTGCGCTTGGCGGTGATCCAGGTGCAATCCATGACGGCCATGGGCAAACCCGTTTCTGGGTCGTTGAGGATCAGCAGGCCGCTGATGGTAGGGAGCCCTCGGGCCGGATTCCTCAGGAAATTTCCCACCCACTTGATCCCGGCGGTGCGCGGGGAGGCGACATAGGCGGGCATGGCGTGCAGGAAATCATCGGAGGCGGGATGGATGCCAATCTTGGCGGGCATCTCGACCCGGCCTTCGCCCTTCTCCCGGAACACGTTCTCCACCGCCGCGATGACCTCCGCCATGGGGAGGCCGACCTTCTCCACATCCGCCCGTGAGAGATACAGGAACTCGGTACCCATGCCTTCCCCGTTGCCCCCCCGCTCCTCTGCCCCTCAGCTCACATCGATCTGCGCCCGCTGGAGCTTCCCGCTGTAGTCGATATACACCGTCTTCCACTCGGTGAACACGTCCAGGACCTGCCGGCCCCCCTCCCGGTGGCCACTGCCCGTCTGCCGCGTTCCCCCGAAGGGGAGATGGACCTCCGCACCGATGGTCGAGGCGTTCACGTAGGTGATCCCGCTCCCCAGCGCCTCGATGGCCCGGAAGGCCTTGTTGATGTCCCGGGTGTAGATCGCCGAGGAGAGTCCGTACCGGACCGCGTTGGCGACCTCGATCGCCTCGTCCAGACCGGCCACGGGCAGGACGGTGACGGTGGGTCCAAAGATCTCCTCCTGGGCAATCCGCATCTTCGGAACCACGTCGCCGAACACCGTGGGCGCGTAAAAGAAGCCTTTCCTGCAGTCGCCCTCCTTGGAGATCTCTCCCCCGCACAGGAGCTTCGCGCCTTCCTTGAGGCCGACCTTGGTATAATTGTGGACCCGCTTGAGCTGGGCCTCGTTGACGACCGGCCCGACGTCCGTCGTGGGGAGCCGGCCGTCCCCCAGCCGGAGCGCCTGGGCCCTGGTCACGAACCGGTCGGTAAACTCCTTGACCACCTTCTTGTGGACGAGCAGGCGCGAGGCCGCTGTGCAGCGCTGGCCCGAGGTGCCGAATCCTCCCCAGATCGCCCCATCCACCGCGAGATCCAGGTCGGCGTCCTCCATGACCAGGATCGGGTTCTTCCCGCCCATCTCCAGGCAGAACCGCTTGTGCTCCGCCGCGCAGGCGATGGCCACCTCGCGTCCGACCTCGCAGGATCCGGTGAACGAGACGAGCGATACGTCCGGATGCCGGACCAGGGGTGCACCCGCCTCCTCCCCGTGGCCATGGACCAAGTTCACCACACCCGGCGGCAGCCCAGCCTCCAGCAGGACCTCCAGCAAGCGGACGGCCATGAGCGGCGTGTCCTCCGCCGGCTTGAAGACCACGGTGTTCCCCGCCACCAGGGCCGGGGCCAGCTTCCAGGATGGGATCGCCAGAGGGAAGTTCCATGGGGTGATCATGCCGACGACCCCCACGGGGACCCGGATCGTCATGGCAAACTTGTTGGGCAGTTCGGAGGGAGTGGTTTCACCCCACAGGCGGCGTCCCTCACCGGCAATAAAGTACATCATGTCGATGGCTTCCTGGACCTCCCCGCGGGACTCCTTCAGGACCTTGCCCATCTCCCGGGTCATCAACTCGGCCAGCTCCTCCTTCCGGCGGAGCAGGATCTCCGCAGCCCGGAAGAGGATTTCGGCCCGGCGGGGGGCAGGCACCTGTCGCCATGGGGGGAAGTGGGCCTTCGCGGCCTCCACCGCCCGATCTACGTCCCGGTGGTCAGAGCGGGGAAAGGCGCCCAGGACCTCTGTCTTATTCGCCGGATTGATGTCGTCGAATATCCCTCCGTTCGCGGCATCGACCCATTTACCGTCAATAAAGTTCTGAAACCGCTCCACCATGACCCAATCCTTCCCGCAGGCGGTGCGCCCGCCTTGGCCGCTCAAAACACGCTGTTGGGACTTCTCCCCCGACCGACCGGAACATCTCACCCAGGAGCAGGTGTTCCCAGGAAGTTCACCCTCCCAGGCAAAAAGGAAAGGCCCGCGGGGGCCTATGGACGGTGAGAGGTTCGTTGGCTGGTCGGGGAGGGTTCTACGGGGACACTACCACACGGTGGGAGCCGCCAGCAAGGCAGAAACTACCGGCTTGCCCCCAATTCTTCGCTCAAAATTAGTTCACGAATCTTCTCAGCTTCCTGACGGAACCTCCAGGAAAAAAAGATAAAAAAATTAGCAAATCTATCCTTGACGAGTCCCGCGAATTATGAGATAGAGGATGAGTCCCGCTGGGGGGTGCCGCCCCCAGCGTAGTTGCCGAGCTTACTTCTTCTTCTTAGCGGCCTTCTTCTTCTTCTTCGCCACCCACATCACCTCCCTTCCCTGAAACCGCTTGAGTGTCTGTCCTCAGGCGGGAAGGAGTCTTACTTCTTCTTCTTGCCCTTCTTCGTCGCCTTCTTCTTCGTCGCCACCGACCTCACCTCCTTTCGGGCCCACGATCTCCGTCCACCAACCACGTTGGTCCTGCCTTCCGTCACCGCCACCCTGCGCGGGACGCCAAGGAGCGGTCAGAGAAGCGCCAGCTGCGGATTCTTCGTCCGCGTGAAGTCCACGGTCCGCTCGATGAATTTCTGGGCGTCCTTGATCGCCCCCTCGACCTCGTACCGGGAGATGGGCTGCCCGGGTTCCTCCAGGATCGTCTGAGAGCGCCGCCGCATCCGGTCAAAGGCGTTCAACAAGGGGCGCACGTCTCCACCCAGGAGGGCCCCCGCAAGCTGGACGACAGTGCGCTGCTGATCCCGGCCGCGGGGTCGCAGGCCTTCCGCCATGATCATGGCTCGCGCCGCCCGCAGCATCCCCTGATACGCAATCGCGTACGCCCACTCCCGGTCGATGCTGGCGTTGGCTCGGGCCGTGGTCAGATCCTTGAGGGAACGCGCAATGAGCGCGTTGACCACGGCGAAGTTCGGCTTGAAATCCTCGACGAGCCCTTTCTCACGGAGCTCCTCATACGCCATCGTGCCGTCCGATGAGCAGAACGTTCCTGCCGCCGAACACCTCGGTGAGGAACGGATCCGTCTCTGCCCGTCGTCGCTGGAACTCCCCCTCGTCGAAGACCGTGTAATTGATCTCCCGCCCCAGATGGTCCTCCAACCGCGTGATGGCTTCGTTCAACTCCGTCAGATCCACGCCGCCCACGATCAAGAGCGAGATCGCCCCGGCCCCCTCGCCCGGTGCGTGGGCATTCGTGGAATACAGCCACGCCTGACGCAGGCCGGTGAGCGCCGCGAGTGCCTCCGAGATGGCCGCCTGCACCCCGACAGTCTTGGCCACGATACTCTTGAGCTCCGAGTAGATCGCTGCCGTCTTGCTCACGGTGTAGTAGCGGAGATTGCCGACCTTCTCGCTCGTGAGCAGGGCGGCCTTCTCCAGATTGTCCAGTTCGCGTTTGATGCCGGAGATGTCGCGGCGCAACAGGCGGGCAATTTGGCGGACGTAATAACGCTCTTCGGGATGCGTGAAGAAGAGACGCAGGAGAGCCACCCGCGTTTGAGAGGAGAAAAGCCTTGCCAGCATTCGGGTTCACCATTCGTTGAAGTATATACAACGACCGTTCTTGCCTTGTCAACACCTTTTTCAAAAAAAATTCACACTATGGCCTCATCCGAGAAAAAATTGAAGCGCCATGAACAGCCAGCGTCGCTTGTGGTGGGCTGGGTACACGGTTCGCCATGATTGCGTGGCAATTGCCTTCCCTTGGCGGGATTGGCGCACCAACGGCAATGCCGTTGGTACCGGCGGGTGAAGTGTTCGGATTGGGATTAGTGCTCGGCTTGAGCTGGCAGCGAGGCGGGTGCTTCGTGAAGACGCGTCCGCGGCGATCGAAGCTTGAGAGCCACGAGGCCGGCGAGGCCGGGGAGGATGACGAGCATCCAGACGCTGGTGCGCAAACCCAACAGATCGGCCATCAGGCCTGACATGCCCACGCCCAATCCGCCGGCCCCGAAGGCGAGCCCGAGGGTCAGACCCGATGCCAGCCCGAGATGCTGCGGGAGCAGTTCCTGCGCGAACACCACTGTCACCGAGAAAGAAGCCAGGAGAGCCATTCCGGCAACCGCCAGAAGGATCCAGCGCGACGGACCCGAGAGTGCCAGCGCGGCCGCCATGAGGAACGGAAACGTCAGAAGGGAGGTGGCGATCACCTGCTTCCGCCCCACCCGATCCGAGAGATGACCACCCAGCATGCCGCCGAGGGCGCCGAAGAACAGGAACACGAACAGGGCCCGCCCCGCCACCGAGAGGTCGATCCCCTGCTCTCGGAGGAACAGCGGAAGGAAGATGATCAGGCCGGAGTAGCCCCAGGACCGCAGGGTGATGAGCCCGCAGAGCGCGCTGAGCTTCGGCCACGGAATGGGCGCCCGCTCCTGTCTGTGCCGCTCCTTTGCCTTGACGAAGGGAACCTCGATCTCCCGGCGATACACATGGACGAAGCCGGCGGCCACGAGGCCGGGGAGGATCAACAGCGTCGTCCCTTGCAGGCCGAACCCCAGGAGGAGAATCCAGGTCATCAAGATCGGCCCCAGGGCGAAACCCAGATTCCCACCGACGGAGAAAAACGACATGCCCAACCCGCGCTGGTTCCGGGCCGCATGGGCAGCCGCCATCGCCGCCACCGGGTGGAAGGCGGCCGTGCCGACTCCCGTAAGCACCAGGACCAGCAGCAGCGTCCAGTAGTTCGGCACGAGCCCTACCATCCCCATGAGCATGCCCGTCCACACGATACCGGCCGGCAGGAACCACTGGGTGCCCCAGCGATCGGACATCCAGCCGAATACCGGCTGGATCAGAGAAGACGAGATCGTCAGGAGCGCCGCCGCCAGCCCCACCTGTGAATAGCTCAGGCCGAACCGGTCTCGGAGGAGCGGCAGCACGACCGGGAGGATGTTCTGGCAGGAATCCACCACGGCGTGGCTGAGGAGGATGAGGGCGATAGGCCGCTTGCGCACCGATCACCACCCGAGGGAGAGGCGCACGGCAGTCAGCAGGACCGCCACGGCGAGGGCCGGCAAAAGGTTGGCGACGCGTAGACGCTTCACGTCCAGGAGCAGCAAGCCGATGGCCAGGATCAGCAGGCCCCCGGTGGCCGTCAGTTCGTTCAGAATCTCCGGCCGCAGCAGAAATGCCAGTTGTCTCCCCAAGAGCGTCAGCGCTCCTTGGAGGATCAGCACGGTGATCGCCGCACAGCTCACGCCGACCCCCAGGCTGGAGGCGAAGGCGACGGAGGCGGCGCCGTCCAGCATGGATTTCGTATAGATGATGTCCGGGTTCCCGCTCATGCCTTCCTGGATGATCCGCTGCAGGCGTTCAGACAGGCGGTCCCCCACAGCCAGGCCGATCCCGCTGCCCACCAAGACCGCGACCACGTTCACGATGGTCCCGCGCACGCTCACCCCCACAACTCCCCGGTCATCCCGAGAAAATTAACCGCCATGGCGCCAAGGACGCCAAGGCCGGAGGAGTCACCCTGGAAGATGGAATCCTTGGCGTTTTGGCGGTTAGCCCTACCCGAACCCGAAAAAGCAACGGGGCCAAGGATGCCCCAGCATCCTGGCCCCGTCAAGGTGCAATCCCGCTGGAAGCGGGATCAGTTCAGCACCGGCTCCTTGTCGGGATGGAGGCGCTTGAACTTTCCGAGGAGCGCGTCGCGATCCTCCGTGACTTCCGGATGCGGGACGATGCAGGCCACCGGGCAGGCAGCCACGCACTGGGACTCGGCGAAGTGCCCGACGCACTCCGTGCAGAGCTCGGCCTTGATCACGTACACCGGATCCCCCTCGCTGATTGCCTGGTTCGGACACTCCGGCTCGCACGCACCGCAGCTGGTGCATTCCTCGGTGATGAATAGGGCCATGAGGTCTCCTCCCCTGTCCCGCGCCGTGAGGCGCAGAGTTGTTGGAGAATGTCAACCGCTGCGGCCACTCTAGCCAGCGGCCTCCACGGCGAAAAGGGAAAAAGGGTCCCCGGGGGCGAGATTCCAGGAAAGGCTTGCTCTTGCGGACAATCGAGGGAACCGGCATGTCTTCCGGGGTTCACGCGAGGCGCCTGACGGCCACCCCGACGAGCCCTCCCCCCAGGACGAGCCATGCGGAATTGACCCGCAGCCAGAATACCAGGACGGCCGGGAAGAGATTCAGAAGGGGTGTGGCATGCCGGGAACCTTCAGGAAGAGGGCAAGTCCCCAGAGCGTCAACATGCCGCCGGCGGGTGCGGTGACCCACCGCCCCCAGGAGACGGCCTTTTCCACGAACATGATCGCGCCGAGGGCGAGCATCCACCCCAGGTGGATCCCCCCGACGCCGAGCATCAGGAGCATCAATGCCCAGCAACACCCGACGCAGAAGACGCCGTGATGTACCCCGAGCGAAAAGGCCTGGGGGACATGCCTCCCGCCTCGCCAGTGTCGCATCACAAAGCCGACGGGCGAGCGGCACTGCGTGAGACACGAGTGCTTCAGCGGCGAGAACTGGAAGAGCCCTGCGGTGAGCAGCAGGCCGGGAGCTATCAGGTCGGAACGCGCCTGGAGCGTTGGGAACAGATCGAAGACCGTGTGCAGGCCCGCATCGGCGAGCAGAGCGACCAGGCCGAAGAGTCCCCAGGTGGAGAGATAGCCGGCGATGAGTGGAGCCAGTAGAGAGGACCGGGGCGCAATGGTTCGGAAAACGGTGACCAGCGGCAGGCTGGAGGGCAGCATCATGGCCACGGACATGATCACCCAGCCCACCACGAACAGCGCGGCCCGGGCACCGAGCGTCGCCGGCCCGGCGCCCTCCGCGACGGCGTGGGAGAAATAGGGCGCGTACGCGGAGGCGCCCAGCAGCCCCAGGGCCGCCCAGGCGCCCCCGATCAGGCCCGCCAATGCGCCGCCGTACAGCCAGCGTTCCAGCGGATGGGTGAAGTCTGCCACGCGCGCCTAGTGAACGAAACGAAATGGGCCCTGAATGGCGTTCCGGTTCTGGAACGACCACTGCATCCCGTGCTCGGGCACGTTCACCTTGTGAGTGGTCGCCTTCGCGACATACGCTGGATTGCCGGGGATGTTGCTGAAGATCGTGTTCGCCAGGGTCGTGGGGACGCCCTTGACGTCGGTGAAGGGCTGCATCTTCGCCTCGACCTTGTTGCCGATCTTGAGTGTCCCCTTGCCCTTCCTCAGCTGAAAGTCGATTGGGACGTCGTAGACCCCGCGAACCTCGCCGACCAGCTTGGCCAGGTCGGCCAGCGGGCCGCCGAGCTTTCCGGTCCAGGCATCCAGGATCGCCTGCTTCTGGGCCGGCTTGCACTTATCGCTGACGTAGACGACGATTTTCCAATTCCCCTTGAGCGCGTTGCCGGGGATCTGGATGACAAACGCAAAGGTCACTCCGCTCACGTCCACCCCCTTGATCTTCCCCTTCTGAATCCGGTAGGCGTTGAAGGCATCGCACTTGCCGCCATCCGGATCTTCGCCGATCCAGCACGGGCACGGCGCACCACAGGAACACGCTTCGAGCAGGTACCCTTCCACTTGGTATGTTTTCGCCATGGAAACCCTCCCTTACCCTCG
>Ga0214473_10012174_pt1 | contig 10099 bp, 3 predicted proteins | sample RVTome_7_FD_203509 | JGI IMG/M metagenome (GOLD analysis project Ga0214473, IMG submission 203509) | Soil microbial communities from uranium-contaminated site in the Upper Colorado River Basin, Wyoming, United States - RVT98D197 | ecosystem: Environmental > Terrestrial > Soil > Contaminated >... | reverse complement strand
TAGCCTCGTTGTCGGTCCCGCTCGATCTTGTTGACAATGACACGCGTCTTGTGGCGGGGGTCATGTCTTCGTACGCAGGAGCGGCAGTAGACGGTCCGCCTGCGAAGCTTGACGCCGCAGCCAGGGCACTTATGAGTCTTCATCCCTCGTCATCTCCCTCGCGGAAGAGCACGGGTGGCCGGCTAGTTAGGGATTTCGTTTTCGACTGCTCGCTCTCACTGACTCGCGAGAAGTCGACGCGGGAGGTCGGCTCGCGCGAGGATGGCATCTCCCAGGTAGGCGATGCCGCCGGGGACGGCCGCATACCATCCCGGGCCGGCACCCCATGAGTAGACGTACATTGCGCCCGCGACCGCGGACTCGTCGCAATTCGAGCGGGCTCTGCGCGCGGGCCTCGCCGCCGCCGAGAAGGCGCTCCTCGACACGCGGTGACCGTCCCGGATCAAGAGAACTGGCGACCTGGGATCCGACCGGTCAATCATGGCCTCCGGCTTGCGTGAAGGATGGTCCGTGCGCGCTGCGCGCTGCCGACGTTCCCCCGGGTCGGGAAGGACGGGAGGATCGCCGACGTCCAGGTGGGGGGCTGAACCTGCATCGTTGCGGGATGCGATCGACCGCGAGCTGGCGGGGGATGGAAGACGAGGCGCGCACCTCCCCCGGACGGATGGCCGCTGACGCCGAAGGAGGCGACCGTCGTGTGTTTCGCGACGCCTGCGTGTCCCGCCACCGCGGACCAGAGGCTTAAGTAAGGGTAGGCGCGTGCGCAGCGCCGGGCCCGGCCCCGCAGCCGGGACGCGATGCCCATGAACGGGAGGCGAACATGGTCGACGAGGTCGACATTGGCAAGGATCCTACGCGGATCGCCGCGCTGGACCCCGCCGCGGCGTACGCCTCCCTGGGGACGGGTCCCGCGGGGCTGACGAGCGACGAAGCCCGCCGCCGCCTCGAAACGCACGGTCCGAACGTGCTCCCCGCTGAACGGAAGGCGGGCGTCGCTGCCAAGGTCGCTCGCCAGTTCCGGAACCTGTTTAACGTCCTCCTCCTGCTCGCGTCCGGCCTCTCCTTCCTCGTCGGCGTCGCGTTCGCGGACCCGAGCTCCCTGCAGATGGGATGGGCAATCCTCGGCGTCGTCCTGTTCAACACGGCGTTCAGCGTGGGCCAGGAGTTCCGGGCCGAGCGAACGGTCGAGGCGCTGCGGCGCCTGATCCCCGCGAACGTGCGGGTCGTCCGCGACGGGGGCCTCCGGGAGGTGCCCGCGGCCCACCTCGTGCCAGGGGACGTGATCGGGGTCGAGCAAGGGGAGCGGGTCCCTGCGGACGCCCGGCTCGTGACCGCGTTCGGGATCGCCGTGGACCACGCCTCCCTCACGGGTGAGGCGGAGCCGCTGCCGCGCATGGCGGACGCCCAGGTCGTGCGCGAGGGGGCGGTCCCGACGGACCTTGCGAACCTCATCTTCGCGGGCACCACGGTCGCCTCCGGCTCCGGCACCGCGGTCGTCGTCTCCACGGGGACGCGGACGCGCTTCGGCGAGATCGTCGCGCGGACGCAGGCGGTCCGGGAGGAAGCGAGCCCGCTCCAGCGGGCGCTCGACCGATACGCGCGCACGAACTTCGTGATCGCGGTCGCCGGCGGCGTCGTGTTCCTTGCGCTGGCCCTCCTCGCGCGCGGCGTTCAACCGCTCCTCGCCCTCCTCTTCATGATCGGCGTGATCATCTCCCTCGTCCCTGAGGGGCTCCAGCTCACGGTCACGCTGTCCCTCGCCTTCAGCTCCCTCTCCATGGCGCGGGCGAAGGTCGTGACGAAGCGGCTCGCGTCTGTCGAGACTCTCGGGTCGACGACCGTGATCTGCACGGACAAGACGGGCACTGTCACGACGGGGCAGATGACCGTGCGGGGGGCGTGGATCGCGGGCGTCGCGTACGAGGTCACGGGCGAGGGCTTCGAGCCGGAGGGCGTGGTCGCGCGGGACGGACGCCCGGTCCAAGTGGACGGCTCCCCCACCCTTTGCCGTGCGGCGGAGATCGCCGCGCTGAACAACCAATCGAGCCTCGTGCCGCCCCTCGATCGCCTCGGGCGACGGTGGACCGCGGTCGGGGACACGACGGAGGCGGCCCTCCTCGCGTTCGCCGTGAAGGCGGGCATCGACCTTAAGCGGCTCGCGCTCGACCGGCCGCGGGTCGGCCTCGTCCCCTTCGACTCCGGCCGGAAGATGATGACGTCCGTCCACCGCACGCCCGAGGGCGTCTTCGCCTTCACGAAGGGAGCTGCCCGGGAGGTCCTCGCCCGCTGCACGGCCCGTTTGACGCACTCGGGGGAGGAGCCGCTCGGCCCGGAGGCGGTCCGCGAGGTGGAGGTCCGTGTCGATGCCTTCGCGCGGGAGGCGTTTCGGGTGCTCGCGCTCGCCTACCGCCCCCTGCGGGACGTGCCACCCGAGCCCGCGTCCATCGAGCGGGAGCTCGTGTTCGTCGGCGTCGTCGCAATCCAGGACCCGCCCCGCCCCGAGGCCGCCCAGGCGGTGCGCACGGCTCGGAATGCCGGTGTCCGCGTCTTCATGCTCACGGGGGACCACGAGCTCACGGCGGCGGCGATCGCACGGCAGGTAGGGCTCCTCACGCCCGGCGCGCAGCCCGTGATTACCGGCGCAAGGTTGACGGCGATGACCGACCCCGAGCTCGCCGCCGCAGTCGCAGCGCCCGAGGCGGTGTTCGCGCGAATCACGCCAGAGCAGAAGCATCGAGTCGTGCAGGCGCTGAAGGCGCAGGGCGAGGTCGTCGCGGTGACGGGCGACGGGGTGAACGACGCGCCCGCCCTCGCGGAGGCAGACATCGGGATCGCGATGGGGATCACGGGGACCGACGTGGCGCGGGAGGCCGCGGACATGATCCTCGTCGACGACAACTTCGCCTCGATCGTTCGGGGAGTCGAAATCGGGCGAGGCGTGTTCGACAACCTGCGACGGTTCATCACGTACGTGTTCACGCACAACTGGGCGGAGCTGATGAGCTTCGTCGCCTTCGTCCTCGTCGGCGTGCCCCTCGCGATCACGGTCCTGTACGTGCTCGCGATCGACCTCGTCATGGAGGTCCCGATCTCCCTCGCGCTGACCCTCGAGCCCCCAGGGCCGCACGTCATGGGGCGGCCGCCGCGCCCGTACGGGACGCCGCTGTACGACCGCGCGGCGGTCCTCGTGTCGACGTACCTCGGCGTCGTCGTCGGAATCGCGGCGCTCCTCGCCGCGTTCACCGTGTGGTCCGAGGGCGGGTGGTCCCTCGGGATGGGGGAGGTTCCGGACGCCGCTGCGTACCCGCGGGGGAGCACGCTCGCGGTCGCGGGGATCCTGCTCGGGCAGGTCGGGAACTTCTTCGCCCGCCGGGCGGACCCGGAGTCCGCCTTCCGGCTGAGCCCGCTCCGGAACCGCTGGCTCGTCCCCGGCGTCGCCGCGACCCTCGCGCTCCTTCTGCTCGTCGTGTACGCACCCCCGCTCCAGGCGCTCTTCGGGACCGCCCCGCTCCGCCTGACGGACTGGCTCCTCGTCCTGCCGTTCGCGCCTCTCGGCCTAGCCCTCGAGGAGATCAGGATGGCGGCGTGGCGGCGGATCGCGCCCGCCCCCCCTGCACCGCGGCCCGTCGCCCCGCCGGAGGCGGCGGTGTCTGCGGCGGTCCTGTCCGCGGGAAAGCGTGCGCAAAAGGTCCCGCGATGGGCGACGCATCCGATCGTCCTCCCCTTGTTCCTCAAGCCCGGAGATCGAGCGGCGATCCTCGTTGCCCTGCGGATTGCGGGGGCGGCGGGGTCGCGGGTCGTCGTCGTGCCTCTGCACCGGGGCGCGGACCCCCGGCGGCTCGCGGAACGAGAGCAGGCCATCGAACGGATCGCGATCGCGGCGCGCATTCCCGTCGAATACGTCCGCCTCGCCCGGTCCGAGATGCCGGCTCGCCCACGGGAGGTGGCCCGGGCGATCGCGGAGGTCGCGAACCGCCAAGCCGCCGGCCTCGTCGTGCTCGCGACGGAACGGGAGCCGCTGTCCCGCCTCCCCCTGGGTCCGGTCGCGCCGCACCTCGCGCGCCTCACGAACGTGCGGATCGTCCTCGCCCGGTCTCCCCGGGAGGTCGCCCGATGGCCGACGTTCGACCGCATCCTGATCCCCGTCCTGCGCGAGTTCCACGCGGAGCCTTTCGAGGTCGCGGACCTGCTCACCACCGGGCAGGCCGTCCCCGACGTCGGCGTCCTCGTCGCCCGTGTGATCCGGATCCCGCCGATCGTGCCCCTGTACGCCACGTACACGCCGGAGTCGCTCGTGGATCCGGAGCGGGAAGCGTCTGTCCTTCGGCGCCGGCTACGAGGGCGCGACGGCGGCGGAGAGCCCCGCATCCTCCTCGTGCGCGACATCGCGCGGGACCTCCGCGACTGGGCGTCGGAACGGGACGTGGACGCAATCGTGATGTGGGGCGACCGTCGCGAGCCCCTAGGCGTTTCCTCCGAGGAAACCGGACTCGTGCGAGAGCCCCTATGCTCCGTCCTCGTCGTTCTCCCGGGGGTCGAAGAGGAGCCAGCTGAGTGATGGGCTTGTCCCACACATCGGTAGCGGAGTTGCCTTGGCTCGTCGACACTCGGCGAGCCGAATGTCCGCGCCTACACAAACGTCCGGGGGATGTGTATAGTTTCGTTTTGGAGAGCTCTCCGGTCAGTCGCGGGATACGAGAACGGGCTGCTCGACGTGCCATCACGGGGTCGGATGGACGGACCATGTCGCCCGGCGGGAAAGGCTCTCCCGCTCAACCTTCGGGGAGCACCTGCGCACGGCCCAGCAACAGCTCATTCGAATTGCGTATCCTTGGCTGAAGCTCCGGGATGCTGCCGAAGACCCGGGGCGGGGGGGGTCGATAACAATTGGGGGTCCAACTGAGAGAGCGCATCGTCCTGATCGATGCGCGCATGGGGTCCGGTCTTGAACCTTGGCGACGTTCTTATGGTATGGGTTCGACGTATCACGGACTCTTCGGTGTCACCGTGAACGAGGGAGCGAATCTGTCGGTCCGTCAGCAGCCACGTTCAGATTCTCTCCGGACCATGGAGGGGGCCCCCTCTCTTCACGCCATCGCTCAGCAGCAACATTCCTAAGTAGGAATGTTCAAGAAGCGCGGCCCGCCTTGCCCGGTCGGCGGCAAAACCATGAGCAAGGTCTTCGTCAGCATGGGAATGTCTCTGGACGGAAGAATCGCCGGCCCGAACCGCGGTCCAACCAACCCTCTCGGCGATCACGGCGTCGAGATCCACAACTGGGCGTACCTCCAGAAGGTTTTCCGTCAGAACCTCAAGCTGGGCCCGGGCGGCGAGACCGGAACAGACAACCGAATCCTGGACGCCACCCTTAAACGAACGGGGGCGCAAATCATGGGAAAGCGCATGTTTGAGGAAGGGCAACAGAACTGGCCAGAGGACGCGCCCTTCCATACCCCGGTCTTCGTGCTGACGCACGAAAAGCGACAACCATGGGAACGCAAGGGCGGGACCACCTTCTATTTCGTCAATGATGGAATCGAAAGCGCCCTTCGTCAGGCACGCGAGGCCGCTGGCGGTAAGGACATTCGAATCTCGGGCGGTGCCAACGTTGCTTTGCAGTACCTGAACGCAGGCCTCGTCGATGAGCTCTCGATTGCTCTGGCTCCCATGGTCCTTGGCGATGGCCTCCGCCTTTTCGATGGCGTGGACAAGCGCCGCGTCTCCCTCAAGATTGTAGAGGCCGTCCACTCCCCGCTGGTCACACACCTGCGATATGCCGTAACACCCGAAGCGGGCTCGTCGAAGGCCTAAACGCCGCGGCGGCTTGCCAAACGCTGCCGTACAACACCCGCCTAAGGCATCGTGGAGGCGGTGGCGCCGCCGCCCGGGCCTTGTTCCACGGGGAATTCGAATGGTGGAGCACGCGGAATCGGTGACGATCGGTAGTCGGACCGTCCACGAAGGTCCTGGCCTGTTGTCGATCGACAGCTCGCACGCGCTCTGGAGAACCGCACTCCTCAGCGCCTAACGCGCCAACGCCGCGTCGATCGCGTCGCGCAGGGCGGTCAGGTTCAGCCCTCCCAGGTGGATGTAGGCGATCGTCCCGTCCTTCCCGATCAGGAAGAATGTCGGCACGCGGTCGATCCCGTACGCGTCACGCACGCTCGTCCCGTTGGTCTCCACGACATAGGTCCAGGAGGATCCCAGCGCGGCCTTCACGTCCCGCGTCCCTTCGACCGTGGGCGGGTTCTGGAGCCCGCCGTACTCGAACGTGACGGCGACGCTCACGATCTCGATCCGCCCCTGGTAGTCCGTGTTCATGGACTCCAAGTCATCGGCGATCGACTGGCACGCGGGAACTCCCGGATGGATGAACTCGAGCAGAGTCGGCTTGCCGTTCCCGACGTGCGCCTCCAGGTTCCACGGCACGTTGTCCGTGTCCGGGAGCGTGAAGTCCGGGGGCACGTCCCCGACGTCGTGGCCGTACGTGGTCGGCGTCGCCCCCTGGCGCAGCAGGAGCAAGCCCACGACGACGGCGATCAAGGCGATCACGACCACGATCGCGAGCGTCTTCTTCCTTGTGCTCTCCGGCCCCTGCTCGATGCGCAATCCAGTCACCTCCGCCTTCTCGCGGCGATCGCCGCCGGCGTCGGCCCGCGTGTACCCAAGACCCCGCTCGTCACGTCTCCGGCTCCTCGTCCTGGGTTTCCGACTCCTTCAAGTTCGCCGCCTTCCGTTTCCGCCACCAGAGGACGGAGAGGGCGAGCACGATGGCCACGACGACGGCGACCGCAAGGTACGGAAGCCAGCCGACGGGTTGCGTCGGTGCGGTCTCGGGGAGCTCGAGGGTCACGGTAGCGGTCCCGCCGGCCGTGACGGTCGCGTCCTCGGACGCGGAGCGGTGGCCCGGGGCCTCCGCCTCCACCGTGTACGATCCGGGCTCGAGGTCCGCGAACTCGAAGCGCCCCTGGTCGTCCGTCGTCGCGTTGCCGACGACCGTGGACCCGTGCAGGAGGCGCACGACCCCGCCCGCGATCGGCGCCCCGTCCTCGTCCGTCACGGTCCCCTCGAGGGTGCCCGTCACGGCCTCCACGACGACCGTCACGGTGTCCGTCCCCTCGTTCCCGGACGGGTCCCGGACGGTCAGAACGACGACGTACGTCCCCGGGACGGTGAACGCGTACGCGGGCGTCGCACCCGCGAGGGTCACGGGGCTCCCGTCGATCGTGAGAGCCCACTCGTAGGACTCCACGCGGTCGTTGTCCGTCGAGGCGGATCCATCGAAGTGGACGGATGTCCCCGCCGGGACCGTCTGGTCCGGTCCCGCGCTCGCGACGGGGGGTGTTGTGTCCGCGATGGCGAAGGAACCCGTCGCCACCGCTAGGTTCGTGGAGGCGTCCGTCGCGGTCACGGTGAACGTGTACGTGCCAATCGCGGCAGGCGCGAGCGCGTGTTCGTAGGCGTCCCCGCCGACGTTCGCCATCGTGAAGTTCCCGACGAGGCCGCCGTTCGGGTCCCGCACCTCGACGGTCACGGCCGCGGTGCCGGACAGGTCGCTCGCGTGCGTGGCGATCGTCACGGAGGCGCCGAGCTCCGCGGGGTCGGGCGCCGCCGCCGCCCCGGTGAGCGTGGGCGGCGTCGTGTCCTGCACGGCGAAGCCGCACGGGGCGCTGGCGGTGTTGCCCGAGGCGTCCGTGGCGAAGACGCGGCACGCGTGGTCCCCGACGACGGTGGCGGTGTACGCATACGCGTACGTCCCGCCGCCCAGGTCGGCCATGGGGAAGGTCCCGACGATGGTGCCGCTCGGGTCCCGGATCTCGACGGACGCGGACGCGATGCCCGCCAAGTCCGTTACCTGCGCGGTGACGGTCACCGCGCCCCCGAGCTCGACGGGGTCCGGCGCGGCGGCGATCCCCCCGATGGCCGGCGCCGTCGTGTCCTCGATCCGGAAGGAGCCGGGCGAGGAGGCGACGTGCCCTGCCGCGTCCGACGCCCACACGACGAACGTCCACGTCCCGACCTGGAGGAACGACTGCCGCGTCTCGTACCGCGCGCTCGTCGCGTTGTACGCCATCGTGAGGTTCCCAGCGCCGCCCCCGGCGGGATCCGTCACGTTCGCGGCCACCGCCGCCACCCCCACGTTGTCCGCCACAGCCGAGGAGAGCAGGACGGCGCCGCCGTACTCCTGCGGGTCCGGCGACGCGGAGACGCCGGAGATTGCGGGCGCGGCGAGGTCCGCCACGAGGAACTGTCCCGTCCGGGAGCCGACGTTCCCCGCGCCGTCCCACGCCCAGACCGTGAACGTGTGGACGCCGAGTTCCGTCGGCGTGACGGCGGTCGCGAAGTCATCGCCCCCTACGTTCGGCATGGAGGCGTTTGCGAGGACGCCGCCGCCCGGGTCGCGCACGTCCACGACGACGGCGGTGACGCCCCGGTCGTCCGCGACCGCGGCGGTGATTGTGGTCGAGGCGCCCGGGTCCACGGGGTCGGGCGCGGCCGAGGCGGCTGCGACAACGGGGGCCTCCGTGTCGGGGACGCCGGCGACAAGCGTGATGTCGATCATGTCCAGGAAGTCCGTCGGGTCCGGGTCCGGCCCCGGGTCCACGGCCACCGTCGACGTGCCCATGCCCGTGACGGTCACCTGCGGCGGCGCGTCGTGGGACAGGAGCACCATCCCGGGCGGGAGCGCGAGGGAGTACGCGGCCGACGCGGTCGGCTGGTCCCAGTACGCGGTGAGGGTGATCGCGTGCGTCGACCCGGGCGCGATCGTCGCGTTCGACACGTACGTTCCTTCCTCGATCGTCCGCACGAGATCCGTGCTGTCGATCGGACCGGGGAAGCCGATCCACGTGTCCGAGAACGTGCCCGGGACGAGGTCGTAGAAGACCCCGTCCGTCCGGAACTCCGCGGAGGTGTTCGGCGCGACGGGCCCCGGGCCGGAGTAGTTCGCGAGCATCCCGTCGAGCTCCGCCTGCGTCGCGATGCCGTCCCGGTCCCCGTAGTACCAGTCCACCGTGATCCGGAGCGTGCGGTTGTCCGAGACCCAGACGTAGTCGTAGGAGACGTCGAGGTCGTCCCACGTGGCGAGCGTGAGGTTCACCTGGAAGGGATTCGGGGCCGCACGGGGAAGGTCCACGTTCTGGGAGGTCGTCGGCCCGGTCACGTGGACCCGGCTGAGCTCCGCCTGGTGTTCCCCCTCCTCGGCCGTGAGGATCCAGTCCCCCTCGTAGAGGTCGAAGGAGTAGCGACCGAAGACATCGGGGTAGCCCATCAGGTGGACGTCGTCCCGGTAGTTGAAGACGTCCACGAACGCCATGTCGAGGGGCAACCCGTTCACGGCGTCGCGCACGGTCCCGGTCAGGGTCGCGTTCGCCGGCTGGAAGTCGCTCGCCCGATACGGGGCGGTCGTGTGGTTCCCCCAGTCGATGCCCGTGGACCTGCCGTCCACGAAGTCCGCGAGCATCAGGCTGACGAAGTACGGTCCGTCGATCCCCGCGGAGCGGATCTCGACGCCGGGGAAGTTCACGGAGATCGTGTGCACGCCCGGGGCGAGCGCGGCCATCCCGTACGCGTACGAGATCAGGGTCGTGTTCGCCTGGTCCACGAGGACGGCGTCCACCATGTAGCCATCGCCCACCGTCGCGTTCACGCGCACGTCCACGCGCAGCACGTTGTACAGGCCGTCCGGCGGGGCGTCGCGGTCCTCGACCGCATCGGAATGCGGTGGCGCGAGCACGGCGGGCGGCTTGTCAAACTGGTCCCATGTGTACGGCTGCGTCGTATGCGTGTCCGTGTCGTCCATATTGAAGAGGTCGTCGTACAAGGCCATGTCGACGATGTAGGGGCCGTCGAACCCCGATTGCCGGATCGTCTCGCCGAGGAAGTCCACGGGGATCGCTGTGGGCCCGTCCACGAAAGGGGTGGCGAACTGCGCGTCGAGGGCCGTCGTGTGGGTGCCGTCCCACAGGAGCGCGATCAGGAGGAAATTCCCCGCGACCGTCGCGTCCACGTTCACGCTCACCCGCAACACGTTGAACAGCCCGTCCCCATCCGTGTCGATGCCCACGTCGCCGTGCGGTGGGGCGAATCGGCCCTCTCC
>Ga0214473_10012173_pt1 | contig 10101 bp, 7 predicted proteins | sample RVTome_7_FD_203509 | JGI IMG/M metagenome (GOLD analysis project Ga0214473, IMG submission 203509) | Soil microbial communities from uranium-contaminated site in the Upper Colorado River Basin, Wyoming, United States - RVT98D197 | ecosystem: Environmental > Terrestrial > Soil > Contaminated >... | reverse complement strand
ACCGAGCCGCGGCGCCGTTTCTACATTGGGTTGCGGGCGTCAGCCCGCGCTAGGCTACTATGTCGGAAAGTCTTGGCATGGCGCGCAAATTCTCTCGTCCGTCATTCCCGCAATCTTCAAGCGGGAATCCATCTCAACCTGACAGCGCCGCCGCCCCGCCTGGATGCCCGCTAAAGGATTGCGGGCATGACGGGATCGTGCATCTTGGTCTTTGGGTTGCGGGCGTCAGCCCGCGCTGAGGGGCAGGTTGTTAGGTTGCTGGATCACACGCTTGGTAAGTAGCTAGGTCGGAGCGCAAGCAATGGGTCTGCAGGAACATAACAACCTGACAACCAACAACCTAACAACCTGCCTTTCCAACGGCCGTTATACCGTCTTCGTGACCGGTGCGGGTGCGGGGTTTTCGACGTGGAACGGTTACGCCTTGACGAACTGGAGCGCCGACCGCACCGAAGAGGCCGAGGGCGTGTTCGTCTATTTGCGCGACCTCGACCGGAACCGCGTCTGGTCCGTGGGACATCAACCGACAAGGGTACCGGCTGAGAGCCACAGTGCGAGCTGTGACGCGCGCCGCTACTGCGTCGAGCGGCTCGACGACGGCATCGAGACCCGTGTCGAGATTTGCGTCGCCTCAGAGGACGACGTCGAGCTTCGCCGCGTCAGTCTTCGCAATCTGTCGGAAGGTCGCCGGCACATCGAGGTCACCAGTTATGCCGAGGTTGTACTGAACCACCCCGCCGCACACGCGGCGCACCCGGCTTTTTCCAAGCTCTTCGTACAAACCGAATTCGTTCCTCCCGCAATTCTGCTGGCCCACCGCCGCCCGCGCAGCCACGATGAGAACCCGCCATGGATGATGCACGCCCTGCTCGGTCCGGGCACGCTGCAATACGAAACCGACCGGCTGCGGTTCGTGGGACGAGGCCGTGATCTGTCCCGCCCGCTCGCGCTTACAGCGCCTACGTTGACAGGCAGCGCCGGCAATGTGCTGGATCCGATCTTCAGCCTGCGGCGCAGCATCGAAATCAAGGGCGGTGAAGCAGCGCAGTTCTTTCTGCTTCTGGGCGCAGCACCGAGCCGTGAAGCCGTGATAGCCTTGGCCCGACGCTATTCCGAGCCGGCTGCGGCGCAAATATTTGTCGCCAGCACGCAACCAAGCGGAGCCTCTTTACCGCAGCAGTCGGCTTCAGCCGACTTGCAACGACTCAGCCCGGGAATTCGATTCCCGGGCGATCCCGCTGGGTCGATTGCCTCGCCTTTGAGCCCCTCTTGTTCACGTGGCGAACGGAGCACAGTCACAGGCGGCGCTCCTCTGCTCTTCGATAGCGGCTACGGCGGCTTCAGCACCGATGGCAGCGAGTACGTCATTCGACTCGGAGAGGCTCGTCCCCCGATGCCCTGGGTGAATGTTGTCGCCAATGAGGGGTTCGCGTTTTTGGTGAGCGAGAGTGGCGCGGGGTACACGTGGAGCCGCAACAGCCGGCAGAACCGGCTCACGCCGTGGTACAATGACCCGGTCACCGATCCCTACGGCGAGGCCCTGTACATACGCGACGAAGACGCGGGGGTGTTCTGGTCACCTCTGCCCGGACCAGCATCTGCGGGTGAACCTGGTGAGGTGCGGCACGGGTTCGGGTACACACGGTGGCGGCAACACTGCGCCAATCTCGATCAGGACGTCAGGCAGTTCGTGCCGCGTCATGACCCGGTCAAGATCACGTGCCTGCGGCTGGCCAACACCAGTGACCGGCCGCGGCGGCTGTCGGTGTTCAGCTATTCGCGTCTGGTACTCGGTGTGTTGCCGGTAGAGACCAGTCAGTCGGTGGTGACGGAGCATGACGGCACGTCTGGCGCCATTCTGGCGCGCAATCCGGCCAACGGCGAGTTTAGCGATGGCGTCGTGTTTGCAACCGCCGTCACTCCGAAGCCAGCCGATCCGGTGCACTCGACAGGCGACCGCACGGCCTTCATCGGGCGCGGCGGCAGCATCACCGCCCCCGCCGCGGTGTGCGACGCTCCGGAGCTCGACGGGAGACACGGCGCAGGTCTGGACCCTTGCGCAGCGCTGCAGATGGTAGTGCAGATTGAGCCGCACGGAACGGTCGAGTGCGCCTTTCTGCTGGGGGAGACCACCGGCGTAGAGAGCGCCCGTGCGTTGATCCAGCGCTACGGCATGGCGGAGATCGACGGTGCTTGGCGGGCGGCGCGTGATTTCTGGAACGAGATCGTGTCGGCCGTACAGGTCAAGACCCCCTCTCCTGCCCTCGATCTTATGGTCAACGGGTGGCTGCTGTATCAAACTTTGAGCTGCCGGATCTGGGGCCGTTCGGCGTTCTACCAGTCTGGCGGAGCGTTCGGGTTTCGCGACCAGTTGCAGGATTCCGTAGCCCTTACCTACACTCGTCCGGATATGGTGCGCCAGCAGATTCTCCTGCACGCCAACCACCAGTTTGTCGAGGGCGACGTGTTGCACTGGTGGCATCCACCCGCGGATCGCGGCATCCGCACGCGCTTCTCGGATGATCTGCTGTGGTTGCCGTACCTGACGGCTTTCTATGTTCATACTACCGGAGACTGGCGCATCTTCGACGAGCCGGCCGCGTTCCTCACCTCTCGCGCCCTCGAGCCGGGGGAGGACGAAGCGTATCTGAGCCCGGAGCAGTCCGGCGAAAGCGCTGATGTGTATACTCACTGTTGCCGCGCCTTAGACCGCTCCCTCACGCGCGGCGCTCACGGCCTGCCGCTGATGGGCACCGGCGACTGGAATGACGGGATGAACCGCGTCGGGCGCGAAGGGCGCGGCGAAAGTGTCTGGGTCGGCTTCTTCCTGTATAAGATACTCGACGACTTCATCCCGGTTTGCGAGCGCCGCGCCGACCCCGAACGCGCGCAGCGCTACCGCGCCTATCAGGCCCAGTTGCGCGCCGCGCTCAACGACGCGGGGTGGGACGGGAGCTGGTACAGGCGGGCATACTACGACGACGGCACGCCGCTTGGTTCGGCCGAGAACCAGGAGTGTCGGATCGACGCGCTGGCGCAAGCCTGGGCGGTTTTATCGAAGGCGGCACCACCCGAGCGAGCGGCGCAGGCAATGGAAGCGGTGGAGCAATATCTCGTCTCACCAGAGGCTGGTTTGATCCGGCTGCTCGCGCCGCCGTTCGATAAGGACTCTCATGATCCCGGTTACATCAAAGGTTACACGCCGGGAATTCGCGAGAACGGCGGCCAGTACACCCACGCCGCGATCTGGGTCGTGCAGGCTCTGGCTGAGCTGGGCCAGCGCGAGCGCGCGGCGGCATACCTGGAGATGCTAAGTCCAATCCACCACAGCCGCACGAAAGAGCAGTTGGAGACTTACCAGGTAGAGCCGTACGTCGTGGCTGCCGACATCTACGGCGCCGCTCCCCACCTCGGTCGTGGCGGCTGGACCTGGTACACCGGCTCGGCGGGATGGATGTATCGCGCCGCGCTGGAGTCGGTGTTGGGTTTCCACCTCGAAGGCGGAACAACGCTGTGTCTGCGGCCCTGCATTCCAGACGACTGGCCGGAGTTCCGGATCACCTATCGCCTGGCGGACGGAAAGACGCGCTACGAGATCATGGTGCATAACCCCACCGGCTGTGCGGCGAGCGTACAGTCCGTGACAATCAACGACGCGCCTGCAACCGTCGAAGGCGGCTGCGCCCGGGTTCCGCTGGTGGCGGATGGCGGCACGCATGGTGTTGTCGTAGTTCTGGGCTGAAGACTGCCACTTTGTCATCTGCGCCAGGCGCCCGTTGAGCCCGCCGTGTGCCCGTTGCTCGCCGTGCACCGCGGGCCGCTTCGGCAGCTATCGTTATAGCCTTGGCAGTCATCTCGGCTACAGTAAGGGTCTCGTCGGTAAGGTAGACTTGGAGATGCATTTGCCTCAGCGTGCAGGTAGCAATTGTGGCCGCAACGGCAGCGAAGATCGCCAAGGCCCAATTCGACCAACTGGATGGCCTAAACGCGGTGCGCCAATGTTCTTGGTCTTGCCAGGCAAAGGGGTACGCCCGTGGCAGCTGCTTGGGATGCGTAGTATAGTGCACGTGTGGTCAATGTCACGCAGCTACCGCGGGAACTCTTCCGATTTTTCTGGGACTGCGACCCACAGCAGTTGGCCGTAGACCGGCACGCGGATCAGATTCTCACGCGATTACTCGACTACGGCGACCTGGCAGCCGCCCGTTGGGCATTGAAGACCTATGGAGAAGCTCGTATCCGCCACTACCTGCTGAGCCGCGGGCGCAAGACGCTGTCGCGCAAGACGATCGCCTTCTGGCGGGCCCTACTAGGTTTGGACGACGATCCGTGTTTACAGCCATCCTCTCTGGAGCGCAGCAGACCCTTTTGGAACGTCTGAGCACCATAGCCACTGTGGAGACGTTCTACCTCGCAGGCGGTACCGCGCTTGCACTCCACCTCGGCCACCGGCGTTCAGTTGATTTCCATTTCTTCCGCGTCCAGAGCTTTGACCCCACCGAGCTGCTGCACAGCTTGGCTGCGGCCGGCACCCTGGCTGTGCGGCGTAGCGAGCGCGACACCCTGACCGTGGAGATCAACGGGGTCGCGACGAGCTTCTTTGCCTACCCGCACGCTCTCGTTCAGCCCTTGGTATCCTCGCCCTGGTCCATCAGCGTGGCTGCGGTGGGCGACATCGCCGCGATGAAGGTGGCAGCAATCGCGGGACGGGGCTCGCGCAAGGACTTTGGCGATCTGTACTTTATCTGCCGAGAGGTAATGGGCCTCGCTGCTGTACTGCGGCTCTTCGAAAGCAAGTTTCACAATGTACCCTACGAGCGCTACCACATCCTCAAGAGCTTGACGTTCTTTGATGATGCTGAAGGCGAGGTGATGCCCGAGATGCGAAGCGCGGCAACTCGGGAGGAAATCAAGCAGTTTTTCCTCGCCGAGGCCCCGGCGCTCTTCACGGCCGGGTAGTGAGCCTCCCGGAAGGGATACTTCTTCCCTGTTCCCAGATTCAAACGTCAGTACGATCCGGGCCGAGACAGGAACCAGAATTGGCGGGACGCCGTTGTCAAAGTCAGTTTCCCGTACCCGAAAGGAGCACAGCAGAATGACGCAAGAGAAGAACGCGACACAGTTGCGGCCTGTAGTCGACTTCATCAAGACCCCCGAACAAGGCGAGCCGTATCTGGAAGGCCACAAGTGCCGCAAGTGCGGCGCCATTTTCATCGGGGCGCGGGATACCTGCTCGAAGTGCTGCACCATGGGCCAGATGGAGCCGGTGCGGCTGTCGAATTCCGGAACCTTGTACTCCTATTCGATCGTGTACCGCTCGTACCCAGGGGTGCAGGTGCCGTTCGTGACCGCGATCATCGATCTGGACGGCGGCGGCACCGTCAAGGGCAATTTGATCGGAGTAGAGCCGGACGCGGCAAAGATTCCCTTCGGCATGTCGGTCCAGGTGATTTACAAGGATCCCGGCAAAACCGATAAAGAGGGCAACCACTACCTCTGCTATTTTTTCCAGCCCCGGCAACCGTAGCCGCATGACTATAGCCTGCGGTGTGAGGAGATAACTATGAGCGACGTATACATAATCGGAATCGACATGATGCGCTTCGGGCACTACCCGGAGCGGAAGGTCGAACATCTGGGAGAAGAAGCCGCCCTCGGCGCGCTGACTGATGCGGGCTTGACCATCAAGGACATGGAAGCGCTGTACTGCGGCAACGTGAATCTCGCCGACGGTATGATCGGGCAACGCGTTCTGCAGCGGATAGGCCAGACCGGCATTCCCGTCACCAACACCGCCAACGCCTGCGCCACCGGCGCGACCACCTTTCGCGAAGCCTGGATGGCGATAAAGTCTGGCGTGCACGATGTCGTGCTGGCGGTCGGGGTAGAGCAGATGGGCAAGGGCCTGATCCAAGTCGGCGGCGGCGGCAAGACGTTGCCGCGCGAAGGCATGCTGGGCTCGGGCACCATGCCGGCCATCTTCGCTGAGATCGGCATGGAGCACACCCACAAGTGGGGCACGACCTTCGAGCAGTTCGCCAAAGTGGCCGTGAAAAACCACCATCACGCCACTCTCAATCCCAAGGCCATGTACCGCAAAGAGACACCGCTCGACGAGGTCATGAAGGCGGAGATGATCTCCTACCCCAACACCAAGCTCATGTGCTCGGTCAACGTCGACGGCGCCGCCGCGGCGGTCTTGACCACGGAAAAGAAGGCACGTGAGCTCGGGATGTCGCGGGCGGTGCGGGTGCGGGCTTCGGTGCTGACGAGCGATCCGTGGCAGGAACGAAACTTCTTCCTGCGCGACGTGAACAGCTGCACCCGCCTGGCAGCACGCAAAGCTTACGAGATGGCCGGCGTCGGGCCGGAAGACATCAGCCTCATCGAGCTCCACGACTGCTTCGCCACCGCGGAGCTGGTACACTACGAGAACCTGGGCCTCTGTAAAGACGGCGACGCCGGCAAGCTGATCGACTCGGGCGATACCTGGCTCGGCGGCCGTATCCCGGTGAATGTCTCCGGCGGCTTGCTGTCCAAAGGCCACCCTCTCGGCGCCACGGGCATCGCCAACATCTACGAAGTCTGCCAGCACCTGCGCGGCGAAGCCGGCGAGCGGCAAGTCCAGGGATCCCGCCTCGGCCTGACTCAAGTGATCGGGCTAGGCAGCGCCTGCGGGATTCACATCCTCGAGAAGGTGGCCTGAAGGTCTAAAGCGAGCCCCTCGATACAGCCCCTGAACAGATGGGTCCTACTCGGGGCGAACGGGGAAAAGCTCTGAAATCAACCTTGAACCGTTCATCCCGAGTAGCCGCCCGCGTTTGGCAGCGTATCGAGGCATGCCCGCTGGCAAGGAGATCGACAATCCTCCCTCCGGCGCCTTAGCCTTACCCAACAAACCGGGAGGGGCAGGGTCACGGCAAAGTCGCCGGCAGAACCTCAATCGCGAATGAAGGCGTCATTCCCGCATTCTTTAAGCGGGAATCCACTCCGCCCCTCCTGGATGCCCGCTAGAAGACTGCGGGCATGACGGGCGTTGGCGGCGTATCGAGGCTCCGTCAGCGACTTTGCCGTGACCCTGCCGGGAGGGGTGCGTGCTATTGACAAGGGCCTTCCAATGGGTGGGCTATATTGCACAACGCCGTTGGCGTAGAACCGAGTCCAGCAGGGCAACTTGTGTGTCAAGCTTCAGATGATCACCGACCCTCGCCCGGCCCAGTAGCGCTGTTTCAATATCCGCTTGAGCAGCTTGCCCGCGTCGTTGCGCGGCAACTCGGCTACGAAATCCACGGACCGCGGACACTTGATGGCACTCAGCCGCGCCCGGCAGAACGCCATGATCTCGGCAGCCAGCGCGGCTGCGTCCTGCACCGGGCAGGCCGGCACGACCACGGCCTTGACCTCCTCGCCGAATTCCGCATGCGGCACTCCGATCACCGCAACGTCGGCAACCGCCGGATGCTCCAACAAGACGTTTTCGGCTTCTTGCGGGTAGATATTGACGCCGCCACTGATGATCATGTGCGCTTGGCGGTCGGTGAGGTAGAGATAGCCCTCCTCGTCGAGATAGCCGATGTCGCCCATGGTGGCTCGGCCCTGCTCGTCGTAAGCGGCACACGTCTGGGCCTCGTCTTTGTAGTACTGGAAGCGGTGGCCGTTGTACATGAAGATGCGGCCCGGCTGATACGGACCGAGCGAGCGCCCCGCGTCATCGACAATCTTCACGACGCACCCGGCCGCCGGCTTGCCAACCGAACCGCGGCGCTGCAGCCATTCCGCCGAAGAAATGAAGGTGTGCCCGACGCTCTCGGTCCCACCATACAGCTCCCACAGCACTGGACCCCACCACTCGATCATCGCCTCTTTGACGTGGCGCGGGCACGGCGCAGCGGCATGGATGGCACATTTCATCGACGACAGATTGGCCGCGCCGCGCACTTCGCGGGGCAGCTTGAGCATGCGCGCGAACATGGTCGGCACGAAGAAGCCGTGTGTGCCGCCATACGTGGCGATGGCTGCCAGCGTCGCCGCCGCATCGAACTTGCCGAACCCGATCACGGTACCACCCATGCGCTGCACGGCCATCATCATGCGCAGCGGGGCAGCATGGTAGAACGGCCCGGGGTTGATGAACACGGTGTCGGCATCAAAGCCGAACTGCTTCAACAGGACGAAATGACGTTGCGGCGGCACGGTCGGCGGCACGTTGGCCAGCGGGACGCGCACCCCCTTGGGCCTGCCCGTCGTGCCCGAGGAATACAGCATCGAGGCGCCGCGCGGACGCTCCGGCAGCGGGGTGTCGGGCTGTTCGTCCACAAGCCTCTCGTAGGAGAGGAACGGTGGTTCGGCCTCGTCGATCATCAGGTACGTGACCCGGCCACCGATTTGCGCCGCCACCTCCTGTGCCGTGGCCGCGAGAGCACGGGACGTCACCAACAGGCGCGCGTCGCTATTGGCAACAATGTACGCCGCATCCGCCGCATTGAGATGACTGCTGACCGCGACATAGTACAGTCCGCTGTTCTTCGCCGCCCAACACAGCTCGGCATAGTACGTACAGTTTTCCAGCAAGAAGGCGACCGTGTCGCCGGGCACCAGTCCGAGCGCGGCGAGCAAGTGCGCCGCCTGATTGGCTCGGCGCACCAGCCTGGAGTACGAGAGCACCTCACCGCACTCGGCCATGATCAAGGCGGGCTTTTCGGGGGTCACGGCCGCTACACCCCATGGATGCATCACCGTCGGATCCATCAGTCCAGCAAGGCTCCTACGCAATGTTCTGCCCTTGTGTGTATAGCGCCGGCATAGGATAATTGCATGCTCGGCGAAGAACAATTCGAATTTCGAATTTCGAAATGCTCCAACCGCTGGCCAATCATCCGCGTTTGCGGTAAATCAAGCTCTGCTTTATTTCGGAAACCTTGGGAAGGAGAGAAGAACAATGGACATGAATGCTGTCGGAAGAACCGGCTCGCCGCTCACCATGCGGATCGAAGCTGGGAAGATCCGCGAGTTTGCAGCCGCCGTAAAGGACAAGAACCCGATCTATTACGACGAGGCCTACGCCCGCGCTGAGGCGGGCGGCATCTTGCCGCCCCCGACCTTCACCATGACCTCGGCTTTCTGGGACGACGGGACCAGCCGGCCGGAGCTCAACATGGACCTGCGCCGCATCCTGCACGGCGGCCAGGAGTTCGAATTCGTCAAACCGGTCTATCCGGGCGACGTCCTCACGGCGCAGACGCGTGTCTCCGACATGTACACCAAACCCGGCAAGCGCGGCGGGGAAATGACCTTCGCCATCCAGGAAACCACGTTCAAGAACCAAAACGGCGAGGTGGTGCTGTTCTCACGTAACACCATCATCGAGACCACCAAGCCCGTCGAGAAGAAGGACTGACCGCCATGGCACGTCAAGAGCTGAGTTTTGCAAAAGTGAAGGAGGGCGACGTTCTCCCCCTCTTCGTAGTCGAGAACATCACGCGCACCGACATCGTCAAGTACGCCGGCGCCTCCGGCGACTTCAACCCGATTCACCACGACGAGACCTTCGCCACGAGCGCCGGTTATCCGAGCATATTTGCGCACGGCATGCTGGGCGCCGGCCTGCTCGGAAAATGCCTGACCGACTACGTCGGGCGCGCCAACCTGCGCGTCTACCGCATCAGCTTCCGCTCGCAGGTGTGGCCGGGTGACACGCTGACCTGCACCGGCAAGGTGACACGCAAATTCGAAGAAAAGGGCGAGCAGCGCATCGAGGGCGAACTAACCGCGACCACGCAGCGCGGCGAAGTCGCCATTCAAGGCTCGTTCGTCGCGGCGGTGCCGCAATAGGGCATGTTGTTAGCACTGGACCTCGCGCGGCGCGAGGTTTCTGATGGAAGAAACGGGGGTTCGTTGCGTCGAAGTTTCTTAGGGGCCGTCAAGAAATAACCACGCAGTACTGCGTCGTGATCAGAACATAACCGCTCACCTGCCGGACCGTGCGGATCGCGTCGAATCGGCTGTGTCGTACGGCAGTTCATCACTCTAGTCGTTTGCGGCGCGATTCGCCTTAATGTTATAATCACGCCAGAAAGGCGTGGTTCTGACATTATGCGGCCC
>Ga0214473_10012172_pt1 | contig 10101 bp, 7 predicted proteins | sample RVTome_7_FD_203509 | JGI IMG/M metagenome (GOLD analysis project Ga0214473, IMG submission 203509) | Soil microbial communities from uranium-contaminated site in the Upper Colorado River Basin, Wyoming, United States - RVT98D197 | ecosystem: Environmental > Terrestrial > Soil > Contaminated >... | reverse complement strand
AGCGGACGACGACCGTCGTCCCGCGGCCGAGGCGCAATCGGTCCCCAACCTCGGCGACAGGAGTCGTCCACCGGTAGAGCCAGCGGGCTTCCTCCGTCCGCATGTTGATGCAGCCGTGGCTGCGCGGGGTGCCGAAGTCGGTGTGCCAGTAGGTCCCGTGGAAGCCGACCCCCGTCTCGTGGAAAAAGGAGACCCAAGGCACGCCGGGAAGCTCGTAAGCCTCCAGGTCGGCCGTGATGTGCCCGTTGCCCATGTGGCGCATGGGGGTCTTCTTGCTGACGGCGAAAACGCCTGAAGGGGTGATCGTAGGGATGCCGTTCTCCTTGGGCCGGGGGTCGGGGATGCCGCTCGAGACCCGGGTTTGCAGCACGAGGTGGTTGCCTTCGAAGGCGAGGACTTCCTGGCCCGACAACGAGACCTCTATTCGCTTGTCGCTTGCGGGCACCTCGGGGGAGACCGGTGCGAGCTCTTCCGGCGTCACCAGGCGAAGGTGCTCTCCCCGGACGTAGTAGTGGAAATAGAGGATGTCGTCCAGGATCCGATACCAGATGGCTCCGTCGGTGCCGCTGACCACCTGGTCCACCCAGTGAGTCGATTGGTAGTACAGGCGATAGAGCGGATCGGAGGCGGGATCGGCGAGGCGGTGGCAGCGGGTGAATGGGACGCAGACTTCGAAGAGGGCTCCTGGGGAAGCGACGGCGGACAACGGTCTTTGCGGCAGCCAGCGGACAAGCTGGAGATTGCCCGAGTGCGCGTAGCCATCTGCCAGTCGATACCACAAGGGATTGTGGGGAGGGCCCTCATCCGTCGTTTCGCGGGCGATTAGGTTGACCAGCTCATCGCGGAGCAAGCGGGTCCGGCGCGGAGCGCGGAAGGACGGCTCAGCGTACAGGCCGATCCAGGTCGCCGCAACACGCGCCAGGGTCGGCCCTTCAAGGGTGTCGGTTGGAGGGAGTGGGCGGAAGGCCGTCGCCCCGGCCGCCAGCGCCGCCAGCTTGAGGACGTCACGTCGCTGCAGACCCGGGCCCATAGACCTGATTGTACCGGTCGCGGTTTGCCGCGGGCAATAGGAAGATCTAGCGAACACAGCCCCCGGGAGCAATGCGCGAATAGGGGTGTGGGAGCCAAAATTGCGCTTCGCCATCCCCTCCCCAAGATCTTCCCCCTCTCCCGCCCGGCGGTGCCATGGGGTGCAGGTGTCGCGAGGGATAGGGGTGAGGGGACCCTGGGCGACCCGCTAGACGCCGCGGGTAGTTCTCAGATCGACGATCCGTTCGACGAGCGGCTCGACGATCCTACGCAGCCCGGCCTGATCGATCCCATCCACTTTGGCCGTCACCATGCGGTTCTCGGTGCTCTCTCCCAGGAAAGTGCCCAGCGCCAGGATATTGCCGCCGGCCTTGAAGATGGCGGAGGTCAGCTTGGCCAGTTCACCCGGCTGGTCGGCTACCAGAGCCGAGAGACGGACGCCGGCCTCGCGCGCCCCGAGGAGCTCCAGAAACACCTTGAAGAGGTCGGTCTCGGTCACCATGCCGACGACCTCCGTCCCGCGCACCACCGGCAATCCGCCGATCTTGTTGTCGGCCATGATACGCGCCGCTTCCTCAATCGGGGTGTCCTCGGCCACGGTCACAACCTTCTTGGCCATGACGCGTTCGACCGTTATCTTGCTCAGCAAGTAGTGGACCTCCCAGATGCTGAGGGAAGTTGCCTCCGAGGGCGAAGCGTGCAGCAGATCACGCTCGGACACGACGCCCACAAGTCGGCCGCGCTCGTCGACCACCGGTGCCCTGCGGATGTGCTCGGTATGCATCATCTTCAGTGCTTCCTGGATCGGCATCTCGGGCCGGACCGTGATCACGGGCCTTGTCATACGCTCTCCCACCAACATCGTTCAACTCCTTTCCGATTTGATCGGACTTTCTTCTATCGTATATCGGTGTTCGTCCCAATAGCAGGGACGGGTGTCATCCTCCGGCGGCGTCAGTGCTCCCATAGGGTCATGTATAATCGCCGGCGATGTCCGAACCATTGAAGTTCGTTGAAGCGGACGGATTACGGCTGGCCTATGTGGAAGAAGGGCCGCCGCAAGCGCCGGTGGTTCTCTTGCTTCATGGCTGGGCGAGTTCGCTGCGCATGTGGCGATCGACCCAGTCGGCCTTGTCCTCTACCTTTCACACCTTCGCCCTCGACCTGCCCGGCCACGGCGCGTCGTCTAAGCCCTCCTGGGAGTGGTACACCATGGCCGCCTTCAGCGGGTCGGTGCGCGAAGTCTGCCGGCGCCTGGGGCTTTCGGATGTGTGCCTGGTGGGACATTCGATGGGAGGTACGATCGCCATCGAGCTGGCGGCCGTGAACGAACCGGCCGTCGGCGGGCTCGTCCTGGTGAATCCCCTCGTCTCCGGCCAATTCACGCAGATGGTTCGGCCGATCGGGGAGAACTGGATGCGCCCGGTCGTGGGCGTCACTCGACGGGTGTGGCCGGTGGCCGCCCGGCTGCTGACGCGGCCGCCCGGCGTCGTGCGGGCGCGCCTTCCGGATCACGTCGTCCGCAACCAGGAGGACTTGGGGCAGACCACGGCCGACTCGGCGCTGGGGAGTATCCGCGCCGTGCTGGCCTGGGATGTGCGCGATCGACTGGAGAGCGTCCACGCGCCGACGCTGGTCGTCCTCGGCGATTCAGATCGGACCGTGCCGCCGAAGGAGGGGATGATCGCCGGGGATCGAATCCGCGGCGCCCGCGTCGTCCGTTTGCCGGCGGGCCACCATCCTCCGGACGAAACGCCCGAAGCGTTCCAGGCGGCCCTGGCCGCATTCCTGGGACCGATCTACAGCCCGCGCATGTGATTCGCTGCTTTATCGCCATCGACCTGGACCCGGAGGTACGCCGGCGTTTGGGCGACGTGCAGGACCACCTGCGGGCCGCGCTACGTGGGGAGCCGCTGCGATGGGTCCGACCAGACGGCGTTCACTTGACGCTCAAGTTTCTGGGGGACCAGCCGGCCGACCGCATCGAGTCGATTCAACAAGTTCTATCGGACTGGGCGTCTGATGTTCACCCGTTCGATCTGCGAATCGCAGGAGCCGGCGCATTTCCCGATGTTGCGCGCCCACGGGTTGTGTGGGTGGGCGTCCACGAGGCCTCTGGAAAGCTGCCTGGCTGGGTCGACCGGTTGGAGGCGCAGCTCGAACCGCTCGGCGTTCGCCGCGAGGGCCGGCCGTACCAGGCCCATCTGACGCTGGCGCGCATCAAAGACCGACTCACTCCGGAGGCTTTGCACAGGCTTCAAGAGGAGCTGGGCGGATTCGACGAGCCGGCAATAGCCACCCTGCGTGTCGAAGACGTGATTCTCTTCCGAAGCGAGCTCCGTCCGACGGGGGCCGAGTATTCCGCCCTGGCAACGTCGCGCCTTGGGCGGGGAGAAGGCCACGGATGAAGGCGCGACCGGTTGTGTCCGTCGCCGGCGGGGCGATCTGCACGCCGCCCGAAGCGACGATGGCGGAGGCGGTCGGCCGAGGCCTGGCCTCGGCCGGGGCGATCCTCGTCTGCGGGGGTGGGTCGGGCGTGATGGAAGCCGCCTGTCGCGGCGCGATCGAGGCGGGAGGGTGGACGGTGGGCTTCTTGCCGGGGACTCAAATCGAAATGGGAAACCCGTTTCTTTCGTTGGCCGTGCCGACTGGGTTGACTGAGTCGCGGAATGTCCTGGTCGTACGCGCCGGTCGGGCGCTGATCGCCATCGGGGGCGGCTATGGCACGCTGTCGGAGATCGCCCTCGGTCTCAAACTGGGCCGCCGGGTGATCGGCCTCTCGACGTGGAGCGCGGCCGACGGCCGGAACGAGCCGGCCGGAATCCTGAGGGCCCGTTCCCCCGAGGAGGCCGTTGAACTCGCGCTGGAGGGGGGTCTCGCTTGACTCCGAAAGCGACCCCGGTCGATCGAGCACTCGAAATCGCGCGGGAGTTGGTCGACCTCCTGGAAGCGAAGAAGGCCGACGATATCCTTCTGCTGGACCTTCAGGAGGTATGCTCCTTCGCCGACTACTTCGTGCTGGCGAGCGGCATCAGCGAGCGCACCCTTGAGGCGTTGAAAGAAGACTCGGTACAGCATTTGAAGAAGGCGCGTCTCAAACGGATCCCCTCTGTTGAGGGGAGCGCCGCCGGCGGGTGGGTGCTGGTTGACGCAGGGGACGTTGTCCTACACCTGTTTTCACCCCGACAGAGGAAGTATTACCAGCTGGAGGAATTGTGGAAGGCGGGGCGCGTGCTGCTTCATCTCCAGTAGTGCCTGCCCCCCGGCGTTCTACGATTCGAACAACCACCGATCGACGGATCGCTCCCACTGTACCAGTTCGGCCGGGCGGAACCAAAGCCCGATTTCCTCGCGGGCCGTGTCCGCTCCGTCGGAGGCGTGGGTCAAGTTGCGTCCGACCTCGAGCCCGAAATCGTGCCGTATGGATCCGGGGGCAGCCTCGTCCGGCCGAGTGGCCCCCATCGTCTGGCGGACGGCGGCGATGGCATTCGGCCCTTCCCACACCGTCGCCAGGACGGGAGCCGAGGTGATGTAGTCGAGCAGCCCGGGGTAGAACGGTTTCCCCTTGTGAACGGCGTAGTGCCGTTCGGCCAGCGGGCGGTCCACCTTTTGGAAGCGGGCCGCCACCAGGCGCAGGCCACGCCGCTCCAGGCGGGCCATGATCTCGCCCATCAGGCCGCGCTGAACTCCGTCGGGCTTCACCAGGACGAGGGTGCGTTCCAAGGCGACCTCCGGAAAAAGGAACTCGGGGGGGACCCCGAGTTCAGCGATAGGGCGTTGGAACCGTTGGGAGGCGTCAAGCCGTCTCCATGCCTCGGCGATAGGCCTCGATCGCGTCCTGCAAGCGCTCCCGCTTCATGTAAGCATCGCCCAGAGTCTGCCACAACGAAGGGGTCTTCGGGTTGCGGTCGAGCGCCAAGCGCAACTCATCGGTAATGGCTTGGACTTCGATGTTGCGTTTGATCAGCGTCCCGTAACTGGTGGCGGCCTTCTGATAGTCGCCCGTGGCCAGCGCCTTGCGCGCCGCGTCGAGGAGCTGGGAAGGATCGGCTACCGTGCGGCCCGTGCGCGGAGCACGCGCCGGCGGCTTGGCCACCGGGATGGCGGGAGCGATGGCCGGTGGGATGGGTTCGACGCGCCGCTCCGCCGAGCGAAGGGGGGCAGAAGCGGGAGCCGGCTCCATCATCGGTTTCGGCTCATAGGCCGGCATGGGCGGGAGAGGAGGTGCCTCAGGGATGACCGGCGCCTCCAGAGGTGCGGCGGATGCCGGCGTTGGGATGGGGGCCGCCGGAGGTTGCGCAACCGGCGGTTCGGTGGGAGACCAGGCAGTGCCCGCCGGCGTTATCGGCCGCGGAGCGGGCTCCGAGACAACGGGCGGGAGCCCCGACGGTGCGGGAGCGACCGGACTCACCGGCTCGATCTCCTCCGCCGGCTGAGGCTCGCGGAACGCCTGGGCGGGAACCGGAGGGCGAGTTCTGGGGGGAACGTAAGGCATCGGAGTCTGAAGCCAATCCGGGATCTCGTCTTCGACCCCGCTCGCCGCACGTGAGGGGGCGGCCGGAGGCAAGGCCGGCGCCGGCGGCGGCTCGACGGAGATTGGGCGAGACGCGGTGGGGGCAGGCTCCGGGGCCGGAAGCGGACGACGGAAGAAGGTTTCGTCCTCGGAGGCTCTTCGAGACGGGACGTAGAGCGTCTCGTCGGTCGGCATGATCGACGGAAGAGCCGGCTCAGCGGGCCGGGCAGGCTCCTCGTGGTCCTCCAACTCCAACGACTCCCACGGCGGAACCCAACCCTCGGAAAGCTCTTCGATCGGGGTGGGAGCCTCGGTACGGGGGGACTTCCTCGCCGAGGGAATCTCGAGGGCCTCCGCCTCTTTTGGCGATTGGGGAACCGGCGGCAAAGGAAAGACAGGCTCCGTCTCCTCTGAAGAGGTAAGCATCCAATCCGGCAAGGCGGGGAGCGTCTCCTCTGTCGATGGACCAGGCTCGGGAGTCGCCGGAGGAGGTAAGGTGGCCGTGGATGGCGAAGGGTCAGGCTGACCCGCCTCAGCCACGAGCTCACGGAGCCAGTCCGGAACCTCCGGCGAAGCAGGTGGCGAAACGGGCTTGGGCGCGGCTGAAACGGGTGAGCTCGGCGGGGCCTTGGAGGCCTGTGTTTCCAGGCCGCGCTCCGCGGCGAGTTGCTCGAGCCACTCGAGTCCCTGCGCCGGCTCTTCCGGTAGATTCCCGGCGGGCCCCGTAGCCGAAGGCCGAGCGACGACCGGCTCCTCGGAGAAGAGACCTTCTGGAGTCTTCGGCTGAGGCTGATCCGCGCCCTGTCGGGCCGCCAACCCTTCGAGCCATTGGAAGACCTGCTCGTCATCCAAGGCATCTTCGGCAGCCGGAACCGCAGGGGCCGCCTGCTGCGTGGGTGGAAGTGGAACGATTTCGGCGTCGGTGCCTTCTTCCTTCAACCGCCGCAGCCATTCGCCGGTCGTGGTCGCCGCCGGGCTCCCCTCAACACCGCCAGTGCTGACCCATTCGAGATTCGATTCGGGCTCGATCGCCGATCGGGCGGGCTCTGTTGGCGATGGGGCAGCCGGTGCGATTGGCGGGGAAGGCTCCTCGGCGTCGCCCTCGGCGATACCCCGCATCCAATCCAGCGTACCTTCGTCTGAAAGCTGCCTTGAGGGTTCGGGCTCCGGCTCGGCGATACCTCTCAGCCATTCCGGCGCGCTGGATCGTCCCAGTGCATCTCGCAGAGGTCGGTCTTCATTCGTCCCCCGGAGCCAACTCGGTGAGGTTCGTTCCTCGGAGCCTTCTCCACTCGCGGCGGGAGAGGCAGGCTCGGACTCGGCCAGCTCGCGCAACCAAGCGAGAGATTCCTTCGGGGCGTCGGCCGTCGACTCATCGTCCACGGATGCCCGGCGCAACCGCGCTTCGGAGGAATCGGTTTCCTCTTCCCCGGAGTCGCTTCCCCAGTCGGGAACTTGGCCGGAGGCCGGCAACTCTTGCCCTTGTCGGAGCCAATCCGGACTCTCAGGAGTATCGGAAGCCGTGGAAGTCTCCGCCTCGGTGGAGGCAGGCGCTTCAGCGGCGAAATCCGAGTCGGCGATAGCCTTGATCCAATCGGGAATCTCGGCCGCCGGCTGAGAGGGTTCGGCCGCATCGTCGGCATACATTCCGGCCGGTGACAGCAGGCCAGGCTCAGCTGCCGGCCATGAGAGTTCCTCCGGGCGGAGACTCTCTCCCTCCGCGGCGGCTGCGGCAACGCCCGTGAGCCACGCCGGCCTTCCGGGATCCGTTTCTTTGCTTTCGGCGGGCTCCGGCGCAGAGGGCGATTCCCAGGCGACTTCCTCCGTCAGCCAATCTGGAACCCCCTCGGGAAGCGACTCTTTGAAGAAGTCGGGCTCAGCCTCGGGCCCGGCCTCCGGTGCTTGCTCCGGAGCGGGTGTATCGGCGCGGCGGCCACGGCCCAAGGCTTCCTTCGATCGATCCCCGAGCCAGGTGACGATGGTCGATGTTGCGCCGGGCGACTCTTCTTCCATCCAGGTAGGGACGGAGGACGGAGGCGCACCACGTTCCTCGGCGGGAATTTCAGATTCCTGGGCACGTGCGGCCGGCGCCGGGGCGGGGGTGGCCCAGCCGGGCGGCAAGCGCGGCGCCTCCTCATCGGACGAGACACTAGCTCCCGCACCGAGCCATCCGGCTTCTTCAGCCGGAGGCGTTGCTTCGGCCGAAGGCTCAGGTACGGGCAAGCCTTCGGCCGGGGCGATATCTTTCAGCCAATCGGGGATGTCGGCCGGTGCGAGTTCGCCTTCTTCGGGCGGCAAGGTACCTGCCTCCAGGGATGCCAGCTCACTGTCGCTGAAGGAGACCGGGGCCTCGACAGCCTGGCCCTTGCCTTCGCTCCACCCAGCGCTGCGCATCCAGTCGGGGATTTCCCGCACGGCCTCGGCCGCCTCGCCCGGCAGGGCCGGTGCGTCTGGGGTCGGCGGTTGGTAGGCTGGCGGCAAAGGTTCGGCCGAAGGCGCCTGCGGAGGCGCGGATTCGATCTTGCGGGCCGCGGCTGTCTCGGATTCGAGAGACTCCAACCAGGAAGGTCGCTTTGCGGCGGCAGGGCGGGGAGACACGGCGCGCACGTCGACGCCGAGGGAGGCCGCCCAGTCGGGTTGTCCGCCATCGCCTCCCGGAACGGGTTGGCCAGGCACCCAGGCCAATTTGTCGATTCGTACCGCGTTGGCCTCGACGCGCGAGGCATCGTCCATGGCGCTCTCGACCAATGCCGAATAGGGGTCGAGGGAGGCGAGCCGGCGGTGATACGTGACCGCTTCCTCGGCCTGACCGCCCGACTGGAGGGCAGCTGCCATGATGCGGTTGGCCTCCCGGCAGAAGGGAAGGCTCTCGAGGATTCTCTGGCCGACCTCGGCCGCCTCGGTCCGCTGGTTGGTGCGCCAGTACATCTCGGCCAGCAGTACCTGCAGGTCGGGGCGATCGGGGTCTTCCTGAAGGGCCGATCGAAGTTCGGCGATCGCTTGCGGATAGAGCTCGCCGTGGGCGTACATTCTTGCCAGCGCGCCGCGCGTCAAGCGGACTTTGTGGGGCTCGAGGCCGTCACGGCGGCCGATCAAGCGCCGCAGCTCCTGTTGGATGGCCGGGTTGGAGGGGTTGGTTTCGAAGGCGCGCTCCATGTGCCAGATGGCGGCATCGAGATTCCCCTCGTCTTCACGCACGATGGCCATGCCGATATGGGCGACGAAGTCGTCGGGCATGGCCGATAGGACGCGTTGAAAGATGTCGGCGGCATCGCCGTAGCGCTTGGCCTCAAGGTAGGACTTGCCCAGGAGGCGGTAGACGTCGAGGTGCTTGGGGTAGGTCTGGAGGATGTGGCGGCAGTGCGCGATGGCTTCATCGAGCTGTTCGTGCTCGATCAAGTCGTCCAGTTCCTTGACATAGGCGCGCAGACTTATCTCAGCCATCGGCCGCCTTGGCTAGAGTATGCCGCAGAAAAGGGGATTGTGCAAGCGGCGTGCGACATAAGGAGGGGGACTTATGTCCCGGTTAACGAATGGAGCGGGATCTCGAAAGGGACGATGCAAGAAGAATGCCGCCCTCAGGACCATCAGAGGCCGTGCAGGGCGATCGTACGGAGGATCCGGTCTGAGATGTCGGGTTCGGGGTGGGGCGCGGGTCCCAGGCCGTCGTGAGCCGGGCGTGTTCCGTGAAGGGCCGCCAGGCAGGCCATAACGCCTTCCGCGACCACCATTGAGTCGTAGCCGCCCTCCAGGGAGAATACCAAACGTCCACCGCATAGGGTCTGGGCCAGGTCGACCAACTTGGAGGCGATGGCGAAATACCCACCCGTCGTAAGCTGCAGGCCTGCCAGGGGGTCGCGCCAATGCGCGTCGAATCCGGCGGACACAAGAATCATCTCCGGTTGAAATCGAATCGAGGCCGGGGCGGCGATGCGATCGAAGACCTTCAACGCGCCGTGGTCACCCGTCCCGGCGGGGAGAGGCACGTTGATCGTCGTTCCGAGGCCCTCGCCGACGCCCATCTCTTCCGGCCAGCCCGTGAGAGGGTAAATGCCTTCCTGGTGAATGGAGATGTATAGGACGCTCGGGTCGGATTCGAAGATCGCCTGTGTTCCGTTGCCGTGATGGACATCGAAGTCGAAGATCATGAGCCGCCGGAGGCCGAGTGCGAGCGCCCGACGGGCAGCCACCGCGACGTTGTTCAGGAGGCAGAAGCCCATGGCGCGGGCAGCCTCGGCATGATGTCCTGGCGGGCGGATGATGGCCATCCCGGTCTGTGCCTGCTTCTCTAGGACAGCATCGAGGACCGCCAGCGTTCCTCCGGCGGCCAGGCACGCGCAGGCGTAGGAGTCCGGCGTCACATAGGTCGGGGCCGGGTCAATGATGGCCGGGCCCTGGCGGCAAGCGGCCTCGAGGGCTCGCAGGTAGGACGGAGGGTGAACGCGTTCGAGGTCGTCGGCGGGCGCCGGAGTGGGAGGCAGGCTGAGGAGGGCAAATCCCTGCGCTGTCTCAAGCGAGGCCCGCAGAGAGCCGAAGCGGTCCGGGCTCTCTGGGTGGCC
>Ga0214473_10012171_pt1 | contig 10102 bp, 8 predicted proteins | sample RVTome_7_FD_203509 | JGI IMG/M metagenome (GOLD analysis project Ga0214473, IMG submission 203509) | Soil microbial communities from uranium-contaminated site in the Upper Colorado River Basin, Wyoming, United States - RVT98D197 | ecosystem: Environmental > Terrestrial > Soil > Contaminated >... | reverse complement strand
AAGACGGAAAAACGCACAAAATGGGGATCCTCAGAAAAGGCAAGAAGGTCAGGCTGCGCACGATGTCATCCGCTTACCTTAAGGCTGGCGATATGGTTTGGACCCAATCCGGGGGCGGAGGAGGAGTTGGTGATCCGCTGGACAGAGAGATCGAGAAGGTTCGCTGGGACGTGATGAACGGCTATATTTCTCACAAGGTCGCGCGAACCGTCTACGGCGTTGTCGTCGAACCGGAGAACTTTGCGGTGGATGAGGAAAGGACGAAAAAGCTGAGGGTGAAACTCAAGAAGAAAACGAGAAAAGAAAGAGGCCTTGGTTGACGGAGGAACGCCATCTCCGGATGGAGCATTGAAAAGGCAGTCGGGTGTGCTTCCAGACCTTTAGAATGCGGATTGTCGGGATATTTTATGGGTAACATGGCCTGCTGCTTGAAGTGACGTTGTTCGTTTGCTGGGGAGCAGGGTAGTTAATCGCCTAAAGGTACCGCTCTAAAGCTCCTCCAGCACACCCGACTGCCTTTTGAAGCGTTACTGGTGCAACTGGCGAATAAAAGGTGCCAAAGAGATGGAAGAAACCAGAGCGTTAGCCCGGTTTGCGGGGAAGTTGACTTATGAAGACCTTCCTGCGAGTGTCATTGAAAAAACGAAAGAGCTGATTTTAGACCAGTTGGGATGCCAATTGGCGGGGTCCACCCTGGCATGGACCATGCCCGCCTATGAGTTCGTCGCGGATTACAGGGGAGGGAGGGAGGAAAGCACTGTCGTCCACTACGGCCTCAGAACCTACGCGCAGGATGCTGCGTTTGTGAACGCGAGTTTCGGCCATGGAACGATGGGGGATGATACGGATTCTGTTTGCCACGCCCATTTCGGGTCTATCATCGTGCCCGCTGCCCTGGCGATGGGCGAACGGGAGAGGATCAGCGGGAAGGAATTCATCAAAGCAGTGGTCGTGGGATACGAGGTCTCGTCAAGAATAGGGGCAGCCGCACCCCTCGCCGAAGGCCGGGGGTTCCATCCAGGTCCTGTCTTTGGGCCTTTTGGCGCAGCCGCCTGTGCCGGGGTGATTCTGGGATTTGACGAGAGCCGAATTCTGGATGCCCTTGGGATAGCCGGCAGTCAGTCATCAGGGTTAATGGAATATTCAAGATCGGGCGGAACAGTGAATCGCCTGCATTCGAGTTTCGCGGCCCATGGCGGAATCAGGGCGGCTCTCTTGGCGCAAAGAGGGGTCCGAGGTCCGTCAACCATACTGGAAGGAGAGAGGGGTTTCTTACGTGCTTACTCAGGAGAATCTTCTCCTGATGTGATCACTCGAGGACTTGGGCAAGCATTCAGAGTGCTGTTGATTGAACTAAAGGCCCATTGCTGTTGTGGAACATCGGGCACGACACTGGATGCCGTTTCACGAATCAGGAACGACCATTTCTTTCGTCCGGAAGAAGTCGAAGAGATCGTTGTGAATGCCGCTCCATTGACATTCAGAATGACAGGTTCAGCCACAGAGCCGAAAGATGTGACGAGCGCCCAGTTCAGCGGCCGCTTCGGTATTGCCCTGAGACTCATCAAGGGAGGGAACACCTTCAGAGAATACTCCGAAGAGAATCTACGGGACCCGAAGGTATTGGAATTGGCGAGAAAAACGAGATTCATTTTGGATGAGAAGATAGGAAAGCTGCCCAACAGCGACAATCCTGCAAAGGTCACGATTAGATTGAAAGGCGGCAACACCTACGAAGAGACGGTATCTGCCGGCAGGGGATCCGTTCTAAACCCGATGGAGAAGGAGGAGGTGTACCGGAAATTCAGAGGGTTTGCTCAAGCGGTACTCCCTGACCACGCCACGGAAGCCATCCTCAAGACGGTGGCGGAACTGGAGCGTCTCGACGATCTCCGGAAGCTGAGTCAACTGTTGGTTGCGAGAGGATAGTTTAACTCTACTCAGACAACATAAGCCGTCTAACCCCACCCTGCCCCTGAGAGGGAGGGAAATCGCTATTCTCCTCCCCCTTCGAGGGGGAGGGCGGGAGGGGGATGGGGTATCTGTCGAAGCAGTTTAACCTATGAATCAGAAAGGAGGTTTTCCAATGAAGAAGAGGCAATCATTCATTCTAATGGGTTTGGCTTATCTCATTCTTGTCTCAGCCATCACACCAATCTCGTCAGTCACTGAGGCAGCCCCAACACCCGAAAAACCAATGACCCTGAACTATGATTTCTGGCTTCCGGCCACGGTCAAGGATGTCCCCGTCATAGAGAAATTCTTAAAGGGTTTGGAAGATGCCACCCGGGGCGCCGTGAAGACGAAACTTCAGGCAGGCGGGGCCATGGGCCCGGGCTCGGAAACGTATGATCGGGTGCTTGGAGGGGTGAGCGATATCGGCCATTTCGGGCCGGGATTTACTCCAGGGGTCTTTCCCATGTTCTCGATCTTTGATTATCCCATCCGTTTTCCTTCGGCGGAGGCCTTGGCAAAAGCTCAACATGAGATGTATAAAAGAGGCTATTTCGATAAGGAATTTGGACGGGTGAAGGTCATCGGACTTCTCAATATCGGTCCTTATGTCCTTTACACCTCCAAAAGGAGAGTCACCACTGTAAAAGACTTCAGCGGGTTGAAAATAAGATGCCCCAGCGAGGGGTGGGTGCAATTTTCCAAGGCCCTGGGGGCCATTCCCGTGAGTATGCCCTCGGGCGAGGTCTATATTGCGCTACAGAAAGGGATCACCGATGCGAATCTGATGCCCTGGGACGGCGCCGTCAGCTTTAAGCTGGCTGAAGTCGCCAGGTACGTTACCGAATTATCGATGGGGACCTTTACGCATTTGATTGTTATGAACAAGAAAACGTGGGAATCCTTACCCCAGGAGGCCAAAGACTATATCGATAAGAACTGGATGGAAAACAGTCTGGTCCTCGCTCGAGCGAACGATGCCATGAGGCTGCGCGCCATAGACCTTTATTCCAAGACACCGGACAGAGAGACGGTTCATATCTCCCGGGATGAATGGCAAAAGATAAATCCCCTGGTCAACAACATGTGGGTGAAGTGGATTTCTGACAGGGAGGCCAAAGGATTTCCGGCGAAAAAAGGCGTGGAAGAACTTCAAAATATCCTGACGAATGCTGGCGTCGAAAATCCCATCGTCGGGTATACTCCCGGCAAGTAAGAAGAAAGGTAACACTTTAGCTTTTTGGAAAACGCCGTCTAATCCCCCTTTAGGAAAGGGGGAGATTCAACCCCTCCCTTTTGTAAAGGGAGGTCGGGAGAGATTAGGGGGGATTTCAAACCGCTAAATTGATACGAAGAAAGATCATTGTATGAGTGATCGTCCGCCTGGTTTCTTAGAGAAAGGGGTCCTGTCCATAAGCAACATACTCGCGCATATCAGCATGGGTATGTTGCTTGTGATGATGCTCCTCGGATTTGCCGATGTTTTCGGCAGATACGTTCTGAATAGACCCATCATAGGAACCCTGGAGATTTTCGAGATCCTTTTGCCAGGGATCGTCCTTTTCAGCCTGGCCTGTGCCCAGCGTGCGAAGGCGCATATTGCCGTCGACGTTTTCTATTCCCGGTTTCCCCCCCGGGTCCGGACAATCGCAGGTCTTGCCATCAACATTTGGGCCATCCTTTTCTTTGCCGTGGTAACCTGGAGAGGGACATTGATTGCCATCCTGCATTGGCACACGGGTCGGAAGATCTCAAATATCTCCGTGCCTATTTATACGATCGATCTTATCATTCCGGTGGGGGCCATGGCCATGTGCCTTGTATTGATTTCCGAGTTGTTCCATTCTCTCATGAAGATGAAGAAGGGAGAGTAAATGTCCCCGATCGAAATCGGCGGGTTAGGGATTGCCGGTTTTCTGTTACTCCTTTGTCTGGGAATGCCGATCGCTCTGTCCTTTGCAACGGCTGGCATCATGGGTATCATTGCGGTGCAGGGTCTGGGGCCGGGATTAAACCTCCTGGGTCAGGCTTTCTATACCTGGACATCATCTTATGTCCTTTGCACCATTCCGCTCTTCGTCCTGATGGGGCAATTCGCTTATCATTCGGGAATCAGCGGAGATCTTTATACCGCTGCCTACCGGTGGATCGGTCGGCTTCCGGGCGGATTGGCCTTGGCGACCAATATCGCCTGTACGGGCTTTGCGGCCTGCACGGGCTCAAGTGTCGCTTCCGCGGCAACGATGACGGTGATTGCCTACCCCGAGATGCAAAAGGCGAACTACGACCCTCGGTTGTCAGCGGGGTGCATCGCTGCCGGAGGGACATTAGGCATCCTGATCCCTCCGAGCACGATTTTCATCGTCTATGGAATTATTACGGAGACGTCCATCAACGAGTTATTTATCGCAGGGATTTTACCGGGTTTGCTCATTTCCGCATTATTCTGCGGCCTCATCTTTTTCATGTGTAAAAGGAATCCTCGATTAGGCCCCCCCGGCGAATCGTTTTCCTGGAAAGAGAAGCTGACTTCCCTCAAGGGTGTTTGTTGGATGCTGGGCCTTTTCATTTTAGTCATAGGCGGCCTGTATGTTGGCATCTTCGCGCCTTCCGAGGCGGGAACCATCGGGGCCTTCGGGGCCTTTACCATTGCGTTGGCGAAACGAGGGCTGACCCGGGCCGGCTTTTTGACAACGCTGAAGGAGACGGTCCAATTTACTTCTTTCGCATTATTTGTTCTCATCGGCGCCATGATCTTCAGCAATTTTCTGACCTTCAGCGGGCTTCCTGAAGCGCTTACCACCTGGATCACGGGTCTTCGTGTCTCGCCTGTCGTGATCCTGCTGATGATCCTCGCATTATACATCCCTCTTGGCGCGATCATGGAACCTCTGGATACGATTCTACTTACCATTCCGATCGTGTTTCCCATCATCGTAAAACTCGGGTTTGACCCCGTTTGGTTCGGCGTCCTGATCGTCATTCTCTCTGAGCTGTCTCTCATAACCCCTCCGGTTGCAATGAATTTATATGTGGTTCAGGGAATCACCAAAATCCCCCTGCAAGTCATTTCAAGGGGCATTATGCCTTTTCTTCTTGTGTTGATCGGCGGCCTGATTATTCTAATCGCTTTCCCGGAAATTAGCCTTTTTTTGCCAAGAACAATGAAATGAGATCCGGGCAGGATTTGAGATATTCCCAATCCATGAGGCGAAGGAAGCGCTTCGCCAGACGGTGACCAACAAAAAATCGGGAAAGGGGGGACTATGAATAAGAAGATTTTTCAAAACACCGGGTGTATTCTGTCGGTTTTTGGGTGTTTCGCCCTGGTCATGGCTTTGTTTGGGACTCTGCCTGCATTCGCTCAACAAAAGGTAGAGCCGATCACCCTCAACTTCGCAGCGTTCATACCGGGATCTCATCCGGAAATAATCGGTTTTCATAAAGGGTTTGTCAACAAAGCCGTGGAGTTGTCAAAAGGAAGACTTGCTTTCAAGTTTCGCGGCGGTCCGGAGACCTTTGCCACGCCGGATTTACCCAAAGTGACACAGAGCGGAATTGTCGACTTTTCGATTAACCTGGCAGGCGTTGCGGAGACGGTATGCCCGGGGGTTGGAGCGACAACGCTAAGCAGGATCCCGGTGGAGGAAGAACGAAAGAATGGGACCTATGCCTATATGGATCAGCTTTGCAACAAGGGAGGGCTCCATTATATGGGAAGACTGACTCCGGCGAACGATCTCCAGTTCTTCCAACTGTTCCTGAACAAGAAGGTCGAGAAACCCGAAGACCTCAAGAAACTGAAAATCGGAACAGCCACTGCGGCCCGCGCTTTGACAGAAGGATGGGGGGCCGCAGTCGTTAACCTGCAAATGACAGACTACTTCACCGCCATGGAGCGGAACACGGTTGACGGCGTCTCCAGTTCGACGTTGACGAACTGGGTCAATTCAGGGGGTCAGGCTGTGACCAAATACCTGGCTTTACCCGGATATTTCCAGAGTTCCGGATTTGTGATGATGAATCTCAATGCCTGGAATAAGCTACCGCCGGATCTGCAGCGGGCGATCACCGATGCCATGGCCTATTCGGAGAAAGTCAACGCGGAAATTTGGGCTGAAGACAAAGCGAAATCGATGCAAAAGCTGCGGGATGCAAAAGTGGAAATCTACAACTTGTCTCCGGATACCGCGAAGTGGTTTGTTGACACGGCCTACACTGCCACGTGGGCATATCAGATGAAGAGATTTCCTGATGCGACTCCAAGATTCAAGGAATTACTGTCCGGGGGCAAATAGAAAACTGAGACTTACCCTGCCAGTTGCAAAACGGGCATGGGCAAACCGCTCTTCAAGGTTTCGGATGGCGGTCGATTAGGAATCTTATGGGTAATGGAGGATATCACTTAGAGTGAACTTCAGCATGGGTCGGGAACGTAAGTGCTCATTCGATTAGACGTTCGCCCCGAAACCTTTCCGATCGGTTTACCCATGCCCGTATGGACAGGTTTTTGTGCAATATCTATGGTTACTACGCTCAAAGCGTTGTCCGTGGCGTTTTACTCCTCAGCGTCAGCTTTCTCATCCATCTCGGGAAGCCAGTTCTGGATAATTTCGGTGATCCGTTTTGCCTGTTTGGCGGAAGAGATATTGAATTTTGACTGGGGGATGAACTTTCCCCCTCTTTTTTGATAGCGGGCTACTCGAATCTTCAAGGGACCGAATTCGCCGGCTTTTTTATCAAAGTCCTGGTACATGAACATGATCGTGGACCAGGCCCCGCTGGTGAGAACTTCTTTCTTCACCTGCTTGACCAGCAGTTGTCCGTTTTCGTCCTTCCAGTCTATGCTGATTTCATCGATTGTTTCTGCCATGGTTCCTCCTTTTCACCCAGTGCGCACTATAACTGCACTAAACTTTTTATTCAAGTTTTCCCTGAACATTGTCACAACTTCCGGAGGATTACAAGTCGTTGGAATAATGATGTGTAACCCCTGTTATGGGCTCAAAAGGGTCGATCCGGCGGGAATACTTCAAGAGCTTTATCAAGCGGATTGTTGAGATTTTATGGGCAACCATCGCCATTCCAATACGTAGCGGCCCCAGGGGTTTTCAGCCCAGGTAGACTACGCTGAAATGTTCCCGCTATAAAGCTCTTTCAGCATCCCCGCCGGACCTCCAGAAGTCCTGAGACTGAGGGGTTACTAAGGATGCCTGCAAATCTCTTGACAGCACCGGGGAAATGGTATACGTTACCGGCTTGAACCTCGGTGAGTGAAAGAGGAAAGGGCTGTTTAGATTACTTATTTAGAAAGGAGAAATGAGAAATGGCGGACTATGGAACGAAGTATGACAGGTTGTATGTGGCGATTGTAACCCCTTACAAGGACAATACGTTTGAGATCGACGAAGGACAGCTACGGTCGTTTTTGCGGCTGTTTCTGCAGAAGAAATATGTTGATGCCGGCATCGGCATCATCATTAACCCGGAAGCAGGAGAGATCTTTTATATGAGCCGCGAAGAAAAGCGAAGGAATGTTGAGATCGCTCTTGATGTGGTGAACGGCAGAGTACCGGTTTTTGCCGGGGCCATCGCTCCTTCGACGGCCGATACGGTCCAGGTGGCGATCGATGCGAAAAAGGCTGGCGCGGATGGCATCTTTGTCATCCCTCCGATGGGCGCCATCGATGTGACCACAGCCTGGGATTCCTTTAAATATCCCGAGGTCTGGACGGAGTTGTTAAGGGCCCTTCAGAAGGGTGTCGGGAATATGCCGTTTATTTGCCACCCCACGGGGACCCAGAGTATTCGATATGGCGAAGGTTTGCCGGTTGAATTGGCTGTCAAGTCTTGCAAGGAGTTTAAGAACATCGTGGGTTGGAAGATGACCTACAATTACACGGGATACCGGACTGTTTCGAGGGCTCTCCGGAAGCTGGACCGGCATGTGGCGATTTTGGGTGCGCCGGCAGTTAATTTCCATGAGCATCTGGCCTCCGACTGTTTTGACGGAACGGTAAGCGGGTCCTGGAATTTTGCGCCCGAAATCATGCTCGACCACATTGTTGCGGGCCGTAAGGGAGACCTTAAAAAAGCTCTTCGGATCTGGGATTCCGGTCTTGCAGAACTTCAGGAATATGTCTACTCCGAGTTTTCCCGTTTGCATGTTCGATACAAAACAGCGACCTGGCTGCGGGGATTCATTTCCAATCCTTTCATGCGGCCCCCTATGCCGAAACCGAGAAAGGAAGAAGTCCAGAAGCTGTATAAACTGCTTGCTAACGCCGGGTTGAAAGTGATCGATCATGCAAAGATGCAAGAGGTGTTAAAGGCATTGCCCCTTTAAGAAAGGCAAAAGATGGATCCACGAAGGGGCACGAAGGGGCACGAAGGGGCACGAAGAAAAGTGTTAAAGTCCTTACCTCATTAAGAAAGGAGAGAACGATGGATAAGATGAAGTTATCCAAGAGCATTGGCTGCTTTCTGAGTGGCGCTGTCTGTTTGGCCCTGATTGTTAGTATGGCTTGCGCTCAGCCTGCATTCGCTCAACAAAAAGTAGAGCCGATCACCCTTAACTGGGCGGCTTTCATACCGGGATCTCATCCGGAAATCATAGGCTTCAACAAAGGGTTTATCAGTAAGGCAATGGAGTTATCCAAAGGAAGACTTGCTTTCAAATTCCGCGGCGGGCCGGAGACGTTCGCCATGCCGGACCTGCCCAAGGTCACACAGAGCGGGCTTGTTGATTTCTCGGTGAACCTCGCCGGCGTGGCGGAGACGGTCTGCCCTGGCGTCGGAGCGACCGTTCTGAGCAGGATCTCGGTAGAGGAGGAGCGGAGAAACGGGACCTATGCCTATATGGATCAGCTCTGCAATAAAGGCGGCCTCCATTACATGGGAAGGCTTTCACCGAGTATTGACCTCCAGTTCTTCAATCTGTTTTTGAACAAAAAGGTTGAAAAACCCGAGGATTTTAAGAAACTCAGGATTGGAACGGCTACGGCAGCCCGTGCCCTGACGGAAGCATGGGGAGCTGCTGTCGTGAACCTTCAATTGACGGATTACTATACTGCCATGGAACGGAATACAGTGGATGGCGTTTCGAGTTCGCCCGTGACGAACTGGGTCAATTCAGGTTGTCAGGCAGTGACGAAATACCTGGCTTTGCCGGGATATTTGACAAGTTCCGTATTTATCATGATGAATCTGAACACCTGGAATAAGCTTCCGCCGGACCTGCAGCAGGTGATCACGGATGCGATGGCCTACTCCGAGAAACTGAATGGAGAAATATACGCTGCGGACAAGGCCAAAGCGATGCAAAAGCTGAAAGAGGCAAAAGTGGAGGTCTACAACCTGCCTCCTGATACCGCGAAGTGGCTTGTTGACACTGCCTATGCCGCCACATGGGCGTTTCAAATGAAGAGATTCCCTGATGTGACTCCAAGATTGAAGGAATTGCTGTCAGGCGGCAAATAATTAATTAGAAAATGAAGTTGCGAAGATAAGAAGATGAGAAATTGAGAAAACGAAAAGATAAGAAAATGGGAATCGCACCCTCGCAACTTCGCAACTTCTCATCTTCGTTTCTTTTTCATGATTCGAGGGTGCCCTCAATGTCATTGATTCGTGTCAGCGACAAGATATGAAGGATAGAAACCCTTATGAGGCTCTTGATCAGGCTCGGTAAGATATTCGATCACATGAATACCCTCATGGTTATCATCAGCGCTGTGTTTCTTCTGGGGCTGACTTTTATCGTAGGCGCAGATATTACGCTTCGTTACCTTTTTCTCAGGCCTTTGGGATGGGTGAAGGAGGTCAGTGAGTATATCCTGGTTGTTCTGGGATTCCTGGTCGCTGCATGGATCCTGAAGGATGATGGCCATGTGAAGATGGACCTGGTGCTGACCAAAGTCAGCCCCAAAGCACAAACCCTGATGAATATCATCACCTCTACGATCAGTACGATTGTTGTATTCATTATTACGTGGTTTAGCGTGAGGGTTACCCTCCAGTTTTATCAGACGAAGCTGGTGGCGCCCACCGTACTGGAGCCACAGAAATGGATTCTCCTGACCCCCATCTTTCTGGGCGCCTTACTCCTCGCGATTCAATTCATACGCAGGACCTTTGATTTTATCCATAG
>Ga0214473_10012170_pt1 | contig 10103 bp, 9 predicted proteins | sample RVTome_7_FD_203509 | JGI IMG/M metagenome (GOLD analysis project Ga0214473, IMG submission 203509) | Soil microbial communities from uranium-contaminated site in the Upper Colorado River Basin, Wyoming, United States - RVT98D197 | ecosystem: Environmental > Terrestrial > Soil > Contaminated >... | reverse complement strand
TCGCTCGGCGTCGCCATCTACCCCGAGGATGGCGCTTCCGAGCGCGAGCTGGTGGCGGTGGCCGACGAGAAGCTCTACGCGGCCAAGGCCGCCGGCCGGAACCGGGTGGTCTAGTCCTTCTTTCGCGTCCTCCGCACGCTTGACCGTCATCCCGGGGAGCAACCGCCGACGCCGGCCTCGACGCATGTCCGGACGCCCGGTGCATGCGTTAGACTCCCTCGAATAACACGAGGAGCGCCCGTTGTCCCTTGCCTCAGGCTGGCTCGCACACTACCGTCTCATCCAGAAGCTCGGTGCGGGTGGCATGGGTGAGGTATATCTCGCCGAGGACACGAAGCTCGATCGCAAAGTAGCCCTCAAGGTGCTTCCGCCGGAGGCGGCCTCCGACCCCGCCCGGCTCGAGCGCTTCCGGCGCGAAGCCCGCGCCGTCGCCGCCCTCAATCATCCCCACATCGTCACGCTCTACTCCGTCGAAGAGGCGGACGGCGTCCACTTCCTGACCATGGAACAAGTCGAGGGGCAGTCGCTCGACCGCCTCATCCCTGGGGGGGGCTTGCCGCTCAAGCGCCTCCTCGAGATCGCGGTCCCGCTGGCCGACGCCCTCACCGCCGCCCACGACAAAGGCATCGTCCACCGCGACCTCAAGCCCGCCAACGTCATGGTCGCCGAGAACGCACGGGTCAAGGTCCTCGACTTTGGCCTGGCCAAGCTCAGCCAAACCGCGGCGTCGGCAGGCCTCGATTCCGAGCTGACCACCCAGGCGCGGACGCGCGAGGGCGTGGTGATGGGGACGGTGCCCTATATGTCCCCCGAGCAAGTCACGGGGAGGCCGTTAGATCACCGGACGGACATCTTCTCGCTGGGCGTGATGCTCCATGAGATGGCGAGCGGCCAGCGGCCGTTCCAGGGCAAGTCGTCGGCCGAGCTGGTCTCCTCCATTCTGCGGGACCTGCCCGCGAACCTGAGGGAGCTGAAAGCGGAGCTCCCCGAGAACCTCGCTCGAATCATCGAGCGCTGCCTCGAGAAGGACCCGGAGCGCCGCCTGCAGAGCGCCCGTGAGCTGCACGACGCGCTCGTAGCCTTGCGACGTGAGAGCGAGTCGGGCGCGCGGCCGCTCACGGCTCGAAGCGCGACGAGCCCACTTCCTACTACACCGGGAACCGGCGCCGTCGCTGCACGGCCGCCCCAGCCCGGCGTGGCAGAGCGTGCGGCCTGGACGCTGACCGGCGCGCGGACGCACTGGAAAGGCGTGATGGCTGCCGTCGCAGGCGTGATCCTGGCGGCGCTTGGGGCCCGGCATTTCGCGGCAAGGGATGCTGGCCCGATCGATTCGATCGCCATCCTGCCGTTCGTGAATGGCGACGCCAACCCCGACACGGACTATCTCGGCGACGGGATCAGCGAGAGCATCAGCAACAACCTGTCGCAGATCCAGTCCCTGAGAGTGATGGCGCAGGACAGCGTCCGCCGCTTCAAGGGACGGCAGCTCGAAGCGCGAACGATCGGAAACGAGCTGGGGGTTCGCGCGGTGCTCACCGGGACCATCGCGGCGCGCGGCGAGCTGCTGAGAATCCAGACGGAGTTGATCGACGTCCGCACCGGCGCCCAGCTCTGGGGCCAACAGGTGACCCGCCCCAAGGGCGAGGTCCTGGAGCTTCAGGACGAGATCGCGACCAACATCTCGGGCCGTCTGGAGCTCCGGCTTTCGGGCAAGGAGCGGCAACAGGTGGCGCGGCGCGACACCGCGGACCAGGCGGCGTACCAGCTCTACCTCAAGGGCCGCTACCACTGGAACGAGCGAACCAATGAGGGCTATCGGAAAGCCATCGAGTTCTTCCGCGAGGCCATCGAGCTCGACCCGAGCTACGCTCGCGCCCACGTGGGCCTGGCCGACTCCATTGCCTTCCTCGAGGACGGGGAGGCGAGCTCACGCAACTTCGAGACGGCGAGCGGCATCGTCAAAAAGGCGCTTCAGATCGACGACACGCTGGGAGAAGCGCATGCGTCGATGGCGATGTTGCTGCAGGACCGCGACTGGGACCTGGTCGGCGCCGAACGCGAGTACCGGAGGGCGCTGGCGCTGAGCCCGAACTACGCCACCGCGCATCATTGGTACGGCGAGCTCCTGGTGCAGACGGGACGCTTCGACGAAGCGTTCGAGCACTATCGGCGGGCCCTGGAGATGGATCCACTCTCCTCGGCCATCGGCTCGGACCTCGGCCTCACCTGGTTCTACGACCGCGAGTACGAGCGCGCGATCGCCGAGCTCAACAAGACCATCCAGGCGGATCCGAAGTTCAGTCGCGCCTACCACCACCTCGCGCGCGTCTACGCGCAGCTGGGCCGCTATCGGGAAGCGATCGACGAGCATCGGAAGGGGTGGCTCTTCGCGGGAGACGACGCTGACGAGGTCGCGCAGAGGACCCAGGCACTCAAGGAGGCGTTGGAGCGTTCCGGAGCGCGCGGCTTCTGGCGGAAGCGGCTGGAGCTCGAGCTGCAGCGGACCACACGTCAATCCAAATGGGCCCATGACGTGGCGTTGCTCTACGCCCGTCTCGAAGAGAGGGACCAGGCGTTCGCCTGGCTCGAGAAGGCCTATGCCGCCCGGGCGTTTGAGCTGCTGTTCCTGAAGGTTGGCCCGGAATGGGACAGCCTTCGCGGCGATCCGCGCTTCCAGGACTTGCTGCGCCGCGTCGGCCTTCCCGGCTGAGCGTGACATCCGCCGAGCCGCGAGAGCTCGTGATCGTGGGAGCCGGCCCCGCCGGCCTGGCCACGGCCATTGCCGCCCAGGAGGCTGGGCTCGACTACGAGGTCATTGAGAAGGACGCGCTCGTCAACTCGATCTTCCACTTCCCCCGCAACCAGATCTTCTTCACGACACCCGAGCTGCTCGAGATCGGCGGGCTGCCATTCGTGACACCCTACGAGAAGCCGACGCGCATCGAGGCGCTGCGCTACTACCGCCGCGTCGTCGAACGCTACGACCTGCGCCTTCGCCTGGGCGAGGAGCTGCTCGCGATCCGCAGCGAGGCGGAGCGGCAGAGCTTCGCGCTTACCACGCGCAAGGCGGGGAGCACCGCAGAGCGACGCGCTCGCGCCGTGGCGGTCGCCTGCGGCTACTACGACCACCCGAACCGCCTGGGCATCCCCGGGGAGGACCTGCCCCACGTGTCGCACTACTACGTGGAAGCCCATCCGTTCTTCCGCAAGCGCGTGGTGATCGTCGGCGGCAAGAACTCCGCGGCGCTCGCCGCGCTCGATCTCTTCCGCAGCGGGGCGCAGGTGACCCTGGTCCACCGCCGCGCGGAGCTGGGCGACTCGATCAAGTACTGGATCCGGCCGGACATCGACAATCGCATCCAGCAGGGCTCGATCGCGGCGCGCTTCGGCACGCGCGTCGTGGAGATCCGGCCCGAATGCGTGGTCGTCGAAGCGGATGGCCGGCGCGACGAGATCGCCGCCGACGCGGTCTTCCTGCTCACCGGCTACCACCCCGACCGCGAGCTGCTGGCGGGCGCAGGCGTGCGCGTGGACCCCGAGACCCTGGTGCCCGACCACGATCCCGAAACGCTCGAGACCAACGTGCCCGGCCTGTTCGTCGCGGGTGCGATGGTCTCCGGCCGCCAGACGAGCCGCATCTTCATCGAGAACGGCCGCTTCCACGGCGAGGCGATCGCCCGCGCCGTGCAGGCCCGGCTCCGCCGCTAGGCCGAGCGCGAGGGCGGCGCGCGCGGGCTCAAGCCGGCTCGGGGAGGTCGAGCGCGATCGCGAGGGCCATGTCGAGCTCCACCAGCTTCCGGGCGGACAACGACGCCACGAAGGTCGTCAGCTTCCGCTTGAACATCAACGCCAGGAAATCGCAGCGCACGGCGCACGTCCTGGGCAGGCCGTCGTGCGGCCCCACCACCAGCTCGGTCGCGATCCCGAGGACCTCGCCGTAGACCGGAGCGCAGATCACGGTCGAGACATCCTCGTTCTCGGCGATGAACGCGCGTGAGACGACGACGTAGAAGCCCGGCTTCCCTCCCCGCTCGGGAGCGCGCTCAGACGTCCGGTAGACATCCCCCCGCGTCAAGGTCGCGCCTGTTCGGCCACCAAGGCCTCGGCTTGCCGTCTGACTCGTTCGCGGTGCGCCTTCAGGATGACTCGCTCGCGCCCTTCCCGCTCCTGCTTGTGCCGTCTCACGATGAAGTCGCGCAGCGCACTGCGGATCACGGCTGAGCGGTTCGCCTTGCTGGCGCGCGCTTTCACGGCCCCCCGGGCGCGCGCGGCGCGCTCGCCTGCAATCCGGTCGATGGCGGCCAGGCTCGACTCATCGATAGAGATCGCAATGGTCTTCATATTGCGATCCTATCAGGCCAGGCCGAGCGTCGCAAGGCCTTCCGCGTCCTCCACGACCGGACCCCGCTCGCCCCTGCCGGAGCCCGCCCACCCGAGGAGGCGACCCTGCTTGCCGTGCCGGGCATTGGCCCAGATCATCTCCTCAAGGGCTACGGCAGCCAGATCCTCGGCATCCGCTGCGGCGCGCGCGACGCCGTTCCTCGCCGGGAGTAAGGGCGTCCGGATCGGTGCTAAGCTGACGTCGAGATGACGACGGTTGCGGCTGTCGGCCTACTCGGCCCGTTCCGGGAGATGGAGGTGCGGCTAGAGAAGGAGCCGGAGACAGTCCAGGCCGAGATCGCCCTCGGCACCTACCTGATGTCGCCGAGGCCGCGAGCGAGGCACGGGGCCGTGCAGGGGAACCTGTTCGGCGAGCTTCGGAGCCGCTTGGGCCTGCCGCACGGGCCCGAGCTGCCGGATTGGCTGTTCGTGATCGAGCCCGAGATCCGCTCCGAGAAAAGCTACTCGCGCTTGGCCCCGGACGTGGCCGGCTGGGGGCGCTCGACCTCGGGCTGGCCGGACCTCGACGAGACGCCGGTCACGCTCGTGCCCGAGTGGGTCGCCGAGGTCCTGTCGCCGAGCACCGCGGCGGCGGACCGCGGCGTCAAGGCTGATGCCTACGGGGCGATGGGCGTCGGCTGGCTGTGGCTCGTCGACCCCGACACCGGCCGGGTTGAGGCTTTCGCAAACGTGCGCGGCCGTATGGTGCCCGGCCCGGTGTTCGGGCGCGGACAGCAGGTGCAGGCGGATCCGTTCGCCGCCGCCTCGATCCCGATCGACCTGATCCTGCTCTGAGACGAGGAGCCAGGGCGACCTATGCCGGCCCGTGGCGAGCGCTCCTTCCCTGACGACCGGCAGCAGCGAGATACCCGCCTGCCAGGCTAACCTCCACGCCATCTTCCACCGTACCCGTCATCGCCGGCCCCCGGGCGACCAGCGGCTCCGGGCACGATCGAGGAAGGACGGCTGCTCATCGGCCCGTGGCCTGTGACCTCCTCGATGTCGGAGACGAAGTCCCAGCCGGCGCCGTACCTGATGAACTGCCCCGGCTAAAGCGCGGCCTCGATCGCGGCCTCTAGCGGGTCTCGCTGCTGGCCTCTCCGCCTCGTCATCGTTGGGTGCCGAGCTGCCTCGTTCGATCGGCCCATCGTTGCTCACCAAGACCCGGCCCTCGTCCGCCGCACGGGCGAAGACCACAGGGTCGGGCGTCCTCTCGGGATGGAGCTCGATGGCGCGGACGACGTCCCAACCCTGCGTGATGAGAGCCTCGACCATGTTCCCGTTGACGCAGGCGTCTGTGAAGAGCGGGAAGCGGCCCGCCACTAGCGCACCGAGCGCTTCTCCAGGAAGTCGGACGAGGCTCAGCGAGGAATAGACCTCGAGCACCTTGTCTGGCGCATAGCCCTGACGCTGAAGGCAAACGATGTCCAGGGCGCGTGCCGGTGGACCGGCCCCGGCTCCGTCTCGCTGCTGGACCCATCGCTGCTCCGGCTCGAACTGATCGCCGGCCTCCAGTGGATCACCGACAGCTATCTGCTCGGCCCGGCCGTCCGCAACCTGGGTCGGCTCCTGGGCTTCGACCGACGGATCCCGCAGCGCACGGTCGTGGGCGCTGGCCCGCGACACGTGGAGTTCCTGGGGCGGGCAGTGGGGCGGGCGACGCGGCGGTCCCCGCGCTACCCTTTGGGCCGGGCCAGCTCCTCGAAGGGCGGGTAGCCGCGCAACGGCTCGAGTGTCACGTCGCGGTGGAGCCAGACGCCTTAATTCTGGCCCTGGGCGAAGGCCTCTGCTCCGAGAGCGGCCGGCCTTCGATCAGCTCCATGGTCAGGAACGGCACGCCGTCCACCTCCTCGACGGAATGGATCGTGACGATGTGCGGATGATTGAGTGCGGCCACCGCCCGGGCCTCGCGCTCGAAGCGCTCACGCCGCTCGGGATCCTGGGCCAGGGCTTGCGGCAGCACCTTGAGGGCGACGGTTCGGCCCAGCTTCGTGTCCTGGGCGGCGTAGACCTCGCCCATGCCGCCGCGTCCCAGCGGCCTCAGGATCCGGTAGTGCCCCAGGGTCTCTGCGACCATGCAAGACCCACAACGCAGCGCCGCCGCTAGCGTGCGGCTGTGCGCGCCACCTTCAGCCCGTCGTGATGCCTGGGAGGCTACGCGTGCCAGGTGAGGCCGTCAAGACAAACCCGGTCGTCGCGAGCGCGGCGTGTCGTCAGCTCGCTTTCAGGGCATCTTGACGAACAGCACACGACCCTTTGCTCAGGGTGCGCAGGGTGCTCAGGGTGCTCAGGGACTGGCGCTTGACAAGCCCCCGCCAGACTGCTTAAGATCCCCCCCTGACATGAAGTCTTCGTCTCGTGTCGGCGTTGCCGGGCCCGGCCAGGGACTCGTGTCCCTGCTGTCGCTGCTGGTCCTGCTGATCGGGATCCTCGAGCTCGGGGGTCCTGTGATCTAGGCGAAAGCCAAGCGAGATCGACAGAGACCCCCGAGGGGAACCTCGGGGGTTTTTGTTTTTGGGGTCGTTTCGGGAAAGGAGCCAAGCGTGATCCTCACGGGAGCGCAGATCCTCTGGGAATGCCTCGTGCGCGAGGGCGTCGACACCGTTTTCGGTTATCCGGGCGGTGCGATCCTGCCGGCGTACGACGCCATGCTCGGCTATCCGGTCCGTCACGTCCTGGTTCGCCACGAGCAGGGCGCGGCCCATATGGCCGACGGCTACGCGCGGGCCAGCGGCCGCGTGGGTGTCGCGATCGCAACCTCGGGCCCCGGCGCCACTAACCTGACCACGGGGATCGCCACAGCGATGCTGGACTCGGTCCCGACCGTCTTCATCACGGGCCAGGTCCCGTCGAAGGTGCTCGGCAGCGACGCCTTCCAGGAGATCGACATCACCGGAATCACGCTGCCCATCACCAAGCACAACGCCCTCGTCACCGACGCTCGCGACATCGCACATGCGGTCCGCGAAGCATTCGCGGTCGCACGCAGCGGACGGCCCGGCCCGGTGCTCGTCGACATCTGCAAGGACGCCCAACAGGCGAAAACCGAATTCGTCTGGCCCGAGAGCGTGGAGCTGCCGGGTCATCGCGAGCCGCCGCCACCGCGGCGGGAGGAGATCTCCCGTGCGCTCGAGCTGCTGGCCCGCGCCGAGCGCCCGCTGATCCTGGCGGGCCACGGCGTGCTCAAGTCCGGCGCCGGTAGGGCGCTGCAGGCCTTCGCGGAGAAGACCGAAACCCCCGTGGCGCTGACGCTGCTCGGCCTGGGCGGCTTCCCCGCCAGCCATCCGCTCTGCCTCGGCATGATGGGGATGCACGGCGAGGCCTACGTCAATACCGCCATCCAGGAGGCGGACCTGCTGCTCGCCTTCGGCATGCGCTTCGACGATCGCGTGACGGGAAACCTCAAGACCTACGCGCCGGACTCGCGCAAGATCCACGTCGAGATCGACCCATCGGAGATCGGCAAGAACGTCCCGGTGGACGTGGGCATCGTGGGCGACCTGCGCGCGGTCCTCGAGGCGCTCACGCCCGAGGCGCCGCCGACGCGGCACCAGGCCTGGCTGCGCCAGATCCAGGCAGGACGCGACGACACCCGCGCGCGCGACATCCTCCACCAGCCGGATGAGGGCCGGCTCTACGCCGCCCACGTGATCCACGACCTGTGGCAAGCCACGGGCGGCGATGCCGTGGTGGTGAGCGACGTCGGCCAGCACCAGATGTGGGAGGCGCAGTACTACCCCCACGAGCGGCCGCGCTCCCTGATCACGTCCGGCGGCCTGGGCACCATGGGTTTCGCGCTGCCCGCCGCGATCGGCGCCAAGCTGGCCCGGCCCGAGGCCGAGGTCTGGGTCGTCGCCGGCGACGGCGGCTTCCAGATGACGCAGTGCGAGCTGGCCACTCTGCGCCAGGAGGGCCTCGACCTGAAGATCGCCGTGATCAACAACGGCTACCTCGGGATGGTCCGCCAGTGGCAGGAGTTCTTCTACGACAAGCGTTATGCCGCGACACCGATGCTCTCGCCCGACTTCGTGGCGCTGGCCGCGGCCTACGGGATCCCGGCGCATCGCGTGACGCGACGGGACGAGGTCGTCCCGACGGTCGCGAGCGTCCGCGCCTCGGGCGGCGCGGCGCTCGTCGACTTCCGCGTCGAGAAGGAGGAGGCGGTGTATCCCATGGTGCCCGCCGGCGCCGACCTGCACGCGATGATCCGCCGGCCGGCCCCGGCCGAGGAGGTGGCATGAGGCACACGCTAGTCGCGCGAGTCCTGGACCAGCCGGGCGTGCTGAACCGCGTGGCCAGCCTGTTCCGCAGGCGGGCCTTCAACATCGACAGCCTCACGGTGGGCGGCAGCGAGGCGCCGGAGTTCTCGCGCATGACGATCGTCGTGGACACGCGGCGGACGCCCGCGGCGCTCGTGGCCGCCAACCTCCGCAAGCTCGTGCCCGTGGTGGAGGTGCATGACGTCACGCACCTGCCCACGGTCGCGCGCGACCTCGCCTTGATCCGCGTGGCCTGCTCCCCGACCGAGCGCCAGGAGATCGCCGGCCTGATCGAGATCTTCCGCGCGCGCATCGTGGACGTGGCAGCGGACTCGGTGATCGTCGAGGTGACGGGCGACGAGCAGAAGGTGGACGGGCTCGTGGAGCTGCTGCGGGCGCGCGGGATCCTGGAAATGGTGCGGACCGGAAAGGTCGCGATGCTGCGTGGGACCGCGAACGGCAACGGCGCCGGCGGCAGCGACGCCGCGAAGGCGCACAACGCACAACTGGCGCAGTGAAGGAGGACAGCGTGGCGAAAATCTACTACGACGGTGATGCGGACGTAGCGGCGCTCAACGGGCGGCGGGTGGCGATCCTGGGCTACGGTAGCCAGGGCCACGCCCATGCCTTGAACCTGCGCGACAGCGGCGTCGATGTCGTGGTCGGCCTGCCCGAGGCGAGCCGCTCACGGGCGCGCGCGGAGGCCGACGGCGTCGCCGTCGAGACCCCGAGCCGCGCGGCGCAGCGCGCCGAGATCGTGATGATCCTGGCGCCCGACACCGCGCAGCCGCGGCTCTACCACGAGCACGTGAAGCCCCACCTCGACCCGGGCAAGACGCTGATGTTCGCCCACGGCTTCAACATCCGCTTCGGCACGATCACGCCGCCCGACAGCATCGACGTCTCGATGGTCGCGCCCAAGGCGCCGGGCCACCGCGTGCGCGAGGTCTTCCGCGAGAACCAGGGCACGCCGGCGCTGCTCGCGGTCCATCAGGATGCGAGCGGCCACGCCCGGCAGACGGCCCTGGCCTACGCCAAGGCGCTGGGCTGCACCCGCGCGGGTGTGCTCGAGACCAGCTTCGCCGAGGAGACCGAGACCGACCTGTTCGGCGAGCAGGCGGTGCTGTGCGGCGGAGTCTCCGCGCTGGTGAAGGCCGGGTTCGAGACGCTGGTGACGGCCGGCTACCAGCCCGAGGTCGCGTACTTCGAGTGCCTGCACGAGCTGAAGCTGATCGTCGACCTGATGTACCGGGGCGGCCTGTCGTATATGCGGCACTCGATCTCGGATACCGCCGAGCACGGCGACTACACGGGTGGTGCGCGCCTCGTCACCGACGAGACGCGGCGGGAGATGGCGCGCATGTTGGGCGAGATCCGCAGCGGGCAGTACGCCGCCAGCTGGATCGCGGAGAACGAAGCCGGGCGTCCCTGGTTCGAGGCCCGCAGGCGCGAGGAGCGCGCGCA
>Ga0214473_10012169_pt1 | contig 10104 bp, 7 predicted proteins | sample RVTome_7_FD_203509 | JGI IMG/M metagenome (GOLD analysis project Ga0214473, IMG submission 203509) | Soil microbial communities from uranium-contaminated site in the Upper Colorado River Basin, Wyoming, United States - RVT98D197 | ecosystem: Environmental > Terrestrial > Soil > Contaminated >... | reverse complement strand
CAAAGTTTATGCTTCAGAGATGCTGGACTATATTGTGGATGAAGCCCTTCAGATCCACGGAGGATACGGGTATATTCATGATTATGCGATTGAGCGGGGTTACCGGGATTCAAGGATCAACCGCATCTGGGAGGGGACCAATGAAATCAATCGCCTTCTCATTATGGATATGTTGACGAAACGAGCCATGAAGAACCGTCTTCCCGTGCTTGCGGCAGCCCAGAAAGTGGCCAACGAGCTTCTTACCCTTCGACCCAAAGTAGAGGCGGACGATGGAAAGCTCACCCTGCAGAAGGAAATGGTAGAGATGTCAAAAAAAATTGCTCTCCTGGTAGCTGGAGCAGCAGTTCAGAAGTACATGATGAAACTGGCAGATGAACAGGAGATCCTGAGTTTTATCAGCGATATGGTGATTGAGGTCTTCGCCATGGAGAGTGCTCTGCTTCGGGCATTAAAGTCAATGGAGCGATTTGGAGAAGAAAAAACCCAGATTCAGAAAGCCATGGTAAAGGTCTATGTGAATGATGCCTTCGACCGGGTGGAAGGATTTGCAAAGCAGGCCATGGCTGCCATTGCTGAGGGGGATACCCTTAGGACTCAGTTATCTGCGCTCAAGAAGCTTACCCGTTTCACCCCGGTGAATACGGTTGTCCTGAGACGGGAAATCGCAGATTCTGTGATTAAGACAGGAAGATATCCGTTCTAAAGATCAATGCAAAGTGGAAAATTAGCAATGGTCAATAGTCAATGGAAGGGGGAAAACAGCACTTCTGAAAAGCTGTACTTCAGAGGCCCCAATAGCTCCACCAGTGAAAGAGCATTGCAAATTACAGAATTAGCAATTACCAATTATATGGCAATTTTTTGCTAAGAATTTTCCTCATTTTGCATTGAATATTTTGCAATGTTAATTTTGCAATGATCATTTTAGAGTCCCAGGTACGTTCTACGGATAACCTCGTCTTGAAGCAATTGCTCGCCGGTTCCTTGGGCGATGATTTTTCCGGAGGAAAGGACATAGTTGCGGGAAGTCATTTTGAAGACCGTCCTCACCTCCTGCTCAATGAGCAAGACGGTGATCCTTAGGCTGCAAATCTCCCCGATCTTCTGGAATACCTCTGCTCGCAAAAGGGGGGCAAGTCCCGTTGAGGGCTCATCAATGCACAACAGTTTGGGTTTAGACATCAATGCCCTACCAATGGCGAGCATCTGCTGTTCCCCGCCGGAGAGCGTCCCGGAGATCTGGTTTGACCGGTCCTGTAGCACAGGAAACAGTTGATAGACCTTACTTAAGTTATCCCGAATTTCCTTCTTGTCCTTCAACAGGTAAGATCCGGCCATGAGATTTTCATGCACTGTCATCTCTCGAAACGGCCTTCGCCTCTCCGGACAAAGGATCAGACCTCGCTTAACAATTTCATAGGCAGGGATCTGGTCGATTCGCTCTCCATCAAAGGTTACCGAACCCTGGAGAAGTATATCCCCATGGGTTGTTCTCCGCGTAATCTCCCTCTCCCAGGCGACCAATCCGGTGATGGCTCTTAGCAGGGTCGATTTGCCAGCCCCATTGGGGCCCACGAGGCTGACCAATTCACCTGTATCGACACCCATGCTCAAATTGTTAATGAGCATGGCCTTGTCATACCATACCGATAAATTGGCGACTTCAAGCAGCAAGCCTAATTCCCTCCTTGGCCGAGGTAGGCCTCAATCACGCGGGGGTCTTTGACGATTTCATCAGGCGTTCCGTTTGCAATGAGGGTCCCGAAATTTAAAACAATAATACGATCCACGATCTCCATCAACCATTGAAGCTTATGTTCGACGATGATCATGCCCGGTCCTTCGCTGTGGAGTCGGCCGAAACGGCCACCCTTGTGCAGGCGCTTGATGGATTTGGCCATGAGATCCGTCTCAGCAGGGCTCAGCCCTCCGAAAGGCTCATCCAAAAGGAGCAATTCCGGCTCCGTGGCCACGGCCCGCGCCACTTCCAGCCTTTTAAGGTCACCCTGTGAAAGCGTGGAGGCCTTTTCCAGCGCCATGTCTGAGATGCCTGCGAATTCCAGTGCATCCATGGCCTTTGCCTCCAACTGCTTGACCCATTTTCCTTTCTTCATGGCACGCGGGGAAAGGCAGGGAACCATGACGTTGGCGATGATCGGGAGCCGCCGGAAGGGTCTCATGTTCTGGAAGGTACAGGCGATGCCCATATTAACGATGTCCCAGGTCTTGCGGCCTACGATTTCCTTTCCCATGAAACGGACGCTCCCGGCATCCGGCTTCAGAATGCCGGTGATCAGCCGGAGCAGTGTGGTCTTGCCAGCGCCGTTCGGACCGATCAGACCCAGGATCTGATCCCTTTCCATGGAAAATCCGACGGCGTTGACTGCCCGAAGACCGCCAAAGTTTTTGGTGATATTTTTGATTTCAAGGAAGGATTGGATCATCTCAGGGTTCTTCTCCCTCTTCTCTCAACTCCCGGCGGGAGATCTTCCCCACGTCCGTTTTTGGGAGTTCCCCCCTGAACTCCACGATCTTTGGGACCTTATAGTGAGCCAGCCTTTCCGCACAATACTTAATGATTTCCTCTTCCGAGATTTTCCCCCGGGCCTCTGTCTGGAGGACGACCATGGCTTTAATGATCTGCCCCACCTTGGGGTCCGGAACCCCAACGACCCCAGCGGCCTTAATCTTTGAATGCGAGTAAAGGACCTCTTCAATATCTTTGGCAAAGACAGAATATCCTTTGTATTTGATGAGATCTTTTTTGCGGTCATAAAAATGGAAGTATCCCTCTTCATCCATCTTCACCAGGTCCCCTGTTCGGAGCCATGTTTCGCCCTCGATATCAATCAACTGGTTTCTTGTCTCCTCAGGCTTCTTCCAGTAACCCTGCATGACGTTGGGTCCTTTGATCACCAATTCTCCAATTTCTCCAATGGGCAAGAACTCGTCCATCTCTATTCCCAGGATGGCAGCGGTGACATTTGGAAGGGGCACACCGAAAGATCCTACTTTGGGCCTGTCATGGGGGTTCGTATGAGAGACAGCGCTGCATTCCGTCAGGCCATATCCTTCCAGAATGCGCGTCCCGGTCTTCCGCTCCCAGTCCTTGACCGTTGACTCGTGAAGGGTATCCGCGCCGCAGACAATCCCTTTCAAGCGCTTCCAGTTAACGCGGTCGGTCTTATCATATTCCTTTAAATATTCATACAGGGTTGGGACGCCGAAGAACATGGATGCTTTATAGCTCTCTGCGGCTTCAAGGATCTTCTCCAGATCCGGGGTTGTAAAGAGGAGCAGGGTGGCCCCTTGTGTCAATCCGTTGAGCATGACCACCACCTGGCCGTAGATATGATAAAAGGGCAGAAAGGCCAGCATCGTCTCCTTCCCTTCTTCAAGAAAGGGCCAGAAGATCTGTGTCTGGGTTCCGCAGGCGATCAAATTGAAATGAGACAACATTGCTCCCTTAGGCGATCCGGTCGTGCCCCCCGTATAGGGGAGGGCAGCAATGTCTTCTTTAGGATGAATCTTCATGGCCGGTGGTTTGGGCGGGTACTTCTTGATTAAATTTTGGAAATGGTGAAGACCTGCCCCTTCCTCAATCTTTGGGGTCGGGAGATCTACATCTCGCCAGATTTTACCAATGAGACTCTTTCCCAGAAACTTTTTCAGGGGCGAGAGGTACTCACCAATGCTCGTCACAATGACCCCCTGAAGGTTCACCTTTGCTTTCTCAACATTTTCATAGAGAATATCCTGGCAGACAATGAACTTTGCTTCACTATCCATGAGCTGATGATTCACTTCGATGCTCGTATAGACCGGACTGATGGGCGTCACGGTAGCCCCGGCCTTCAGGGCCCCAAAGTAAGAAATGACATATTGAGGGCTGTTTAAAAGATAGAGGGCAACGCGATCCCCCTTCTTCACTCCTAAATCGGAAAGGGCACAGGCAAACCGATCGACGTGATCTTTCAAATCTTTAAAGCTTATTTTCCTTCCATAAAATACCAGGGCAGCCTTACTGCCATATTTACTTGTCACTTCGTCAAAAAGATCAGGGAGGGATTTCTCGGCGATCGGAATGGTTTGGGGTACCCCTTGAGGGTAGAACTTCAGCCAAGGCTTTTTCTCATAGACTTCCTTAAATTTCATTTTGCACCCCCATTCAGTATTAGGAACCTTACCGGGAAGCACGGCCCTGTGCCTGCCCGCCCTGTACCATGCCAGGTTCAGGGCCCGCCGGTAGGCAGGTCAGGCAGGGGCGGGGAGCTTCATGATCCACTTGCAACCTTCTGCTCCATGTCGGCAAAGCAAACGCGGCAACTGTTTCGCCAGGCTCCATTCCTGGCTTTACACCTCGGACATTCCTTTTCCATCTTGTCGCGAACCCATGTCGTCAGCCCTTCGGGCATAAAGAGCAGAATGATGACCACGGTGAGGCCAAAAATTAACGTGCGGATCTCCGGAAGGATCCGCAGGAACTCCATCAAAGGATAGAGGATGAAGACACCGGCAATGGGACCATAAATGGTAACCACCCCACCAAAAATGGCCCAGATGATCGCCTGGAAAGAGAGAGAGACTTCCAGCGTGGAAGGTCCGGCAATCCGGATGAAATGGGTATAGAGCCCGCCAGCCAGACCCGCGAAGAATCCACTGAGCGAGAAGGCCAGCAATTTATATCGCGTCGTATTGATGCCAGAAGCCCGGACCGCTAACTCGTCTTCGCGAATGGCATGGAAAATGATCCCAATTTTGGAGTCCCCAATCTTCCACATCAACAATCCTAAACCCAACATCACAACCACGCAAACATAGTAAGTGGCGATTCGTGAGCTTGCTAAGGGTTTAATTCCGGAGACACCCAGTTCGCCACCCGTGATCTCCGGAATGGTGAAGATGATTCCCATGAGAATGATTGGAAAGGCAAGGGTGGCCAAGGCCAGGTAGGGTCCTCTCAACCTCAAACAAGGGATGCCCACGAAGAGGCCGGCAATCACTGCCATCAATGCTCCGAGGGGAATGGTCAGCCACGGAGGAAATCCAAAGCGGAGGTTTAAGATTGCAGAGGTATAGGCAGCCACACCGAAGAACAGAGCATGCCCGAAATTCATCTGGCCGGTGAAGCCTGAGAGGAGGTCCCAACTGGCGGCGAAGATCGCAAAGATCGATGAAAAGATGATGATCCGCAGGAGGTAAGGATCTTTCGTCATCAGAGGGAGGAGCAACAGCGCCAGACAGAATAAAAAGGCGATCGTTCGGCTTGGGAGAACCAATATCTCCTTCTGGAAGAAGAGGCGAATCCGACGAAGAGGGAAAAGGGCTGCCACTATCTCTCCTCCTCGAAAACCACTCCGAACAACCCCTCCGGACGAATGAGAAGGACGATGAGCATAATTGTTAGAGAAAATGCTCCCTTTAAAAAAGCTCCTAATGGGATGAGGAAGACCACCAGGGTTTCCGCAAAGCCTAAGATGAAGGCACCGGCCAAACTCCCTTTGATCGACCCCAGTCCTCCAAGGACGACAATGGCAAGGATCATGACCAGGGGATGGAGCCACATATAAGGCTCCACGACAGAGAGGGGTGCCACCAGCACCCCTGCAATGGCCGCCATCGCCACAGCGATTCCCATGGTGATCATGGCTACCCGGCTGACATTCATACCCATCAGATTGGCCACTTCCCGATCCTGGGCTGTGGCGCGAATGGCAATGCCCAACCGGGTCCTGAGCAGAATCCCCCAGGTTGCCAGAAGAACGAAAAAGACCACGACAAGAGTGAGCAGATGTTGATAGCTCACCCGGACGCCAGAAATCACTAAGAAGCCACTAAAGAGACTGGGGTTGCCTCGAAAATGGCCTCCGTAAAGGAGGAGCATCACCTCTTGCAGGACCATGGCCACCGCAATCGTAACGATTAAGACCGTGACCACATGCTCCTGAATCGGCTTGATGGTCAGCTGGTAGATCAGAATGCCAATCAGGGGGACGATGACAATGGAAAGAGCGATGGCAAGAAGAGGATGAAGATGAAGGCGGACAGCGAAGGTATAGATCAGGTAGGCCGCAATCATATAGAAGGCGGTGTGGGCGATGTTTACGATGCGGGCGACACCAAAGATAAGGGAAAACCCCACCGCCAGCAGGGCATAAACCCCGCCATGGATTAAACCATTGATGAGAATGTTTTCAATCATAAATTACCCGTAACACTTTAGTTATTGTAAAAACCTCTCCTTGCGTCATTCCCGTGAAAACGGGAATCCAAGCTTGTCCCTGTGGAAACAGGGAACCATAGACCCTGGATTCCTGCCTCCGCAGGAATGACAAGTTTAAGATTGAACAAGATGATCGAATTGGATCAATTTCTTAAACGGCTAAATTAATACTACTTCCCAAGAAAAGGGGATATTTCCTCCCTGGATCAGAAAGTCCTCCTGGGAGGAAATTAGGATCCCTATCTCTTCTTCCACTTCTCAACGACCCAGGGTGGAATCTTATATTTTACGGCACCCTTATAGGTTATCCCTTCCCAGTCCACTGGCCATACACACATCAGCTTTCCATCCTGCCACTGGGTGCCCGTTGCCGTGACATAACCAGGACCCCAGGTGATATCATGCTCTTTGGTGAAGACCAACCGGCCTGGCGCTCCAAGGATGTTGGTCTTTTCGAGTTCGGCGGCCACCTTGTCTGAATCGAGCGTTCCCGCTCTTTCAATGGCTGCGGCCAAGACTTGGATGCCATCATTGGTGCCGGCATTATACGTGGGAAACTCTCCGATCTTTGCGGTAAATTTATCATAGAACGGAATGGTGGCAGGGGACATCTCCACCCTGGCATACGTATTGATGCTGAGGTCATAATTTCCCAATCCACCGGTCGCCTCCCAGAACCCTTTCTTCTGTGACTCCACATTGATTCCAACAGAAGCGGCTGGTATCTTAAGTTCGCCCCATTTTTTCGCGTAAGGGATTCCCACCGGGCCTGAAAAGGTGGTGAAAATGATGTGGGCACCCGAGGCATTGATTGCCGAAAGCTCTGCGGTAACATCAGTGGCTGTGTTGGAAGGCCTCCATTCGCCAACGACCTCCATCCCCATCTTTGGTAGATTTGCCTTGGCTGCTGCCACGATGGGATCAGCCCAGACCGCTTTTTCTGCGATAATCGCCACCTTCGGCTGGGGTATTCCCAGTTCTATTCCCATGGCCTTGGCCACCATTCCCAGAAGAATGAAATCGACCTTTGCGAGAAACATGGAGTTGATAGGTGTCACCCGGAACCAATATTTATATTTGTTGTAGTCCTTGGCGACTCGACCGCAAAGTTCGGGATGGGCCGCACCACACCCTAAGAAAATCTTCTTGTAATCCATCGCCACATCTTGCATGGCAAAGACCGCCTCTGTGCGGAACCCTCCCATGAGAAAATCGACCTTGTCCCTCGTAATCGCTCTCTCGATAGCACTGGCTGCATCGGGTACGTTCAGGATTTCGTTGGTATCCACTTTCACCAGCTTGATCGGCCGTCTCTTATTACCGACCAATATCCCTCCCTTGGCATTCACCTCTTCCGCGCCGAACTCAGCGCCGTACCAGTGATGCTGGCCCTGAACGAAGGCCATGGGCCCTGCAATTCCAATCTTGATCTCCTGTCCAAAAACGGATGACGCTGCAAATAAGATAACGATTGCGACTAAGAAAATTCCTTTACCCAACTTTTCCATTTGTCGTTCCTCCTTTCTTGAGATTTCTGGCGAAATCTCTGATTACACAGATTAGGAAACGATTACACAGATTACGAGAACATCATTTAATCATTTTTTGAAATCGTGTAATCAAGAGAGCTCTTTAGAGCTCCCTGTAAAAGGTGCGTCCCGACTCCGCCATCTCTTTGAGCAAAGAGGCAGGTTTAAATCGGAGGCCATGCTCCTTTTCCAACTTCAAAAGCTGCTCATAGACATTGCGTATGCCCCGGGCGTCTGCATAACGAAGAATGCCACCCCGGTAGGGAGGAAACCCCGTTCCGTAGACCATGGCCAGATCCATGTCCTGGGGTCGATCGCAAATTCCTTCCTCGATCATATAAGCAGCTTCGTTGATGGCCCGGGCAAGCATCCGATCAACGATCTCCCTCTGGGAAAGCTTCTTGTGTTGGATCTTCTTCTCCTTTAAATATTTCTTTATCGCATCCTGGACCTTGGGATTGGGGACAGGTTTCTCGCCACTGTAATCGAACCAACCTGCCCCGGTCTTACGGCCATAGCATCCAGTTTGGTAGACAATTTCGTAAATGGGCGATATCGTCCAACGCTCCCCGAGGGATCTTTCAAAGTTTCTTATCACATGGTAGTTGATGTCGAGACCAGTCAGGTCGCCCAGAGTTGCCGGTCCCATGGGCAATCCAAAATCAAGGACTGCTTCCTCAATAAGAGATGTATCCACCCCCTCGCCCACCATGAAGGTAGACTCGCCTAACAAACCCCCAAGTTGTCTCGACACGTAGAAGCCTGGTCCGTCACTCACGACGATAGGGACTTTGCGAATGGCTCGGCCAAAGGCCACGCTTGTTGCCAGCGTCTGATCCGATGTTTTCTTTCCGCAGATGATCTCGAGGAGCTGCATCCGCTCCGCAGGATTGAAGAAGTGAAGTCCAATCATCCTCCCGGGATCTCTCAGGACGGAGGCCATTTCTGTAATGGGAAGAGCTGACGTATTCGAGGCGAAGATGACCTCCGGCCGGCAGATCTCTTGAAGGTGCTTCCAGATACCCTGTTTGATCTTCATATCCTCCAATACAGCCTCGATGATCAAATCGGCACGCTTTAGGTCATCCAAGGAAGTGGTAGTGGTCAAGTGTTCCCGGATCATTTGATCCAGTTCCTGCTGGGTCATTTTCCCTTTCTTGATTGGGTACTCGTAGGTCTTCCGGATAGCGGATAGACCTTTCTGGATAGCCTCATCGTTGATATCCCAGAGGATGGCCTTGAATCCATTGCTGAGAAGGAGGTTTGTGATGCCCGATCCCATCGTCCCACCTCCCAGCATGGCCACGGTCTTGATCTTTTGCGGCTCTATGCCTTTGATCCTTGGGAGTTTTCCTGCAGCCCTGGTGTTAAGGAAAATCCCGATCAAGTTTTTGGCCACATCCGATACAGCGCAATCGCTGAAGAGCTCAGCCTCGATTCTCAGGTCGGCCTCGAAATCGGCGGAGAGGCCTCGCTCCATGGTTTCAATCGCTTTGAAAGGTGCGATGTAGCCTTTGCCCTTTTTGGCTGCCTCATCCCTGGCATAGGCGATCGTCATCTTTTTCATGATTGCGTTTGGAAGGCGATCCTTCCGCAGGCGTGTCATCCGGTTCCGATGATTCAATTCGCCAGAGATGAAGCGCTGGGCCACCTCCAAGGTTTTCAGCAGGAGAGCCTCCGGAGGGACGACTTCATCGACACAACCCTTCTCCAATCCTTCTTCCGCCGAGATGGCCTGTCCCGTTCCGATCATCTTGAGCGCATCCGGAAGCCCCACAAGCCGGGGTAGCCTCTGCGTTCCTCCTGCGCCAGGAATCAAGCCGACCTGGACCTCTGGCTGTCCAACCTGTATTCCTCTTGCTGCAATTCGGTAGTGGGAGGCCATGGCGATCTCCATTCCTCCCCCGAGGCAGTTTCCGTTCATAGCAACAATCACAGGCTTGGGTCCCTCCTCTATGGAATTAAGGAACCTGTTGTTTTCCATCACCCGTGGGAGAAGGGAAGCTCTGTCTGTTACCTGCTGGATCTCAGTGATGTCGGCACCTCCGGTAAAGTTCTTGCCCGTCGCCGTGAGGATCACAACTTTGATCCCATCATCCTTAAAAGCCGCCATCAGGGCATCTCTGATTTCTTCCACAAAGGATCTGGAGAGCTGGTTGACAGGTGGATTGTTTAAGGTCAGGACAGCCACCCCTTGATGGAACTCGACGTTTATCATCCTGAAGTCTGATTTCATCGGTTCTCACCCCAGTGAATAAGATTTGGTTTTTATTTCGATTCGTTCCCGGACCCCACCCAGGACTTGTGCCGCAGCCAGGCCCCTCTGGCTTCAAGGGTCTTATATGTTGA
>Ga0214473_10012168_pt1 | contig 10104 bp, 8 predicted proteins | sample RVTome_7_FD_203509 | JGI IMG/M metagenome (GOLD analysis project Ga0214473, IMG submission 203509) | Soil microbial communities from uranium-contaminated site in the Upper Colorado River Basin, Wyoming, United States - RVT98D197 | ecosystem: Environmental > Terrestrial > Soil > Contaminated >... | reverse complement strand
ATTTATCCAGCAGAGGAATCAGATCGGAGGCGGACTCAGCAAAACCGCTGATCTCAATCTCCTTCCCATTATATTTCAGGTTCCAGATCCAGACCGTTTCAGGTAAGAGTTGGGTCAACTCCCTCAGGAGATCGACCTTGCTCACTTCCCCGGACCGGACTTTCTGAAGCTCAACCATCTCCCTGCCCAGGGTGTTCCTCTCCTTCTGTAACTTCTCAACGGCCTCTACCTCCGGCTTTCGCTTCTTAACTTCTGCATTGACCGTTTCCAATTCACTCCGGTAACGAATAAAAACCCCCAGGCCGAACGTTAAACACAGGAGAATGGCCAGGGAAGTGAGGATCATGAGGACCGGCTTCCCGATCTCCCTCACCTTCCTCCTCATCTCCAGGGGGACGAGATTGAGGTTCACCCGGGTTTTGACCAACCCATTCAACGGAAGGCCAATCGAGGAAAAAATCTTGTCCGGTCTCGACATTCCCGCTCCCACTTCAATACGAGTCATCGGAGGGAGGGAGACGTTCTTAATTTGATGGGCCTCTCGCAAAGAAGGGAACATCTTTTCAGCGGCATCCAATCCATAAATGAAGAAATGAGTTCTCGGAAAAGACTCCTCTTTTAACCCGGATCTTCGAAAGGTGTTGATGATTCTGGTCTCTCTCTCCTCCATGGGCAAAGGGAGATGAAAACTTTCTTTCCAGTTCCCTCCCTCGATCAGATTCATTTCAAAGAAGGGCTCGGTGATATCAAGGAGAATCGCATTCTCATTTTCCTTTAGATTTTGATGATAAAAGAAGAGATTGAGGGAAGCGATGGAGGGAATCTGGATGGAAAGGGGTTGAATGCCAATCTTTTTAAGCAAGGTAAGATAAGCGTCCACCTCCGTTTTCTTAGCAAAAACGGCGAAAAGATGAAGTCCTTCCTTCTCCTCTCTGAGGAGATGGTAATCAAAATAGGTTTCCCCTTTCTCAAAGGGAGAGTATTTGTTGATCTCGTATTCCAACACCTTCCTCAGGTTTTCCTTGGTTGCCGAGGGAAGCTGGATGAAACGGGCAAAGACTTTCTCCCTTGGGATCGAAATGAAGACTTTCTCTTTATTCACCGCATGTTTAGAGATAAATTGGTTGATCAAACCGATCACCTGGGCGGATCTGTCTTCGGCCGCCTGTTCCTCGGGCGGAAGAGGATGGATCTCGAAGCCCACCAGTTTGATCTTTCCCAAGGACCTCTTCAGCAGCGTCAGAACAAGGTGATTCTTTCTGAAATCGATCCCGAAACTTGTATCAAAAAGGTTCATAGCAATCCTTCATTACGCCCACGTATCATCTCTTCTGTAGGGGCGGCCCTCTGCGGCCGCCCTTTTGAGGAGTCCACAGGGGGGCCCCCCTACGGTAATCTTTTATTTCACCTGTACATATAAATCCATTATTCCATCCTTCCATCATAATGATCCGACGAGGGAATCCACCCACTGGATGACCTTGTACCCTCCCTTCTCTCTGGGGTCCACCTTGACAATGGTTTTCACCCCCCGAACCGATCCTCCCTCCTTATAGGTTGCCTTTGATTCGATGGTGTAATAAAGGGCCACAGAAGTATAGGTAATCATCGCACCCAGTTCTCTTATGAAAGACACCATCTCAGGCACCCTGGTTGTAAGGTCCGCCTGGCCGTCAAACTTTTTTTCTTCCCTTGCTTTCACAATCTTCTGAGCGACCTCGTTTGGGATCCCAAGAATTCCCCGGAGGGCAACGGAGGTGGCGCTATTCATATCGATTTGTGCTCCAGGAGCATAAATCGAGAAGATCTCTTTCAAGCCAACTCGTTCTTCCTGAGCCTCCTCCTCCCCTGTCTTCGTTCCCTTCTTGCCATAAAAAAGTTCCGGGGTGACCCCCTTGACAAGCAGGAGTTCTTCGATCGAATCGAAATTCCCGTTTTTACATTGGTAGGGTTCTTTGAGAGATTGATAATAGTCATTCTCCGCTCCATTCACCCGATAGAAATCATCCGGGTCCCTCCAATCCAGAATGGAGTCAACGATGACATCCCTGGCTTCCCCTTCCAACCCGAACTGGCCGATGATCTTGCGAAGCGATGCCTCGGGGACCATATTGAGATTGATCTTGCCACCCTCGCTCATGACCATGACATCACAGGTTCCTTGATCGAAGGAGAGAGAGTAAGCTCTTCCATCCATAATCCATTCTTTTTTCTCCGGGGGCAATTCCCCATAGGCCAGCGTCTTCCGCTTCAGTTGGACCCCCTGATCATGTTTGTAGATTAATTCGATTATCCCCCGCTGAACCCCTCCTTCGGCCATGGCGGAGAGCTGGAATTCCTCCTTATAATTCTTAGCCACGTTCACCTCTGTCCTCATGGCAAAGCAGAACTCAAGGACAACGACCGAAAGTATGGTAACCACCCAGAGGGCCATGATGAGAGCCACCCCTCTGGAATCATGGGATAAACGATATGGCGTATTGGAATATTGGAGTGGAAATGGAGTATTGGAGTATTGGAGTGTTGGAGTACTGTTTATAATCCCATCGAAACCAAAAGACTGGAACTTGGCTTTATTTTTTTCCGTCTTTAGTCTATACTTTTTATTCCATCGTTCCATTATTCCATCATTCCATGGCTCTACTCTTCTATCGTCCATTACTCCAGTACTCCATTATTCTACCATTCCAGAACTCCAATGCTCCATCACTCCATTATCTCTTATCTGGGTAGGATCCTTGTACCAGGCGACCTCGTTGGAATGGTTCCTCTGGTCACCCCGGTCCTTACCTCCTCAAAGCGGTTGGCGGGGAGGGAGGCCGCAACCGTAATTGGAAGTTCCTTTTCCGCTTTTCCCCTTTTTTTTTGCAGGAGAGTCATCCTGAACATCCGGGGCAATTCTTTCTCTTCTTTTGCATTCCACTCTTCCACCCAGCCTCCGGCCTGATTCTTTTCAGAATTCTCCTCCCTGTAATACTCAAAACGCACACTCGAGACCCCCTCGAGCAAAGGGACGGCTAATTCTTCCTCGGGGTCCTGCTCAAAAAAATTTTTGTTGAGAACCCTCTGTTCGTAGAGGACCAACTGCCCCCCATCTCTTCCTCCCTCTTTATACTCGTAGATAGTATAGACCCATCCCCCGCGATGCTTCCCTTTCATCGGGAGAGTGGAGACAAATTTCACTCTTTGCGCCTTCCCCTCAAAAGCGAGATAATCTCCTTCGGCCTGCTGGGTCTTGATCTTATAGGGGACGGCTGATTTGATCTGTTGGGAGATCATCTGGGAAACGATGCGTACCTTCTGGTATTCGTCCCTCGTCGATTCCCCCCTCTCCCAGGAAGATATTGCCAATCGAAAGGTCCCCGAAATCATGAGAAGGATGAACCCGAGGATGGTCAGGGTGATCACCACCTCGATCAAGGTAAACCCCTCTCTCCTAGCGTAGTGATTCAGAGATTTCTTTTCTTTATTTGTCATTCCGGGCTTGACCCGGAATCCAGTATTTCTGGACTGGATTCCCTGCTGGAGTTTACCCCGCACTTGATACGGGGCGGGAATGACAGCCTCGGAATTAATGTAAACAAGTGTAAGATTCATTGCACTAACTCTTCTTCTCTTCATCTTTCAATTGGACCGTTTTGTATGTCTCAATACGAGTCGACCTCTCCTTTAACCCCGATTTCCAGATAATATTGACCTGGATTTGATAGAGTTCGGCCGGAGGCTTATAGTCCGTCTTCTCCTCAAGGTAAAGGACATCCACTTTCTTCACGCCCATCTGCCAGCGATAGGTCTCATCGAATTCGCCCTCTTCGCTCCCCTCCTCCATTGTGTCTTTAAGGACCACCTCCTCCAGCTTCGTTCGCCCATAATTGACAGCCTTTGTATACTCTACCGAAGCCCTCCCGAGACGAAGTCCACCGGAGAAGAGCTCGATAATCACGGTCAGCCCTATCCCCAGGATGGCCAGGGCCACTACGACCTCCATGAGAGTAAACCCCGCTCCGGAGCAACTAAACAAGTTATTTCTAAATCTTGATCTCTTCATGAAGAAATGATTCTCACCGCCCGCTCGTCCTCAAAGGAGGACTCGTTCAAGGCGCAGAGGCCGCTGAGAAAGGGTGTTTTTTTCTGGAGAATCGGTGAGAGGCCCCGAACCACGTGGGGTTCAGGGTTTGCCACCGATTCTCCAGAAGCCATAGCTTTTAAAGGCTGACAGCTTTTGATTTGCCCCGAGTACTTCTCGGGACAAATCAAAAATCATTTCCTCTCTGCGATCTTTGCGCCTCTGCGGTGAAAGCAATGGATTTTCTGTTCTGCTTTCTTAACAACCATCAGACTACGTGACTCTCTCCACATCCACCATCCCCGTAAGAAAGTTAACCTTGATCTTATATCCCTTCCGGCCCTCGGTATCCAAAATAAGAGAACCGCCGTTCGATCCTCCATTGGGATAAAATTCGATCGAAGGAACGTCCAGGGGATATTGCGGAGATGACACCTGGATCTCCTTCATCATGATCCCGCCGGGGATAGGGTAGGTTTTCGGACGGAACTCTCTTTTCTCACCCTCTTCCTTTCCTTCAGCGACATCCGGCGATTGGACCCGAACCTCCTTTGAATTGGTATCGAAAAGGACCTGATAGACTTTTCCCTTATTGACTGCCTCACTGCGAAAGTAATGAAGAATGGCCGCAACTTTCTTGACGGCTCCTTTCAATTCCATGGTTTTTGACAATCGGGAGAGGGACGGAGTGACCAAAGAGATCGAAAGGCCGAAGAGAATCAATACGATGATCAGTTCGATAAGTGAAAACCCTTTCTCTTTCATTTTCCAACATCTTTCCAACTGACGATGTCCTCGTTCTCTCCTGTGCCCCCGGGCGCCCCATCGAGTCCATAGGAGATCATTTCGTATTCTTCCTTTTCCCCAGGGGATTTATAGACATAAGGCTTCCCCCAGGGATCGAGAGGAATCTCCTTGGGGAGGTAAGGACCCTGCCAATTTTCTGCTCCCGACGGTTTCTCCCGGAGGGCCTTTAAACTCTCTTCGCTCGTGGGATACCTCCCCACATCGAGCCGGAAAGTGTCCAGGGCCGTTCCAAGGAGCTCAATCTGGGCCTTCGCCGCCTTCAGCTTTGCAGTGGAGAGCTTCCCGAAGAATCTCGGAGCAACCAGGGCAGCAATGAGACCGATGATAATGATCACGATCATTATCTCCACCAGGGTGAATCCTCTTCCTCCCGGCCTACGCTTATCTCTCTTCATACGATCTCCTTTGATTCCCTATTCGCGTAATTCGCTCTCATTCGTGCGATTCGTTTCTATTTTCCCAGAAATCTCTAAAACGGAATCTCATTAATGCTAAAAATAGCTAATAACATGGAGATGACAATAAACCCGACCACCCCTCCCATCACCAGAATGATCATAGGCTCTAATAAAGAGACAAAACGTTTGACCGCATTCTGAACCGTGGCCTCATAGGTTTCGGCCGTTTTCAGAAGCATCTCATCGAGTTTCCCGGTTTCCTCCCCAACGCTGATCATGTGGACGGCAAGGGGTGGGAAAATCTCTGTCTCCTTCAGTGATCTGGACACCCCCTTCCCTTCTCTCAACCGGTCGTGGACATAATCAATAGACCTTGAAATCGCCAGGTTTTGAGAAATCTCTCTGACCAGGCTAAGAGCTGGCAGGATAGAGACTCCGCTCTGGAGTAATGTCCCGAGGGTTCTTGCAAAACGGGCCACCTCTACCTTCTTGATGAGGTCGCCAACGGCGACCCATCTTAGTTTGAACCGGTCCCATTTCAGTCTCCTCTCCTCGTCCTTAAGATACGTTTTCAGTCCGAGGTAAGCCAGAACGATCACCCCGATGATGACCCACCAGTATCCTCTGACGAATTGGCTGATCGCAAGAAGAATCTGTGTCGGCAACGGGATCGCCTGCCCCATATCGGAAAAGATCCTGGCAAATCTTGGAATCACAAACGTAACCAGAATGATGACGGAGACTCCGCTGACGATCGTCAGAATTAGAGGATAGATCATCACCGACACCAGGTGATCCCTGATCTCTTTCGTGCTCTGGAGGTATTGGGCCAATCGAGACAAAATAGTTTCCAAGAAACCGCCGGATTCCCCTGCCCTCACCATATTAATATAGAGCCTGGGAAAGATCCGGGGATGATTCCCCAGGGCTTCGGATAAGGAATTTCCTCCTTCGATTTTCTTTAGAATGTCCTTAATCGTTTCCCTCAAAATTTCATTCTCCGTTATTGTTCCTAAGATATTGAGGCTCCGATCAAGAGGGAGACCTGCGGACACGAGGGCTGAAAGTTCCTGCGTAAAGGTGAGGAGGTGTCTTACCCCAACACGCCTGGGCAGAAAGGAAGCGAGACGGAGAGCGGGAACCTTCTCCTGGGTAGAAGCAATTCGAATGGGAATATAACCCAGTTGATGAAGGCTCTGCACAACCGCTTCCTCATCCTTTCCTTCCATCGCTCCTTCGACGGTCTGGCCGGCGAGGGTGGTCGCTTTGTAAAGGTATTCTGCCATACGCTGCTTAAATCATCTCCTCCACTTGAGTCACCCGGAGGACTTCAGGAATGGTGGTCATTCCCTCCTGCACCTTCTTCCATCCATCCTCCCTTAATGTCCGCATGCCCTTTTTACGGGCGGTTTCCTTGATAAAATTCGAGTCCCGCTTCTCCAGGATGAGCCGTCGGATATCGTCTGTCACTTCAAGGAATTCAAATATCCCCTGGCGGCCCCAATACCCCGTAAAAGAACATTTGTCGCAGCCGCGGACAGTGACGATTTTAAAGTGGGAGGAACTCGGATCTTTTACTCCCATTTCCTTGAAAAGGGCTGCATCGGGGGTATAGGGCTCCTGGCAGTGAGGGCAGACCACCCGAACTAATCGCTGCGCCAAGATCCCGATAATGGTGGACGACAGGAGATAGTCCTCCATCCCCATGTCGACGAGTCGGGTGATGGCACTTGGAGCGTCGTTCGTATGAAGGGTGCTGAAAACCAGGTGGCCGGTCAACGCGGAATGGATGGCGATATCCGCCGTCTCCGCATCCCGGATCTCACCGATGAGAATCACATCGGGGTCCTGCCGGACGATCGACCGCAAAGAATTGGCAAAGGTCAGGCCGATGGCAGGCTTCACCTGGATCTGGTTGATGCCCCTCAACTGGTACTCTACCGGGTCTTCCACGGTGATGATCTTCTTATCAGGAGAATTGATCTTCTCCAGGACGCAGTAAAGGGTAGTGGTCTTCCCACTTCCCGTGGGACCCGTGACCAGAATAATTCCGTGAGGTCTCCGGATCAGCTCCTCGAAGCAGGTCAGCGTATCCTCCGGAAAACCCAGTTTGTTGATGTCGAGCATAATGCTGCTCTTGTCAAGAATTCGCAAAACGATGCTTTCCCCGTAGATCGTCGGAACAGTGGAGACCCTGAAATCGATCTCCTTTCCCTTTACCCGGAGCATAATCCTCCCATCCTGGGGAAGGCGTCTTTCCGCAATATTCAATTTAGCCATAATCTTAATACGGGAGACGACCGCGGCCTGAAACCTTTTTGGAGGAGACTCGACGTCGTGAAGGACCCCATCGATTCGGTACCGAACTCTGAACTGATCCTCAAAAGGCTCAAAGTGGATGTCACTCGCCCTCACCTCAATGGCTCTCGAAATGACAAGGTTGACCAGACGGATGACAGGACCTTCCGAAGCCATGTCCCGAAGGTGCTCCACATTCTCCTCATCCTCCGGCACATACTCAGGAATGCCATCGATATCTTCGATGATCTTTTCCATGGAGGGTGATCCGGTCCCATAAAACTGCTCGATCCCCCAGAGGATCTGATTCTCCCTTCCGGCGAGGACCCGTACCTCCCGGTTCGTGGCCAGTCGAATTGCATCGATCGTATAATAATCCAAGGGATTGCTCATGATAACGGTCAGTTCCTTGTCGTTTAATCGGGCGGGGATGAATTTTGACTCTTTCATGAATTGAACGGACAGATGGTTAATTAGAACAGGTTCATTGGGAAAATCCTCTTTCCCCGCAAAAGGGGTCTCAAAATATTCCTCAAGATTAGACAGAACCTCTTCCTCGGTAAGGAGTCCGGAACTGACCAGTTGTTCCTCAACGGAGATGTTTTCGGAGGGTTCTTTAGCGGAGAGGATCTTCTCTCCATCCGCCTTTTGAACCTTACCCTTCTCGACCAAATAGGATACGAAAGACGCAGCCATATTTTTCCTTTTTCCGCTCCCTTACGCGGTTATCCCATCACTCCGGATATCCATGTTAAATCGTTACATTTTATCACATTCTGTACTTATGTGCAAAAATTGGCACCTGATTGAAACCGTCTTCTATTTTCCTTTGCAGGGCGACCCACTGCAGCCGCCCTTGAAGAAGTCTTTTGAAAAAGGACACAGGGTCTTTTATTTGCCCCGGGTTCTACTCGGGACAAATAAAAAATAACTCCTCTGCGTCCTTGGCGCCTTTGCGGTAAGAATCCTGTTTTGGACAAGATCAATCTCACCTAAATGCGAAAAAGGGTTAGGCTAAATGGCCTAACCCGCCAATTTACCCTCCTACGCAGAAAACCACAGTCCTTGCCGTGGATGAATACGTTGAGGGTACCCTACGAAGCTCATACAAGCGTAGTAGGGTCTGCTTCGGAGGGTTCCGCCCTACGAAGCATGTGGAGCAGTTGCGGGCTTCAGCCCGTGGGGGCTCCACAAAATCTTTGGCGCCCCTGGCGTGACTCGAACACGCGGCACAAGGATTAGGAATCCTTTGCTCTATCCACCTGAGCTACAGGGGCATCGGGTCAACTATAGGACGCCCCTACCCCTTTGTCAATCCTTCTTAATTCATTGGGTTTATTGGGTTTCTCGGGTTTGTTGAGTCTATTGAGTTATTAGGTAATTGGGTAATTAGGTAATTGGGTCACCGCGTCATTCAGTTTTTCTGGTTTCTTGGGTCTATCGGGTTACTTGGGTTTATTGGGTTTATCCCGTAATCTAAACCTAATCCTAAACCTTAACCTCAACCTCTTGTTTCTACAGTCATTGGAGGTTCTCCTCCTATCCCCCTATCCCCCTATCCCCCTATCTCCCTATCCCCCCATCTCCTCATTCAAATTTATTATGCCCGTGGGGCTGGGATCTCCTCGAGCCGGGTCTTCAGACGACGGAGGAAGATCTGATGGGAGCTGCAGATCTGAGAGAGCCGGCCCAGCTTCTCCTCTGAAATATCATCCCTTGAAACGATCACTTCTGATATGACCTGACTTCCCAGGACGCCTTCTAAGGTATCGAGTGTTCCAAGGACAGGGTAACCATTGATCTGCCTTCCCTTGTTGCTTTCATCATCATCGATAAAACCGACGGGCTTCAGGTTCAGCCGACGGTTCTTAAGAAACTCATTCAGGGCATGGGAGCCCGCTCTTCCTAAACCATAGATCAGGACGGTTTTTCCTTTTCGGGTGCCTGCGAAGCGCAGGTACTCCAGGATACGGGAGGAGCTTCTCGTTGCTATGACGAAAAAGAAAAGAAGATTGAAATCGATAAAAAGGACCGTCCGGCTGATCACCCCCAAAGAGGGGATGAGCCAGAGAATGAGCCCAGCGGCAATACAGGCCAATAAAACGGACCGGAGCATCCTCAAGACGTCATCAACATTAATATATCCCCATGGCCCTTTATAGAGGCCCGCCACGTAGAAAACAACCATTTTGACGAACAAGACCATGGGAATCGTGGAAAGATAATGTTCCCTGACAACAGGACTAAAATCACCCTCAAATCGAAAATGCAAGGCGAGATAATACGAGAGAGCGATAAAGGTGACGTCCACAAATACTCGGAAGAGCCCCCGGCTCACCATGGACGATTCGAAGAGGGGAATGAGGCTTCCATCTCTCAAGAATTGAATTTCACTGTACCCCAATTTTCGAACCCCGATGTACGAAGCCACGGCAATGGCCGTGATCAGAAGAGCCTGATTGATATCCCTGAAATAGACCGTTGAGAGGGCAATGGCACCCAAGATGAAGGTGACTACGTACAAAGTGAGAACAG
>Ga0214473_10012167_pt1 | contig 10105 bp, 10 predicted proteins | sample RVTome_7_FD_203509 | JGI IMG/M metagenome (GOLD analysis project Ga0214473, IMG submission 203509) | Soil microbial communities from uranium-contaminated site in the Upper Colorado River Basin, Wyoming, United States - RVT98D197 | ecosystem: Environmental > Terrestrial > Soil > Contaminated >... | reverse complement strand
GCCCAGCGAGCGCTCGAATTCTTCTGCGATTTGGACCGGGGCTGATATGCTCGTATGGGCCGGTATGGCAGGCAATGTGGGTACCTACACCACCACAGGAGGCTTTTACCATGTCTCTTACATTCCGAACATCCCACCCCAGGCATTTCCTGACAACTACAGCACAGATGAGGATGTTACTTTGATCGCGCCCGCTCCCGGCGTGTTGGAAAACGACACCGATGAAGACGGCAATCCGCTGAGTGCATTGCTGGTGAGCAATCCGCGCTACGGAACCCTGGATTTCAGCTCCGATGGCGGGTTTAGCTACACACCCGACCAGGATTTCAACGGCAGCGACAGTTTTAATTATCGTGCTACAGATGGCATGGCGATGAGTGACATCGTGGCAGTGACCATCGATGTGACTGCCGTCAACGACGCGCCGCTGGCGTTGGAAGATACCTATACGACCGACCAGGATACTGAACTGATATTGCCTACCCCGGGCGTGCTGGGCAACGACAGTGATGTGGAAGGCGACTTGCTTACTGCCATTTTGGTCGCACTACCGCAGCATGGCAGCCTGGTGCTGGAGGCGGATGGTGCGTTTAGCTATGTGCCGGAGGCCGGCTATTCAGGGACTGACCTGTTCACCTATCAGGCGAGCGATGGCAGCACGCTCAGCGAAGTGACTACTGTGAACATCACCATCCAAGCCGTCCCAGCGATCGAATTGAGTTTCTATCTACCCCTGGTCAGGAGATGAGCACTTTATAAAACAATAATTGACCCTAAGGGTTTCCGATTTACACCCGAGCAGAGTGTTTTTTGATTGCCCGGATAAAACAATGGGTTGTAATTGAGGAGACCCTTAGGCGTTTATTTAAGAACGCGGAGTTTTCACTTTTCCGTATCATTCAATCCGCCAATCAAAACTACCCATCCCCGACAGGCATAGTGGGTCAGCTCCAAAAATCCATTCCCACAGACCGGGATCCTGTTACGGTGGCATATTTTTCCAATGAACGTATCCGAGGCCTTGCTGAAGATTTACAAATGTAGCATGGCGCCAGACGGGTGAAAGGATAAGTCCTGCGTGGAACCGTCACATATAGCCTGGTATATGAATGCTGTCTTTTACGAAGCCCCACTGCGTGCTTTTAAAGATAGCAATGCGGACGGGTTGGGTGATTTGCCGGGACTCACCCAAAAGCTGGATTACCTGACTGAGTTGGGGATTGATTGCCTCTGGGTAAACCCCATCTACCCCTCCCCGCTCAAAGATGACGGCTATGACATCTCGGATTATTGCAACATACACCTTGACTATGGCAGCCTAAAAGATTTTGTACATCTGGTGGAGGAAACCCACCGCAGGGGGCTGCGCCTGATCACCGACCTGGTGGTGAACCACACCTCCGACCAGCATCCCTGGTTCCAGGCAGCCCGGCGAGACCGCAATTCACCTTACCGCGATTATTACGTGTGGAGTGACACAGATCAGAAATACACCCAGGCGCGCATCATCTTTGTGGATACTGAAAAATCCAACTGGACCTGGGATGAGGCAGCTGGGCAGTATTTCTGGCACCGATTTTATGCCCACCAACCCGACTTGAACTTCGATAACTTAGCCGTGCAGTCTGAGATGCTGAAGGTCATGCAGTTCTGGTTAGACCTGGGTGTGGACGGCTTCCGTGTGGATGCAGTACCCTATTTGTTCGAGCGCGAGGGAACCTCGTGCGAAAACCTGCCCGAGACGCACGCCTTTCTGAAAGAAATGCGCCGGTTTGTGGAGAGCAATTATCCTGGGCGGATATTGTTGTGCGAGGCAAACCAGTGGCCTCAGGACGTACGGGCTTACTTGGGCAGTGAGGTCGAAGGGAAGGGGGATGGATTCCACATGGCATTCCATTTCCCACTCATGCCGCGCATCTTCATGGCACTCAAGCGGGGGAAGGCTTTACCCATTCGCTGGGCGTTGGATCATACACCGCCCATCCCTGCCACCACTCAATGGTGTACCTTCCTGCGCAACCACGATGAACTTACCCTCGAAATGGTGACGGAAGAGGAACGGCAGTGGATGTGGCAGGAATATGCCCCTGAAGCACGGCAGCGGTTAAACCTGGGCATCCGCCGCCGGCTGGCGCCTCTGCTTGACAATGACAGGCGCTTGATCGAGCTGGCAAATTCGCTCCTATTCACATTACCGGGTGCTCCAATCATTTATTATGGGGATGAGATCGGTATGGGGGATAATATCTGGTTGCCTGACCGGAATGGCGTGCGCACACCTATGCAATGGGATGCCTCCCCCTCTGCAGGCTTCTCGGATGCAAAGGGGTTGTATTCGCCGGTGATCGATACGCCACCTTATAGCTACCAGACGGTGAATGTAGCCGCTCAAAAAACAGACCCAAGCTCTCTCTGGCATGTCATGCGCAGGATGATCCAGCTGCGCAAGGAACATAGCCTACTCGGGATGGGGGAGCTCACGTGGGTCGAGACCGGGCAAGCGGAGATATTGGCATTTTATCGAAAGTCGAATGGTAAACGCCTCCTGCTCATTCACAACCTGAGTAACGCGCCTCAGGAAGTGCGATTAACCATCGAAGGGAACAATCCAAAGCTTATAGACTTGCTGTCGGGTCAGGAATTTTCCCCAAGGAAGAACATTCTCAACCTCAGGCTGATGCCCTACCAATCCTGCTGGCTGGAATAATCCATCCCAAGAAAGGGGGGATAGCAGTGATACTGAGTTTCTACTACTTCACAAATATTGCGATTCCTGGCTAAGTACAGCCGTATCTGGTTACGCATGACCCAGCTAAAAAATCAGTGTTCTCCAATGGGTTGCTGATCCCACCCCAGTGGAAACACGGGGATGGTCCATCCTGCTGGTGGGGTCCAATTCTCCCAGCCATCAAAAAACGGCGAGGCATTGGCGTTGAGTAGCGCAACCACCCGCTCAGCTTCCAGGCGGATGGAGTGCGCTTTGGTCTGAGAATAGACGCCGATCCGCTCGGCTTCTCTGAATTCGTCCTCATCCTTCCAGCACCAGCTTGAGCGGTCGGGGCTGATGACGATATCCAGCATCTGGTCCATGGTATCAAACCCGATCTCCGTTCGACGCAGTGGCTCCTGGAGATGAACGGACCAGCAACGCATTTTACGCGTACCTGCCTGCCACATGAGCTCGATGGAATGAGCTGACCCGGGGGTGTTCAGAGATAACACATCATTATCCGTCCAGTTGCGATCCTCCAGCTCGATGCGATTGTACAGTTCATCTTCCACGGTTGGTCGTCTAACCGGGGAGCGGGTGGGTGTACCCACTGGCCAATATAAGGCGAGTAACTCTGCTGTATCCTGGACGACGTAGGCCGGGCATGCCCACCAAAGCTTACCCTTCCAAACACCGCGCATCACGATGATTTCGCCGGGCGTCCAATGGTTGACATCATCCATCATCTATTTCCATAGCGGTCAGTCTTTTATAGATTTGTGCTATATGTATTTTAATTTGGTATTATGCTTGCTCATTTGCAATTCCACCATTTGAGCACACGTACCGCTCTGAGGGTGTTCCAGCGGCTGGGTTTGCCAACCTGCTCCATTTCAAAGAATGTCTTTCCAGCGTGCTTATTTTGTAAATCCCAGCTTCCGCCTGGATTGCGCTTCCTTTCCAGTAGGGCAATGGCATCCTTGAGACGTTCATCCCTATGTGCCTGGCAATCCTGAAAATAATCAAGCGCCACCAAGACGTCATAATGCCAGCGGGGAGGGAAGGAGAATTGGGTAATCTTTTTATCCAACTCTTCACCTGTTTGGATCGATTGATATAATTTGTAACCTAACAGGAACTCTCTGCCCCTCTGTTGTGCTTCTAAGATCTGATTAGACCGCTGTGGATGGATTTTCTCGTACTCGTGTAACGCATCCAGGACTAGGATGGTTGCATCCAATGTGTAGCGGATATTTAGGTTGCCAGGATACGGTTCCCAACGCCCATCGGCTATCTGTTGATTAAGGAGGTATTCAACGATATTGTGGAGACGGTCGTCTGAGTAACGAAAGTACGCCAGCAAGGTCAGGCTCATTCCTGTGACACCATTATCGATGGTATCAATGGTCCTGGTAAAACTTATTCCACCATACGGCTGAAAACCGCCTTCCAACAGCTCTCGACAGCCATGCTGCGCCTGGTAGTTGGACGGTTCCAATCCCATCTGGCGCAGAAGTAGCAGGGTGTAGGTAGTTGACAACCATTTGTTGGCATAAAGTTGCCCACCCCAACGACCGGAAGCATCCTGGCAGGATAGTAATCTGGCTCCCCAACCCTCAGTGGCGATTTTTGCACGTTCGACGGTAGTGCTCCGATCATCTGCCCCCAATAGGTCACGCAGTACCTGCCAGCGAATCGATGGATCACCTTCCATTAACCACTCGAAAATATTCGTTGACAAGTTTGGACCGGTTGGATCTAACCCGCTGTGACCTGCTGTGTCTTTCACCATCGAATAAGTCTCATCCTAACCATCTCAACTTTTCCGCGCCCCAGTTATCGTTGTAGATGGGAGCCCAGAGATGGTCGTAGCGTTCTTCGGTTGAGTGACGCTTCAGCTTGAGCCAGTCAGGTCTGTTCATCTATACCTAAAACCAACCATCGGGAATTATTCCAACTTTTCCAGATCAGCCAAAATTCACTCCTCTTCATCGCTTGCATAGAGTGCTCGCGATGCTGCGGGAAAAGGTCACCCTTGATGTTGCGTCCAAAGAACGTCCTTGATGACATTGACTTTAATACATTTCCCTGGCATCACGAGGCAGGTCACGCACGTGCCGGAGGTGGGCACTGACGCGCACGTCGTCGCCATACGGGTAGACGAAGCCAAAATACTCGGCGACAGGGATGGCGATACAGCGGTAAAGCTCCCCCATGCTGAGCAGGGCAACCCAGGTGCGGTCGTAGTCGGCATCCGAGTAGGTTCGCAGCAATAGCCCCCACAATTCCGGCTCGAGGTATTTTTCCAGGTATTTTCCCATCTTTCCGGGAGATTTCGCAAACCCCGTACGCGTCCCCACATACCAGACGAGCATTTTCATCAGCTGTTCCCGTACGTAAACGTCAAGCATGTGTTTGGCATAGACGATCTCACGCCTCCACAAACCCTTGGCAACATAGGGAGATACCCACCAAAATTCGTTGGTGCAATCGAAGAAGGCTTTGGCTGAAGGCGGTTTGGGGAGATATCCAGAGTCGTTCGGCTGGTCAAACTGGGGTAGGAGGCTGTCTTTATCCAGGAGAGTCAGGATCAGACTGTCATTTTCAAGCTTATCGAGTTTGCTGACTGGGAAGAGGGATAAATCGATGCGGTTGCCATCGGCAAACTGCATCAGATAGCCATAGAAGTCCTTGCCACCCGGCAGCGGGTCAGACATTTCATCCGGTAGCTGTAAAATCATCAGCTCGCCGAAGACTTTGATCCAGCCGGGGTCTGCCAGGAAGGATTCCTTCTCGGTGACCAGGTAGATGACATCGTAATCCTGAAAGAAGTCCTTGGGGGCGTTGGGGTTGACTTTCGAGCCATTCATAACGACGGCGCGCACACGCTCATCGTTACGAGCGATATTGATGATCAGGTCGAGCATTTCCTGTTCGCTGCGCATGGGACCTCGGGGAAAATAAGAATTCCTGTTACCTTAGCTTGATTATATTATCACGTAAATTATAACTATTCGATTGGAAGATTCCGAGGTGGGTCAGCCATACAGTCCGCTATAAATGAGCAGGAAACCGACGGTATCGATGATCCCATGTGCCAGGATGGGCAGCCACAGGTTGCGCCTACCCAATAGATAGAGCAGTCCCAGCACGAACCCAGCCAGGGCGGTATCCACCACACCTGTGACGCCCTGGTAGGCGTGGGCAATTCCAAAGATGAGGGCGTTGCCAAGCAGGGCTATCGTGACCCCAACCCGCTGCCTGCCGGCGAGGTCCGTAATGCGGTTGAGCAGGTAACCGCGGAAGAACAACTCCTCGATGAACGCAGCTTCCGTCCAGGAGACTGCTAGATAGACAGTGAGTAGGAGCACGTTACCTCGCAAGTCGTTGAAAAGGGACAGGTCGACCGCTTCGCCCGTCAGGCGCTGCAGCAAGGGGGCGATGAAGAAGATATCCAACGCTTGATAACCAATCCCGATGAGCAAAGCCAGACCGATGGTTGCAAGCCAACGGTCGGGACGACGGAGCCCGACATCACGCCAACGAAGGTGGCGCAGGCGCAGGGAAGCCCAGGCTATCAGGAAAAGAGGCAGGATGGGGAAGGGGAAGATGCCGAAGGCGTAGATGGCGATTCCGGTCAGGAGCAGGGCGAATTCTAGGATGAGCAGCAGGGAGGATTTCACGGATAGATTAATAGCACCACATGGGTTGGGTTCCATCCACATCCGTGAAGCCATATTCACGGGCGAGCTTGCCGGAAATCAGGGCTTGACCGCTCTTCTGCATGACTTTCTGGTCACAGGCGAGCGCTACCACGGCTTTGCCAACATAAAAGGGCGTCTCGGAATAAGCAAAGTATTTGTCTTGCTGGATGGCATCACGCCATCGCTCTTCGGTCACCCCAAAATGATCCAGCATTTCCTCCGAGCGCAGGAAACCGGGGGTGAGCGAGACAACCGCGATCTTATACGGGCGGAGCTGCTGTGCCAGCGATTGAGCCAGGCGGATGTTGGTGGCTTTCTCCAGGTCATAGTAGAAATTGAAGTCGCGCAGCTCATTGCTGACACCATCCGTCATTTCGATCAGCAAACCACCGCCACTTGCGACCATCAGCGGGATTCCGAAGTAACTGGTGATCAGGTGGGAGAGCGAGCCATTCTCGAGCAGTTTGAGACCTTTCTCGAGTGAATGCTCGAGAAAAGGTTTGAATTCCATTTTGGAATCACCAGTCAGGTCATTGACCAGGATATCCAAGCACCCATCCTGTTCCTGCTTCACGCGGGCAAACAGGTTTTTCACCTGCGCCTGATCGGTATGGTCGACCTGGAAAAATCTCCCGACGCCCCCACGCGCGGTCACCATCTCGGCAGTCTCCTCGATGGTCTCCGGGCGGTTTTTATCGGAGGGCTGGCCGCGCACGCTGCGCCCGGTGCAATAAACCGTTGCGCCGGCTTCTCCAAGCATGCAGGCAATGCCCCGCCCAGCCCCACGCGTTGCGCCTGCCACCAAGGCTACCTTGCCTTTGAGCATCTGCTTAAATTCCATGGAAACCTCCCTTCGAGAATTATTAAGGATAAAGAGGCAGCATTGAATCATTATCGCGCCATTTTAGTAAGGTTGGGTGTATGGCAGTACCAGAAGGGGAAATTGTGGATCGGGTGAGGGTTGTGAACTGTTTGCTGCCATCGCCCACTGGAGGGTCGTCGGGGTAGCATCAATGTCTGGCCGGGTGGTTGGCATGTGTTTCTCCAATAGATCAGCCATTGATATTCCTACGGAAACATACTGCTGCAAAATTTGTCCTCGATATTGCGATTCATGCATATTGGTTGGGTATATTGTGATCCAAGGCTACACCAGCATCGGTTTCCGGTATACAGTATCACATTTGACAATTTGAAAACCACATTTTTCATACAGGCGTGTAACACCACTTGTGCTCTCACTATCCGCAACCAGAGCCGACTCGGTCATGCCTGCAGCTTTTTGCGCTTGCAGGCTACGACTGATCAAGGCACTGGCTAATCCTCGCCGTCTCCAAGATCGATCAACGCCAATACCTTCGGTGTATCCACGCTTGCGGTTGAATTGTTTATTCTCATCCTGATTAATAAACGTCAATACATGACCAACAACTTGGTCTGTGGCAATGTCCCAAGCCACCTGCCAAAGGGTAGGCTGGAAACGCGGGCTTGTTAGCCATTCTTTATAATCCTCTTCATTGGGTTTGGTGTACCCCCATTCGTCCTGACTTGTTTCATCAACTGCCTTCCATATGGCAGGATAATGGTCAGGTGACACGGGACGAATTTCTATGCCATCAGGCAATGGAGAAGCCAGGATTTCATCAAGGGTTGGACGTACCATTTCATAGAAATAGCGCGCAGGCTGATAACCTGAACGCTCCAGCAGGGTGGCGGTACCTTATTGGAATTGTGTGACATTTACCTGAAAAACCTTGGTAATCTCTGGTGGATGAGTCGTTGCTATCTCACGAAGGCGTTTCTCCATCCAAAGTAACATGGTTTGGCCAATACCCTTTTGCCGCCATTCAGGAATAAGAAAACCATTGTGCTTGTACAAACGCCATCCGAATGATTCATTTTCCCACCACCCACGCGTATAACCGATCATTTCACCTGCAACTTCAGCAACGATCATATCTCGCCCAGGGTCACAGTTGCTTAGGTGCGAATATGCATTAGCTATATCTTCAGCACTCACATCACGTTCTGTCTGGTCAGCTGCTTCACTAGCCGTTAAGACAGTAGCGATTTTAGAATAATCACCCTCACCCTGAAAGTGCCGAATTTTCAACCCGGCGATAACCGGAGCATTATTTACATCCATCGTGCGTAATTTTCCTTTGCGATTAAGCTTGCTTACTCTCTAAATACTGCTCAACCATCTGGTATTCGGAGATCCCAGAAATAAATGTTGATCATACTCTACCCTGATAAATTGAGGCGCAAGTTTGTGATTTCTGGTTATGTTGCTCTTCTATTCTTTCACTGCCCGAACGCACATAAAACCCGGGCTGCGGATCAATTCCTCATAATCCTTGGGATCCTGCGCTTTGAATTCCTCGGTGGGTAGTGGTTCCAGGATATGGTCCAGGATGAAACCTGCGCGTAGCAGCGGGTTGATCACCTCACTCAATGGGCGCCGGTAGGAGGGTACGCCCACAGGCTTGCCAAACCCCCGCCAGATGTACTCCACCAGCTCAACGGCGAAGTAATTACACGTCTCACGGTGATCGTAAAATTTCCCATAGGGGTGCTCCATCGAGAAAATCAGACAACCTGCTGCTCTCAGCACCCGCTGGAACTCCCGAAAGGCTGACTCCCAATCTTTCACATAATCCATCACAAGCGGGCAAACGACGACATCGAACGAAGCCGCCTCCAGGAAATCTAAGGGGGATTCGAGATTCGCCTCCACCACTTGCGCCTTCCCTCCCAGTCTCTGCCGCGCCAGCCTGACCATCTTGGGGTTGGCATCAAACGCCACCACCTGAGCGCCATGGGCAACCAACCACTCGGCATAGACACCTGGCCCACATCCAACATCCAGGACCCGCTTGTTGTTCACATCCGGCAATAGCGACAACGTTGCCGGGCGTTCATAGTAAGCGTTATGTGGCTTGGTATCTACGAGAGCGGCATAGGACTCTGCTAAATCGTTGTACGCATCTTGTGCTACCGGCTTGGATTCTTGTGATGCCATCAGGTATATCTCCTCAATCGCTTGAGATCAAGACAACCCCGGGATGATTTGCAGAGCGAAACGCTCAAGCATGTCCATGCTATTTATGTGTCGCATGGGCACTGGGCGTGGTTCTTCCTGGTCTAACCAATAACCCAACATGAATTGCTGAATGCCTGCTTCAGCATAACGCCCGATAAAATCCTAGAAGGCCTGCGGTGATTCGTAAGGCTGGTCGTTGGTCCAGCCGACACAGAAAGAGCGGGTAATACTATTTGGGTCACGTCCCAGCTCGAGCGCCAATTCGGTCAGGCGTTGGTTGTTGTCACGGACATGCTGCAATGCTTCCTCGGGTGAGTACCGAAAACTGAGAACGGAGTTCCAATTGTCTGCAAAGGTGGCGGCAATTTTAAGCATACGCGGACTCTCAGCTGCGATCAAGAGTGGCGGGCGTGGCTGTTGGATCGGCCGGGGTAACATGACTGCCCCATTTGCCTTATAGTAAGTTCCATTATAGGTGGTGACTGCGTTACGCAACATCTGGTCCACAATGGTAACAACTTCTTCAAAACGGCTGACTCGTTCAGCGTTAGGCCATACCTCGACCCCGGTCATCGGGTGACAAAGGTCATTGGGTGAGCTGGCGCCGAGACCCAAGGTGAGCCTGCCACCTGAGATGTGATCCGCCGT
>Ga0214473_10012165_pt1 | contig 10105 bp, 10 predicted proteins | sample RVTome_7_FD_203509 | JGI IMG/M metagenome (GOLD analysis project Ga0214473, IMG submission 203509) | Soil microbial communities from uranium-contaminated site in the Upper Colorado River Basin, Wyoming, United States - RVT98D197 | ecosystem: Environmental > Terrestrial > Soil > Contaminated >... | reverse complement strand
TTCCCAACAGTCTCCCTACCGAATATACTTTTTTCCCTGACAGTCTATCGATGGGAATAGAAGAGGTCCTGCACCGGGCCGAGAAGGCGGAGGCCAGGAGCCAGCGTGGAGGAGAGGGATGCCGACGGTCCTTGTTGTGGATGATGCAGCCTTCATGAGAGTGACCCTTAGAAACCTCCTCGAGCCGGCGGGCTTTCATGTGGAGGAAGCGGAAAACGGAAACGTCGCCGTTGAGAAATTCAACGAGATTCATCCCGATGTAATCACGATGGACATCACGATGCCGGAGAAGGATGGCATCCAAGCCACCAAAGAGATAGTCGCCGTCGATCCCAACGCGCGCATCGTGATGGTCAGCGCCCTTGGCCAGGAGTCGATGGTCAAACAGGCGATCCTCTCTGGAGCCAGCGATTTCATCGTCAAACCTTTTCAGCCCGATCGGGTTATCGAAGCCATCAAATCCCAGCTGAAATAGATTGCATGGCGTTTGCCGACGTTGCTGAAACAACCCGTGAGAACAGACATCAAGGAGTGGATGAGACTTCCAAACGGAGAAGGATTGATGCAGACTAAGTGGACGTGGGCGGTCTCATCCATTCGAAAGGACATGGTGGCGCCATGGATCTAGCCGAAACACTGCGCGGCGAGCTCGTCAAGCACCTTCCTCTGCCTGAGGCTCTCGTCCTTCCCGGGGAGATGCCCATCATCGACGCTATCCACAAAATGGAAGAAGCGAAGCGTGGCTGTATTCTCGTCGGCGAGGACGGGAAGCTGCACGGACTCGTTAGCGAGAAAGACGTCCTCGTCAAGTATATTGGAAAGGGACTTCCCGATTCGATGCCGGTGCGCGACATCATGTCGTCACGTCCGGAAAGGCTGAGTCCCGACGACACCGTCGGCAAGGTCATCGAGGTGATGGCGCGGGGCGGATACCGACACGTCCCGCTCACCGACTCGGATGGCACCATCGTGGGGATGGTGAGCGCCCGCGACATCGTTAGTTTCATTGTGGAACACTTCCCGGCCGAGGTTGTCAACCTGCCGCCGACGCCGGATCAAAAAATGGTTTCGCCCGAAGGAGCCTGAGACAATCTGCCCAACAGAAGAGGAGAAGGATCTTGCCAACCGAAGCAGTCGAGGAACATCCCTCAAAGACCAAACACGTTCAGGAGTTGGATTCCGCCGTCATCCGATTCGCCGGTGATTCGGGCGACGGCATGCAGTTGACCGGAACGCAGTTCACCAACACGAGCGCGATTTTCGGCAACGATATCAGTACTCTTCCCGACTACCCCGCGGAGATTCGCGCTCCGGCCGGTTCCCTCCCGGGTGTCAACTCAACTTCGGTTCTTGCGACGTCCGCACCCCCGGAGATCGCCCCAACGTGCTGGTGGCCATGAATCCGGCCGCCCTCAAAGTGAATCTCGCGGATCTCGAACCGGGTGGAATCATCCTCGTCAACACGGACGGCTTTACCGCTCAGAACCTCGAGAAAGCGGCGTACGAAACCAATCCGCTCGAAGACGGGAGCCTCTCGTCATACCGCGTCCTGCGCGTTCCGCTGACCGAACTGACCCTGAACGCCGTTGGCCCGAGCGGTCTGAACCGGAAGGAAGCGCAAAGGTGCAAGAACTTCTTTGCGTTGGGCCTGCTTTACTGGCTGTTCGACCGCCCGATGGAGCACACGCTCCACTGGATCGAAAAGAAGTTCGGGCGAAACCCGAAGACGGCCGAAGCCAACGTGTTGGCTCTCCGGGCGGGGTACAACTACGCCGAAACGACGGAGGTTTTCACCACCCATTACTCCATCAAGAAGGCGAGGCTCGAACCGGGAACGTACCTCAATCTGACCGGTAACCAGGCGGTTGCCATGGGTGCCATCGCCGCGAGTCTTCGGTCCGGTAGGGACCTATTCTATGGAAGTTATCCGATCACTCCGGCGAGCGAAATCCTTCAAGACTTGTCCAAGTACAAAGAGTTCGGTGTCAAGACGTTCCAAGCGGAAGACGAGATCGCCGCCGTCGGCGCCGCGCTCGGCGCGTCCTACGCCGGTCATTTGGCGATGACCGGGACCAGTGGACCGGGGATGGCGCTCAAGACCGAGTTCGTCGGACTGGGCGTGATGACGGAACTCCCCCTGGTCATTGTCAACGTACAACGGGGCGGTCCCAGCACGGGGCTTCCAACCAAGACCGAACAGGCGGACCTTTTCCAGGCTTTGTTCGGGCGAAACGGCGAATGTCCGGTTCCGGTTCTGGCGGCGTCCACTCCAGGCGACTGTTTCTGGACGATCCTGGAATGCTTCCGAATCGCTTTGAAATACATGACCCCGGTTATCTGCCTCAGCGACGGTTATCTGGCCAACGGTTCCGAGCCGTTGAAGATTCCGTCCGTTGACGATCTTCCGGATTTGGAGGTCGAATTCGTGACCGACCCGGAGGGGTTCCAGCCCTATGCGAGGGACGAGGAGACACTCGTTCGAAGGTGGGCCATTCCCGGAGCGCCGGGGCTTGAACACCGAATCGGCGGATTGGAAAAGCAACACATCACCGGAAACGTTTCCTACGATCCCGACAACCACGATCTCATGAACCGCTTGCGCGCGCGCAAGATCGCCGGGATTGTCAGGGAGATTCCTCCGACCCAGGTTTTCGGCGAAGAGGAAGGGGAGACGATCGTGGTGAGCTGGGGGAGCACCTACGGGGCGGTGACCTCGGCGGTGGAGAACCTCAGGAAGGAGGGGGTTTCCATTTCTTCCGTTCACCCTCGATTTCTATTCCCATTGCCTCCCGACCTGGGAGACCTCCTGGCCGGGTTCAAGAGGATCATGGTTCCCGAAATCAACCTCGGTCAACTGAGCTACGTGCTTCGGGCCAACTACCTTCGTGATGTGATCGGCTTGAACGTGATCCGGGGAAGGCCGTTTACGATCGCCCAGGTGGAGGAGATGATTCGGGAGCGCTTGTGAATCCGAAAGATATCGGATCACGCAGTCGCGGATCGTTCAGAAAGAATCCAGCAAGAGAGGAACAGGGATTGACGATGGCTGAAAAGGGATTGGCTCCCGTTCTCGAGGAGAAACTGACGCGGCAGGATTTCGTCTCGAGCCAGGAGGTGCGCTGGTGTCCGGGATGCGGCGACTTCTCCATTCTTGCCCAAGTCCAGAAGATGCTTCCCGAGCTTGGGATACCCCGAGAGAAATTCGTATTTGTTTCCGGGATCGGTTGTTCGAGCCGTTTTCCCTATTACGTAAACACTTACGGGTTCCACGGGATTCATGGTCGGGCGCCCGCGATCGCGACCGGCATCAAGATCGCCAATCCGGATCTGGAGGTGTTTGTCATAACCGGTGACGGAGACGGACTTTCCATCGGAGGGAACCATCTTCTCCACGCGATCCGACGAAACATCGGCCTCAACATCGTCCTGTTCAACAACCGCATTTATGGACTGACGAAAGGGCAGTGCTCGCCGACGACGGAGTTCGGTCAGAAAACGAAAACCACGCCCGTGGGTTCCATCGACTACCCGGTGAACCCGCTCCGAGTGGCGATCGCCTCCGAGGCGGGCTTTCTGGCCCGTTCGATCGACGTCGACACCCGCCATCTGTCCACCGTCTTGGAAAGGGCGGCCCGGCACAAAGGCATGTCTTTTGTCGAGGTGTATCAAAACTGCAAGATCTTTGCCGATGGGGCTTTCGATCACTTCACCGAACGGTCCGTCCGGTCGGACCGAGTCCTCTACCTGGAGCATGGAAAGCCGATGATCTTCGGCAAGGAAGGAAACAAAGGCATCCGGCTGAATGGAATCATTCCTGAAGTGGTTGAGATCGGGAAGGACTGTTCGGAAGAGGAGCTTCTGGTTCACGACGAGAAGTTTCCGGGTCCGACGCTTGCGTATCTCTTGACCGGAATGGGGTATCCGGAATTCCCGGTTCCTGTGGGAGTCTTTCGCGCGATGGAACAGGGGGAATACAGCGAAATGCTCAAGGCGCAGATCGACGAGGTTGTGGCGAAACGCGGGCGAGGAGATCTCGACCGTCTTTTTGACACTGGAGAGACTTGGAGGGTGGATGAAAATGGCTCCGAGTGATAAGAACCAAGCGACCGTGTGTCCATCCTGTAGCGCCGAAGTGATTCCCGGCTCCGATTTCTGTGAGGAGTGCGGAATGGATCTTCGCGACGCCGAGCGCAAAGAACCGGAGTCGAAACTCCACCGGACGATTATGACCGACGAACTGAGCGCTCTCGACCCGCCGGAACCGGTAACGGCCCGGCCGGACGAGTCCATAGCGTCCGTCATCCGGAAGATGATCGACCGCAACCACGGAGCGGTGTGCATGGTGGAGGACGACGAATTGGTCGGCATCTTCACCGAACGGGACGTCCTTCTGCGAGTGGCGGGGAAGGAAATCGACCTGGAGAACACCCCCATCTCGGAAGTCATGACCCGCGACGTGGTCACGCTCAAGGGATCCTCCACGCTTGCGACCGCCCTCAACCAGATGGCGGTGGCGGGTCTTCGTCATCTCCCGCTGGTTGAGAACAACAAGCCGATTGGGATTACGACGGTTCGCGGGGCGCTCTACCACATCTACAAGAACGCCTTGCGTTAGGTCGCCTTTTCCTGCTTTCGTTTGATCATGGTGATCTGGTTCCCCTTTTCGTTGAACCAGACTTCGTCCATGAAGCAGGAGATGAGCAGAATCCCCCTCCCGTGCAAGCGCGACAGACCGGCGGATTCCAGTTCTTCGCTTTTCAGGTCGGGCGGCTCGAACCCCGGACCGGGATCGGTGATGCGGTAGAGGGCCCGATCGGGAGTCAGGTCCATCTCCACGTGGATCGCCTTGCTTCGAAATCGTTCGTCCGCCAACCGTTCCGCCACCAGTTGGTTGAAGATCTCCGTTCCCGGTTCCGTTTCCCGGAGGCCGGGCGGAACCTCCAGGCAACCGTAGAAGATCGCGTTCGTGATGGCCTCGTCCAACGAGACGGACACGAAGTATCCTCCCGGGTCGTCGCAGATGCCCAAGCCGACCAGCTTTTCGGTCAGGTAATGGACGACCCCCGCCTTTGTTTCAAAAGAAGGGGGGATCTGAAAGACGAGACGTTCCTGAACCAGGCAGGGAAGAACCATCTGTGGAATCTCGCGGTCGCGTTTCCTCTTGACCGCCTTCTCGACGACTTCCCGGATTTCAGTCAGCCGAAACGGCTTGGTGATGAAGTTCGCCGCCCCCAGTTGGAGGGCTTCAATCACCGTTTCCATCTGGGCGTAGCCAGTGACCACAATGATTGGAATGGCCGGGAATTCGTGCCGCGTGATGTCCAGCAGGCGCGAACCGTCCATCTCGGGCATCATCAGGTCCGTGATGACCGTGTCGAATGATTGGGAGCGAAGGAGTTGGAGCCCCTCGCGGCCGTCCTTGGCGGCTTTCACCTGATACTGGTCGGCTTCCGTGAGCGCCACAGTCAACAAGTCCCGTATTTCCGGTTCGTCATCGACGACTAGAATCCACGGCTTCCCCGGTTTGGCTGGACTCGCAGGTTGAACCTTGCTTAGCCATTCGGTGTCGCCTGTTGCGGAATCCATGGCCTTCCTTTCCCTCATTCCTTTCCGAAACTGAAGTGCATTTCGCTCGAGAGAATGCGAAAACCGTAGCGCTGATAGAACCCGATCGCTCGACGGTTCTCCAGCATGGTCTTCAGTTCCGCGAGCTCGAACCCCTTTCGTTCCAGCACCGAGAGGGATTCGGTCAGGAGCGATTTGCCAACCCCTTTCCCCTGAGCTTCGGGCATGACGGCGATGAAGTCGACGATCCCGATTCTCCGTCCGATCGTTTCTTCTTGTCCACGGGGAGTGATGAGAAGCGAGAAGCCGAGCGTCTTGCCCCATCCATCCTCGGCCAACAAGCAAGGAAAACGGGTCCTTTCCAGGCAGTCTTCCAGATAATGAGGGAAGAGCTCGGCTTTTCGCACGTGAGGAAGGTGGGGATCTCGGAAGAAATGACTTCTCTGGTGGCTCAGTCCCGCCACCTCCTTCAGAGACGCGACGTCCGTTGCCTTGGCCTCACGAATCACGATGTCCTGGGAGAGATTGGGACACTGCCTCTTTCCCAGCCAAAGGGACATCCGGATCGACGCGCCGCAGTACTCGCCGCCAAGCAGGGAAAGAAGCCTCACCCATTCGCCTTCCGCTTCGTCGCATTTGAACCAGACAATCTCCGGCGAGAACTCTTTCTCTAACCGAGATTGGACCTCCCTCAGGAATTCCAGTTTCTCTCGGCCTGTCATTGCGTAGGTTATCACGGGTTCTATGGAAAAAACAGATTTGCCAAAAAACAAGGAATGAAAAGGTGAAGGATGGAACCCTATCAGACCCGTACGGCCATCGTTTTCCGCGATAAAGACGGCCGATTCGCCACCGCCGGCTTGTCTCAAAATCTTGTCGGCGTGGAAGCGAACCAGCTTTTCACGGTCGAGGGACTGGAATCGGAGTTGGTCTTCTTTGAAGGGATTCCGGTCGAGAAGGCGTTCGACCCTCTTCCTCTCTTCCGGTTGCAGCGGCCTCAGAGACATGGCTCGGTCAGTTTCGCGAAAGACTGGGCTGGATCCGATTTTCCAGCGCGAGGAGATAGGCTTGCTCGAGAGCTTCCGCGCTTTTCATCCAGTTGATTTCCGTCTCAGCCCGACCTCGAGCCATGCGACCCAAGGCTATCCGCCTTTCCGGATCGACCAAGAGAGAAGCGATCCCCTCTGCCAAGTCTTCCACGTCTCCCGGCTTCACAAGGACGGCCGCCTTCCCCGCCATCCATGGGACCTCGCCGACATTCGAGGCGACAATCGCTTTTCCCGCGGCCAGGTATTCGGCCATCTTGAGTGGGCTCTTGCACCGTACAAACTCCTCGTCGGAAAAACAAGCCACGGCAACGTCGGTTGCGGCCAACACCTCCGGGACCTCCGAGCCGGGAACGTAGTCGGTGAAGACCATACGATGCGACAGGTTCAAGCGGAAAGCCAATTCCTCCAGGTCCTGAAGCATTTCCCCGCCTCCGACAACCATCCAGACCGCTTCCGGAAAGCGTGGGGCCAGGATCCCGCAGGCATTGACAAAGAGGGAAGCATACGCGGCCCCCTCGAGCTGACCGATGTAGGTCACGAGAGGGCGGCTCCCGATATCGAGAGGTTGCCGGTTTCGGAACCTGCGACCGTCCCGGTGAGGACTAAAGATCTCCAAGTCGGCGCCGACCGGAACCTTTCTCATTCTCGCCTCGGGGAACCCCATCCCGCGACACAAACTCCAGAGGCCGTCGCTGGCCACCGAGATGGTATCCACATAGTCCGGAATCCTCCTCTCGAAGAACCTTGCTTGGAAGCCGAACCCGGGCGCCAATCCGGAGATCTGATCCAGGATCCGGCTCTCGTGGTCGTCCCAGTCGTAGTGAAGCGGCTTTTTCCACCGCCACGAAGCCCAGAGCGCCGGAATGAAGGCCGAAGCGAAACACTTCTGAAAGTGGATCAAGTCCACGTCTCGAGCCATCTTGACGACATTGAATATGTTCTGATGGGTTTGCTTGTCCCTGGGATGAAGGGGGACGTACTCAACCGGCCCTTGGGGGATTTCACGGATCCGTGGGAAGTCCGGTTCTTCGGCACGTTTGTGTTCAACGAAGCCGAGTCGGATCGAGTGCCCTCGATTCGCGAGAGCCTCTGCCAGTTTGACCATTCGGATGGTCCAAGGATGATACCGCACGTCGTGAGGGTGGAGCATCAGAATGCGCATCGGTCTCGCCTATTCCGGGAAGACGAAGGCGGGTTCTCTGAAGTAGACTCCGGAGCCCGGGTCTTGAAGATACGAGCGGCAGTGGATGTGGAGACTCTCCCCCTTGTTGTCGATTCCATTCCCATCCGGATCGTCCTCTTCGGAGGTGCAGATCGGTGGAACCACCTCACCGTTGGCGTCAACGAGGGGGCCGATTTTGTATTTGCCGCCGGCAGGACACTCCGGTGGGTCCTTGGGGAACAAATCCCCGAGGGTGACGGAATCGACCTGGAGTCGTTGCGATTCGGACGCGTCCATTCGGAGCCTTTCGGCCAGAGCTTCTTTCGCCCGGAAAATCCTATCCAGGTTCGCGCCGCAAATCTCGCCATGGGATCTCTGCTGTCGTCTCCCAAGAACCGGAAAAAAAGTGGCCAGAATCACGACCAGGAGGCCTGCCACCCAGACCCATCCTAGAATCAAGAGAAGGCGTCTCTTCGTGTTAGGGGCCAATTTCGAGTCGGTTGCGTCCATCTCGGTTCCCGCCGTCCATCGTCAATTATACAGACACCCCACTTTCCCTCAACCAGATCTCCAGGACAAGGACGGACCAGAGCTGACGCCCCAGGCGGACAAATCCCGCGCGGTGATTCTCGAACTCCTTTCGGAGCTGTTTCCCGTCGAAGAGGACTCGATTCGTCGATCCTTTGGCCAGGGCTGTTTCTTCGAAAAAGTCCGCCAGGTTGGATCGCAGCCAATGCTGAACTGGAACGGCATGGCCCCGGCTCCTGGTGTGGAGGAGCGAAGTGAGGAGATGCCCGTTCTTTGATTCTATCAGGGACTGGTGGACCAGCCACTTGGTGACTCCTCCGTTGACCTTGAACCGAGGCGGGAAGTGGGCGACGAGTTCGAACAGGACGGGGTCCAGCCAGGGCGTTCGAACCTCCAGGGAATGGGCCATCGACACCGTGTCCACCTTCTCGAGGAGGCCGAAAGGGAGGGATCTTCGCACGTCCATCTCAAGCAATCGTTCGTGTTCGGAAAGCGTCCCCATCGTCGTGCCTCGGCTGCACGGGAGAAGATCGACCGGTTCGGCCCGCCACTCCGGACGGAGCAACCGATTCCAAAACCCACCCATGGGGTCCAAGTGATGCCAACGCCTCCACACCTGGTCCGGAGATTGAAACAGGTCGTCCAAGACTCTTCGGCCTCTCGATATGAGGCTCGTGCCAAAAGGATCCTTGTCGATCCGTCGACCCCTTTTTGGCAGGAGACGCCCAAGATTCGCCAAGGAGTAGTAGGGGGCGCCTCCCCAAAGCTCGTCGCCTCCGTCCCCCGCAAGGGCTGCTTTCCGCTCGGCTCCCACACTCTTCGCGATCGCCCAAGTCGGCCAAACCGACGGCTCCCCGAGGGGCTGGTTCATGGCGCCCACGATTCCAGTCAGGTCTTCGGGCCGGAGCGGTTCCAGGAGGATCTCGTGATGGTCGGCGCCGCAAGCCGCGGCCACTTCTCGGGCCATGCCCAATTCCGAACGATTCGACTCGCGGAATCCAACCGTGTAGGTGGAGAGCCGACGACCCAGCTGGGAGGCGGCCTCCGCGACCAGGTATCCGGAATCCAGTCCTCCCGATAGCAGCGCGCCGACGGGTACGTCGGAAACCAAGTGGTGGCGGACGCTTTCACGAAAGCATCGGCGGAACTCCCCGAGAGCGGAGCGCATGGACAAAACGCGTTTCGGAATGCAGGACGGTTGCCAATACCTCTCAACCGAAACCGCCTTACCGGGCATCCAGGTCAGGCGTCCCGCAGGAGGAAGGCAGAAGACCTCCTCATAGATCGTATCCGGAGCCGGGATCGTGGCGGCGTCGAGATACCAACGAAGCGAGGGTTTGTTGATTCGCCAACCGCCGGAACGGGTGAAACGTCCGATACCTGCCCTTGCGAGCGTGTCGGGTTTCTCGCGACCCCAGGCGAGGAGCATGGCCTTGAGTGCCGGGAGGGTGGAGGCAAACGCCAGATTCTCTTCGTCTCCGCACCAGAAGAGCGGCTTGATCCCAAACCGGTCTCTGGCAAGGTGCAGCCTGCATTCATGGCGGTCCCAGATCCCGAAGGCGAACATCCCCCGCAGGCCCAGCTCCCAGTCGATGCTCGGCCTTTCCGCCAAGTGAGCCAATACTTCCAGGTCGTTGGCGGTACCGAACTCATGGCCGTTGGCAGCCAGTCGGTTCCGAATCGAGGTGTGGTTGTAGATCTCGCCGTCCCCCACCACCTGGATTCGACCCGATTCGTTCCTGTAAGGAGGATCGGGACCGTCGGGATCGACAATCGAGAGGCGTCGCATGCCCAGGAGGAC
>Ga0214473_10012164_pt1 | contig 10105 bp, 10 predicted proteins | sample RVTome_7_FD_203509 | JGI IMG/M metagenome (GOLD analysis project Ga0214473, IMG submission 203509) | Soil microbial communities from uranium-contaminated site in the Upper Colorado River Basin, Wyoming, United States - RVT98D197 | ecosystem: Environmental > Terrestrial > Soil > Contaminated >... | reverse complement strand
TGAAACACTTTTATCCTGCCCGATGTTGACGGCAGTCACGTGTCGCGCCCCGCACGGGCGCGTGGATTGAAACGTAATACTCTCTGCCGTAATCGCGGCACTTAGGCTGTCGCGCCCCGCACGGGCGCGTGGATTGAAGTAGAGGTCCCTCCCGCCGGGGGAAAGGGAAGTCGAAGGGCAAATTCTAATGATCAATTATTCTTAAATACCTGACTCATCAATAGCCTTTTTTAACAATTCAGACACACTAAGTTCTCTTGCCCAGTATTTAAGATAGATCATATCCAGTTGGTCTCCTTGCACTTTCAAGACTCCCAGAACATCATTCCATTGCCTGTCTGAAACCTCTTCCCCTGCCTTATACCAAGTGAGTTTACGAAGAATAATATCCTCGGGCGTAGCAAAGAAGATCTGGCGTGATGCGTCTTCCGAAAAGGCTTTTTTAAGGCGTCGGGAGAAAGCCTGTTGATCAAAAGGAAGGCGTTTAAGAGGAAATATATCAACTTTAAATAGGGTCTCAAGGTGAATGAGGTTGAAAGACGACTCTTTTTGAATTGCATTAATAATCATTTCAGAATCTACATAAAACTCTGCTTTCAAGCTTTCATAAATCTCATCTGCTTGTTCGGGTTTAATATCGGCTACAATATCCACGTCCAGTGTTGATCGAGCCATGCCGAAAGCTGAGCTAGCTAAAGAGCCTCCGATATGATAGGCAATACCAACTTTTTCGAAAACCTTGATCACTTTGAGTGTTACCTCAATGATATCCGGCAATTTCATATCATCGGATTCCCTTTTCCATCATGAGCTTTACGACTCGATCAGCCAAGGATTTATCCCCGTACAGAAGCAGAACGAAGCGCCTCAGTCGTGATTCAAGCGTCTCTTGGGAGTACCGCTCACAAATTCCTATCCAGGATAACTGACGTGTCGTCTGAATCAACGAAGTCACCATCCGTAAGCGCAATGAGAAAGGTGCTTTCCGAATCATTTCGATGTGAATGCGTTCGACTTGAGGGTGAGTATCGGGAGACAATGGTTTCATTCTATTTATTCCTCATTTTCAATGCTTCTTCTTATCAGCCCCCTTGCTGTTTCCTTAAAAAAAGCAATCAAATCGTTGATGTTACACGTCTTCTTCATATTTAGCGATTCTATACCCGCCTGGCATTCGAGGAACCTTCCTTGAAGAATATACCTAAGCCCCTTGATGCCGAACTTCTTTTCTGTCTTTCCAATCATTTCATCTATCGACAGCTGCGGGCGCTCTTTCAGAATGAAATAAATATCGACGTAATCCTTGATATCCTTCCGGTCCGTTAGGGCCATCAATTTATTGGCCAAAATATCGTTCATGCTATCGACATGTATTCCCTCAACGGACATAAACGGGCTGATTGTCTTGAATGGATATTTTGTAAACTCCACCCTTAGCTTTTGACCGCCCCGATAACTGACGAGGAATACTTTTCTATCGAACTTTGTCTCAAGCTTTAGCTCCTGCACCTCTGAAATCGACCGCAATAGACTTAGAATAGGGTCTGTCTCGACATCACCCTCAGTGAAGAAATCCAAGTCGTCTGACAAACGGTGATGGAGATAAAAGGCGGAGAGTGCAGTTCCTCCCGTTAGATAAAACACCGAAGCATGGGGCCATGCGATGAAGCGCTTCAACAGGATCTTTTGCTGTTCTGTCAGGATAGGATTATTTTCGATCTTATTCACCTTTCTCCTCCCATGCCCTCTTGTATTCTTCAATGAGTATCTTTGTCGTTTCGTCGATTTTTAATTTCCGGGTGTTCTCGTAAAGAGCCATGACCGTTTCTCTTTCCCGACCGTAAAGAGGGAAAAAGTCGGCTATTCTCTGAAGAATCCAGAGCGGATCGTCAGGAGCCTCTCGATAATCCCAGAGGAGTTCTTCGGGAATTCTAATCAGACCTTCTTTGGGCTGCATGACATATTTCTCCCTCGAAACTTAATAAAAGGCCCGAGCGGTTAAATGAAAAAAACAGTGCCGCGATTGTGAAAAGGCTACTAAATCCATTGGAAGGTGTCAATGGGAATCGACAGGAAATTTAATGAGGTGATTTCACACAGGCTAAAGCCTGTGGCTACCTCAATTAGAAAATAAAAGTGTCAGTGTCAGTAAGTAAAACATGAAATTCTCGATAAGAACTAAAATCCAGGGTTCGGGGGCCCGGGGGATGGGGCATCAACAGGATTGGCTATGCGTGGCTCTGCTGTAAAGACCAGAGCTTGAAGATCTGGTTCAGGACATCGCTTTTCTTTTTAAGCATCTCCTGTTTCGACTTGGAGCGGACCGTCCCGGCAGCCGCCCCTGGATGGCCATCCCCGATGTTCAGGGTGCGCATGATTTCACCGATGTTTCGAGCTTGAGTTTTTTGGTTTCCATTAATGGAGAGAGACATCGAGACGCCGAAATGATTGCTCTTCACTCCCCGCTCCATCAGGTGATAGACTTCCAGGACTGCTAAGGCTTCCGGATAGATCAGGAAGGCCAGATTCTTGCTCAAATGGGGCCTTCGCTGGTACCGGGTCAGATCAATCACCACCACTTCCTTCTGTTGATCCTCTTCAAGAAAATAGGAGGCCTCCCGGATGGCCCGAAGCATCCGCTCTTCTTCTTCCTGATACTGCTTAACCCTTTTTTGAACGAATGAGAGGTTTGAAACCTCCTCGACCGGACGATCCCGCAGCTGTTGGACCAGATTCCTCATATGGGCGGTCTGCTCCTCCGCCGATTGAAAGCGGACCTTCAAGGTATAATCGATGATCTTTCCGGGCGTTTCCTGCCTCCATTCTTCAATGGAAGAGTAGGAGAAGCTGTCGATTCGATCGGCTTCCTCGACCGACCTTTGAAAAAAAGAGGGAAATTCAAGCTTTTCAGAGAAATACTCATAGACCACCCGGCTGCAACTCGGTTTCAGATCAAACCGTCCTGCAATCTCCTTGATATCGATCTTCCGGTACTGCAGCTCTTCGAGATTTCCCTCGTGGTGATCGAACCAGAGCCCGCACTGGAGGGGGTAAGGGAGATCACAAACCACATCCTTTTCCGTGATTGTGATCTGGGATCGGTTGATCGCCTGGGGACCTGCAAAGAGGACCCGGTCCACACTCAGCGCCCATGAGCAAAGGGAAGCGCTTATAATCCCATCGAAATCGTGGTGGGTGATAATGTTCTCGTATTTACTCGTACGGGATGAATTCTCTTCCATTTAAAAATTTTACCAGAGATGAACGGCAGGGTCAATGCGAAGAAGGCAGGAAAAACTGGATGCTGAAACGAGTTCAGCATGACAACAGTGTTTGGTCCCTTTTTTGTCATCCCGAACTTGCCTCGGGATCTCGATAGTGTGTTTAAAGAATTAGGATATTAAAACCCCGCCCCATGGGTAGGACTTTTTACTCCTCTTCTTTTTTAGGAGGCAGATCTCCACGCCGGCGTTCCATCTCTTCTTGAATCAGCTCTCCCAGGTTGGATGAAGCAGCGTTCTGATTGGAAATATACTTTTCAATCTCCGCCTTCTCCGTTTTTTCCTTCATCTTCTTGATGCTGAGACCGATTCGCCGTTCATGGGGATCAATATGGAGAATTAATGCTGAAACCACATCTCCGACCTTCACCACATCGGAAGGCTTCTCCACTTTCTCATGGCTGATTTCAGAGACGTGAACCAATCCTTCGATCCCTTCTTCCAGGGCGACAAAGGCTCCGAAATCGGTGACACTGGTGACTTGCCCGGACACAACATCACCCCTTCGAAATCGCCGGGTCGCTTCTTTCCAGGGATCAGCAGTCAATTGTTTGATTCCCAGCGATAACCGCTCGTTCTGGGGATCGATACTCAAGATCACCGCCTGAATTTCCTGCCCTTTCTTGTAAAACTCACCGGGGTGCTTGATCTTCTTGGTCCAGGACATTTCTGAAACATGAATCAACCCGTCTACTCCCTCATCAAATCCCACGAAGATTCCGAAATCGGTAATCGTTTTCACCTTCCCTGTGACACGGGTCCCAACCGGGTATTTCTCCGCAATCAATTCCCAAGGATTGGGCTCTATCTGTTTCATTCCCAGCGAGATACGCCGCTTGATCGGATCACAGTCTAAGACGACGACATCCACCTGGTCGCCGATTTGTACCATCTTGGATGGATGCTTCATCTTCTTGTTCCAGGTCATTTCAGAGATGTGAATGAGTCCTTCAATTCCTTCTTCGAGCTCGGCAAACACCCCATAATCCGTGATACTCACCACCTTGGCTTTGATCCGGGCTCCGGTCGGATATTTGTCCAGGACAGAATTCCAGGGGTCCGGCTGGGCTTGCTTTAATCCCAGGGAGACCTTTCCTTTTTCCTGGTCGAAACGGAGAACCTTTACCTTAATATGGTCTCCGATAGAAAGCTTCTCGGAAGGATGGCCAACCCTTCCCCAACCTATGTCTGTGATGTGGAGGAGGCCATCCACGCCGCCGAGATCGATAAAGGCGCCGTATTCGGTGAGGTTTTTAACGGTCCCTTCAACAATCTGCCCTTCGACGAGGTTTTTCAGCGTAGATTCCCTGAGCAATTTCCTCTCTTCATCAAGTAAAATACGACGGGAGAGAACGATATTATTCCGCTTCCGATTGAACTTGATCACCTTGAACTTGAATCGTTCTCCGATCAGACTGTCTAAGTCCCGAATCGGCTTCAAATCAATTTGAGATCCGGGCAAGAAGGCAAGAATTCCATCAATATCTACAGAGAGGCCGCCTTTCACCTTGGCCACGATCTCGCCATCAATCACCTCTCCCTCACGGCAGGAACGGCTGATATCTTTCCACACAGTCACCTTGTCAGCCTTTTCCTTGGAGAGGATCATCATTCCTTCTTCACTCGTCTTCTTCTCCAGGAGAACGTTGACTTGGTCTCCGATTTTGACGTCCACTCTCTTATCTCTTCTCTGAAACTCGCGAATGGGGATTTGCCCTTCACACTTATATCCCACATCCACGGTGACGTGGTCCGGAGTAATGTCAACCACCGTCCCCCTGAGAACCTGTCCCTCTTCGACTGATCGCAAGCTTTCTTCGTAGAGGGTCTGGAAGTCTTCGGATTCCCTTTTTACTGGACGAGCTTCCTCCTCTTTTTTACTTTCTTCCCCTTCGGGAAGGTTTTGTTTGGCCTGTTCTTCTTCGGAAGTCAAATCATTCTCCCCCATCAAAAAAACCCCCTTTTTTCAATATTTCGAATATTTAGCATACTCTTCAAAAAAATACAAATTTCAAATATATTTGTTTAGGACTTCAGGCAATTCAATCTGCGGATTCCCGCTTCCACCTCCTGGATAATCCAGTGGGGGGTAGAGGCGCCCGCAGTCAAGCCAATTCTTCCCTTCCGGCTAAACCATCTTGGATTCAGCTCCCGAGCAGTCTCGATCTGATGTGTATGGGGCTGTATCTCTCCGCAGATTGCCGCCAGTCTCTGGGTATTCCCGCTGTTGTAGCCGCCGACAACGACCATACAATCCACTTTCCTGGCAATCTCAATCGCCTCCCTCTGGCGAATCGCCGTGGCCTGGCAAATCGTATTAAACACCCTGATTTCTTTTGCTTTTTCTAAACAGTTGGCTACAACCTCCCTAAATAAGGTCTGAGATTGAGTCGTTTGAGCGATCACCCCCAGCTTTCTCCATGGACCGATTTCTTTAGCCATTCTCGCATCCTCGATGACCGTCACATTCTCTCCAAGATAGCTTCGAATCGCTTCCACTTCCGGGTGGTCAGGATCCCCCACAATCAACAAGGCATATCCATGCCGGTACAGATATTTTGCGTGAACCTGGGCCCTCTTCACAATTGGACAGGTCGCATCCAAGATCCGAAGTTTCTTCTCTTTCGCCATCTGAGAATCCTTTGAGGAAACCCCGTGAGAGCGAAAAATGACGGTGCCCTTCGGGATCTGCCCAATTCGGTCCCTGACTTTTATCCCCAATTGATCAATAAATTCAACCGCTTGAGGATTGTGAATGAGAGGTCCTAATGTGTAGAGGGGTTTAGGATATTTCTTTGCAGCCTCCAGAGCCATATCCATGGCCCGCTTCACTCCGAAACAGAACCCGCTTGATTTGGCAACAAAGAGTCTCAATGGTTGGCCCATCCTACTAAAGAATCATTGCAAAATTAGCATTTCAAAAATTAACATTTAGCAATGAGAAGCAAAGGATGTTTACTATAGTGAACGATTTGGATATTTTGACACACCTTAAATTGTCATTACGAACGAAGTGAAGGTCGATACGACCCACGTCGCTTCGCTCCTCGCAATGACAACTTTTTTTGGGGGGTTCACTATAATGACTCAATTATACAATTTGCAAAGATATTTCTCTTCATTCTTCATTTTCTGTTGAACGATCCGCAGCATCTCTTCCGTGACTTCTTCAGCGGACTGGTGGGTCGAGTCGATGCGTATCGCATCCTCTGCCATCCTGAGGGGAGAAAGGGTTCGGCCCATGTCATTCTCGTCCCGCCTGATTACTTCCTCACGGACCTGTTGAAAATCAACCTTCACCTTTTTTTTGATCAGCTCGTCGTATCTTCTCTTTGCCCTTTCTTCTGTCTCGGCATCCAGATAGAATTTAATGTCTGCTTTGGGAAAGACCACCGTGCCAATATCCCTACCTTCGAGCACAATCCCTCCCCCTCTTCCCATTTCCCTCTGCATCTTTACCAACGCTTTCCTCACACCCTTCTTCTTCGAAATATCCGATGCCAGGAGACTGATTTCCGGAGACCGGATGGCCTCTGTCACATCTTCCCCATCGCAAAGGATGCGAGCCTCTTCTTCCTCCCTGGCGAAAACGATGTGGAGGGAGGAGGCCCATTGGTAGAGTCCTTCTTCATTCTCAAGACAAACAATCTCCCTTCTTGCCCTGAGAGCCACTGCCCGGTACATGGCTCCGGTGTCAATATAGGTATATCCCAATCTTTTTGCCAGGTTTTTTGCTGCCGTACTTTTTCCGGCGCCGGAAGGGCCGTCAATGGCGATGATCAATTGTTTCTTCGGAGAGGCTCCGGACATCTTTATCGTTGACTATTGATGGAGGATTAAGGCTGGAGGACAGAGGCAATGAAAATTTCGCTCGAGACCGCATTGAACGTTCGTTGTGAAAGTGCTCTTCGAACCTCAGGCCTTATATCGTATCGTGCTTAGGATTTACCACATTGCGGGGGAATTTTCAAGGCGGGCCATGGTTTACCAATACAAACGCATCAAATACCAACAGTCCTCCTCCCCCTTTAGAGACTGTGTCGTAAGTCCGTTCATGGTTCGACAGGCTCACCACGAACGGACCATGAACAAATAAATATCAATTACTTAGCCGTTCGTCCTGAGTGTGTCGAAGGGCGAACGGCGGATTACGACACAGTCTCTTGGAGAGAGGGAGAAAGGTGCTATTTTTTAGCTAATGCATTTGTATTAGTCAAAAGGGTTTGGGAAACATGTTAAACCGAGACTTTCAGCGACTTCATGAGAGACCAACTTTCCCTCCTTCAGGTTAAGGCCTCTTCTCAATCCCTCGTTCTCTTCTATGGCTCTGGGATATCCTTTATCTGCAATCTGAACGACATAGGGAAAGGTTGCATTCGTAAGGGCCAGGGTGGAAGTTCTCGGATAAATGGCAGGAATGTTCGTCACACAGTAGTGAACGATTCCCTCTTCAACATAGGTAGGATCCTCGTGAGTGGTTGGACGGCTGGTTTCAAAGCAGCCCCCCTGGTCTACCGAAATATCCACCACCGCAGAGCCAGCCCGCATCTTTCTCAGCATCTGACGGCTTACCAGTTTGGGCGCCTGTGCGCCCGGGATGAGAACTGCACCAATGACAAGGTCGGCATCCAGAATCACTTCTCCAATCGTCATCCGGTTTGAAATATATGTCGTGATGTGACTCTGGGTAATGTCATGGAGATAACTTAGCCTTTCCGGGTTTAAGTCGAGAATCGTGACCTGCGCGCCGATGCCCAGAGCCACCTTGCACGCATTGGTTCCGGCTACACCGGCTCCGAGAATCACGATTTTGGCAGGAGGAACGCCTGATGCGCCGCAAACCAGAATTCCTTTCCCGCCGCGCCTGGCCTCCAGACACATTCCTCCGGCAAGGATGGATGCCCGGCCAGCGATTTCACTCATCGGTCGAAGGAGGGGAAGGGACCCATCCTTTCCCTGGACGGTCTCATAACCGATTCCAACAATGCGCAGATTGATCAATTTAAGGGTCAGATTCCGATCGGCAGCCAGATGCAGGAATGTAAACAGGACTTGCCCGGGTTTCATGTAGGAGAATTCCGGTTCCATGGGCTCTTTCACTTTGACGACCATTTCGGCCCTCGACCATAACTCTTCCCCTGTTTCAACAAGTAGGGCCCCAGCCCTCTGGTATTCGCTGTCCGAAAAGCGGCTTCCTTCGCCAGCCCCCTTTTCGACAAGAACATCATGATGATGGGAAACGAGGGCATCCACTCCCTGAGGAGTCATGGCCACTCTCTTTTCTCCAATTTTAATCTCTTTTGGCACCCCGATGATCATGCTTTTTATACCATACCATAAAAAAGGATTGAATTGAATCCGGTGTTTATTTTAAATTGTTTTTCATGACTGGTTCAACACCTTTGAAGCATGCCCCCCCCACCCCAACCCTCCCCCTGTGGAGTAGGCTTGCCGCCACTCCATGGGGGGGAGGGCAAGGGAGGGGGTGCGACATCCTCATCTTTGACATGGATGGTGTCCTTATTGATGTCTCGAATTCCTATCGCAAAACGATCCAGAAGACCGTTGACCTCTATCTTAGAATCTGCCTTGGATTGAAAGGGAAAAAGAAAAACCTGGTTACGAAGGAAGACATTTCCCTGTTTAAGTCCGCCGGCGGGTTTAATAATGATTGGGACCTGACCTCGGCATTGCTTCACTATCTCCTTTCCCTCTCGAATCTTCCATCTCCATCAAAACATCCTGAATTTCTTTCTGTTCCGGAATCAGTTTCCTTTCTCCGTTCAAAATCATCCCATATCCAGAATGAAATAGAAACCATTTATAGAAAAAAGGACATCACCTCTTTCACTCGAAAGGTGAGGAGTTCACGCGGAGGATTGAAAGGGGTTCGCAAAGCGCTTGGAAACTCATGGGAGGGATGGCTCTTTCAATTCGGAGAACTTAACCGGACGAATTTAATCAAAAGAATCTTCCAGGAAATCTACCTGGGAAATCAGTTCTCCACTTTTTATCATCTTCCCCGCCTCTTTTATAAAGGCCGGGGATATTACCTTCAGGAGAAGCTTTTAATCTCCGGAAAAATCCTGAGGGACCTTCGGAAAAGAATTCGACTCGGAATCGCAAGCGGCCGGCCAAGATTCGAAGCCGAGCTTGCCCTTAAGCGATTCCGTCTTTCACGCTATTTCGACAGCATGGTGACCCTTGATGAATGTGTAGCAGAAGAGGACCGTCTCTTTCGGCTGACGGGAAGACGAAGGGACCTTTCAAAGCCCCACCCCTATTCCCTTCTGAGAGCCATCCGGGAAATCAGGCTCCCTCATCCACGGTGCGCCTATGTGGGCGATGTGGTGGACGACATGCGAGCTGCCCAGGCCGCAAAAAGAACACTCCCCGTATTAGCCGTCGGTTTCTTAAGTGGTGGTAAAAAAGAAAAGGGAATCGAGGAATCCCTGCTTGCTGCGGGCGCCGATCTTCTCATCCGGAACCCGAAAGACCTCCTCCGGCTCGTTTCAACATAGAAGAAGCTGTGAAAAAATTGCATTCAGCCGTCACCCCGGTGAAAACCGGGGTCCAGGCGTCGTCCCGACCCCGTATCAAGTACGGGGTAAACCCCAGTCGGGAACCATCTTAAAGACTGGGTCCCGGTTTCCACCGGGAACCCTGGATTCCGGCTTTCTCCGGAATGACGTGAAAAAGAACCTAATAGTTTATTCCTCATTTTCTTGTGTCATCCCAATATGATAATGTCCTAATTGGCCACATTAGAAATGTCCTCTTTTAGAAATGCCATAATGCTCTTTTGCAGAGGAGGGCATGATGGC
>Ga0214473_10012163_pt1 | contig 10105 bp, 11 predicted proteins | sample RVTome_7_FD_203509 | JGI IMG/M metagenome (GOLD analysis project Ga0214473, IMG submission 203509) | Soil microbial communities from uranium-contaminated site in the Upper Colorado River Basin, Wyoming, United States - RVT98D197 | ecosystem: Environmental > Terrestrial > Soil > Contaminated >... | reverse complement strand
AACGAGGAGCGACGGCTCCAGCAGGAGAACCGCCGCGAAGAGGAACGCCGGCGTGGTGTGGTAGGAGTGCCGGTTGGGGGCGTCCACCTTGAATAGCTGCGCGGCCGCCGCCAGCACGCTCAGGATAGCGAACGCAGCGACCTGCTCCGTAGAAGGACGCCCCGCAAACGCGACGGCGAGACCGCCTGCGCCTGCCGCACAGACGTAGACGGTCGCCAGATAGGCGATGGCGAGAGAGGGCAGCGCTCTTGTCTCTTCCGTCTGCTCGCTGCCCTCCTCCGCTTTCGCGGGCACGCGGGGTGCGGTCACCCCATGGGGTCTCTTACCCCCTCCACAGGATGTTCCTCCAGAGGATGTTGCGCCAGAGGATGCTCCGCCACAGGATGCTCCGCCACAGGATACTGTCGCGGAGGATCATCCCCGTCTCAGGGTCGATGAACTCGTTCGGCAGCGCCCCGCCGTTGGCGGCACCCTCCAGGTTGGTGAACGCGGCGCCGGCGGCGTCCACAGCGGGCGCCGGCGAGCCCGCCAGCGGCGTGCCCGCGGCCGCGGCGCGGTACTTCACCTCGTCCGGAGTGAGGGACGGGTCACCGTCCAGCATCAGGGCGACCGTGCCGGAGACGATAGCCGCCGACGCGGAGGAGCCGCTGAGCCGCAGGAAGCGCCCGTCCACGACGGCCTCCGGGGCCTGCCGGGCGAGGTAGGTGTGGTTGCCGCCGGACACGGAGACGATGCCGACGCCGGGGGCCGTCACTTCAGGCTTGGCGTAGCCGTCCACCGTGACGCCGCGGCTCGACCAGTCGGCGATCACGTCGTCAGAGCGGGCGGGCGTACCGCGGTCGTCGAAGGAGCCGACGGTGATAACGAACGGATCGTTGGCGGGAGCGTGGTCGACGGCGAACGGCGACGCGCCCAGGTTGCCGGCGGAGACCACGACAACGATCCCCTGGAACCAGGCCTCCTCCACCGCCGCCGCCAGCGGGTCGCGCAGGTAGCTGTCGGCGATCGCGGAGTTCAGGGAGATGTTGATCACGCCTACGTCGTAGCGGTCTTTGTTGCGGACGACCCACTGAAGGGCTTCGATGACGTCGCCGGCGTGGGCGGAGCCGTCCCTGCCCGCGACCTTCACGCTGAGCAGGTCAGCACCGGGCGCGATTCCCAGGTAGCGCCCACGCGGGTCCCGGCCGGCGATGATGCCGGCGACCCAGGTTCCGTGGCCGTTCTGGTCAAACGGGAAGTAGGACTCGCTGCTGAAGTTCCGGGAGCCGGCGATCCTGCCGCCGAAGTCGGCTCCTGGATTGAGGCCGCTGTCGATCACGGCGATGGTGACGTGGTCACCTGTAACGCCCTGCCGCCACGCCCGCGGCGCGCCGACGGCCGGCGGGTAGACCGTGGTGAGGTGAGAGGCGTCCATCCCGCGTTCCGGCCGGTCCGAAGTCATCATCGGAGCGTTGAGGGAGATCCAGTCCGCCCCATCGGCGAAGTCCAGCGCCCGCACGGCCTCGATCGGCATCTCGGCCTCGAAGCCCCCGACGATATCGAACTGCCGCGTCACTGTTCCGCCGTGATCCGTAACCCAGCGGACAAGGTTGGGGTCCTCAGACTGGACGATGACGGGAACGCTCTCGCCGGGGAACAGTTCGGCGTAAACGTCAACAGCGGGATGGACGTTCTGCTCATCCCCCTCCTCGGCGTCCGCCGTCGCCGGCAGCATCGCCGCCAGCGCCAGCAACAGCGCCGCCAGGCCAAGCCATACATATCGTCTGCGGTTGGTGACCATCTTCATCCTCCTCCCCAACACACGCGGGCGGTCAGGGTATTGCACAAGCTAAGGATGCCGCCCGAGGCGAGGTCTTACCCGGGCCGGGTGAACGGACGGTGAGCAGCGGGTTCAGATGTGGTTGCAGCTATCGCCTGGTCTGCGACCAGTGCAGCGCGTTCAGCCCCTGCCGGCTGACGATGGCGATGAAGGCGTTCACGACTCGGCGGTCAAACTGCTGCCCGGAGCAGCGGTGCAGCTCCTGGAGCGCCTCCTGGAGGGATATGACGCTCTTGTAAGAGCGGTAGGTGGTCATCGCGTCGAAGGCGTCGCTGACGAGGATGATGCGCGAGCCGAGCGGTATCTCGTCGCCTGTGAGACCATCGGGGTAGCCGCTGCCATCGTAGTGCTCGTGGTGGTGGGCGATTATCGCTGCTGCGGCCGCCAGGTCAGGGAGACGAGCCGCTATTCCGGCGCCGAGCTCCGGGTGGGCCTTGACCATCGCCCGCTCCTGATCGCTGAGGCCGCCGGGCTTCTGCAGCACATAGTCCGGCACGGCGAACTTGCCGGCGTCATGGAGGAGGGCAGCCCTCTCAACGAGCTCCTGCTCACCCACACCCAGTCCCATCTCTGCGCCGACCTTCGCGGCGTACCAGGCGGAGCGGGCGAGCTGGCCGGAGGCGGCACGGATCTTCCTCTCCAGCGCCGAAACCAGCGCGGCGACGGGATTCGTTGCGCCACCCGGCCGCCGCCAGCCGTCAGCGCATATCATCTCGCCCCAGTAGCCCACTCTATTGCCACCCATAGCCTTGCCCCAATACATGGCCGCCTGGGCCCCGTAGACGAGCTCGGCGGCGGATTCCGCCGTTGACGGGTACACCGCCACGCCGAAGCTGGCGGTTAGCTTACCCATAGCGGTGAGGATGCCACGGGCCACGCCGTCACGAAGCTCCTCTGCCAGAACTACCGCGGTCGCGGCCTCCGTGGCCGGCAGTATGCCGATCAGCTGGTCCCCGCCCAGATGCGCCACCTGCTCCACGCGGTCACCCACGCAGGCCGCGAAGGCGCTCAGCACGGCGTCACCCTCGATCGGCCCCAGGCATTCGTTGACCATCCGGAAATTGTCCAGACCGGCAACGACAACGCTGAGTTGGGTGCCGTGCTGCGAAGCCAGCTCGCAGGTGCGCTGGACCTGCTCCACGACCGGGGCCAGCGCGGGCGGCGTCTGCCCGTCCTCGCTCGACATCTGGGGGCGACTTATCGTGCCTATTTCCGCTGAAACGCCGATGTCATTCATCTCTTCCCCTCCCCTGCGGGATTCCGAGGCCCGGCGGGCTGCCGCAATGCTGCGCAGCCTGCCGGAGGCTTCACGCAAGCTTAGGATGCCGCCCTTGTCAGGGCGTTACAGGGACGTCGGTTGAGGAGACGGTAACAAGGGCCGGGCGTCAGCCGGCGCGCAGCCAGCGCTCCCGCAGCCCGGCGATGAGCAGCTCCCGCTCGGCGTGCTCGCCAAGCGCCGCCTTGACTCGCCGCCAGACCAGCGGGCAGTTCTGTTCGCCGGTGATCTCCTGAATCATGGCGTGCACTCGCCGGCGGTTCTCGCGGGTGTCGGGGATACCGGCGGCGGCCAGGACCTCGCCCAGGTGACGGAGGTAGCAGCTCATTCCGGCGTCGCCTGCTGCTCCCAGAGCGAGCGCGCGCGTTCGAGGTCCGACTCTTCGTTCAGGTTCAGCAGGCTGAGGCCGCCCGGGTCAAGGCGGTGGAGGTCGCGCTCGTTCAGGCGGCGCACGTCCAGCCGGTCTAACAGCTGCTTCATGCTGCCGCCGCCGGCCGCCAGGAGGGCGTCCACCTCCGGGAGGCAAGAGCGGGCGTAGACGGCGTGCAGGGGGTGGTCCCGGCCGGCGGAGCGGGGTAACAGCGCCTGGTAGGAGCGGGGCAGGCCGGCCATGTAACGCAGCAGCTCCACGTTCAGGAAGGGAAGATCGCAGGCGACGACGAGGGCGTACTCCGTGGTGCAGGCACAGAGGCCGCTCTGGAGGCCGGCGAGGGGGCCGAGGCCGGGCGAGCTGTCGGCAACGAAACGGGCGGGGAGGCCGAGGCTCCCGTACCGCCCGGGGAGGTCCACCGCGACGATGACCCGGCGGGAGACCTGCGAGACACGCTGCACGACGGTCTGGAGGAGGGGCGCGCCGCCCAGACTCAGCAATGCCTTATCGATGCCCAGCCGCCGGCTCTGCCCGCCGGCGAGTACGATGCCGTCCAGCGGCTCCATCAGAGCCCCCCCGCTGGCGGCGCTCATGCCGGGACCAAGGAGGAGAAAGGCAGTGGGGAGAAAAAGCCGACTGCGGGGTCTCCGGTCATTGGGCGGGCCACCTCAAATCGAAGCCGGAGATCCCGCAGTTGCAACCATAAATCTAAACGCGTGGCCGCGCGCTGTCTGTCAGGCACAGTGACTACACAGCGTGGGGTTTTCCCCCACAAAAGGGCGCTCACTCTACGGCGGTAAGCAGCCCCGTCTTGAGCGCGTACCTCACCAGCTCCGACCGGTGGTGAAGGTTCAGCTTCTCCATTATCCGCTGCCGGTAGGTATCCACTGTCTTGGGGCTGATCACCAGCTTCTCCGCGATCTCCTGGTTGGTGAACCCTTCCGCGGTCAGCTTCAGGACCTCTTTCTCGCGCGTGGTCAGCGCTTCGTACTCGCGCTTGCGACCACCGTCTCCCCGGCTGCCCTTGAGGTATTCGCCGAGGACCTTCTTGACGGCGGAAGGGTAGAGGAACACCTCGCCACGGTGGGCGGCGCGGATAGCGTCCATCAACTCGCGGTCGGCGGAGCTCTTGAGGACGTAGCCGGAGGCGCCCACCTGCAGCGTCTGGAAGAGGTAAGCCTCTTCGGCATGGACGGTGAGCATGACGATTGCGCCCGGGAGGCCCATCTCGTGGATCGCCTTGGCGGCGGCCAGCCCGTCCATCTCCGGCATGGAGATGTCCATGACGATGACGTCCGGCGTCAGGCTTCGGGCCAGCTCCACGGCCTCGCGCCCGTTGGAGGCCTCGCCGATGACCTCCATGTCGGGCTCCATGTCCAGGAGAGCGCGGAGCCCGGAGCGCAGCACCGCGTGGTCATCAGCCAGGAGGACGCGTATGTTCTCCGTCACCGGCGGCTCCGCAGCAGGGGGGCCTCCACCGAGATGCGGGTGCCCCGGCCCACAGCCGACTCAACTTGCACTGATCCGCCGATGAGGGCGAGCCGCTCCTCCATGCCGAACAGGCCCAGGCCGGAGGCGCGCGATCCCATCGTGGCCTCCACGTCGAAGCCGCAGCCATCGTCCTCGATGACCAGACGCAGCGAGCGGCCGCGACGGGTGAGGCGGGCCTCCACCCGGGAAGCGCTGGCGTGCTTGGCGACGTTGGAGAGCGCCTCCTGGACGATCCGGTAGAGCACAAGCTCTACGTCCGGCGACAGGCGGCCGAGACGCCCGCTGGTGAACTTCGCTTTCACGGGCCAGCGGCGCGAGAAATCCTGCACGAACGCCTGGAGCGCCGCTTCCAGGCCCAGGTCATCCAGCATCGGAGGGCGCAGGTCAATCGCCATCCTCCGCACGCCCTCGAGGGTCTCGCCGGTCAGGTCCCGCAGCTCCGTAAGCCCCGCGCTCAGCCGCTCGTCGCCCGCCGCCGACCTTTCCAGCAGGCGCAGACGCACGAGGACGGAGGTGAGCGCCTGTGCGGTGTCATCGTGCAGCTCGCGCGCGATCCGCTTTCGCTCTTCCTCCTGGGCGGTAAGCACCTGCGAGGACATCTGCCTCAGCCGGACCTGATACCGCTGAGCTTTCACCAGCGACTCGTCCAGCCTATCCAGTACCTGGACGACGAAGGAGGCGTTCTGACATCTGGTGCAGGCTTCGGGCGCCTCCGGTAGAACCATAAGGAGCGCCTCATCCGGATGGGAGGATGTGCCAGCGGACGCGGGTGGGTCCGCGCTGCCGGCCCGGCCCAGCACGGAGACGAACGACGCGTTCAGCATGGCAGCCCGCTGGCGGTCCAGGGCGAAGACACGTCCGTTGGTCGATCGCAGGTCCGGCCTGACAAGTCCGCCCTCCTGCAGGACGGCCAGGTGCCGGTCCACAGTCCGCCTGGACAGCGCCAGCTCCTCCGCGATCCGCGCGGCGGTAGCAGCGCCGGCGTCGAGGAGCCTCAGAATCTCCAGACGCCGCGCGTTGCCCACCACACGCAGGGCGGGCACGAGGTTGTCCGCGATTTCAGTAGTCGTATCTAGCGCCAAGTGTAAACCCCCGGCAGCCCGATTATAGCACGCGGCCCGAGCGCGTCGGGCAAAACCGCACCGATCATCCTTAGTCTGCCCGACAGACAAACCGCCCTCTCATGGTTCAAGGTAGGAGTACGCAAACGAGAACACTGATGAGCGACTCGAGCTTACGAGACGACGGACCCGAGGCCCGCCGGCCTCTCCGCGTTCTTGTGGCCGACAAGAACGGTCACTTCCGCGAGACGGTGCGCCGCGTACTCACGCGCCTCGGCCGCTGCGTCGCCAGCGGCGAGGCGTCCACGATCGCGGAGGTGATCGCGGAGGTCACGCGCTCCCGCATCGACCTCGTCCTCCTGGACGTCGAGATGGTCACCAGCGACAGGCTGGCGGAGCTGAAGCGGCTGGCAAAACGGCTCCCAGATCTCAAGGTCGCCGTGTTGCTCTCCGACGACACGCCGGAGTACCGTCAGGCGGTGCTGGTGCACGGAGGGCACTTCAGCGTGGCCAAAGCGCACCTGGAGGAGCAGCTGCCGCCGGTGCTCAACAGCGTTCTGGCCCGGACCGTCACGTCCCTGGCCTGAGCGCGCACCACAATCAGACCCAGTTATTGCGGGATTCTTGCCGCGCGTCCTGAGGCCGCGCGGCCGCGACGATGCCCGGGAAGGGACGTTCCAGCGGCCAGGCGTAGAAAAAAGGCCCCCTCGGTGGCGGATGGGGGCCTGGGTGGTGGCAATTGGTGGAGACGGAGGGGAATTGAACCCCTCGTCCAGAAGAAGACCCACCCGGACGTCTACAAGCTTAGCCGGCGTTTGAGTCTCGCCCGGCGTACCTCCGCCGACGGAGTAACCGACGGGCCAGCCGATTAAGTCTTGGGCCTCCGCTATCGGCGTCCGGGAGACCGCACCCCGACTTCGCGGCGCCGGACCCGGCCCGTCGAGGGGAGGCCTGGGACCGACGTAGCCGGCCTTGTTAGGCGGCTAGTGCGTACTGGTTTTCGCCAGTTATTGTTTTGCCACTTGATTAACGAGGGGTATGGCAACCTCGGCTTGCAATCCGGGCTCAACCTTCCCTGTCGAACCCTTTCGTCCCCGCAGCTAGATTATAGCACGCCGCTTCGACCCGGCAGAGCCCGATCTCCGGTCACCTTGACCTGCGGGCTGCGGCGGGCGACACTGACGGCAGAAGGCTACCCCTCTTACACGCGCCGCAGGGAGGTGAAGCGTGAACGCGATTGACATAATGAACCGCCCCGTCCTGGCCGCCGCCAGGTCCACGAGCGCGCGGGACCTCGCCATTCAGATGCTCATGGGCGGCTTCAGCGGCATCCCTATCACCGAACGCGACGGCGCGCTCGTGGGGATCGTGAGCGAACTGGATGTCATACGCGCCCTGAGGGCGGGCAAGCCCCTGGACACAATCGAGGCGGCGGAGATCATGACGGCGGAGGTCATCACCGTAAACGTTGACGCGACGGTCGAAGAGATCATGGAGATCATGGACACGAAGCAGATCGTGCGGGTGCCGGTGCTGGAGGACGGGAAGCTGGTGGGGGTGGTATCGCGGCCCGACGTGCTGCGGGCGGCGATTGAGCCGAAGTTCATGCGCTTCAGCTAGGGCGCCGGGGCCCTCGCCTAGGCGCGGCGCCGGACGGCGCGCTCCATCTGCCGCTCCGCCTCGCGCTTGGCGATGGCGGCCCGCTTATCGTAGCTCTTCTTGCCGCGGGCAAGAGCGATCTCCAGCTTCGCGCGGCCGTTCTTCAGGTATAGCCGCAGGGGCACGAGGGTGACGCCTTCGGTCTCAACGGCGCGCCTGAGCTCCGTGATCTGCCGGCGGTGCAGCAGGAGCCTCCGCCGCCGCGTCGGGTCGTGATTCGCCGAAGCGGCCGGCGCGTACTTCGCCACGTGCGCGCCCACCAGCCACATCTCGTCGTCGTCGGGGCGCACGTAAGCCTCCCGGATGCTCACCTTGCCTTCGCGGATGGACTTGATCTCCGTGCCGAGCAGGGAGATGCCGACCTCCAGCGTACGCAGGATGTGGTAATCGTACCGGGCCTTGCGGTTGACCGTGATGGTCTTTTCGGCCACGCTACCCCCACCAGGGGAGGGCTTTACATAACGCTACGGAGTCGCTCGTGTCAGGTTCTCGCGCAAATAATCGATGGCGGCGAACAGCTGGACATCCCGGTCGGCCTTGATGTCCGCCTCCGTGAACGCGACTTTGACGTCCGGCTCCACGCCGACGCCTTCGATCTGCTCACCACTGGGACACTCCCAGCGCGCTATGCTGACGTACAGGGCGCCGCTATCGGACAGCTCACGCAGGTGGTTGACAGAGCCCTTGCCGAAGGTCTTCTCGCCGACAAGGGTGGCGCGACCGTTATCGCGCAGGGCGCAGGCCAGCACCTCGGAGCCGCTGGCGGAGCCGGGGCCCACCAGGAGGACGACCGGTATCTTGGTTGCAACCCCGCCGGGCTTGGCGGGGGTGACGCTTCTGTCGCCTTCACGGCTGACCTCGGTCAGGATGGTCCCGTCATCCAGGAACATATCCGCCGTCTGGATAGTCGCTTCCAGGCCGCCGCCGGGGTTGCGCCGCAGGTCAAGGATGATCCCCTTGGACCCCGCGGCGATATCCTTCTCCAGCTCGTTCTGGAGATCGCGAACGGCCTGGTCCGTAAACTGCTGCAGCTCGATGTAGGCGAAATCGTCCACCGGCTTCCCGGTCGCATCCTCGATATCGTGGGTGAACACCGTCGGCACTGAGATCGTGCTGCGGGTGATCGTCACCTTGGCTTTGACGCCGTCTGAGTGTTCGATCTCGAGGACGACCTCCGAACCCTGCTCGCCGCGGATTCGCTTCACAGCCTGGGCCACGGTCCAGCCATCTGTCGACTCGCCGTCAACGCTCAGGACGATATCGCCGGCGCGAACGCCCGCCTTCTCCGCGGGCGAGCCGCGGAACGGTGTGACGATGACGATTTGGCCGCTGGCGCTGTCCTGTTCGACCTGGGCGCCGATGCCTTCGAACGTGCCGGAGATTACGTCGATCCCCAGCGAGTACGACTCCGGGTCGATATATACCGTGTGCGCATCGCCCAGTGCCTGCAGGAGCCCGTTTATCGCCCCCAGGCGCAGCACATCAGGCTTTACGGCATCCGGGTTGACGAAGTCCTCCTGGAGGATGCCGTATATCTCATTGAGGATGCCGAAGCCCTTGGCGTCGCTGACCGACACGCTGGTGCGGCCTCCGTCCGAGCCGCCATCGCCGATGGCGAAACCGGCGACGCCGGACAGGACGATGGCGAGCGCCACCGCCAGGGAGAACATACCCCACTTCATCGCCTTCCACTTCGACACGTGAGTATCACCTCGAGTCCGGCGATTGACATAATCCAGCGCTATCGGATGCCGGCCTGTGTTTGGCAGCCGGCGCCGCTCCCGTAGTCAACCGCCCCAATCCCTGCTAATCTGTCCAGCGTGAGTTGGACTACTGCTAGTCTAGCATCGCCCGCGCGACGGTGGCAATTTCAGCCGCCGCGGCGAAGGGCTGCGGAGCCTCCGTCAACCGGCTGGCGCGCGCAGGGCCTCCGGCCCGGCGATCCCCCTATTCCGGGTTTCATACTTTACCTAACATATATAGTGTGTTGACATAACCGAGGCGCGGGGCACCGGAAAGGGTGCGCCCGTGGAAGGCTGCGAAGGCCGGTACGTTTGTACCGGCTGTCTTCATCCTCAGGGGTTGTCGGTTTACCGTCCGTTCCGTCTGGGTCTTCATATGCGTGAGCATGTCTGGCACCAGACGGTGAAGATGGACGGCATCGAGTGGGTGGGCCGGCCTCATGTGATCGCGTTTGACTGCTTTGTGCATGGGTTGGAGGAGCTTGGAGCGGAAGAGGTTGGGCAGTTCAAGCTATCGGAGTGGGCGGTATGGCGGCGGGGGCAACCAACGGCGACAGACGCCAGGTGCGACGGGGCTCCAGAGCCGGGCCGGTTTGCCGGTCCTGCGGTCAGTTAAGACCCCGCGCAGATAGCTGGATGGGCCGGGCGCAACTTGCCCGATCTTTCTAGACGGGCAAGTTGCGCCCT
>Ga0214473_10012162_pt1 | contig 10106 bp, 3 predicted proteins | sample RVTome_7_FD_203509 | JGI IMG/M metagenome (GOLD analysis project Ga0214473, IMG submission 203509) | Soil microbial communities from uranium-contaminated site in the Upper Colorado River Basin, Wyoming, United States - RVT98D197 | ecosystem: Environmental > Terrestrial > Soil > Contaminated >... | reverse complement strand
ATGAGGCCGCCCGCCTTTACCGCATAGCCGCGACGAAGACCGACTGGGGGGGTGTGCCGCCGCTGGCCGAACGCCAGGATGTTCCGGAATGGATGAAAGAAACCGACCTTTGGTACGTCGGGGCCTGTCACGATGTCGAGTCCGCGAGCAAGATAATCCAGTTTGCCGAGTTCTTCGGCGTTCCGACTTCCGCCCATGTCTATGGCTGGCACGAAATCCCTTTCGACGACCACTATCCCGAGTACTTTCCGGCCAAACCCGGGTTCAAGGATGCCGTTCAAAAGGTCCAAGCGGCTGGAGTTCACGTAATGCCCTATATTAACGGACGGCTCTGGGACTCTCGAACCGACAGCTGGACGAAGGAGAACGCGCGAAATGCCTGTTCCCTCGATGTCAACGGGAACCCTTATTATGAAGTCTACGGATCGGGAGTCCCTCTTTCTCCCATGTGCCCCAGCACACTCCTTTGGCAGAACACCGTAACGACATTAGTGGATCGTTTGACTAACGAAGTCGGTGTCGATGCCGTGTACATCGACCAGATTTCTGCCGCCGAGGCCAAACGCTGTTTCTCCAAAGAACACGGGCACCCCGTGGGAGGGGGGACGTACTGGATTCAGGGATACCGTGAGCTTTTGAGACAATGTTTGGGAGTTCTGCGACCCGGCGCCGGACTCACAACGGAGGAGAACGCGGACCCTTGGAACGACCAATTGCACGCTTTCCTCATGGTTAACACAAGGCCGAACGGCGGGGAGATCGTTCCGATCTATCCAGCGGTTTACGGTGGGCGGGTTATCTCTTTCGGGTTTCAGTATTTTCTCGGCGAAGATTATACCTATCGCTATCCTCTCCGCCTCAAATTCGCGCAGACTTTCACCTACGGGTCGCAGTTGGGATGGATTGGCTCCGAGATTCTGCAGGACGCCTATCGGACCGAAGCCAAATACCTCAAGAAGCTCTGCACTCTCCGCCACTTGAACCGGGACGCGCTCCAATACGGCGAGCTGCTGGCGCCGCTTGAGATTCAAGACGGCGGGGTCGTGTCGTGGGAGACCGAAGCCAAAGGCCCGGGGACGAGGATTGAGGAAAAGGCGGTCTTGGCGAGTCTCTGGTTGACCCCCGAGGGGAAACGGAAACTGGCTATTACGAATGTAGCCGACGACGAAAGGATCGTCCGTTTGGGGCTCGACGATCGGCATGTTGGCCGGTGCGATCGGGATATCCTCAGTCTGCGGCAATCGGGCTGTGATGGAATGTACGACTTGAAGAAGGAAGATTCGGGAGAGTACCGAGGCGAGGTTGCCCTTCGGCCATTGGATGCAATGATTCTCGAAGTTGAGTAGAGAAAACGAAACGGGGCTATCCCGTGAGCGTAGACTGGTCGGGAACGACGGGTGAATGAGGTGAGAATGATCTCCCCTTTTTTCCAGAAGGAGGAATAATATTATGAAAATGCCTTTCATGACTGCGGTTCTGTTTCCGAGATCGCGAGTATGTATTCCGTGCCTGGCGATTGCTGTGATGGCAATATTCTTCGCACGCATATCGATTGCCGAAGTTCCAACCTACGACAATGAACCCTCGAACGAATACCTCAAAGAGTGGCTCCTTTGCGGCCCTTTTCCCGCTGAGGAGGTCCCCGAATCGGTCCCGGACACCGATCATCTTCCCGGTTTCGAAACGGACCGGTTGAAGCCGGTCGGTGGTGAGACGAACCCTCGGATCGAGGAAGGGCAGACGGTCGAGTACGAGGGTGGATCCGCGACCTGGACTCGATACACCAGCGACGTCTTCTCGGTCGACTTGGACGCGGCGCTCACCAAAAAGGACTTTGTGTTCGCCTACGCCTACTGCGAAATCGAATCGCCGCAAGACCGGCTCTGCGTGTTGGCTTTGGGGTCGAACGATGGCGGTCGCGCCTGGCTGAATGGCGAGAGGATCTGGGATTATCCGGAGGGACGCGGACTCAAACCGGATGACGACCTGATTGCGGTCAACCTGCGCAAGGGTCGCAACACCCTCCTCTTGAAGATCGAGGAACGCGGTAACAAATGGGGCTTCTGCGCTCGTTTGCTTCCGTTTGATTCACGATTATTCGTGGAAAGGTTTCGTGTCTTTAGCGTCGTCACCCGCGAAGACGGAGAGGCGTTGCTCTGTTTTCAACAGCCGGAGATGGTAAAGGACAACCTGCTCCGGGAAGCGAAGGTGACGGTGTTTTCGACAGAGAACCGAGATCGTCCTCTCGCAACGGCCGAATGGACGAAGGACCGGGAAATGCCGTTGGGCGTGCCGAAAGACAAATACGCCAAGTATGTGCTGTGTGTGGAGGGAACGCTGATGGACGGTCACCAGCTCGACGTGGAGATTCCATTCAACGCCGGAAAACGGGTTGTCCACAACCTTTTCGAAAATGGAGGAACCGAGTATTCCATCGTTGTGGGAGAGGATGCTTCGGAGTCCGAGAAGTGGGCCGCCGAAGAGCTCCAGCACTGGTTGAAAGAAGCGAGCGGAGCGGAATTCCCGATTGGGAAGGACGATGCGGAACTTGCCGACCGGGAGATCGCGGTGGGATTCAACCGTCATGCCCTCAAACTCCTTGGCGCTGAGCTCAGACCTCCACAGAGCAGCGACGAGTCCTTTACCTATAAGAACGTGGGGCCTTCCATCGTCATTTGGGGAGGAGAAGACCGGGGAACGATGTATGGGGTGATGACTTTTCTCGAACGCGAACTGGGATGTCGATGGTACACCCCCCGGGTCACCGCAGTCCCAAAGAAGGAGAGATTTTCTTTCGACTACCTGTATCACACCGAGTCGCCGGGAATCCGGGTTCGTAACGATTTCTACTTCGAGGCGTTCGACCCGACTTGGGCCGCGCGGAACAAGGTAAATGGGGAACTGACTTTCGGTCCCCCTCGCGAGCAAGTCGGCGGCGTCGAAAGTTATTGGGCGGTTCACACGTTTTATGTATTCATGCCGCCCTCCGAGTTTTTCGGAGAGCATCCGGAGTACTACTCTGAAATCGACGGGAAGCGGGTTCATGAACGCGGCCAGCTTTGCCTGACGAATCCCGACGTTCTCCGGATCGTGACCGAACGTCTGAAGAAGACCATGCGGGAACAGCCGGAACACCTGATCTACTCCGTTTCGCAGAATGACTGGCATGGAGCGTGTCAATGCAAGAACTGCCAGGCGATCGTTCAGCGTGAAGAAAGCGAAGCGGGACCCGTCATCTGGTTCGTCAACCAGGTTGCAGAGGCGATCGAAAAGGAATTTCCGGACAAATTCGTCGGAACCCTTGCCTACTCGTACACGCGAAAGCCCTGCAAGACGCTGAAACCCAGGCACAACGTGGTCGTGCGTCTGTGCAGCATCGAGTGTTGCTTCGCGCACCCCTTTCACGGTTGTCCCGAAAACGCGACCTTCGTGGCGGACCTGGAAGGGTGGTCCGCCGTCGCGCCGCATCTTTACATCTGGGACTACGTGGTGAATTTCGGCCATTACATCCTGCCTTACCCAAACTTCCGCGTGTTGCAGCCGAATATCCAGGCTTTCCGCGACAACCATGCCATCGGCATCATGGAGCAGGCCGCCTACCAGAGCCGGGGCGGTGAGTTCGCGGAACTGCGGGCGTACGTGATTTCGAAACTACTGTGGGATCCTGAGTGCGACGTGGAAAAGGTCATCGACGATTTCATGTCTGGCTATTACGGTCGGAGCGGCCAGCACGTGCGCAGGTATTTCGACCTTTTGCACGGCCGCATCACTCCCGAGACCCATATCCACTTGGGCCTCACACCGGACGACAAGATCTTCTCGGACGAATTCGTTCGGCAGGCGGAAGAGATCTTCGACGAAGCGGAAGCGGTTGCGGACACCGAGGAGACAAGGCAGAGGGTTGAGATGGCGCGTTTGCCCGTTAGGTATCTCAAGTGCCTGCGTTCACCCCTGGAAGCCAAGGAAGACGGAACCTACGCGCGTTTCTGCGCGGTCGCGGAAAGGGAAGGAATCACCCACTACGCCGAGAGCGGAGAACCCAATCGAACGGCATTCCATCAAAAGATGGAATCTGTGGATTGAGACGGTGGTTTGTGGGGGGTGCCTCCGAAACTCCCTGTCGCAGCCTCGAATCGTAGGGGCGCGGTGTCCGCGCCCTTCGATGGGGCGGATTGGCCCGGCGCCTCTGGAATCGGGCGGGGTGACCCCGCCCCTACATGCCCACGCCTCTGGAATCGGGCGGGGTGACCCCGCCCCTACATCCCGGCGCTTCTGGATTCCTGGACCTTCCGGGTGAAGTACTCGATGACCTTTTCCCTGTGGCTCAAATCGAGCGGGGGGACATTGGGTTGACGAATCTGGGGCTCGTCCTGATTGACGTAGATCTCTCTGGAGCCTTTGCTTCCCCACTCTCGTAGGCGGCCCTCGATCTCTTTGATTTCGTCTTTATGGGATTCTTCACCGTAAAGACTGCCGAGTTCGAAAGGATCCTTCTCGAGGTCGAAGAAGAGGTTCGTCTTTGCATCCTTCCTGCTCGAAAGGATGAGTTTCCTTGTGGCGCTGCGAGCCATCAGCTGGGCTCCATTGTGCGATTCGGCGTAAATGACATCGTGGCCCGCCGAATCGCTTCGCAAATCATGACCTTCCATTCGTGGACCGGGTTGGCAACCCGCGGCGCGGCAGAGGGTGGGAGCAACGTCAACGTTGCTGACGAGGTCCTCGGAGACGGTGCCGGCGTATTCGCCTGGGGGCCACCGGACGATCAGCGGAACCTTGACCAGCGGGTCGTACATGAGGCCGCCCTTCAGGAGCAGATGGTGGCAGCCCATGTATTCCCCATGATCGGCGGTGAAGACGATCAGCGTATTGTCATACAGCCCCTTCTCCGTGAGGTGAGCGACCAGACGGCCCACTTGGTGGTCGATCTGCGAGATGGTGGCATAATAGTAGGCCATCACACGCCGGAGCTTCCGCTCGCTCAGTTGGTCGTGGGGAAAGTAGCCGCGGCCGTACTGGAGATCGTGTTCGAAACACGTTTCCGTCCATCCCGGAAGGACGGTCAGACCGTCCGGATCGTACATCTCGTGCCAGGGAGAAGGGGGGTCGAAGGGATGGTGCGGCTTGATGAAACTGACCATTAACAGGTGGTTTTCGGTGGCGTTCCACGTTCCAAGCGCTTCCACGGCCCTGTCGCCAATCCATGTGGTCGAGTGATGCCGCTCGGGAAGGTCGGAGACTATGGCGCCGCACGTGTCCCAATACTCCTGCGGCGCCCGTTCGCGGAATTCCCGGCGCTGGTCTTCCAAGTCGAGCCGGTCGACCAGGCCGTTCTCCATGAGATAGCGATGGTAGTCGTCGTCCCAGCGACCGGGGCCATCCTGTTCGGCGAGAACCATCCCATCGAAACCGACGTCCAGGTACGTTGGGGTGTGATGCATTTTGCCAACGGCGGTTGTCTTGTAGCCGGCGTCGCGCAGGATTTTCGGAAAGGTGTCGACGTCGGCGGCAAGCGTGCAGTGATTGGTCCACCCGCGATGATCGTGGACGTAGCGTCCGGACAGCAGAGAATATCTGGAGGGCGTGCAAACCGGATACGGACAGAAGCTGTTCTTGTAGAGGACTCCTTCTTCCGCAAGCCGGTCGATGTTGGGGGTTTTCACCTCCCGGTTGCCGTAGGCCCCCAGGCAGTCCATGCGGAGCTGGTCGACCAGAATGAAAAGCAGGTTGGGTCTCGACCCGGCCTCTTTCGAATCGAGCGATCTGTTGGGCATACTTAAAGCGGCCATTGTGTATCCAAAACTCTTGATAAAGTCGCGACGATGAAGGTTCGTGAGCATCGAGCCTGAAACCTCGTTCCATTCGCAAAAAGGAAAGAAGATTATTGCACAAAGGGGCCCCCACAGCAAGAAAGGCAGCTTCGCGTGGACAGCGGTGGGTCGCTTGATGCAAAGGCGCTCTGGGAGAGAATCGAAATACATGTATTTCGGTTAGACTTTCGGCATTGTAGGAAACACTGTCCCAACATCAACACCGTTAGTTACCCACGGGAAACTGCTCGAAACAGAAAAGCGTGAAATTCGGAAACGTCTTCGATATACTAAGGGAGAATCGCGGGGTAGGTGACGGGGAGCCGTGTCCGGATCGACGACACGGATGTGTTTTTCGGTTAACGCTGCGCAAAGAAATCCCCACTCTCTTGAAGAGAGTCCCGGACTCTTGAAGGTCCGGGGGAGACTGTTTTTTTCTGCTCGAAACAATCCGGGGAACCGATCCTCCATCGAGCGTAATAATCGCAAGCGGGACCAAGAGAAAGGGAATCCTTAACATGAAAGCTGTTTTCATCAGGAAGCAATCGCTCTTGCGAGCGTTCTTCATACGGTTGGCGATCTTCACTCCAGGCGCTTTTCTGCTTTCTGGCGGCGCCCACGGCCTGAACACGACGCAAGTCAGCCAGTACGATGTCTCCTGGGTGTTTAGCAATAGCTATCAGGTGGGCAGATTCGCGAATGGAGACTGGTGGGTGGTGGGCCCCATTGTTCTCCAAGACATTTCGGTCGTTCCGGAATTGGGGTTTCCCACGACTCCCGCGGAGGGGAGGAACGGTTTCATGATCAACCTACACGCCGGTCCCGGCGCCGAGCACGCCTTCGACAGCCGGGCGCCCTACTACAACGCCGACCTTCAACCCGACCTGCCAACTCTTGTGGAACCGGACTCTTCGATCGTCGCCACCATCAGTTCAAACGTCGGCACGCTCAAAACCGCGGCCGTGTTGACCGTTTTGGCGTCTCCCCCTCCCGAAGGCAGCTTCCGTCCTCCGTACGCGGGAAACGACAAGCCTCTTTATTCCACCCAGAATCTCCAGAGACATGTGCTCAAGACCCTCCCCTATATCGATGGTGTTCCGGACTTCCCCATCATCGCGCGTAACGTCGAGAGAGCGTGGCTGGACCCGATATTCGACTGGGTGGGTATCTACCTCCATCCCAGTGACAATATGATCGCGTATGGCGCCGGAATGGCGCGAGACATCGGCACTGCCACGCTGCGTCTCATGCTGGACGATCCGCCCGAGATGAAAGAAAAACTCCTCATCAGCACGGTCCAGGTCGGAATCGACATGTACGGCCTGCTCCTCAACGGCCAGTATTGGCCCGCCAACGGCGGACACATGTCGGGAAGGAAATGGCCCATTCTCTTTGCGGGTATCATGCTGGACGACCCGGGGATGAAAGGGATTGGGGGATTTGAGGTGGACGGGCTCAGCTGGGAGGGAAACCAATACTCAGAGGCCTTCCAAGAAGACTGTCAAACCTTTTATCTGACCGAAGAAACGAGGAACGAATACCCCGAATTCTACCAGAACCCGGACTGGTACGACCCACCTGCAAGAGCCGGGGACGCGGTTTTTGGAATGAGGGCCTGCATGAAGGACTATGGCCAGACCGATTACCGCGCCTGCTGCAACTCGCAATCGTGGGTGGGCCAGGTGTTGTGCGCGCGTCTGCTGAACGCCAAGAATCTGTGGAACCACGATGCCCTGTTCGACTACGTGGACTGGTGGATGGAAGTATGGGTGCCCGGCGATCCCAGCCGGCATGGTTATTGGGACTCCGGTTTCCAGGAGCGGATGTGGAACGCCTATCGGTGGTACGCGAACGAGGCTGCCGGCGTGTCCAACTGGGATTTGATGGACCCGGCGGCGAAACCGCCGGACGGTAAATGAAGGGCCAAGCTGACTGGGGCAGGGAGCGCCGGTGCGTCGTGTCAGGACGTGGTTCTCGTGTGTGTAATCGGGTCTTCTCGCAGACCACCCAAGTGTCTTGTTGTCTTGATGCTGCATCAGTCGCACGTGCTGTCCCTCCCCCTCGAAGGGGGAGGTTAGGTGGGGGTGTTTGTGGGGGTGAAACCGAAGCATTCCCCCTCCCCTAGCCCCTCCCCGGGGGGAGGGGAACTGTTGCGACATCAAGGCAACAAAACACCAGCAGGTATTCGACTCAAGAAAGTTGTGCCACACGCGCAGGAAGTCCTTAGTGGCCAAGGATGGGGTTCGGGACGGGCTCTTCCAGCATTCTCTCCCACATCGACTCGCTGATCTCTCTTTTCATTCCGGGCATGACCGGGATCTCGGGTTCCAGCTCGCCCAGAAGGAGAGGCCGGAGGATCAGAACGATTTCCCGTTCGTCATTTGCGTCGTGGACGTTCTTGAAAAGACCTCCCAACAAGGGCAGCCGGGAGAACATGGGGACGCGGTTGAAGGTGTCTCCTCGCTCTCGCTGACGGAGTCCGCCGAGGATAATGGCGCCTCCGTTCGCCACGGTTACCGTCGACTGAGCGGTCGACCGGTCGGCGACCGGAATGCCGTTGCGGATCTCGACCAGGCTGCTGATCTCCAGCTGCACGGCCATGGAGATGAGCCCCTGCTGGTTGATCTTGGGAGCCACAGCGAGACTGACGCCCAGGTTCAGGAAACGCACGTCCTCCAAAGTGGTTCGCGTGTTGGCGTCTGTGACGACGACCGTGTAAGGTTCGTCACGAGTGCTCGTAAAGACCCCTTCCTGACCGTCCTCCACGAGGATTCTGGGCTTGGCGATTACCTGGGTGTCGCTGTGCGTCAGCAAGGCTTGGATGGTCCCGGTCCAGTCGTCGTTGACCAGATTCCCCACGCCGAAGCTCCCGAGCGGAGAAGCGTTCTCCGCCAATGACCGGAAGTCGATGTTCACGTCGAAATCGTTGCTGAGAACCTGCCACGATATCCCCAAGTCCTCGATGAGACTCGCGTTGACCAGGAGGATCTCGCCCACGATGCGGACCTGAGAAATCGGATCGTCCCATTCGATCAGCATTTCGATGATCTGCTCGGCCTGCTCGGGGGGGGCCCGGAAAGCCACCTTCTTGCTCACCGGGTCCACGTTCAAGTAGGGGTTTTCTCCAGGGAGCAGCCCCAGGAGCTTCGTTTCGATGTCGATGTCCGCCGGATTCACGTTTTGGAATTGGTACACGTGGTAGTTGCTGGGAACGTCCAGCTCTTCGATGACTTTCTGCAGGCGGTTCAAGATGCCGACGGTGTGGGTGATGATGACGGTGTTGGTGCGCTCGTCGGTCGCCACCGTGGCTAACGGTCCGAGAGCGGTTTCCTCCTCCCCAACGACCGCTCCGGCCGGAACGGCGGCGGGAGGAGCTTCGGCGCCCGGCTGTTGAGGCGCGGCTTCTGCAGGGGCCGGCTTGGGAGCGGCGGTGGTCGTACGGTATTCCCGGAAACTCGAAACCGGAGTGGCGGCTCCCCCGGTTCGCGGGCCGCGTGCGGTCGGTATCTGGAGCTGTTGACGGGGCGTGGCGCGGCCATAGGTTCCGAGTCCTTCCGTTCCTGTCGTCCTTCTCCCGGTCAGGATTTCGCGCACGATTTCGGCCACGGCATTGGCGCTGGCGTATTTCAGCGGGAACTTACGTGTCTCCACCCGGTCCGGTTTGTCGAATTCTGCGATGATCTTTTCGAGCCTTTCGATGTTCTCTTCGGTCTCGGTGATCATGATCTGGTTCGTCCGCAGATCGGGCTGGACCGCATCGGGGTTTGAAACATGCGACAGGAGAAGGGCTTGAATATCGAGCGCGCTCGCGTTTTCCAGGCTGAAAACACGGGTGAGTGGGGCTTTGTCCAGCCGCTTCACGATCTCTTCGATTTCGTCAATTCTGTCCTTTAGCTCGGCCAACAGCAGGACGTTCGTCTCGGGGTAGGCGATGGCCGATCCCTCTTGGCTTAGCATTTCCTGGACCGCCTGCTTGACTTGTTCCGCTTTGGCGTGCGAAAGCGGGTAAATCCTGCGTTCGCGACCCAGGTTGAAGTCTTTGTAGTACTCCTCAGAGGTGAGGACCCAGAGGACGTTCTCCTGTTGGACATAACGGAACCCGTTGACCTCGATGGTCTCCTTCAGAGCGCGCTCGGGATCCATTTTCTGCAGGAAAACACTCGCCTTTCCCTGAATGCCGCTGCTGAGGATCAGGCTGAGATTGGTTTCACCCGCCAGAAGTCTGAGAACTTCCGAGATTTCCTCGTCCATGAGCTCGACGTCGTAGAACATTCCACCCGTTTCTTCCGTGGTCTCAGT
>Ga0214473_10012161_pt1 | contig 10106 bp, 5 predicted proteins | sample RVTome_7_FD_203509 | JGI IMG/M metagenome (GOLD analysis project Ga0214473, IMG submission 203509) | Soil microbial communities from uranium-contaminated site in the Upper Colorado River Basin, Wyoming, United States - RVT98D197 | ecosystem: Environmental > Terrestrial > Soil > Contaminated >... | reverse complement strand
CGCGCCTGGAGCGAACGATCGACGGCCGCGGCTGATAGAGCGTCCGACGGGGAGATCGCGCGCCAGGAAAGGACCAGCCAGGCCGCCGAGACGAACGAAAGCTGCACACCGATCTGGAAGACGCGCGCGGGCTCATCGAGCGCGATCCACCAGCCCGCCAGGAGCAACGCGTTCCAACCGTCACCCCGACGCCCCGCGATCGCCGCCGCCGCGAGCGCGCCGGCCATCGTCGCCGCCCGCAGCCCCGGCGCCTGTCCGCCCGCGAGGAGCGCGTACGCCCACGCCGCGGCCATTCCCCCCGCGAGCGCCCACCGCTTCCCGTGTCCTCCCGCGGCGACGGCGGGGACGCGCCGGAGGACCGCGCCCAGGACGGCGGCTGCGAGCAGGGCGACGAGCGCCACGTGGAGCCCCGACACGGAGAGCACGTGAGCGACCCCGGCGCGGGCGTACGCGTCGCGCGTCGGGCGAGGAATACGCCCCTGCTCGCCGACGAGGAGCGCCTCGAGCACGCCCGCCTGATCGGGCGCGCTGCGCCGGATGAAGGACGAGAGGCGCGCGCGAACCGCCCCGAGCCCCGGCGCCCCGCTGCGTTGCGAATGCAAGAGGACGATCCCCCGCGCCGAATCGACCGCCGCGAGCCTCCGAACTCCCTCCCGCGCCAGGATGCGCGGCTGGTCCGCGCATCCCGGGTTCCGGTAGCGCCGCGGCGCACGAAGGGTGGTAGCCAGGAGGATCCGATCGCCCGACTCGAGTCCCGCCACCTCTTGCCGCACGTGCACGCGCACACGACCGCTCGCGCGGCTCCGGCGCCCCTCCCGCGCGACCTCTTCCACGGCGAGCGTGATACGGGTGCCGCCGGCGACCGGGCTTGGAGGCGCGTCGATCGTTCCGGTGAGAATGGCTCTCGCGGGCACGTCGCAGGGGGGCTCGCCGCACAGGACGCGGACGACGTCGTCCGCCGGCGGAGGCGCCGTCCATCGCATGGGAAGCGAGGCCCCCGCCGCCGCGCAGGCGGTTCCCAGGAGCACGATCGCACCGGCGGTCCGGCGCCGGAACAACCAGGCGGAGGCGAGGAGGACGGGACAGGCGGCAAGCGCCGGGAGCGCGAAGGCAGAACAGGCGTCGCCGAGGACGATCCCTGCGAGCAGCGCCGCGAGGCCGAGGGCCAGGACCGATCGGGCGGCGGGAACACGATTCCCTGCGGTGTGGGACGCTTCGTTCACGCGTCACGTTCGCGCCGGGGAGGGGCGAAACAGGGAGAGGAGATGGGGCGCGGAGCCTAGCGAGCGCTCCGGCGGAGCCGGAGCGCGGCGGCGATCGGGAAAAAGCAAGGCGCTTGCGCGCCTGCGCCATCGAGCGCGGGGATAGTCGCGTAAAAGGATAGCGGATCGAGCGGGCCCATGCCTGCCTTCAACTCGAAACCATCGAGGTAACCGTCGCCGCCGGTGCATCTGCCCCGTGCTGATCGTCGCCCCGACACCTCCCAGCCCGCCTGTGAAACACGCAGGAAACGTGCTAGAACCTGCGAAACTCCCGGCTCCGGGGTCTCCGCGGAACCCCCTGAAGCAAGGGCGCGAATTCATCGCTTCCATGAGCGCAGTGGGCGGACAACCTTGAAGCAAACCGGGGCCAAGGGCAGGCGGCTCTCGCGCACGTGAGGCAACCTGCCCGACACGCCGAACAGCCGGCCACGATTCCCTGGGCCCCCGGCAACGGCCTGCCGGCCCTATGCGGTGCGCGTGTTCGCTTACGTGATCCTTGCATTCCTCTCCGGCATCCCGGCGCTCGTCTACCAGGTCGTGTGGTCGCGGGAGGTCGCGCTTTTCCTGGGCAGCCAGATCGAGGCCCTCTCGATCGTGCTGGTCACGTTCTTCGGCGGGCTGGCCGCCGGCTCCCGCATCTTCGGCGCGCTCACCGATAGGGTGCGCGCGCCCCTCCGGCTCTTCGGGCTGCTCGAGAGCACGGGCGGCGTGCTGGCCGTGGCCTCCCCCCTCCTCCTGCGGTGGATGGCGACGTCTTCCGTCGTCGCCCTTCCGCTTCCCGCACGCTTCGTCCTCGCCGGGTTGACTCTCTTTCCCATCCCGTTCCTGCTGGGAGGAACAGCCCCCGCGCTCACGCGCTCCGCCGTGCGTGAGATCACGCGCACGGCCGCCGCAGCCGGCTGGATTATCGGCGCGAACACGGCCGGCGCGGTCCTGGGCGTGGTTGTCGCGATGATCGTCATTCCCTCCCAGGGGCTCCGCACCACCATCCTCGCCGCCGGGAGCCTGGCCCTCGTGGTGGGGGTGATCGCCATTCTCGTCGCGCGTCCCTGGGATCGCCCCGTGGCCGTCGACGGACCCCCGACCCCCCTCCCTGCGGCGCCCCTGGTCGCCGCATTCGTCGCCGGCATGGCCACACTCGCCTTCGAGGTCCTGGCGACCCGCGCCGCCGCCCTCCTCCTCGGCTCGACGCTCCATGCCTGGGCCTGTGTGCTGGCCCTCCTTCTGGCCGGCCTGGCCCTGGGTACCGCGGTCTTCGGGCACCGGGCCTCCGGAGCGCGACGGCCCGAGATCGAGCTCGGCGTCGTCGAGACCGCGGCCGCCCTCACGATAGCCGGGGGCCTGACCTGGATCGTCCCCGACCTTTCGATGCCGGCGCCGGGCATCACCGCGCAGACCGCGCTCACGGTTGCGCTCTGTATTCTGCCGCCCGCCTTTTTCATGGGCGCGGCTTTCCCCTACTTCGTGCGGCTGGCGGTCCCCGGGCTCTCGCTGGTGGGAAAGGCCTTCGGGACGGTGAGCGCCTTCAACACGGCCGGGGGCATCGCAGGCGCCCTCCTCGTTCCCTTCCTGCTCCTGCCGGCGCTCGGGCTTCCGGCGGGTCTCTTTGCATGTGCCTGCGTGAACGGCTTCCTCGGGGCCTTCTTCGTACTACGGGGCGCACCCTCGCGCCGGACGGGCCGGCTGGCGGCGGTCCTGGGGGTGATCCTTTTCGCGATCGCCGCAGTGCCGGCCTTTCGAGCCCCCCCCGCGGCTCTCGGGAGGCGCGTGATTTATCTGGAGGACGGGGCCCAGGCCAGCGCCGCCGTCGTGCGAACGGGGGGTAACCGGGAGCTCATCGTGGACGGCGACCCCGAGGCGGGTACCGCACGGGACGCACTCGAGACCGAAACCCTCCTTGCCGCGCTCCCCCTGGCCCTTCACCCCGGTCCAAGGGACTTCCTGGAGGTCGGGCTCGGATCCGGCATCACGCTCGGCACCGCGGCGCGGTTCCCCCTGGAAAAGATCGAGTGCGTCGAGATCGCACCGCCGGTCATCGCAGCAGCTCGTTACTTCGAGCCCGAGAACGGTCGGATAACGCGAGACGGTGACTCACGGGTGCGAATCATCCGAGACGACGGCCGGGCCTTCCTTGCGCGTCAGCAGAGAGCTTACGACATCATCGTGGCAAACACGCTTCACCCCTGGTCGATCGGCGCGACGGGTCTCTACTCCCACGAGTATTTCGAGCGCATCGCGAAGGGACTCAAGCCCGGGGGAATCGCCGTGCAGTGGGTGCCCATCGCGCGCATCAGCGGCGCGAGCCTCGCGGCCATCCTCCGGACGTTCTTCTCCGTCTTCGGCGCGGGGAGTGTGTGGTGGGGCTCCGAGAATCTTCTGCTCGTGGGCGTCCGGCCGGGACCGCACGGCCAGGGACCCCCTCCTGCGGATCTCGAGGCCGGGGGGCGGCGCGCGCCGCCCGACGTCCTGGCGCGGGCGGGCCTCGGAAGCGTTCAGGAGATCGATCGCCGGCGTCTGGCCTCGGCGGCGGCCGCGCGCAAGGCTCTCGGCGCGGGGCCGATCCTTACAGATGATGTTCCCCTGCTCGAGACCGAGGGCGCCCGGCGCCGCCCCATGGGGGTGGATAAGGAGGTAACCGTGCTGGTGGATCGGATCGCGCGGGCGGGGGCCCTGGACGATCCGCGGACCGCTCCCATGGCGACCTGGATCGGCGCCCGGCTCGCCCGGGCACAGGGTCTCGATGAAAAGGCGGACCGGCTCGAGGCGCGAGCCGAGGACGCCGGCCTCGACCTGGCCCGGCGATCCCGCCTCGGGCGCGTGCGCGCGCGTGCCGCGGCCGCCCTGAACCGGGGGCGGGCGAGGGAAGCGGAAGAAGTGCTGCGCGCGGTACTGCGGGAGGACCCCGGGGATCGGGACGCCGGCTACGCGCTGGCGATGATCGCCGTGACGCAGAACGACCTGAAGGTCGCCCGGCGTGAACTCGACAGGGTTGTTCGCGATCACCCCGGGTTTGGTGAAGGCTGGAACACGCTCGGTGTCGTCCGGAGGCAAGGGGGCGATCGGGCGGGAGCGCGGGAGGCCTTCTCGATGGCCCTCGAGGCGGATCCCTATTTTCCGGAGGCGCTCGCGAACGCCGGCCTCACGGCCACAGAGGCGGGCGATGAGGCGACGGCGCGGGCGATGCTTGCCCGGCTGCGCGCTCTCTCTCCGTTCGGCCCGACCGCCGAGGAGAAGGCTCTCATGACGGCCCTGGCAAGTACTTTCGGTCGCACCCCATAGCGGAGGTGACCGCCCGCTGTCCCGATTCCGGGACACTCTCGTTCGGCAATATCCCCGCCCGGCGGGCTCAAGGAAAGCGCAGGCACCGTCGATGAAAAAGCCGTTTCAAAAGCTCGTGTTCAGCGGTGTCTCCGTGCACCGGAAGGCGACCTCGGCGTGAGCGCCTGTTGAAAAAAACTTCGCGCCGATCAACAATGTGCGAGGGGGACCGACCACGGACGTGAGCGCCTGATGCAGTTTCTTCACCGGCCACTGATCCGGAAACCTCCTGCCACCTTCCGGATTCTCCGCCTGGCTCTCCTATCGATGCTGGCGTTCCTCGTCGCGACGCCCGACGCCCGTTCCATGAGCCTCGAGAACCGCGTCCGGGAGGCTGCGCTGGCGGACTACATCCACGGCATGACCGCCGAGATCGCCCGGAAGGAGATCGGCACGGCGGGTGTACCCGAGCTCCTGAAGCTCCTGCACGACCCGAGCTATCCCCGCCGTGACAACGTGGTCGCCTTTCTCACCTACTTAGGGGGTGCCGAGACCGTTTCCGCCCTTGAGCGATTCCTCGCTGCGCCCCCATCATCTCCTTCCATACCCGAGGAAGACCGTGCCCTCCTCCTCGCCCCCCAGGCCCTCGGAATGATCGCGGCACGGGGGGGCCGGCCCGCGCTCGACGCGCTGATGGCCATGACAGCCGACGGCGGGGGGGGCGGCGTGCTCGCCGAGGCGGCGGCCCGCGGAGAACGCCCCCAGGCGCTTCTGCAGGACCTTCTCGAGATGGCCCTGCTGGGACTGGCGTATTCAGGCGATCCGGCAGCCCGGCGACGAATCGAGGACATCCGCGCGGGGCGCGTGAGGCCCGTGCCGGGGGGGCGGTCGCTTGACCGGGGCGCGGAGGCCGCGCTGGAGCTGTTTGACCGGAGAAGCAATCCCGACGCGGTCAAGGAGAGGGCCCAGGATCCGAGCGGGGCGGCGCTCGATGGGAGCTCGACGGAGCAGGGCGCCAGCGCGGCGGTCGCGGACACCAGCACCACGAGCCACCATCATTTCCTGAGCTACGCCAACCACGTCGATCACAACGACCCGATGACCGACGCGCGCCTGGACACGGTGTTGACGGACGGGTGGAAGCGCGTTCGCCTGGCTGACTTCTCGACGGATGTCGCCTGCTGCAACACCTTCGGACGCAAGGGGACGGGGCTGATCTTCGGCACGCCCGGGGACGGGCTGGATACCATCGACAGCTTCGGAGAACAACTGGCCGTCGTGGACAACAACATCGCGCGGATCAAGGTAGTGCGCATCATCAATTTCTGCGGGGCGCCGGGAACGAACATCATCGGCTGCGGGGAAGTGAGCGGCAACAGCTACGCGGTGGTCCGAAGAACCAGCCTTGCCAGCGAGGCGGTCCTCTGGGTCCACGAGTACGGCCACAATGTGGGGATCGGGCACAACACCGACAGCCGCTACATCATGTACGCGACGAACTACGGGACGAACAACGGCGTGTCGCAGGCCGAGTGCGACAAGTACCACGTCCCCAACTCCTACGCGCAGGCCGACCTGATCGACGCGGGCCCCTGCGTGCAGGGGGTGTGCGGCAACGCAACCTGCGAATCGGGCGAGACCTGCAACAGCTGCGGCACCGACTGCGCTTCCAGCCCTGGAGCGGTTTGCAGCAACGGCCTGTGCGAGGCGGGTAACGGCGAGGACTGCGTGAGCTGCCCGGCCGACTGCCGGGGCGTGCAGAGCGGCACCCCCGCGAACCGCTACTGCTGCGGCGACGGCGGCGGGCAGTACCCGGTCCCCTGCAGCGATCCCAGGTGCACCGCTAATGGCTACCAGTGCACCGGTTTGCCGACCGTCGGGCACTGCTGCGGAAATCTCCTTTGCGAGGGGCCCGAGACGAACGCCAACTGCCCGGCCGACTGCGCGGGCTCGGCGCTCGACGTCTGGCGGGTCTTCGGAACGGCGCAGGGCGGTACGATCGACCAGACCATCGCCGGCGTGCCCATCCGGATCGTCACCACGGCCGGCCAGACGCAAACCCAGGTGGCGGCGGCGGTCGCGGCCCAGATCAACGGCGATCCAACGCTGGCCGGTATGGGCGTCACCGCCACCGTCTCGGGCAACGAGGTCACGACGAACGGGACTTTTGACAACAGCATGGTGAACGACCCGGGGCTGACGCAAGGCTCGCCCCCCCCGCCGGGCATTCCGACCCTGTCCCGGGGCGGCGGCCTCCTCCTCGCCGGCTTCCTGGTGGTCGCCGCATTCCTGCGGCGGCGGAACGCCCGCGCATAGCCGGTGGCGGGCAGCCTGTCTAGGCTCCCCGTCCGCAACGGGCCTCGCTCGCCCGCACCTTCCTCACTCCCCTTTTCGAGGCGTCATTCCCTCCTGCGTGCCGCCGGCGTCCCCCGCCTGGCCGTCCGTCGCTTTCCCGCCGGTCACCATGCCGGCCACGATGTCGGGATCCACCCACTCGCCTCGAATACGGACCTTCCTCTTTCCGAAATTCTCGTTCACCAGGATATGCCCCACCAGGTGCTTGTTGTAGAGCGCTCCACCATCGCTGTCGATGTCGTAACGGGCCGCCGCCTCGGCGTCGAAGATGCGCGCGCTCAGAATTTGCGCGTCGCCATACTTGGAAAGAATGTCACGCGAAAGAGATTTCAGCTCGGCATCGGTGATGGAGGGGTCCACGATCACGGTGAGGCCGAAGCTTCCCCTCCCCTGGGTCTTCGCGTTGCCTCCCCAGGCCTTGAGCACACGGTGGGGCACGGCGCTGAGAGGTGCCGCTGTCACCGGCGCCGCGGCTTCGCGCGGCGGCTCCACGGCGTTCCCGTCCTCCTCGGCCGGAGCCCTCTGATCGGACGCCGCACGGCCGGGTGAGGGCACGGTCACAGGCCGCGCTTCCGGGGCCCTCTCCGCCGCCGTGGGCGACGCGGGAGCGGGCGGCACGGTCTGCCGGCGCCAGAATAGCGCCACCCCCGCTGCCAGGGCCACCACGATGATCCCGATCGCGATCCCGCGATTCATCATCTCGCGCGCCTCCGTAAGCCGTAGCCCATAAAACGGCTGCCGATCCCCTCTCGGGAACCGGCAGCCTCTCTCAATCGCGGCCTCCCGTCATGGACAGCCGTGCGACCCTCGGGACGAATTACATCACCACGCCGATGCCGTTGTTGATGTCATCGGCGCACTGCTGCGCGTTGTGCTGCAGGACGGGATCGCCCGAGAGGAGATCGGCGATGATCTGCGTCAGCGCGTCGCCGATCGTGATGTTGGTTCCGCACTGGTTCGCGGTGATGTGGTTCCCCTCGAAGAGCTTGCACTTCTGGTTGTCGGGGAACAGGTCCCCGCCCACCAGGTTCAGGAGCAACGCGGCGAGTTGCTGCCGCCCGCGCACATCGATCGAGCGGGCGCCCTTGCTCGTGAGATCCGCGAGCAGCGCGGCGTTGGTCGCGAAGACCCCGCCCGAGAGGCTCACGGCCTGGGTCACAACGGCGGTGAAGTCGGGATCGGGGAAGAACTGGAGCGTCCCCTGCTTGCCGTCCGCGCGGTTCTTCCACCAGCCGATCGTGCAGGCGAGGGGCTCACCGGGCTCCTCCCCGTTCGGCATGATCAACGGACCCACGCAGCTACCGGGCGCATCGAGCCCAAGCTGCGCGTCGATGGTGACCATGTTGTCGTTGACCGTGCCCGGCAGGAGCGGCGAATGCACGTAGAGGAGCTCGCTCGTCTCGCCGGCGTTGATGACCGGAGCCAGGAAATCCCAGGTGACCTGTCCCACCCCGATGGGCGTCGCGCTGGGGGCAATGGCGGTGGTCGAGCACGTGGGACCCGTCCCGAGCCCCGTGCAGCAGGAATGCGGAACGGCCAGGCCGGTGCAGGCAGCCGGGGTGTCGATGAACCCCGCGCCGGTGACGAAGGACGTGTCAACCGACAACTCAAACGCAACAAGCCCCGGGACGAAGGGGCCCGAGCCTCCGAGGTGCGTCAGCCTGTAGATGTACGTGTTGTTCCCGGCAAGCGGCAACGGGTTGCCCGGGGTGTTGGGGAACCAGACCTCGAAGCACTTGCTCACGCTGAAGCAAGGCTGCCCGCAAACGCCCGGAAAACCGTTTGGCTCGTCGATTGTGCCGCAGCCCGCAACATCGGCCGCGGCGTTGGCGACCGAGGCGGTTACGGCACTCGCCAGCACCACGGCAAGCCCGATGAGAAACTTTCTGCTCGTGGTCATAGTCATAATCGGTCTCCTTCGTAGTCGGTCCCCTTCGCCTCGGTCCCTCTTTTCGGAGGCGAAACGCAGGGTACACTGCCCCTCTTGTCACTTTATGTGGTTAGAAAGGCCTCCCGGTGTCACGCCGCTGAATGGAGGCAGAGAAAAAAACAGCCGCCTCCCGCGCGACGGGACCGGCTGAAACGGCTTGAAACCCAGCGGCTCCCAGGTGATTCCGGACCGATTACGCTGCCTTCCCACGCCCGAACTTGCTTCTCATCCCCAGCGCCGCCAGCCCTGCGCCCAGGAGCAGGAGCGTGGCGGGCTCAGGAACGATGGTTCCCTGGACGCTAAAACTCGTCGTCGCTCCTGCGGGGCTGATCATGAAGGTCGCCGTCTGCCCGCTGACGAGAGCCCCCGCCCCTCCGGAGGCCTTCTGGTAGGTTACGAAGAGCCTCACGGTTGACTCGCCCGCCTGAAGGTTGCTGCTGTTCACGAGGTTGAGGGCGTACTGGAAATCGGCCGCCAAGACAACCGTGCTCGCGATGATCGTAGTCGGAACCTCGCCCGCATCTCCGGTCCAAATCCCCGCTCCCTTAGGATTGGAGGTGAGATCGGCCCCCGAGAGCCCCATGCCGACCCGAATGAGATCCACCGCCGTAGAACCGGCGTCGAGCGTCATATCGAAGATGAAGACATCCTGCCCGACCAAGTTGATGTTCGTACCTGAAAGCAGAACCGTCCCGTTCGTCGTGCCAACGGTGCCCGAGGCGATGAAGACGGGATCGATCTGGCCCTTAACGCCGGTAGCAACATTGTTGAAGAAGATCGTCGACTGAAGCGTGAACAGCGCCGCGTGAGCGGTGGCAGGTAGGAAGCAGAAGTATAAAAAGATAGCGACCACTAGGAGCCGCATCCGCACCGTGGCTGATCGGAACCCCACCGTTCCTCCACGAGGTCTGCCCCAAGACTCCCTGAGGCCCCCTCACGAGTATGTTGAGCTCGTCCGAAAAAAGAGTTTTTTCAAAGGGGTGCGGACCTTCCCGCGTGCCCGCCCGTCGGGCACAGGGGAAACCGCCGTAGGGAATTACAGCAGTTTTCATGCCAGAAGCGCGGAAAATCCGGCGGTAGTCCAAGCCCTTTGAATCACATACGTTTACCAGCCGTATCGAGCCCTCGAATCAGCTTTCCTTTCGGTCATGTGAAAAGTTTTTCCCATTTTAGGACGTATCGTTCCCCCTGCAAGGAAAAGCCTTTCTCCGGCCGGGAACCCGGGAATGACCCCCCGATGGGGGGAATGGGTATGTCAGGATTGAGTGGAGGGGTCCGGGACGCCTGGTTCCCCCGGGGTC
>Ga0214473_10012160_pt1 | contig 10107 bp, 12 predicted proteins | sample RVTome_7_FD_203509 | JGI IMG/M metagenome (GOLD analysis project Ga0214473, IMG submission 203509) | Soil microbial communities from uranium-contaminated site in the Upper Colorado River Basin, Wyoming, United States - RVT98D197 | ecosystem: Environmental > Terrestrial > Soil > Contaminated >... | reverse complement strand
GTCCGACGAGATCCCGCCGCTCGCGCGACTTGCGGGTCCCGATCACATCGGGTAGCCCTTCAGCCCCTGGATGCCCTTGAGGCAGGAAATCTCGCCGCAGTGCATGGCGGCGTTGACCACGAGGGCGTTCAGGACGAAGGCCACGGTCTGCTGGCCGAGCCCGAGGGCCGAGAGGTCGAGCGGCCTCGCGAGTCCCTCGGGTCCGAGCGCCCCGAGGTAGTCGTCGGTGGCCGCATACACCGCCTGCCCGTATCGCTGCAGGGCGGGCAGGTCGATGGTGGCGCGCCGGCTCCACGCCTTGAGGTCGCCGGCGCCGGGCCCGAGCGGCGGCATCTCGCTCATGCCCGTCCGCCCCGCGCAGCTCGTCGCCGCCACCAGGTCCTTTCCGCGCAGGAGCCGCTGCACGCCGAGGTCCTCGCTGCCGACCACGTGGGCGTAGTTCGCGGTGATGCTGAAGGCATTGCCTGGCGGGTCCCAGCTCGCCTGCTCCGGCGTCACCCCGGCGATGGTGCCCTCCAGCGCGTCGTGGGCGGTCTTCAGGAGATTCCGGTACACGTCGACCGTATTCATCGTCTCTCCCTCCTTCGTTGACTTCTATTGCGACTATTGCGACTTCGCGCGGCGGGTGCCGCGCGGACTCCCCGCGGGACGCCGGCGGCGTGGGGTGCTGTCGCGCCGGGGCGCCTTCGCCTGCTTCGGGGGAAGTGATCTGGCGTAGCGGATCGAGCGTGCGAGCCACGCGGCGAGCGTGCGGGGCGCGCCGAGCACCGGCGCGGGCACGACCACGTATTCCCGCATCTGCCGGCCGGGCATGGGCTCGAAGGTCCGCGCGCGGTGCTCCGCCAGCGCGCGCTCGCGGTCCGCCTCGGCCAGCCTCACCACGAAGCTCTCCTGGTGCAGGCCGGCAAACAGGTGGCCGTTGATGAAGGCGGCGGGGTACCCGAACATCTTCCGCCGCTCGATGCCGGGGCCGTGGGGCACGGCGCGCTCGAACAGGTCGACCAGCTCCGGCGGCGACTTGCGCCAGGCCATGCGCCGGCCTCAGCGCGCGCGGCCGGCGGCGCCGTAGCGGAGCTGGGGCTGCCAGCCGGCTCGGCCCTCCGGCAAGAGGTCGAGCACGTGCCACAGCGAGCAGAAGTCGTCGCCCGGCGCCCACGGCACGTCGGCGAGACGGACGACGCCCTTCCCCTGTCGCCGGAAGGCGGAGATGCCGGGCAGCCACCCGCCCGATTTCGAGTGGAAGCCCATGTCGGCGGCGAAGGTCGTCCCCTGGTGGCTCACCATCGGGAAGCGCCAGCCTCGGCTCTTGGCGAAGCGCTGCTGGACCGCGGGCGGGTCCGGGCTCGAGATCACGAACGCCGCGCGGCTGGCGAGATGGCGGTAGAGGCCGCTGTAGCCGTCGGCCCACAGCGTGCAGTAGGGACAGCTCATTCCCATGTTGTGGATGACGAAGAGGTCCCGCTTCGATCCGAACAGCTCCGAGAGCCGCTTCGGGCCCCGCGCCGTGGTGAAGGCGTAGTCGGCGACGGGCTGGGGCTCGATGCGCCCCTGCACGCCGCGCATCTGCCGCCGCAGCGCGGCGATCCGCCGGCGGTAGGTCGTGAGTCGCCGTGACCCTTCCGCGTATTTCATCGTTTCCGCCTCCCTCCTTCGGGCCGTGGGCCCCGGCCGGCCGCCCGCGGGCGGCGGGACCCGTCCCCGGCGCGGCGCGGCTTTGGCCGCCCGCGGTCGAGCGTCTTGAGCCAGCCGGCGAGCGCGTCGAACTGGGCCTGCCAGTACCGGCTGTACTCGTTGATCCACACCGCCGCCGCGAACATCGCCCCGACCTCGAGGCGGCAGCGCGCGATGCGGCCGGTGCGTTCCTGCTGCACGAGGCCGGCCTGCACCAGTACCTGCACGTGGCGCGACACCGCCTGGAGCGAGATGTCGAAGGGCGCCGCCAGCTCGGAGACCAGGAGGTGCCGCTCGCCGAGGCGCTTCAGGATGGCGCGGCGCACGGGATCGGACAGGGCGAAGAAGACGCGGTCGAGCAGCTCCTCGTGCGGGTTCTCGACCTCGTCGGCGAAGGGCAAGGGCCGGATCGCGGGCTTCACGGCAGGAAGAATATCAACAGATCAGTTGATAGTCAACCGATACCTTGAACGTGGGAGTCGCGGGGGCGTTCGAGGGCGCGCATGGCCTCCGGGGCCATCGGCATCGCCGGGCGCTGCGAGCCTTGGGAGCGAAATGGCTGAAAATCATCTTCGCCATGTGGCAGCGCCAAGTCCCGTACAGTGGGGAGCATCATTTGGCGACCATGGCACGGCAGGCGTTGCGGCGCCCGGAGAAAAACATCGCTTGACACGAACCATAGAAAGTCTCGGACGGCCGGGCTCCTGGGACGGCCGGCGTCCGAGTATGGCAGATTACGTCAAGTTGACGGGACCAAGGACGGACCGCTTCCGGATGTCGTTCATGTTGCCTATCCTCCCCCGGGGCGCGATCCTGGCGTCCGGCTGCGACAGGGCGCACGGAGTGGGCGCGCGCGCCATCGGCGACCGCGCAGCGCGGGCATAGGTCCGACGTGCCAACGCAACGGGACATCTACGATCCGCGGCTCACGGTTGTCGTGCCCGCCGTCCTGGTCCTGTCGACCTGGCTGGGTGTGGCGACCTTCCTCGGCATGCGGTACATCGGCGCGAGCCTGCTCGTGGCGACCTTCTACGGGTTCAGCACGTTCTTCCTGTCGCTGTCGCCCATCAAGGCGTACGCCATCAACACGGCGGCCATGCTCTCGCGGTTCACCCGCGGGCGGTGGCTCCACCGGGTGATGCAGTACGAGCCCATCGACACGGCGGTGTACCGCAATCGGCCGCTCGCGCGCGCGGAGGCCGCGCGACCCCCCCTCACGATCATGATCCCCATCTACGACGAGCCCTTCGACCTCATCCGGGGCACGTCGCTGGAGACGGCCATCCGCGAGGTGGAGAACTACGGCCCTCTCGCCAACCTCCTCGTGTCCGACGACGGCCTGATGGTCTTCTCGGACAACGCGCTGCCGGAGTTCGAGGCGGCGGCGCGGGCCAAGCCGGTGGCGCAGCGCACCCGCAGCGAGCGGGAAGTGATCCTGCGCCTCGACTGCTACCGCGAGCTGCTCGGGCGTCCCGACCTCCGCTTCGGCGTCGTGGCCAGGCCCAAGGCGGTGCCGGCCCGGCCCGAGACCGAGCGGCGCGGGACCTTCAAGAAAGCCAGCAATCTGAACTTCACGCACCAGCTCATCGACGCCGTGGCGGACCTCGCGCGAGAGGGCATACCCCACGAAGCGGCGCTCGAGGCCGCGCTCACGCGGCGGCTGGGGGACGATCACCACCGGATCGCCCATGCCCGCGGCGAGATCGCGGCGGGCGAGGTGGTCCTGTTGCTCGACAAGGACAGCACGGTGCCGACCGGGGCCAGCCGCGACGCCGTCGCCGAGTTTGCCCGCGAGCCCGCGCTCGCGTACATCCAGGCGGCGACCTCGCCCATCAACGTGGCCGACAACTACTTCGCTCATGCCGTCGCCTACCGCACGCAGCTCATCTACGACTTTGCCTTTCCGCTCGCCATCGCCACCGGGAGCAACGTCCCCCTCGTCGGCCACAACGCCTACCTCCGGATGACCGACTTGAGGCGCCACGGCTACTGGGACGAGGACCGCGCCTCGGAGGACTACAGCTTTGCCCTGGACATGGCCGCGGACGGCCGGCATGGCAAGTACCTGGACCTCCAGCACCGGCGTTTCGGGGAGATGGTCTCGCGCGACATCGAAGAGGAGATGCAGCGTGTGGTTGGGGCCAGGGGCCCTCCTGCGGTGCCTGGACTATCTGAGCGCGCATCCGACGGTGCTCATCACCGGGCCTCGCGCCGGGCCCGTGCGGCAGAGCGGGCCCTCCGGCCTCTTCGCGCGCCTGGAGGCGGCCCTCACGACCGACGACGCGCTTCCCTTCGGGCGCGGGGGGCAGTTCACCTTCGCGGCATGCTGTCCGCTCATCCCCGGGAACATCGTGCACGACGACCTCTACCTCGATGCCTACTTCGCGCGGCCCGACGCCCGGGGGCGGGTGTTCGAGACCGTGGCCCTCACCCCGGGCGCCGTCGCGTCCTGGGAGCTGACGGGTCGGCTGACGAGCTACCTCGGGCGCTACCGCAGGATCCGCATGGGATGCCGGCAGCTCGAGGAGTTCTTCCGCGGCACCAAGTCGGTGTTCCTCCGCGGGGCCCTCGCGGCCCCACCCCTGCGCCGCCGCACGCCGGCCCGCGCGCTCTTCGCGGGCCTGGGCGCCCCCCGTCGAGTGGCGCTCCTCGGGCTCGCGGTGTACCTGTGGCTGGCGCGGCGCTGGACGTCCGCGTCGGTGGACCTGCAGATCGCCGTCAGACGGCTGCTCGGGCGGAGCCGCTACGACGTCCCCTGGGCGCGGCGGTGAGATGACCGGGCCGCTCGACCTCGGCTATGGCGCAAAGCTGAAGGGGCGGGCGGCGACGAGCCCCACGATGGTTCCGGTCCCGGCCTCGGTGAGTCCCGCCTGGAAGAGGTAGTTCGCCCCCCAGTTCACCGCCGGTGAAGGTGTAGCGCAGGATCTCCCCGCCGGAGGGGGGGGCGTGACGCTGGCCGCGATGGGGACGTACCCGGGCACGAGCCCGGCGCCGGTGAACGACAGGACCTCGTCGTTGGGCAGGCGGACGACCACGCAGAGGTCCACCACGAGACCGGGAGTGGCACCCGGGCTCAGGGTGCCGGTCCGGACGACGGTGTGCCCGGGTGCAAACTCGGTCTGGTTGAGGTCGAGCGTCACGCAGGGAAGCGCCGGGTCGGACGACGAACAGCGTCACGCTCTGGGCGGGGATCGCCTGGGCGAAGCCCCCGGGGCCGACGGCGAGGTCCGGCAGCCGCGTGATGGCGACGCCGGCGGCGGCGCTGAAGCGCCATACCTCGGCCGTAGACCCCGCTGGAGAGTTGGCCAGGCTGACCTGAACCGGCGTGTCCCCGCTCCGATACTTGCTCACCACCATCAGGGTCAGCGCCCCGTCGGGGCTGCGCACGGCTCCGTAGGCGCCGAAGTGGCCGGCCAGCGGCGAGCCGCCGTCATGGGAGGCCGTGGTCCGGACACTCGTGTCGCCGAAAGTGGACTTCTGGCCATCGTAGTTCCGGTAGATCTGAAAGGCTCGGGCCAGGAAGGTCATGAGCGGAAGGGGCCCGGGCGCCGGTGCTCCGGGAGATCGAAGGGCTGGTAGAATCGCAGCGGGGAGGTAACGCATGGCGCGCAAGCGGGTCGGCATCCTGATCTTTCCCGACGTCGAGGTCCTGGACTTCTGCGGCCCCTTCGAGGTCTTCTCCGTCACCCGCCTGAACGAGCTGCTCCGGCGCGAGGAGTCGTCACCATTCGAGGTGCTGCTGGTGGCCGAGCGGGCGGGCACGGTCACCACCACCGGCGGCATGAAGGTCACCCCCGACCACACGATCGATACCTGCCCGCCGCTCGACATCCTGGTGGTGCCGGGCGGGTGGGGGACTCGGGCCGAGATCAAGAACGCCCGGCTGCTCGACTGGATCAAGGCACGCGCGGCCCAGGTCGAGACGCTGACGTCCGTCTGCACCGGCTCGATGCTGCTCGGCCAGGCCGGCCTCCTCGACGGCCGCCACGCCACCACCCACTGGCGCTCGCTTTCGTGGATGCGCGACGCCTTCCCGGCGGTGACGGTGGAGGAGAAGCTGCACGTGGTCGAGGACGGCAACGTCCTGACCTCGGCCGGCATCTCCGCCGGCATCGACATGGCGCTGAGGGTGGTGGCCCGCTACCACGGCGAGGCCGTGGCCCGGAACACCGCCCGCAACATGGAGTACCGCTACCCGGACGACAACAGCCGGCGCGTCTGAGCACCTTTCGAGCGGGCGGGTGGGCTCAATCGGGCGAAAGCCGCGGCCCACTGCCGACATTCTGTGACGTGACGGGCGGCGAGTAGGGGCGGCGGCGCGGACTGATCTGTCGCCCGGCAGTCAACGGCCTGCTTGGAGGTCAGCGGTGCCATCGGGCTCCTGGGACGGCCGGCATCCGAGAATGGCATATCGTCAAGTTGACGGGGGCCAAGGAAGGGGTGACCGCCTCCGGAGGTCGTTCATGTTGGCTATCCTCGGGTCCTGGGCTGCTGCTAGACTCGGGCCGCGATGACGAGCATTCGGCTCGAAGCGGTGTGCAAGCACTACGGCTCGGTACGCGCGGCCGACATGGTGGACCTCGAGGTGCCGCCCGGGGAGCTGGTGACGATCCTGGGTCCGAGTGGCTCCGGCAAGACGACGCTTCTGCTCCTGATCGCCGGGCTCCTGGCCCCGACCGCCGGCCGCATCCGGATCGGGGACCGTGACGTGACGGACAAGCCGGCTCGCGCCCGGAACATCGGGCTGGTGTTCCAGTCGTACGCCCTGTTTCCCCACATGAACGTCTTCGACAACGTGGCCTTCCCCCTCGGCGTCCGCAAGGTGTCTCCGGCGAACACAGGGCACCGGGTGCGGGACGCCTTGAGCCTGGTGCGGCTGGAGGGCATGGAGGCGCGCCGGCCATCGGAGCTCTCGGGTGGCCAGCAGCAACGGGTGGCCCTCGCTCGCGCCATTGTCTTCAACCCCGACATCCTCCTGCTGGACGAGCCACTCGGGGCCCTGGATCGCAAGCTGCGGGAGCAGCTGCAAGTGGAGCTGAAGCAGCTCCAGCGGGCACTGGGGGTGACGACCATTCTGGTCACCCACGATCAGGAGGAGGCGCTGTCGCTGTCCGATCGAGTCGTGGTGCTCGACGGCGGCCGCGTCCAGCAGGTGGCCAGCCCGGAAGAAGCGTACTTGCGGCCGACCAACCGATTCGTGGCCGACTTTCTCGGCATTGCCAACTTTGTTCCAGCGCCGACCGGCGGCGAGGGGGTCGTCCGGCCGGAGCGCGTTCGTGTGAGCGGCGAAGGGGATGAGGGTGACGCCGGAGTGGTGAGCGAGACCGTCTACCTCGGCCAGTCCATTCGCTACCACGTGGCGCTGGACAGCGGCCGCCCCATCGTCGCCGTCGTGCCCTTTGGCGGAGAAAGGTTCGGTGCCGGCGCACGGGTGCACGTCACCTGGGGACCGGCCGATGTCTGGCCCGTCGCCTGATATGGAAACTACAATGCTCGTATCCCACACAGGAGGCTCCCGCATGAAGCGTCGAGATTTCGGCAAGCTAGCGTCCATCGGTCTCGCCGGATTTGTTTGGTCTCCCGCAGTTGGTTCGGCGCAGGTAAAGGAAATCAGGATGATCGAGGCCGGCGGCAAGTCGGGTGAATCGATCGAAGAGGGGTACATCAAGCCGTTCACCGCCAGAACCGGTATCCGCTGTGTGCGGGAGAGTCCGGGCAGCCTCGGAAAGCTCCGGGCCATGGTGGAGAGCGGGAAGATCACGGCCGCACTCTTCGAGCTTGGTTCGGGCAGCCTGTCCCAGGCCATCCCCCTCGGGCTGGTCGAGCCGCTCGACTGGGCCGCCATCAATCCGCAGCCGATGTTCCCGGAGGCGCGCACCGATCACGGTCTGGGTTATCAATACTTCTCCACGGTCATGGCTTGGCGTAAGGGGGTCAAGGCCCCCCGTTCGTGGGCCGATTTCTTCAACACCCGGGATTTCCCGGGTAAGCGAACCGTGCCGGAGTATCCCCACTACTGCTTGCAATTCGCGCTCCTGGCCGATGGCGTATCGCCCGACAAGCTCTTTCCCCTCGACGCCGACCGGGCGCTCCGCAAGCTGGGAGAGATCAAGAAGGACATCGCCGTGCTCTGGAAGGCCGGGGCCCAGCCCCCCCAGCTGCTCAAGGACAACGAGGTCCAGTACGCGATCTCGTGGTCCGGACGTGTAGTTGGTGAACCTGCCATCGAGATGACGTTCAACCAAGGCATGTACGACCTCTCCTACTTCTCGGTGCCCAAGGGCGTATCCAAGGACGAGAAGGACGCTGCCATGAAGCTGCTCCACGAGATGACCATCGCCAAGAATCAGGCCCGCGCCGCTCAGGTGGTGTCCTACACCGGTCCAAGCCCCGATCTGGAAGCGCTCCTGCCCCGCGAGAAGTTCAGCGAGTTTCCCACCGTCAAGCAGAACAAGTCCGTGCAGTGGCAGCAGAACGCCGAGTGGTGGCGGGTCAACGGCGAGAGCGTGAACAAGAAGTGGGAGCAGTTCCGCCTCAACCTGTGAACGGCCTGGCCTTCGTGGCCCCGCTCCTCCTGGTGATGATCGGGGCCTTCAACGCTCCCATCCTCTACATGCTGGCCTTGGGCTTCTGGTCCAAGGCCGGCGGCTTCACCACCGCTCACTACGCGGCCGTGTTCGAGGCCTCCGTCTACCTGAAGGTGCTGGCCAGCACGTTGCGCATCTCCCTGATCGCCACCGTCGCCAACGTGCTCCTGGGTTACCCGCTGGCCTACTGGATGAGCGGTCTCCGGCCCACGGGCCAGCTGGTGGCCGTGGCCCTGGTGATCACGCCGTTCTGGATCAGCATCCTGGTCCGCACCTACGCCTGGATCGTGGTCCTGGGCAACGCCGGTCTCGTCAACAGCTCTCTCCTGGCCCTTGGCGTGATCACCGAGCCCATCCGCTTCCTCTACAACGAGCTCGGCGTGACCATCGGAATGGCCAACGTGCTCTTGCCCTTCCTGGTACTGCCGCTCTTCGCCGCCATGGTGCGGATCGACGGCCGGCTCTTGCAGGCGGCGGCCTCCCTCGGGGCCACGCCGGCAACCATATTCTGGAAGGTCTTCTTCCCGCTCACCGTTCCGGCGCTGGGTGCGGGCGCGCTGCTCGTCTTCATCCTGAGTCTGGGGTTTTACATCACGCCCGCCATTCTGGGCGGCAACCGCGTGTCGATGATCTCGAACCTCCTCGACAAGCTCATCAACGAGATCCCGCGCTGGGAACAGGCATCGGTCATCTCGACGCTCCTGCTGATCGTCACCCTGGTGATCTTCGCCCTCTACCGTCGTCTGGACCGGAGCGCGGCGTGACCGGCCAGGAGACCTTCGGCCGGCGGAGCGTTTCCGTGGTGGGCGTCGCGGGCATGACGTTCCTGCTGCTGCCCCTCCTGATCGTCGTGCCCATGTCCTTCTCGTCAGCTCGGGCGTTGGCCTTTCCGCCCCCTGGCTTCTCGCTCCGCTGGTACGCCGCCTTCTTCGGCGACCCGCGCTGGATGGACGCCATGTGGATCTCCAGCTCGGTCGCGCTCCTGTCCTCTTGGCTCGCTCTCGCGCTGGGAGGGCTGGCCGCTTACGGCCTCCGGCGCACCGCCTTCCGGGGTCGGTCGATGATCGAGGCGAACTTCCTGGCGCCGTTGATCGTGCCCACGATCATCGTGGCCGTGGCCCTCTACCTCGGTTTCGCCCGAGTCGGGCTCCTCGGAACCTATGTCGGACTGGTGCTGGCCCACACCATGCTCAGCGTGCCCCTGGTGGTCATGGTGCTCGGCGTCGCCGTGCGGGACTTCGACCAGCGGATCGAGCAAGTGGCCTGGAGCCTCGGTGCTTCGTGGCTCTACACCATGCGCAGGGTGGTGCTACCGCACCTGGCCCCGAGCGCCTTCGCCGCGTGGATCTTCGCCTTCATCGCCAGCTTCGACGAGGTGATCGTGACGCAGTTCGTTGCCGGTACCTACGACACCGTGCCCAAGCGGATGTTCAACGAGCTCATCCTGGAGATCAACCCCACCATCACGGCCGTGGCAACCCTGCTCATCGGTTTCACCCTGGTGGCTCTCGGTCTGGTGGCGCTCCTGCTGCGCCGGTCCGGGCGATGGCCTGCCTCCGCCCTCTGAGCGTTGACCGAAGGCGCCGATGCTACCATGTCGGCGACATGGCAATGCTGAAGGGCCTCGCGCGCGAATATCGGGCCAATCGGCCGATGGAGCTCGCCGCGGCGCTGTCGTACTACCGCCGGACCGCGCCTTCGGGCAGGTCGAGGCGGCGGCGCGCGGGCTCGGCTGGGAGATCGCCGCCGCCGTGCCGGGCGAGGGTCGACTCGAGGCCACGGACACCACGCGCTGGTTCGGCTTCAAGGACGACATCGTGGTGCGCGTGACCCCCGCGCTCGACGGCCG
>Ga0214473_10012159_pt1 | contig 10107 bp, 5 predicted proteins | sample RVTome_7_FD_203509 | JGI IMG/M metagenome (GOLD analysis project Ga0214473, IMG submission 203509) | Soil microbial communities from uranium-contaminated site in the Upper Colorado River Basin, Wyoming, United States - RVT98D197 | ecosystem: Environmental > Terrestrial > Soil > Contaminated >... | reverse complement strand
TAGCGGTTGGTGATACCGAAACTAGGTTTGCGGAACCCCATTCCGTTATCAGGTTTAATACACCGGAGGAAGCAATTGACAAAGTAGCAAAAGTATCAAGGGTATCAAAAGTATCAAAGGCAGTACTTGGAATATCAGAAGGAAAGATGGCAGAGGAAACAAAGGAGTTTGGGGGAAAATTAAAGGAGGAATTAAAAATACCAGTTGTATACCAAGATGAGACATTGACGACAAATGAAGCACAAGTACTTTCTATTGACGCAGGAATAAAAAGAAAAAAGCGCCGAGCCCTTGAAGATGCCTACTCCGCTGCACTAATTCTTCAGGCATATTTAGATACCCAATAATTCAGCCCATAATACTTGACAAATATTTGTGAATAGATTTTTGGTATTTGGGAAGCCTTCTAATATTTAGTGAAGATTTTTGAGAAATTTATTCAAACTAATTTCGGATTGTCTCAATATTGCTCGTAGAGTTCCGGTTCTTACAGGGCGATTATGAACAGGTACAACTGTCCTTCGTCCGTCTGGGTGGATAAAGACAACATGACTTGATTTTGCAGGTCTTGGGAAAAAACCTTTTTTATCAGAACCTTTTCAACTTGACGAGGCTTAATTTGAGGCAGTTTAGAAGTCATGCAGTTTGAAATTTTCCTTTAATTGCTATCTGTGCGGTTGTTACGATATCACGGTCTGGATAGTCAACGGGAATAGGAATCTTATCTTCAACCAACGAATCTACATAAGCCCTAATTGCTCCGCGCACATTTTCTATTGCTTCTTCAATTGTAGCACCATCATCGGCAATGCCGAGAGTAGGACAATAAGCGGTGTAGCCGAGCTTACCAGTTCCGGTTTGTTTATCTGGTTCAACGACAATTCTATAATTTAATACTTTTGTGTCCATATCAAGGCAATTATAACACAGGTTAAAAGATTGGTAGTTAATTCGGTAACTCTTTCAACATAATTTACAAGCATTGTTCTTGTAGGCTATCAACCCCACGTTTTCAAGAAATCTGTAGACAAAAGTCTTTTGTGTTATACTTCGGATATATGCTTAAAAATGTGATTGCCCCGATCCAAGCTTGGCTGCTTTCCCAAGGAAGGTGTGTTGCGGACGGTCAGCCACTTCTTGAAGGTAAAAGTCAAAAAATGAAGGACGGAACTGTAAAAGTTACTCATTCCTGCGGGAGAATTTATATATACGAGGAAAAAACTAAAAAGTATAGAAGAGCGCTTCTGGAAGAAGTCTGAAAAAGATCAAAATTCAAAGTGCAAAGTTCAAAATTATACTTCAAAAGTAAAAGTTCATCTCCCTTAGTGTAAAATATCATTTATCAATGAAGCGCCTTTTTATACCCCTTTTATTTATTGTTGTCTTACTGGTGGTTTCGGTTGCGGGTTTTAGTTGGTGGCGGATAAACTCAAAGCCAGTTTCATTCGAGGAACAAAAAACTCGGTTTGTAATTCCAAAGGGTCGCTCCGCCACTCAAATAGGTGGAGCGTTATTTGAGGAACGGTTAATTAGAAATCCTCTTGTATTCAAAATTTATGTACAGGTAACGGGTAAAGCGAAAAAAATTCAATCGGGACAATATACCCTTTCCCCCAATTTCACACTTAAAGAGATAGTAACGAGACTAACGAGCGGACCGGAGGAGCTTTGGGTAACAATTCCTGAGGGGTTAAGACGGGAAGAAATAGTTGAAAAATTTATTTCAGGATTGGAAATGGATGGGGAAGAGTCATTAGTTTTTCGTCAGGAATTTTTGGCAGAATCCCAAGGCCAGGAGGGGTTTCTTTTCCCCGATACCTATCTTTTTCCCCGCGAAGTAACTGCTTTGCAAGTTGTTAGAAAGTTAAGAAATACGTTCGACACAAAAACAGAGTTTTTACAAGAAGATATTGGAAGAAGCACCTATACCCTAAATGAGCTTGTAAGCCTTGCTTCTATTTTAGAGCGTGAAACTAAAAAGGACGATGAGCGTCCCGTTGTCGCCGGGATTTATTATAAAAGATTAGATAATGGAGTTTTGTTACAGGCAGATGCAACTGTTCAATATGCAGTTGCTAGTGAACGGTGTACGGTGAACGGTCAGTGTAATTGGTGGCCTGTAATTACGAGGCAAGATTGGGAAATTAATTCACCGTATAACACATACAAATTTTCAGGCTTACCACCCGCTCCGATTGCCAGTCCCGGTCTGACTTCATTGGAAGCCGCCGTGAATCCTCTAGAATCCGATTATTGGTATTATATTCACGATAAAGACGGGATTATTCACTTTGCAAGCACGCTGGAGGAACACAACAGGAATGTAAATACTTATCTTAAGTAAATAAAATATAATTTTATATTTATTTCTTCGATTTTTAAATTCAATTCTTGACAATGGGGAGTCTCCGTATATAATATCTTTCAGGCGTACGCTGTCAGTAGGCTGTTATTATAGTCCCAAGATTTCCTTGGGCTTTTTACTGTTCAAAAATATTAATCTTATTCTCTAAGCCCATGGTTAAACACAAAAGTGTTTAGCCACAAGCTTTGCTTATGGCTAAAACCACCCGTCGCTACTTTGGAAAAAAAGAAGAAATACTACCGGAAATTGATTTGTCATTAGTTCAAAGAGAATCGTGGAAGGACTTTTTGGATACAGGTATAGCTCAAGAGCTTTCAGAAATTTCTCCAATCGACGACTTTACCGGAAAAAATTGGCAGATAATACTCGAAAATCCGGTTTTAGGTGAACCCCACCTAACACCTAAAATTGCACAGCAAAAAGGTCTTACATACTCATCTCCTCTTAAAATTACCGCAACTCTTATAAATAAACGCACGGGCAAAAAAACTAAACAAGAAGTGTTTCTTGGCGACCTTCCTCAAATGACATCCCGGGGGACTTTTGTTGTAAACGGTATAGAGCGTGCGGTAATCAACCAAATAGTCAGAAGCCCGGGAGTCTATTTTTCGGGTGAACTTGATGCCTCTTCCGGACGCATGTTATATCGCTCCGAAGTGCGTCCGTTAAGGGGTTCATGGCTTGAATTTGAGGTAGGAAGAAATAATGTTTTTGCAGCGAGAATTGACAGGAGAAGAAAAGTTGTCGCGACGGCACTTCTCCGTGCAACCGGTATTGAAAAAAACGAAGAAATTATTGAATTGTTTAAGGATAAAGACATTGATAGTCAGCATAAGTATATTAATTCAACTTTAGAGAAGGACCCGACGGGAACCAGGGAAGAAGCACTTTTGGAAATATATAGGAAAGTGCGCCCGGGAGAACCGGCTGTATTGGATAATGCAGAATCACTTTTCGAAAATCTCTTTTTTGAACCCAGAAGATACGATTTGGGGAAAGTAGGTCGTTTTAAGATAAATAAAAGATTAGGTATTAATCAGGAAAATATTAAAGAGAACTGGGTATTAACCCGTCAGGATTTAATAGGGACTATTGGGTATCTTATAGATCTTCAGAACGGAAAAGGCAGCGTTGATGACATTGACCATTTATCTAATAGACGGTTAAGACGTGTTGGCGAGCTTGTCGCAAGTAATGCTTTTAGAATTGGACTATTGAGACTCGAGAGGAGCGTAAAGGAGAAAATGAGTTTAATTTCTCCTGACGATAATCCTCAACCCGCAAACTTAATCAACGCAAGACCTCTTATTGCATCTTTAAATGAATTTTTCCGCTCAAGCCAGCTTTCTGCAATACTGGATGATACAAACCCATTAAGCGAGATAGATTTACTACGGCGTGTATCGGTATTAGGTCCTGGTGGAATTAACCGTGAACGAGCATCATTTTCTATCCGCGATGTAAATTCTTCACAATACAGTCGAATAGACCCCGTAAGAACCCCCGAGGGTCCGAACATAGGTCTTGTTACCTATTTGGCTCTATATGCAAAAGTGAATGAATTTGGTTTTATAGAAGCTCCATATAGAAAGGTTATTAAAGTTAAAAAGGGCAGAAGCACTAAGATGAAAATTACAGATGAAATAGTATATTTAGCTGCTGATGATGAGGAAAAATATCATATTACAGATTCAGCAGTTGAGGTAGACCGTTGGGGTTATATAAATCAAACACGAGTGCCATACCGTTATCGCGGAACCATTTCCGAAGGACTTGCTGAATTGATTGAACTGATTGATGTGACCCCCAGACAGGTGGTTGGAGCATCTACTTCATTAATTCCATTTTTATCTCACGATGAAGGAAACCGTGCTTTAATGGGGTCAAATATGCAGTGCCAGGCTGTTCCGCTGGTTGAATGTGAAGCGCCAATTGTTGGAACCGACATGGAAGGACAAATTGCCGAAGGGATGGGAAGATTGATTCGTGCAAGAAATTCTGGGACGGTAGTTTCAGTCGGAGCCGACAAAATTGAAATAAAACTAAATAAGAAGGTAGACGAAAATTTGCAATCCGAAGACGTAATGGTTACGGAAAACGGCAAAAATGAAGTTTATATTTTAACCAAATTTAAAAGAACCTCACATTCTACATGCTATAACCAAAAGGTAGTTGTTGTCCCAGGACAAAAAGTTAAAAAGGGAGACTTATTGGCAGACGGACCTGCAATGGAGGGTGGGGAGTTGGCATTGGGCAAAAATTTAATCATTGCCTATACTTCGTTTGAAGGATATGGTTTTGAAGACGCGATTTTAGTTTCCGCAAGGCTTGTTAAGGATGATTCCTTGACATCGATTCATATAGAGGAATACGAAGCAGACGTAGTTGATACTAAACTAGGAGCGGAGGAACTTACCCGCGATATTCCAAACGTTTCCGAAGGTGACTTGGCAAATTTAGCAGAGGATGGAATAGTCGTAATTGGAGCTGAGGTTGGACCAAATGATATTTTAGTCGGTAAAATTGCACCTAAAGGTGAAACCGAGTTGACTTCAGAAGAGAGACTGCTTCGGGCGATATTCGGTGAGAAAGCAAGAGAAGTAAGAGACACTTCTTTAAGAGTACCCCATGGCGAGCGCGGTATAGTTGTTGATGTTTCAATCTTAGACAAAGATAAGGGAGATGAACTGGGTCCAGGTGTAATAAAAAAGGTGGTAGCCCGTGTCGCCCAAATGAGGAAAATAACCGTCGGTGACAAAGTTGCAGGTCGCCATGGAAATAAAGGAGTAATTGCCAAAATCATGCCGATTGCCGATATGCCTTACCTTTCCGATGGCACTCCGATAGATATTATTATTTCTCCCCTATCGGTTCTTGCCAGAATGAATTTAGGGCAGCTTTTAGAGTGTCATTTTGGTTGGGCGTTAGCTAAAAATGGAGAAAAAGCCGCCTTTCCTGTTTTTGACAGAATAGGTGAGAATTTAGTTTCCGATGAGTTGGAAAAAGCGGGGCTCCCTGTATCGGGAAAAACCAGATTATATGATGGGAAAACCGGCGAAGCCTTTAAAGAAGATACCGTAGTTGGTATCGGATATATTTTAAAACTCACCCATATGGTTGAGGATAAAACCCATGCTCGCTCCACCGGACCATATTCTTTAGTTACCCAGCAACCATTAGGAGGAAAAGCCCAAAGAGGAGGACAGAGGCTTGGAGAAATGGAAGTTTGGGGTTTGGAGAGCCATCGAGCTGCATACACTTTGCAAGAAATGTTAACTATAAAGTCAGACGATGTACTAGGCCGGGCTCGGGCATTTGAAGCAATTGTCAAAGGGGTCGATATACCGGAAGCAACAGTACCTGAAAGTTTTAAAGTTTTGGTTCGTGAACTCAACTCTCTCGGTCTTTCGATAGAAGCTAAAGGAGAGATTTATACAGATGATGATTACAAGGACGATGGTAAGGGTTTGGAACTTGCAGCAGCATCCGGTGCGAAGGTAGTTGCAACGGATGAGCTTGTAAAACCCGAAGGACCAATGGAAGTAGAAGAACAGGTAAGTTAAATTGACCTAATTAATCTAATTACTAATTTCTAAACAAACCCCAATAGATACTTGGGGATTTAATAATTATTTAGGTTAATTAGAAATTAAAACTTAGAAATTTTAAATATGGAACCATTAGCTGGACTAAGAAGTCTAACCAATATTAAAGGATTAATATTAAAATTAGCCTCACCCGAGGAAATTAGAAAGTGGTCTCGTGGAGAAGTTCTTAAACCGGAGACCATAAATTATAGGACATTGAAGCCCGAGAAAGACGGACTATTTGATGAAAGAATCTTCGGGCCAACTAAAGACTGGGAATGTTATTGCGGTAAGTATAAAAGGATAAGATATAAAGGTGTGATTTGTGATAAGTGCGGAGTCGAAGTGACCCAATCAAGAGTCAGACGCGAAAGGATGGGACACATTAATCTGGCTACTCCGGTTGTACACGTTTGGTTTTTCAAGGGGGCACCAAGTAAGATTTCACTTCTTTTAGACGTTCCGCCCCGTGCAATTGAACAGGTAATATATTTTGCTAGGTATCTAGTTTTGGGAGTTGAAGATAAAAAGAAAAAAGAGGCGCTACTGCGTCTTGAAAAATCAAAAGAGGAAAGGACAAAAGAATTAGATTTAATTTACAAGGAAAGGGTTGAAGTTTTACGAACTAAAGCGGGTGAAGATAAGGAAAAGATAAAAGGTAAAATTAAAGACAAAGAGCAGTTGAGTCTTACTTTAGGTGAAATTGATTTAGACTTGAGAAAGAAAGAAGCGGCAATGGGGGAAGAGAAAAAAAATACTCTAGAAAAGACGAACGAACTATATACTAATTTAACTTCAACCGTTTCTTCATTAAAACCACTTTCTATTTTATCTGAAGAAGAGTTTGACGAACTTGTAAGTCATCAAGCAACTGACTTTTTTGAGGCAAAAATGGGAGCTGATGCGGTATTGTCTGCAATATCGGGGGTTGATTTGGAGAGCTTAACCGCTCAGTTAAGAGTCGAGATATCCGAAACAAAAGCATCTACTACCAAATTCGTAAAACTGGCAAAACGCCTTAAGATGGTTGATGGTATGAGGCGAGCGGAAATAGACCCTTCCTGGATGGTGATGAAGGTTGTTCCGGTATTGCCTCCTGATTTGCGCCCGATGGTACAACTTTCCGGGGGACGATTTGCAACGAGTGATTTAAATGATTTATACCGTCGGGTAATAAATAGAAATAATAGACTTAGGCATTTAATTGACTTAGGTGCCCCAGAAATTATTTTAAGAAATGAAAAAAGAATGCTTCAGGAATCAGTCGACTCTTTAGTCGATGCTTCCCAGAGAAAGGCAACCAGACGCGGCCGGGGTAGGCAACCTCTTCGATCGCTATCTGACATGTTAAAAGGTAAACAAGGCAGATTCAGACAAAATTTACTCGGGAAAAGAGTCGATTACTCTGGAAGAAGCGTTATAATCGTTGGACCAGAACTTAGCCTAAATCAGTGCGGTTTGCCTAAAGAAATGGCCTTGGAAATGTTTAAGCCATTCGTTTTGCGCGAGATGATAGCAAGAGGTATTTCTCCTAATGTAAAAAGTGCAAAGAATATGCTCGAGAAGAAACCGCCTGAAGTTTTTGACATTCTTGAAGAAATTATTCAAAAACACCCTGTGATTCTTAACCGGGCTCCGACTCTTCACAAGCTATCAATACAGGCATTTTATCCCTCACTTATTGAAGGAAGCGCAATAAGAATTCACCCTGCTGTCTGCGCCGGATTTAATGCTGATTTTGACGGTGATCAGATGGCAGTACATGTTCCTTTATCTAAAAAGACAATCGACGAAGCCAGGGACCTGATGCTTCCTGAACATAATTTACTTCGACCAGCAGACGGGACACCTGTTGCGACTCCTGCGAGTAAAGAGATGGCATTAGGGATTTACTATTTGACAAGCAAGGACAATAAAATTAAACAGCCAGAAACAATTTTCTCAGATGCTGGTGAAGTTATTACTTCCTATCAAACCGGCAAATTAGAGATTAGACAGGGAATTTCAGTAAGGATTAACGGAAAAATTCTAGACACGACAGTGGGAAGAGTTCTTTTTAATGAGGTACTTCCGGCAGGTTTTAAATTTGTAAATGAAGCTGTTACTTCAACCACTATAAAAGAATTGTTTACTAAAGCATTTAAGACACAAAAGAAAGTGCAAGTGGTACAAATGATTGACGCCGTCAAAGATTTAGGATTTTTTGCTGGAACAATTTCTGGATTATCATTCGGAATTTTTGACGCCAAAGTCTCACCTGAAAAAGGTAAATTATTATTGGCGGCGGACAAAAGATTGGCTGAACACGAAAATAATTTTGCACAAGGGTTAATTACAGCAGAAGAAAAAAGAAGACTTAGCCAGGAATTGTGGATTGAAGTAACAGAAGAACTTGCAGATAAAACTTGGGACATTCTGGATGAGGAAAGTCCGATAAGACTAGTTATTAATGCAAAAGTCGGGCGAACTTCCCGCGACCAAGTTAAACAATTAGCCGCAATAAGAGGATTGATTGTAGACCCCCTTGGTAAGATCGTAGAGCTTCCGATTAAGTCTAATTTCCGTGAAGGATTATCTATTTTTGAATATGTAACCTCATCGCGAGGTTCAAGAAAAGGATTAACAGATACGGCACTAAAAACTGCAGATGCAGGATACTTAACAAGAAGACTAGTCGATGTCACCCACGATTTATTAATAAGGGCTGAAGATTGTGGTACTACCGAAGGATTTCAGATTAAAAGGCAAACAAGACCTAAAGCTTTTGCCTCGCGCATTATGGGAAGAGTCGCACAGGAAGATGTTGCCGCGGACGGTAAAATTCTTGTTACCGCAGGTGAAATTATAGAGGATGAAAAAGCTATAGAAATCAGCGAAAAAGAAGTAGAACAAGTAGTAATTCGTTCTCCCTTGACTTGTGCCTCTCGATACGGGATATGCGCCAAATGTTATGGTTTGGATTTAAGTAACCACAAAATGGTTGAGATTGGCACACCGGCAGGTGTAATTGCTGCTCAATCCATTGGTGAACCGGGAACACAATTAACTTTAAAGACTAAACATTCAGGCGGTATTGTCGGAGTAGATGTTACTCAAGGGCTGCCTCGTGTTGAGGAACTTTTTGAAGCTCGTACTCCCAAGGTTCTCGCACCACTTTCTGAAATATCTGGTAAGGTAAGAATTTCAGAAACAGATGAAGGTTGGAAAGTCACTATTTCATCTGTTCAAACCAAACCCAGAGAGGAAAGAGAATATATTATTCCTAAAACAATAAAATTAATTGTTTCCGACAAACAACTTATTGATGCAGGAACCCCACTTGCTGCCGGGTCTTTGGATATTAAAGAAATACTATCTATAAAAGGATTACAGCCCGCTCAGAAGTATTTAGTAAACGAGATACAAAAAGTTTACGAAAGCCAAGGAATACCAATAAACGATAAGCATTTTGAGGTAATAATAAGAAAAATGGGAGATGAGGTAAGAATTGTAACTTCCGGCGACACACCACTTTTGCCCGGAGAGTTAGTCTCAAAAGCTACTTTTGAGGAAGAGAATGAGAAAGTTTTAGCAGCAGGTGGAGAACCGGCGTCTGCTCAGCAGGTAATATTAGGTATAACAAGAAGGGCTCTTTTCACAGAGTCCTGGTTATCAGCCGCTTCATTTGAACAAACTACCGATGTTTTGACAAATGCGAGCCTCCAAGGCAAAGAAGACTTACTCGTCGGATTAAAAGAAAACGTTATAATAGGGAGGCTGATTCCAGTAACTCCGGAACGCGCTTCGTTGAATAGTAAATAGTAGAAGTATATAATAGCCCGATAATGCCAACAATTTCTCAATTAGTAAGATTTGGACGCAAGAGACCTTTAAAGAAAACGAAAAAGGCAGCGCTTAGGCGTTGGTTTAATGCTAAGGACAGAAGATTTAGCGAACTTCCAAGTCCTTTCAAGCGCGGTGTGGTTATTCAAGTTAGGACGATGACTCCGAAGAAACCAAATTCAGCGCTGAGAAAAGTTGCAAGGGTAAGGCTTTCCAATAAACATGAAGTGACGGCTTATATTCCGGGTGAGGGACACGAACTTGCCGAGCACGCTATAGTCATGGTTCGCGGGGGTCGTGTTAAAGATTTGCCCGGAGTAAAATACACCATAG
>Ga0214473_10012158_pt1 | contig 10108 bp, 6 predicted proteins | sample RVTome_7_FD_203509 | JGI IMG/M metagenome (GOLD analysis project Ga0214473, IMG submission 203509) | Soil microbial communities from uranium-contaminated site in the Upper Colorado River Basin, Wyoming, United States - RVT98D197 | ecosystem: Environmental > Terrestrial > Soil > Contaminated >... | reverse complement strand
GAGCCCGGCTCCGTACGTGCCCAGGCCGAAGAAGGCCGCATGGCCGAAAGAAAGCAGGCCGGTATAGCCGAGGAGGATATTGTAACCCATGGCAAAAAGCCCAAAGATCAGGATTTGCGTGGCAATGGCCTCATAGGGAAGGATGAAAGGAAGGACGGCCAGGACCAGGATTAAACCCAGGTAGGAACGGGTGGAGAGAAAAGAAATGATCCCTGCCCGTGCCGATAGGTTCTGCTGTGAAGGATTTCCCATAGACGTTCTACTCTAACAGTCCTTCCTCTCCAAACAGCCCGCTGGGCCGGACGAGAAGGACGACGGCCATGGAGATAAAAATGACCACTTCCCCCATCATGGGATAGATAAGAGTGGTGATGCTGACCACCATGCCGATTAAAATTCCGGCAATCACCGCGCCTTTAAGGCTTCCCATCCCCCCCACGACGACAACCACGAAGGCCTGGATGAGCATGTCAATGCCCATATCCGGATGTATACCGCGCATGGGGGCGACCAGAACCCCGGCAATCCCGGCCAACCCGGTACCGATCCCGAACACGAGAAACCAAACTTTGGACAGGTCAATCCCCAGCACCCGGACCATCAGGCTGTCCCGGGTTCCCCCCCGAATGATGAGCCCCAGGCTCGTCTTTTCCAGGAAAACCCAGAGGAGGAAAATAATAAGGACGGTAATCACAATGACGAATACCCGGTAAAGGGGAAAAAGGGCAAACCCCAGGTTGACCGGACCTGTTAAGGCTGAGGGAGTGTCGAAGGGGAACCCGGTCGTCCCCCAGATCAACCGCACGCTCTCCACCATCACGAAGGAGAGCCCAAAGGTCAGGAGGAGGGGATCATTCAAATCTCTCCCATAGAGGGGCCTCACGGTAAATCTTTCCACGACCAACCCGAGAAGTCCGGTGGCCAACGGAACGAAGACCAGGGACACCCAAAAATTGCCGGTGAGCCCCATCATAAAGAGCCCCATGTAGGCCCCGAACATGAAAAAGGACCCATGGGCAAAATTAACGACGGTCATCAGCCCGAAGATGAGGGAAAGGCCTACGGCCAGGAGCACGTAGACCAGCCCGACCTGCAGCCCCATGAAGAGCTGGGTGATCAGACTGAAAAAGGAAATTCCCCCGATCACTTTTCAGACCCCCAGATTGGTGGTTCAAAAAGAGAGGCAAGGCCGCACGGCCAGCCTTGCCTCTAAAACGGAAGGCCCTTCGTCAAGACTCAACCCTTAAACCCGAGGTCCGCGCAGGTCCGCTCTAAACTTTCGTCGGCGTCCGTCTTGCCCACAACATCGTAGAAGGCCCATTCCTTCTTGGCATCTTTGGGCTCCCGACCCTTGAGAACGTAGAAATCCTGCATCGATTGGTGGTCGCATTTTCTCCACCACTCCTTGCCTTTATAATTATCGTAAGAGCGGCCCTCGAGTTGTTTGCGGATTTTTTCGGGGTCGAGGGCTCCGGCCCGTTCCACCGCCCCCAAAAGTTCCTTGGCCCCGCCGTAGCCATATCCGCCATAACCCGTTGGGGGACGGCCCCAACGTTTCCAGAAGGCCTCGACAAAGGGTTTGGCCGTGGGAATGGTATCCTGCATCTCCCAGTAGAAATGGGTTCCGGCGTAGGTCCCGGCAATACTGGCCTGGCCCGCCTCCTTGGCCATCATCAGGTCGGTGAGGACGAAGAATATTTTCATCTTGCTCTTCAGGCCAAAGTCAGTCATCTGCTTGGCCTGGTTGGTGTTGTCCTTGCCGAACCCGGTGGTAATTAATACCTCGGGCTTGGCATCGATGATCTTGGTGAAATGCATGGAGTACTCAGTGCCCCCCAGCGGATAGTCGCTCTTTCCCAGGTTGGTTACCCCCGGGTTTTGGGCCAGGAATTTGAGGTAAGAATTATAGATCTGCTGGCCAAAGGCCCATTGGCCGATCAGGAAGTACCATTTCGTTCCCAGATTCTTCGCGATCCAGCGGGCTTCGGCCTGGGCGGTCATGTAGGGGGTAAAGCCTTCGTGGAAGGTGTACGGGCCCCAGTCGGGCATCTTGTTTAAATCATCGGTCTGGCAGATACCCATCAGGGGGATGTTGTGCTTTTTGCATTCGATGTTGTAGGCCACAACCGTGTGCGCCCCCAGGGTACCGATCGCCAGGTCGACCTTTTCCTTTTCCACCAGTTCTTTCGCTTTAAGGGCCGCTTCATCGGTTTTAAGCTTACTGTCCCGGATGATATGTTCGATGGGCCGGCCCAGGAGCCCGCCTTTATTATTGTACTCGTCCACAACCATCTGCGTCGCCCTGCGCTGGTCTTCGGATTCCGTAGCAAAAGGCCCGGTGAGATCATATAGACCCCCGAGCTTGATGGGATTCTTGGCCTGGGCCCAGGAGGTTCGAGAGAGGGCCGGGATCCCTCCCCAAGCCGCCGCGCCCCCCAATGCCGCCGCTCCCTTCAAGAAAGTCCTGCGGCTAATCCTTCCTTCTCCCTTCTTAAATTTGTCTTTGCTCATCTTCTTCACCTCCGTTTGTGTTTTTGAGCGACGAAAATTTCCCCTTTTATATATTACATGACGTTGGCTACGCGGAACAATGGGAAAAATACTCTTATCGATCAAACCTGTCAAGTATTTTTTGCGAGGGGAAAAAATATCCCTTCTTCCAAAGAGGGGGAATTCCTCCCTTTGGGAAAGGGAAGGGAGGAAGGATTTAGTCTCCGGTGTCTATATAATCCTAAACATTGCAAAAAATATTGTCTGCGAAACACCCCCTCACCCCGCCCTCTCCCCCGAATCCGGGGGAGAGGGCGGGGTGAGGGGGTGTTTTCGGGTGTGGGAAGAAATCACCGTGAGTGCAGTCTTTGCTTTATCATGCAAAACCTTTCTTGAACCCGCAGAGCTTTGGAAATTTCATTTCTTATACCCAATTTTTTGCACCCATTGACTAATTATGGACTGACGAATACCAACGAGTGATTAATATACCCAGGGCACATCGGCCAAAACCAAGTGTACACGGCCCCGCCGTAATCATGGCCCCCTTAAAAAGATTGAAATTGTTTAGCCACCGAGGTCACAGAGAGCACCGAGATATAGAAGCAAAGAATGGAAAAGAATTTGACCCTGCACCGGAAAAACAGATTCGCCAAGCGTTCGCCTTTTCCTTTTGGTTTTTGAACGTAAATCCCTCTGTGGCCTCTGTGAGCTCTGTGGCAAATAAGTTTCTAATATTTTTGTCTTTTATTTTTTTCCCTTTTTTTGGCTAAACTGTTTCAAAAGATTCTATTCCATCATTTTTAAAAGCAGTTCAATGGCTTTCGCCGCGAAGCGTTCATCGTTTATATGACAGTCCATTTCATAAACCGGGATACCTCTGTGCAAATTACTCTTGAGAGCCGTGCCAAAGGCGTGGTCGGCTTCAGGGGACCAGAATACGCCCCCTCCTGATCGAAGCGTGAGAAACCTTTCAGCGGGAGAAGAAAAGCGACCCGGCCGTGAGCCTTGTTTGCTTTTTCCGCAAAGAAAGGCGGGATCGCAGGCCTGCCGTGAAACCTCGGCTGATGCCCTCCTCCTCTGGGGAGTCCCGCGGGATTTGGAGTCCGAAGGAATCGCCCTCCCCGCCGGGCCCGGAACTTCGCCCAAGACTGGGGGTGGGCCGAATGATTTCCAAGATTGACTATAAGAATAGGTTGTGTTAGATTTTTTGCCAACTGAAAGAATGGCGCCCTCTATGGATTGGGCGATCTATTGGCTGAGGGAAGATTGCGGACGGCGCGGAAAATCGGCAAAGGAGCCGAGCAGTTTGCCATGCAGGTGAGTGGAAATAATCCTGGAACTGAAGGAGAAGGCCATGCTCGGTGACGTGGTGGAGGCCCTGGCGGCCCGTTTCGGGAAGCTCATGAGGCGGCATCCTTTCGACACCGAAGGCCGGATTATTCCTTCCTAGGCCGTCTTCTTGAATCAAAAGGTCGTTTCCTTTAACCAGCCCGGGGCCCCGAACGTTCCGGTAAAGGAGAAAGACGAAGTCTCCTTCATCTTGAATATTGCCGGAGGATGAATCATGGGAGAGGTCAAAATTCCCTATGGCGAAAAGAAGCTTTCCCTGAAAATCCCCGAAAGGAATCTGGCCGTAGTCTTTGACCCCCATTTCCCTCCTCCTCTTCGGGACCTTGCGGGGGAGATCCTTCGTTCCCTGGAGGAACCCGTGGCCGGACCTCCGTTTTCCGAGCGAATCGGCCGGGGGAAAAAGGTTCTCATTCTCATCGACAATTTCGCCCGCCTGACCCCGGCTCACGAGATCCTTCCGCCCGTTCTGCAGAAGCTCAAAAAAGCCGGAGCCCGCGTCGAAATCCTTGTAGCCAGCGGGGCACTGCGGGATATGACCGAGGCCGAGCTGAAAAGGAAGCTCGGAGAGGAGATTTTAAACAGCGGCCTGCCCCTCTCCCAGAGCCGGTGCAAAGACTCATGGGATTTCGAATTCATCGGCGTGACGACTCTGGGCACGCCGGTCAACGTGCACCGCAAGGTCCTGGAGGCTGATTTTTCGCTGGCCGTCACCATGACCCAGGCCACCCTGTGGGGGTATGGGGGCGGAGGGTCCATGATCCTGCCCGGGGTCTGTTCCTACGAAACGATCGAGTGGAATCATCGTCTCACCACCGGCCCTTATTCGGGTCTGGGCTACCAGCCGCCCAAGAATATTATGCGCCGGGACATTGAGGAAGCGGCCCGGATGGCCGGGCTTTCCATGTCCTTGCTCGTCGTCCTGAACCCGAACCTGCGTGTGATCGAAATTACGGCCGGAGAAACGGACGCGGCCTGTCGCGCATCGGTGACCAAGTACGACCGTTATTATACCCTGGATAAAAGCACGATCCCCGGCGGCGCGCTGGACATCGCCATCAGCGGCTCCTTCCCGGGGGAGCGCTTCTTTGCCCACTCGTGCTGGCCGGCGGCCAACCTGGATTTCTTCACCAAGGAGGGAGGGACGATCATTCTCGCCACGCCGGCTCCCGGGGGGCTGGCCCACTATGCGTACGCGAAAGATTACATGCCGCCGGACGGGGATTCCTTCCGCCGATTGTATGAAGATATTTTTTATGGGAAGCAGCCATTGTGGCATACCTGTTTGTGGATGCCCATCCTGCAGGTGCTGTCCAAGAAAGACATCATTGTGGTCACCGAGGCGAAAAACCGTTCCGCCTTTGAGCAGGTGCGGCTTCCGGCAGTCACCAGCCTGGAGGCCGCTTTTCGCATAGCTATGAAGAAGCACGGCCCGAAGGCCTCCGTCGGTGTATTTCCTTTTGGGAAATGGGTGTTGCCGAAGGGGTTGAACGACTAAAGACGTTCACCGCCGAGAACGCTGAGATATAAATACGGACAAAACCAAAAAGGAAAAGATAAATTTTGCGGCTCTCTAAATGATCGATTTTAGATTGTCATCTGGATATTGGGAACGGTTCAGTCTTACAAAAAAATAAAGTTGAAAACCCCGAAAATTGCCAGGGGTGCCCGGGAAATCCCCCTTTATCCCCCTTTTTCAAAGGGGGAATTTTAATCTCCTCCCTTTACTAAAGGGAGGGCGGGAGGGTTTTTCAGCCCCTTTTCAAACGGCTAAACTGCTACGATTATTGATATTTGGTTTTTGGTTTATCATCACTCTGCGTTCTCCGCGTGCTCTGCGGTGAAAAATGAAGGAGGATTCATATGAAAGCCATCGTTAAAGAAAAACCCGGACCGGGGGCGGTTCTGAGGGATATGGAGGTTCCCAAAGTGGGCGTGAAGGATGTATTGATCCGGGTAAGAGCAGGCGCCATCTGCGGGTCGGACGTGCATATCTACGAATGGGACCCGTGGGCACAGTCGGTGATCCCCAAACTCCCCCAAATCCTGGGCCATGAATTTTCCGGGGAAGTCGTTGAAGTTGGGAAAGAGGTCCATCATCTCAAGCCCGGCGATCATGTAGCCGGGGAGACCCACATCCCCTGCGACAGCTGCTATCTCTGCTTGACCGGGCAGCGGCACATCTGCCTCAACATGAAGGTCTATGGCGTGCACAGCCAGGGCATTTTTTCGGAATATACCACCGTCCCGGAACCCTGCGCGGTGAAGATTCCCCAGGAAATTCCGTTTCCGGTGGCGGCCATGATGGAACCCTGCGGCGTGGCCGTCCATGGGCTTTCCAAGGGGATCATTTCCGGGAAGACCCTGCTCATCTTCGGCTGCGGGCCCATCGGGTTGTTCGCCCTTCAGGGGGCCCTGGCGTACGGCGCCTCCAGAGTATACGCGGTCGACATCAGCGCCAATCGCTTGAAAATGGCCCAGTCCTTCGGCGCCACCAAAGCCTTCCACGGGGAAAAGGACCCTGTGGAGAAGACCATCCTGGACGAGACCCGGGGCCTGGGCGTTGACATGGTGCTGGAGATCTCCGGCAGCCAGAAGGCCTACGATCAGGGCCTGCGCCTCCTCCGTAAAGCCGGGACATTCGTGGTCATCGGTTTGCCATCCAAACCCATTCAGCTCGATATCCCTTCCAACGTCATGTACAAAGAGGCGAAAATCTTAGGAATCACCGGACGGGAGATGTACGATACCTGGTTCCAGGTCATCGAGCTGATTCAATCCCGCAAGATAACCCCCGAGAAAGTGGTGACCCACCAATTGGCCCCGGAAAAACTGGAAGAGGGGTTCAAGGTGGCCAAGGAGGCCCAGCATGGCAAGGTAGAATTTATCTTTGGCTGAATTCCCCCAGGAAACTTGCCCACCCCCAGTTTTTACGGGGAGACCTGGGCCCGGCGGGGAGGGCGATTCCTTCGGACCCCAAGTCCCGCGGGACTCCCCTAGCGCAGGCGGGCTTCAGCCGATATTTGTCGGCAACCCTTCGATCCCGCCTTCCTTTGAGGAAACACACCCAGTGCTCTAGAGAGAATTCTTTCCCGCCGGGATTCCTCATCCATCGCTCTCCCCGCCGGGCAATCCTGGCGAGGAAAAGACCGGGGCTGGGTAAACCCCAGGAAATTCTTGACAAGCCTCAATTCCGCATGTTATTCCAAATTGGAAAGGAAATGAGAAGCTACGGAGAATCGGCCTGAATAATAAACATGAAGGGAGAGCAAGAAGATGATGAGAGATCGAAGACTGTCTTTGTCCTCAGTTAAAATCCTCGCTTGGTTTATCGGAGTGGGGTTTATTTTCGCCGCGGTCGCCCCGGCCTCGGCGCAGGATTCCTACCGCATCGGGGGAACGATACCCCTAACGGGCAAAGTCGCCAGTTTCGGGGCGTATACTTTTAGAGGCGTGGAGATGGCCCTGAACGACCTTGCTCAAAAAGGCTGGGTCAATGGAAAAAAGATTGAGATTACCTGGGAAGACAACGAGTATGAGCCCCGGAAGGCCATCGGCGCTTTCAACAAGCTGGTCTTCATGGACAAAGTAAACTTCATCATTATCACCGGGAGCCCGATTGTCAGAGCCCTGGTCCCCCTGGCCGAGCAGAATAAGGTGGTGCAATGCTACACCTCCGCCTCCAACGACAAAGTCCGGACCAGCGGGAATTACACCTTTAAGATAATGGGAGGTCAGGTCACCGAGAGTCTGGCGATGGCCAAGTTCGCCCGGGAACAGCTCAAAGCCAAGAAAGTTGCCTTGATTACCAACGATTCGGAATATGGCGTGGCCGGAGCGGACCTTTTCGAACAGTACTTCAAGAAGATGGGCGGGGAGATGGTCGGCCGGGAGAGTGTCCGGCCCGGGGAAAGGGAATATAGCTCTGTCCTCATGCGGGCGAACGCCAAAACCCCCGACGTAATCGCCATCATTCAAACTTCGGTAGATGCCGGCTATACCGTAAAGCAAGCCAGGCGGTTGGGAATCAAAGCCAAGCTGCTGGGAGCCACCGCCCTCTACTCTTCGGAAACTCTGACCACGGCCGGCCCGGATGCAGAGGGGTTATACGCGGTCGCCTATCAATTTGACCCGCAGACGGGTAACGCCGGCATGAAAGCTTTCGGAGAAAAATACAATAGTAAGTACCAGGGATTTCCCCCCATTTATTCGGCGGCGGCCTATGATTCGATCATGCTCTATGCCGAGGCGATGAAACGGGGAGCCAAGACCAGCGATGAAATCAAGGATTTTCTGCGCAACGTGAAGAACTACGAAGGAATCTCCGGAACGATCACCATTGACTCCTACAGCGAGGCCGCGGCTACCCATCGGGTCTTGGAAGTCAAGGGCGGGAAATTCGAAGAAGTCCACCTCTTTAAGAAGTTTACCGATCAGGATATGTAATAAATCGGGGAGGCCCTCCCCTCCCCGATTCATCTGTTTCCTGCTCCTACACGATTTCGTCCATGATTGATCAGATCTTATTGAACGGGATTGTCGCCGGATCCGTATATATTCTGGCCGGCCTGAGCTTTGGAATCATTTTCACCACTACCGGTGTGTTCCATTTTGCCCATGCCGCAGTGTACACCATGGGAGGCTTCGGGTTTTACCAGATGGCCGTGGCCTGGAAACAGCCTTTTATGCTGTCCCTGGCAGCGGGCATCCTTTTTGCGGCCCTGGTAGGCGTTTTGATCGAACGGGTCTGTTACAAGCCGCTGGAGGACCTCCAGGCCACCCCCGTTCAAATTTTCCTCACCGCCGTGGGGGTGATGATCGTTCTGCAGAATATCGCCCTCCTCATCTGGAAGAGCGAACCGGTCGTCGTACCCATTTCTCAGGATCTGCTTCGGGGCCGACAGCTGGGCGGGCTCCGGATCACCTACTTCCAGGTCATCACCATGGCCACGGTTGCCGTCCTCTGGGGAGTACTCCACCTGTTCATGGTTAAAACGAAAATGGGCAAAGCCATTCGAGCCTTTGCCGCGGACCCCAAGACATCCGAACTGATGGGAATGGATACCCGCACCGTGCGGCTGATGGTTTTTTTTATCGGCTCGGCGATGATCGGCCTGGCGGCCGCATTGCAAATCATGGACTTCGGCATGGATACCACCACCGGCCTCGGGGTGGCCCTCCTCGGTTTCATCGCGACCCTCATCGGCGGCGGATGGGGTCTGACGGGGATTGCGATCACGAGTCTGGCCCTGGGCGTGATTGAAAATATCGGCATGGTTGTACTATCCACCCAGTGGAAGTATATTATCCTCTTCGGGATCATCGTCTTATTACTCATCATCCGGCCCAGGGGCTTATTCAAGACCGTCACCAAATGAGGCCATCGGCCGGACCGGCCAGGAGCGGATTGTGGAATTCGTGCTTTTCATCTTAATCATGATCAACATCTACATCGTCCTCACCGCCTCTTTGAACCTGATCCTGGGCTACGCCGGGATGATTTCGGTCTGCCACGCGGCCTTCATGGGCATCGGCGCGTATGTGACCACGATTCTTATGGTCAATTATCACTGGTCCTTCTTATCCACCCTCCCCCTGGTTCTACTCTTTGCCGTGGCCATCAGTGCTTTTTTCGGCATTGCCTCCCTCCGGGTGAAAGGGGATCACTACATCGCGGTCTCCTTCGGAATCCAGTTCATCGTCATGAGTTTCATGATCAACCTGGCGATCACCAACGGGTCCAACGGGTTCGCGGGCATTCCCAAGCCGGAAATCTGGGGCCTGCGTTTCCAATCCAACCTCTCCTGCTTTTTCCTTTCGCTGCTTTTCATGCTGGCCTGTTTATGGTTCACCTCCCGGCTGGCCAATGCGCCCTTCGGGTTGATACTGAAAGCCGTGCGGGAAGATGAAATGGCCACGGAAGCGCTGGGGAAGAATGTAGTTTTTTATAAGGTCGCCGTCTTCATCATCGGGTGCTCCCTGGCCGCGCTTGCCGGAAGTTTTTTCGCGAGCATCCTTTCTTTCATCGATCCCTTCACCTTCTCCCTGGAAGAATCCATTTTTATTTCCTGTCTGGTCATTATCGGGGGAAGCGGGAATATCAAGGGGGCGCTGGTGGGAGCCCCGCTCCTCATCGCCTTCCCCGAGATCCTGCGGTTCATGCATATTCCCAGCACCATCGCGGCCCCCTTGCGTCAGATATTTTACGGGTTACTCATCATCCTTTTCATGCGCTTTCGACCGCAGGGAATCCTTTCCGAGATCTCCG
>Ga0214473_10012157_pt1 | contig 10108 bp, 6 predicted proteins | sample RVTome_7_FD_203509 | JGI IMG/M metagenome (GOLD analysis project Ga0214473, IMG submission 203509) | Soil microbial communities from uranium-contaminated site in the Upper Colorado River Basin, Wyoming, United States - RVT98D197 | ecosystem: Environmental > Terrestrial > Soil > Contaminated >... | reverse complement strand
CCGGGCCAAGATCTTTGAGCCAGTCCGCGAACCGGGACAAGGCCTCTTTGGGCGGCCGGCCGCTCTTGGCCAGCGCAGCCAAAGAAAGCTTGTGAATGCGCGCAGCTTCCTCTGTCTCCGCCATATTGACCGGTTGCAGTTCCACATAAAAATCGCGCTGTGGCTCGGCCACCGACGCCGCGCCGATCGAGAGGAGAGAATAGGAGCCGGGATTCGGGCCGGCGGTTTCCACATCCACACACACAAAACAATCCATGCTCTTACTCATCAGCGATGATTCTAGCACGCAGCTGAGTCGGCGCAGCCGGCCAGCAACTCCCGAAGCACCGCCTGCTCTTGGCGGTGCGTATATAATCGTGCCCATGCCAACGCCGCCCACATCCCCGCGCGCAAGATTTCTTTCCCTCCTTCATCCCTCATCCCTCATCCTTGCTTTCCTTCTTGCCTCCTGCAGCCTGGGCAGCTTAGGCGGGCCCACGCGGACGCCGCTCCCGCCCACCGCCAGCCCAACTCCGGTGGGCCCGCAGACCCTGAACGTATGCCTGGGCAAAGAGCCATCTTCTCTTTATTTGTACGGGGACAATTCGGAGAGCGCCCGCGCCATCCGCCAAGCCATCTACGACGGCCCGTTTGATATGGAAACTTACAATCCCGAGGCCGTGATCTTGGAAAACGTGCCCAGCCTGGAATCTGGCGGGGCCGTAGTGCAAACTGTTCCAGTAAATACCGGGCAACTCATAGTGGATGCCAACGGTCAAGTGAACCGGCTGCTGCCCGGGCTTTCGGTGCGCCCGGCCGGCTGCCGGGATGGCAATTGCGTCACCGTGTACACCGGGGGCGAGATCCAGCTGGATCAATTGGTAGTCACCTTCACGCTGAAACCTGGGCTCACCTGGTCCGACGGCGCACCGCTTTCTGCTTCTGATTCGACCTATTCATTCGAACTCAATAACAATCCCGATACGCCCGGTGACAAATATGCAGTTCAGCGCACGGCGAGTTACGTGGCCGTAGATGAGCGCACGGTGGCCTGGACTGGGCTGCCCGGTTACCTGGATCCCAGCTACCAAAACAATTTCTGGACGCCGCTGCCCAGGCATGCTTGGGAAATCGTGCCTGCCGCCGATTTGGTGGGCGCCGATGTTTCGGCGCGCAAGCCGCTCGGTTGGGGGCCCTACCTGATTCAAGAGTGGGTGGCCGGCCAACGCATCACGCTTACGCGCAATCCCAGCTATTTCCGCGCCGCCGAGGGCTTGCCCAAATTCGGCACGCTGAATTTCCTTTTCGTCGGCGAGAATGCCCAGGCCAACGTGGACTTGCTGCTGGCCGAGCAGTGCGATCTCCTGCTGCCCTCCACGAATTTGGGCGAGCAAGCCGCTCGCCTAGAGCAGGAAGCCAGCACTGCATCCTTGCAAGTTTTTTTCCAGCCCGCAACCAGCTGGCTGCATTTGGATTTTGGCATCCGCCCGCTCAGTTATGACGATGGCACCCACATTTATCTCGACCGCCCCGATTTCTTCACCGATGTGCGCATGCGCCAGGCCATCGCCCGATGCATAGATCGCCAGGCGCTGATCACTCAATTCGCCTGGGGCAATGGCAGCCCGCCCAACAGTTACCTGCCGCCCGAATCGCCATTCTACAACCCCGGCGCGGCTAATTATTCCTTTGATCCCACGGCAGCCAACGCCAGCCTGGACGAATTGGGTTGGGCCTTTGGCGTGGATGGTATTCGCGTCAACGAATTTTTCCCCGGCGTGCTCCCCGCCACGCCGCTGCAATTTACCCTGCGTACCAGCGATGTGGAACAAGACCTTGCCATTGCTGCCTTGATCAAGAGCAGCCTGGACGATTGCGGCATCGGCCTGGAAATTAACAGCGGCCCGGCCGAAGAGATCTTCGCGCCCGGGTCGGCGGGTCCGGTGTTCGGCCGCGCCTTCGACCTGGCGCTGTTCTCCTGGCCCTTCGGCGAGCAGCCCGCCTGCTATCTCTATCTGAGCGAGGCCATCCCGGGCGAGGACTTGACCATCTTCCGCTATGGCTGGGCGGGTTGGAACATCAGCGGCTGGGCCAACCCTGACTTTGATGCCGCCTGCCACGCCGCGCTCAGCGGCCTGCCTGGGGAGGCTGCTTATGAAGATGCCCAACGCCAGGCGCAAGCCATCTTTGCCGAGCAGATCCCGGCCCTGCCGCTCTTCATCCCTTACCAGATCCTCGCCGCCCGCGGTGATTTCTGCAGCCTCCAGATCCTTCCGGGCAGCAACCTGCTGCAGGATTTGGAAAGCTATGGGTTTGCTGAATGGTGCCAGTAGCATTTCGTCATTGCGAGGAGAGCCTAGGGCTCGACGAAGTCTCTCCCAGACCAGTTTAAGTACTTGACAATCCATCCCGAAAGCCGTATAAACAAACCCAATCGAATAGCGAAAGACCGCGAAGCGGACGAGTAGCCGCCGAAACGAAGGCACAGAAAGCCAGGCAGAGTTGAGAGCCTGGCCCCCACGCCGGCAGCGAATGGACCGCCGAGTCGCAGAGCGAACGCCGCAAGGCCACTAGCATCTGCCGGAACGCCACCGTTATCAAGGCGGGAGATATGAGCAGTCTGCCGTATCTCTAAAAGTGAGGCTGGCCTTCCCGTCGCATCATGGATGGGATTTTTTATTAATGGCATAGCCTAACCGAGGTGGCACCACGGGCTAATCCAAGCTCGTCCTCTCCAAGGACGAGCTTTTTGTTTAAGGAGTTTTTGATCACATGAGCGCAGCAAAGAGTCGCACACAGCCTTCGGCCAAGTCTGCCCTGAGCGCAACCGAAGGGCCGAAGGCAAAAGGAACAAAGGGCCGCATCCTCACCGGGCACCGCCCCACCGGGCCGCGCCACATCGGCCACCTGGTGGGCACGCTGGAGCAGTGGAGCGTCATGCAGGACGATTACGAATGTTTCTTCCTCATCGCCGACCTGCACGTGCTCACCACCGATTACGAGCACCCCGCTCGCATCCAGCAGAACATTGCCGACGTGGTCACCGACTGGCTGGCAGCCGGTATCGACCCCAAGAAGGCCACGCTGGTGCGCCAATCGGCGCTGATGGAGCACGCCCAATTAGCTATGCTCTTGGGCATGATCACCACCGTCGCCCGCCTCGAGCGCGTGCCCACCTACAAAGAGCAGATCCAGCAACTGAACTTGAATCCCTCATTGGGTCTGCTCACTTATCCGGTGCTGCAGAGCGCCGACATTTTGATCTACAAGGCCAACCTGGTGCCGGTGGGCGAAGACCAGCTGCCGCACATCGAGCTGACCCGTGAGATCGCCCGCCGTTTCAATACCCAATATGGCAACACATTCCCCGAACCGGAAGGTTTGCTCACCAAGACGGCGCGGCTGCCCGGCACGGACAACCGCACCATGCACGCCTCGTACGGCAATGCCATCCGCCTGGGCGATAGCCCGGAAGAGACCACTAAGAAAGTGATGAGCATGTACACCGATCCCAAGCGCTTGCGCGCCAGCGATCCCGGTACCGTGGAAGGCAATCCCGTTTTCGAGTATCACGATGTGTTCAATCCCAATAAAGACGAAGTCGAGGATTTCAAGAAACGATATCGCCAAGGCAAAGTGGGCGACGTGGAAGTAAAGAAACGTCTGGCCGAAGCTTTGAATGAATATTTGGCGCCCATCCGCAAACGCCGCTCCGAGCTGGTGAAGAAGCCCAAAGAAGCCCTGCGCATTTTGGATGAAGGCACCGAAGCGGCGCGGCCGCTGGTGCAAGCCACGCTGAACGAAGTGCTGGAAAAGATGGGGCTTCGGTGACCCGCCGTGGTATTGCTGAGGGTTGATAGTTGCGTAGCCACCAAGATTGCCACGTCGGGCAGATGGCTGCGGCCGCACAATGGGGGCGAGCAGAATAATTGCTCCTTGCGGCCGCTACGCCTTGCCCTCCTCGCAATGACAAATAGAAAATGAACCAATTCGCCATTATCCCTCCCAAGCAAGACCGCCCACCCTGAAGGCCCCTTTAGCCATATGGTCGGTTTGCATTTTGTTGACAACCCAAAACTTTGAACCAGGAGATTGAGACATGAGTGACCAAGTGAGATTTTCTTTAAGCGACAAAGATATCCCCAAGCGTTGGTACAACATCAACGCGGATATGCCCGTGCCGCCCACTCCCGTGCTGCACCCCGCCACGATGGAACCCGTCACGCCCGATTTCCTTTCGGTGCTCTTCCCCATGGAGCTGATCTTGCAAGAGATCAGCTCCGACCAGTTCATCGACATCCCCGAAGAAGTGTTGGATGTCTACAAGCTCTATCGCCCCACGCCGCTGCTGCGCGCGGTGCGTTTGGAGAAGGCGCTCGGCACCCCCGCCCACATCTACTACAAATACGAAGGCGTATCCCCGGTAGGCAGCCACAAACCCAACACGGCCATCGCCCAGGCCTATTACAACAAGGCCGCCGGCACCAAGACCCTCACCACCGAGACCGGCGCCGGCCAATGGGGCTCTGCGCTGGCGTTGGCCGGCAGCCTCTTCGACATTGCCGTCGAGATCTACATGGTCAAAGTTTCGTATCAGCAAAAACCTTACCGGCGCATCATGATGGAAACCTACGGCGCCGAGGTGTATCCTAGCCCCAGCGACCGCACGCAATATGGCAAAGCGCTGCTGGCCGCCGATAAGGACAACCCCGGTTCGCTGGGCATCGCTATCTCCGAAGCAGTGGAAGCCGCTGCCAGCTCCGGGGGAAAGAAGAAATACAGTCTGGGCTCGGTGCTGGGGCACGTGCTGCTGCACCAAACCGTGATCGGCGAAGAAGCGCTGATGCAGATGGACCTGGCCGGCGAATATCCGGACGTGGTGATCAGCTGCATCGGCGGCGGCTCGAACTTCTCGGGCATCGCCTATCCTTTCCTGCGCCACAATCTCAAAGACGGCAAGAAGACGCGTTTGCTGGCCGTCGAGCCGGATGCCGCGCCCAGCCTTACCAAGGGCGTGTACGCCTTTGATTACGGCGACACGGCCAAGATGGCGCCCATCGTCAAGATGCACACCCTGGGGCACAGCTTTGTGCCCGCCCCCATCCACGCCGGCGGCCTGCGCTATCACGGCATGGCCCCCAGCCTGTGCGCGCTGTACGACGCCGGATACGTCGAGGCCGTAGCCGTGCCGCAATTGGCCACCTTCGAAGCGGCGGTGCAGTTCGCCCGCACCGAGGGGATCTTGCCTGCCCCGGAATCGGCGCACGCCATCCGCGGCGCCATCGATGAGGCGCTGGATGCCAAGAAGAAGGGCGATAAGCGCGTGATCCTGTTCAATCTCTCCGGCCACGGGCACTTTGACCTGGCTGCGTATGAGTCGTACCTCAGTGGAAAACTGCAAGATTTCAAGTATCCCGCCGACAAGGTGAAGGCTGCGCAAGCCGACCTGCCTAAAGTGAAGGTGCCGGCTTAACATCGTTGTTCCTGGTCAGACTGACCAACTGGCTCGTCCATGGAGTTCGCAGCTTTTGCGAACTCCCGCGCAGCTTGTTTTGCTGCGCAATGCAGTTTTGCGGTTTTTGCAAGCTGCCGCGTTGCGAAGCAACGCAACTCTCCTTTGTAAGAAGGCGCCCTTGAAAGAGGGCGTCTTCGATTCTGGGTGAACTCTCTGAGTGAGGAGATCATTTCTTTTCTTTCTTGGGGTCTCCGACCCCAAACCCCGCTGGGGGACAAAGTTGTCCCCCAGACCCCCTTGCAATAGAAGATAGCGGTTTCAAATCAATGGAGTCCTCTTTGTCAGTCGCAAGCCAACAATCAGACCTTTGGGTGACCAATACCATAGAAAAACTGCACATTGCCGATTGCCTAGGGGCAGCGCCGTTAAAAGCGGCGCTGAACGCTCCTTCGCATTCGCTCAGGACGGCGCCTGCTCGGAAGGACAAGATAGAAGGGGAAGTGAAGGGGGAGATTGCCACGTCGGCCTTCGGCCTCCTCGCAATGACAAGCAAAGAAAGAAAAGTTTTAACTGTTTTAACTTTTAACGAGGCGACACAGAGGTCGTTAAAGGTTTTTAGGGGTTTATTCATTGTCAATGTGAGCCACCTTCCCTGAGAGTTTGTAAACGGCTTTTTTGCCCTGAGGGCCGCCATCCGCGCGAGTGACGAGGCCGGAGACCATCAGTCGCTGCAAAACGTTGCGGATGGTGCCCTGCGCAACGCTGTCGAGATAAGTAAATATTTCGGATACGGTGGCTTGCCGGCTGGAGGCTAAGAAATCCAAAAGAGCACTAGCCACAGTAGTGGTTACATTGGTTGGCTTGATGCCAAGATCGGGCAAGGAAGGATGGTCGTCTGTTTGTGAGAGCCAGAAGCGAGAGCGACCATCGGGCGCAGTCTCAAAATTGGCGCGGGCACAGAAGGGCAGAGGGGCAAGTTGGCGCGCCTTTAAAGTGCGCAGGGTGATGAGCGGATCGTCCGGGGCGGATTCGACGGAGAGCATTAGGTCGACAGCGGCGGAGATGAGCGAAGAGCCGCGGAACACGCCATGACGGTTGGTGTGATGCAAGACGACGACGGCGGCGCGGCAATATTCAGCCATGCGGCGCAGATGATGGAGCGCAGGCTGAACGGAGGCCAGGCTGTTCTCATCCCCGCCCATGACGCCGGCCAGGGCATCGATGACGATGAGGCGGGCGTCGATGGAGAGGGCGCGATGGGTAAGTTCTTCGGCGTCCTTTGGGGCGCGCAAGTCGTAGCCACCCAAGGATATGAAATGCAACGGCGTATGCCAGCCAGCTTGATGCGCATGCAAAGAGGCATTCAGGCGACCCCAGAGGTGCAACAGGCCTGATTCTTCATCGATCAGTAGGACTGGGGATTGGTTAACCGGCCGGCCGAGCCAGGGCTTGCCAAGGGCGACGCAAGCGGCCAGATCGATGGCGAGATAGGTTTTCTTGGAGCCGGGATCGCCAACAATGACGGTAAGGCTGGGCTGGGGGAGAAGTTCCTGCACGCACCAATCGAGTTGGGGCGGGTCTTTGAGGGCATCCTCGGCGGAGTGCAGGATGCGATGCTGGCTGGCGCGATCTTCGGTTTCGGGAGTGGAGTGAGCCACCTCGGCGTACATTTCGTAGGCGTGAGGCAGGCGCTCGATGGCAGCCCCGAAAGCCTGGGAGCGGGCATGCCGACCCAGAGTACGCACGTCGCAGACGGCGGCGTAAGCGTTTTGCCATTCGGGCGGAAGCGTGGGCGGCGGGTTGGGTTCGTAGCCGAATTCGATGAGGCGGCCGAGGATGCGGGCGGCCTCGGGTTGAGGAATGTAGGTTTGGTTAGACATGGAAATCCCCCTTTGGATGCGCGGCTAGGGACAGGTTTGGAAGCCTGTCCCTACGAAGATATTACTTATGCATGAAAGAGAGGGGTTGTGGGCGAAAAGGGCGGGGCGTCAAGGGAAAAGAAAATGGATGTAAAATTCTCTTGATGAGAAAACGGGTGGTGAATAGATTATTTTCTGTATTCGCGTGGCTCAAGGATAGTTGGCTCGAAGCGAAGAGTTGGGGGAGATGGTTTTGGAATTACTTGCTCCCAATGGCTTTGTCTTGGCCCCTCAAATTTCCGTTGTTTCTTTGGCTTCTAAGGATAGAAATCATACTTTCTATTTTGTCGCTTCCACTTCAGTTGCCATTTGCCGATAGATTGCTACAGTCTATTGAAGACTGGTTAGTTCTAAATTTTGGGCAAAGTTCTTGGGATATTGTCAATCTGCTTGTGGGAATACCAGCATTAATCTTATTGACGCTATGGTTATTGATTAATTCGATATGGGCCGACCGCAAGAGAAAATTCTTTGAACGAATTGACCAGGCAGGACTCTATTTGGTTCGCAGTGGTGGAAAGCGTTTAGCGTTCCTTGAAAGAATGTGTGCGAAAAATAAAGTTATGCTTGGGTTGGGAAAAGCAAATCGCATTTTGCCTATTTATGCCCCAATTGAAGAGGAAATAGAAATCCTGAACTTCCTGGAACAGGAAAAAAATTCTCCTAATGCCATTATCACCGGACCCTCGACGGCTGGAAAAACGCGGACCGGCTTGGAATTAATTTATAGGTTCAATCCAAATTTCGTAATTATTTGGCCGAAAGGAGCAATTGTAGAAAGCAACCAGTTTGCAGCGCTTCCCAAAATAAGCGGAAAAAACTTAGTTTTTGCAGACGATATTTCCCTAGCATTGGCCGAAGGGAAACCTTCACTGTCCCCTGCTATGCAGGCGCTGCTACGAGTTGGTGATGAGTTTCGGTTATTGGCAACCAGGCGATTAGACGAGATGCCCAAGGAGTTGGCGGGGGCTACTTTCTTCGAATTGGAGGAAGAAGAAAATATAGAAAAATATTCCTCTTTATTCCGGGCAGTCGCAAAAGAAGAAGGTATATCGGCACAAGAGGTGGCGGCTCGTTTTGCGGGGCATCCTGGCAGCGTGGTCGCAAATCTCGATTCCAAAAAACAGCTTTGGGATAATCACTTACCAGAATCCTGCCAACGCATTTTGCAGGCGGAAAAGCTTATGTGGCAAGAAGGCGTACGCAATATAGATATTGAAAGGATCTTGGGAGCTTTAGAAGATCTTTGGAATATAAAAGGAGAGAACAGCAACATTGACAATTGCTTACACACCCTGGAAGAGCAGGGTTTTATTTCCCGCGAGGGAGACGAAATCAGCGTGTACCCAGGCTACCGGGACAACATTGTCCTCCTTCCAAGTGTTCCCGCCAACCCTAGCGAGAAGTTACTTGAAGGTTTTGAGCGCCGAGGCGATGGAGAATCGCTTTTCGCGTTGGCTTATTTATTACAAGAAGAGTATTCGGGGGAATATCAAGCCAATCCCCGCATTATCCTAAAAAAAGTCCTTGATCTCTATTTGGGAGCGCTGCGCTTCCGCACCGAAAAGGCCGCTCCGCTGGACTATGCCATGACTCAGAACAACCTGGGGGTCGCCTATGGCAATCTGGCGAGATATGAGCAGCCGGTGGAAAACCTCAAGGCCGCCATCGCCGCATACGGGGAGGCGCTGCGCTTCTACACCGAAAAGGCCGCTCCGCTGGACTATGCCATGACCCAGAATAACCTGGGAATCGCCTATGGCGATCTGGCGAGATATGAGCAGCCGGTGGAAAACCTCAAGGCCGCCATCGCCGCATACGGGGAGGCGCTGCGCTTCTACACCGAAAAGACCGCTCCACTGGACTATGCCATGACCCAGAATAACCTGGGAACCGCCTATCGCAATCTGGCGGGATATGAGCAGGCTAAGACAAATTTAAAACTGGCGCTTGAGGCTTGGAAGGAAGCTCTGAGGGTTTATAGTGGTCGCCTCCCTGAAGGACATCAAAATATTGAAAATTTAAAAAATGCTATTGCCAGCTTAAAAGAAAAGCTAAACTCCTAATTAGGGCTCGGCATCGCCGGCCTGCTGGCTGAGCTCTGGCGGCCCCGGTTGGCGCCCTGGTGGCCAGCTTGCGGGCAAAGAGGGCAAAGGCGAAAGAGAGCTAATTCGCAGCTCGCCTTAACATTTTTCCTTCTTGGGGTCTCCGACCCCTGATCCCCACGCCGACCCTGCGGGGCGGCTCGGGACAAGCCCCGCTGGGAGGGGCAAAGTTGCCCCCCAGACCCCCTACAATAGAAGATGATGGTTTCAAACCAATGGAGTCCTCTTCGTCCGTCGCTAGCCAACAGTCAATCCATCGCTATTGAAAAGCTGGGTCAAAGGCAGGCAAGGCCGGTTGGCTAGCGAAACGGTTTAGGCACAGCGGGCTGTGGCTGGCTATTCCAAAAAGACATGAGCGGGCAAACACTCCTTGCGAGGGGGTCTGGGGGAAAAGCACTTTCTCCCAGCGGGGTGTGGGGCCAGAGGCCCCACGAAAAAAAACGAAGGATGGTAATTGTTTATAAACAGAAAAGGTTAGAGAGGCAAATGGCACAAGGGATTGGGTTGGGGATTGCCACGCCCGCTACGCGGGCTCGCAATGGGAACTGTGTTGGGGATTGCCGCACCCGCTAACGCGGGCTCGCAATGGGAACTGTGGCGGCGGATGGGGCGACCCCGCCCCTACGAGACGCTTTCGGCGGCCAGCTTCC